>ERZ1066116.15-NODE-15-length-160983-cov-18.198573_pt1 | contig 160983 bp, 141 predicted proteins | sample MGYA00382763_ERZ1066116 | MGnify/ENA primary metagenome ERZ1066116 (study PRJEB33369, sample SAMEA5778346) | biofilm metagenome | biome: Industrial cooling water; feature: Water cooling tower basin; material: Biofilm | place: United Arab Emirates | collected...
TTCCCAAACTTAGCCCCTTCGATCGCCTCAATCAAACTCTCTGCGATCGCCTCACACCCTAGCGCGATCGCCCAAACCCTCAAACTCCCCATCATCTCGTTGGCACCCTCGATGCTAGACTGGATAAAGGTTTCCGCCGTTTTTCCTGCCCATGAAACCCTACCTCTTGCCGCTTTCAATCAATCCCTCGCAAATGACCGCTGGATTTCGCACCAGAAATCAGTTTCAATAGGGGGACTCCCCTCTCGCAGGGGAACCCAATTGAATGGAAACAGGAGGTCGGCGGGCACTCGCGCCGCCCCAAAGGCAATCCGCTCCCCTCTCGCAGGGGAACCCAATTGAATGGAAACCTGGAGTTGGTTTAAGCTCCAACTCTCAAAACAGAAGCAGGACTCCCCTCTCGCAGGGGAACCCAATTGAATGGAAACCAAGTCGTTCAGAATTACGACTCATTTGCTTGATTTGGCTCCCCTCTCGCAGGGGAACCCAATTGAATGGAAACCGGGTAGAGTTTGATTTATACGGCTTGATACGGCTTGGGCTCCCCTCTCGCAGGGGAACCCAATTGAATGGAAACCCTTCCTCTGAAGTCACAGCCTCATCAGCCAAGCCAGCCACGCTCCCCTCTCGCAGGGGAACCCAATTGAATGGAAACTACAGATAGCGCCGCCGCAGTGAACGCCTTCTCCTGCGCTCCCCTCTCGCAGGGGAACCCAATTGAATGGAAACAAATCACGGTGACGCGCCGCAAAGTCAGCATCTAGTACACTCCCCTCTCGCAGGGGAACCCAATTGAATGGAAACTCTTTTTTAGTTGTCATATTGCTGTAGTTCCTTAGTACTCCCCTCTCGCAGGGGAACCCAATTGAATGGAAACGTTAGTAGCTAAGAAACGGGTAGGAGTCCCTGAACCTGTCTCCCCTCTCGCAGGGGAACCCAATTGAATGGAAACTTGCCGCCATCCTCAAGGAAGACCTTGTTTAAGCTCAGAGCGGGTGTATACCGAGCTGCTCCCCTCTCGCAGGGGAACCCAATTGAATGGAAACCTAAACATAAGTTTCCTGGCGAAAAACCTTTTGAGTTCTCCCCTCTCGCAGGGGAACCCAATTGAATGGAAACTTAGTATTTACATTAGTAGCTAACCAAAAACTAATAGTAAACTCCCCTCTCGCAGGGGAACCCAATTGAATGGAAACTGTATTCGTAACCCATGTTCAGCAAGATCATATTAGAACGTCTCCCCTCTCGCAGGGGAACCCAATTGAATGGAAACTTAGTCTTACTAATTGTAGAGCCGTTTTATTTTTTTCTCTCCCCTCTCGCAGGGGAACCCAATTGAATGGAAACACGTGATAGATTACCAAGTCACCGAAACCTGAGTAACCAACTCCCCTCTCGCAGGGGAACCCAATTGAATGGAAACAATTGTACAACTTGGCAGTTCGGCGCTGGCAACCGTCGCCTCCCCTCTCGCAGGGGAACCCAATTGAATGGAAACCAGGCACTTTCCCACCCTGTTTATGGTTGCAATTAGCGGATAGCTCCCCTCTCGCAGGGGAACCCAATTGAATGGAAACTCTCTAGACTTTGGTGAATGCTCTTCCTGGTAGGATTCCGCTCCCCTCTCGCAGGGGAACCCAATTGAATGGAAACTCCGTCCCCCAAGAACGTTTGCTTTTCGTTTTCTTAGACTCCCCTCTCGCAGGGGAACCCAATTGAATGGAAACAAACCTCGGAGATCCTGAAGCCCTCCGAGGTTTTGCTTTTTCCAACTCACCAACAAACAACACTGTTCCAGGTAGGGACTCCATCGCGTGCACGCTTTCACCTCCAGAATTTGAGCTTGTTTCTCACTCACGTGCAGTCGTCCGAGGATACTGTCGAGGCTACGCTTGCGTCCGCTTGTAGTGCCGCTGCTTGTTGCAATAAAATATCCCCGATCTCTGGGCTGACATGTTCGAGCAGATGTCCTCGCACTGCCGCCTCAATGCCTGCCAACGTTTTCACTTGCTCTGGGTCAGTTTCCTCGTACAACAGAGCAGCAAGGGCACGAGCGTGGGCTTGGATTTGAGCTTTTTTCTCAGCGTCCATGGCAGGTATCCGGTAAAGGTACAATGCTCAAAGTTTAGCGCTATCAGTAAAGCCTAGAACTAAGCACTTTTACTCGTTGCAAAAGTGGGATGCACTCGAACTTGAGTTGCCTAAAATAGCTAGTCAAGTTTATTGCAGTATTAAGCAATCTCAGACTCTAACAGTTCTCGCACCCGTTGAGCTGTGATTGGAGCTAGCAAGACACCGTTGCGGTAATGACCACTGGCAAGAATAACATTCCGATAGGTAGGTAGCCGCTCAATAATTGGGGCGGGGCGGCCTTCAGGCCGAGGGCGTAGCCCAGTCCACTGCTGCACGATTTCGCCAGATTGCAGCGCGGGACAGCGGGCGATCGCTTGGTGATAGACCGCTTCTAACAAAGCTGGATCCGCTGTAGGTGTCAGGCCATCGAATTCCACTGTGGCACCGATCCAGTAGGCGGCTTGGCCAAGGGGCACAATATGGACATCATTCCCCGTAATGACTGGTTCTTGGGTGGGGATTCCCAGGGACTCGGAGAGTTGCAGGCGGAGCGCTTGCCCCAACACCGGGCGAATCTCAATCGGTTGCTGCAAGCTTGTTGTCAGCGCAGTCGAACCTAGCCCCGCCGCAAGAATCAACCAATCAACTGCGAGTTCGCCGGTAGATGTGAGGACGGTATGGCATTGTTGCCCAGAGTCAGCCGCGATCGCCACCACGCCTTGCATCGCACAATGAAACTGAAACGTCGCCCCGTGCTGTTGGGCACCATCAATCAACGCCAAAGTCAGGGCTGTGGGGTCAACCTGTCGATCGCCAGGCGAATAAATAGCCCCGATCACACCCTCTAAATTCAGGTAAGGATAGTGAGTCGCCAACCAGTCGCGATCGCAAACCTCCAGGTGATAGCCTTGTTCGTGGCGCTTTTGGGCCAGTCGTTGCCAAACAGAGAGATCTTCCCCCTCAAAGCAAAGCCGCAGAATTCCGTTACGGTTAAACGGCACTCTGCGACCCGTGATGGCTTCGAGCTGCGGAATCCAGTGGTCATAGCAACCCATACTAGCCAACCGCAGCCGTAGGTTTTTCCCCTTGAACTTTTGGCTAATTGCCCCCATCAACACACCCAGGGCCGCGCCCGTAGACGCTTGGGCGGGCAAGTGCTGTTCAATCACCGTGACAGCATAACCAGGGAGTTGGCTAAGTTCGTAGGCGATCGCCGCACCGACAACGCCACACCCAACCACCACCACCTGCTGCCTATCTGCCGTTGCGTTCATTCAGCCTCAACTGCGATCGCCCTATCCCTGCTCTCACTGCTCAGTGTTGTCCTTACTCAGATGCAAACCCATTCGATGGGGCACCATTAAGGCTCAACCGCCGGAGCTTGAGGACGAGCCGCAGGCGGCACAATAGACAAAAACGCATCAAAATCCTTCAGCGCCGCAGCATATTCTTTAATCGCTTTCGGATAATTTCCATCCTGGGCGGCTAAATCAATCGCTTCAAAATCTTCAAACACAGTTTGGGCAATTGTTTGGGCACCGGCTTTAGCATCGGGCAACAAATTACGCGCGACCCCTGCCATTTTGACCCGCAACTCACCCAAGGGGCCACGAATAAAATTGCGAGTAAACGTCCAATCTTGCTTAGTAATCAGCGTCGCCAATTCCGGTAGGCGATCGCGCATATCTTGCAAATCGCTGGCATACCGTTGAATCGACTCCAACTGCGTACTGCTGTAAGTAATCGGTTTCTTCGGCGCACCACTACACGCCGTCAGCATCAGCGAGGTCACAAATGCTAGAAACAGAGCGACAAGAGAACGATAATTCACCATAAAACGGATCTTCAACTCACTAACTCAATCACAATCAAACAAACAAAGCTAGAATCTGGGGCTTTGTTCAGGCCATGATCCCTTGTAAGGTACTGTATCTCAACTCACTCGCCTTAGGGGAGTCATTGAAGCAGCTCGTTTGCTCTCTTCCACAGCTTACGCAATTTTCAGCCTGACTTCTGTCTCTATTTGGTTACACACAACCCTAATTCTTCATATCAAACAACATGTCTTAACAAGTTGCCAGATTTGGTCTAATTCAGTAGATTAATCGACTTCAGCCCAGGTTAAATTTCCCTTTACGCTTGAGTATGCCTTACCCATTCCCGTTTATTAGGCATTTTGGTAAGGTCGTGTCTGCCACCCTAATCAACTGTTGTTTAAAGCATGTCAGAGTCTTCTTCTCCGCCACCAGAGCAACCCTCTCTATGGGAACTGGCGCTTGTCTTTTTGCGCTTGGGCATCATCGCATTTGGTGGCCCCGCAGCCCACATCGCACTGATAGAAGAGGAAGTAGTGCAACGGCGGCAGTGGCTGAGTCGCGAGAAATTGCTAGATTTGTTGGGGATTACCCACTTGCTGCCCGGCCCCAACTCAACCGAATTAGCGATTCACATCGGTTATGAACGAGCAGGGCTGCGAGGTTTAGTCGTCGCAGGTGTTTGCTTTATTGCCCCGGCAATGGCGGTGGTGTGGCTGTTGGCAGCGGCGTATACCCGATCGCAAGCGCTGCCCCAACTCGCCTGGCTGCTCTATGGTATTAAACCCATGATCATCGCGATCGTGGTACGGGCCTTATGGAAATTGGGCCGCACTGCGATTCAAGATTGGGTGACGGCGATCGCCGCGATCGCCGTAATTATTGCGTTTTTCCTGAATGTCAACGAGATTTTACTCTTAATCCTGGCAGGTCTGGGGGTCATGCTCAGCCAAACTTGGCGATCGACCCCGCCCAATCAACGATTCGGCCTATGGCTGTTACCCTTCACCCCGGTCGTTGCCCAAACACCTGCCAGCGAAACCATAACCGGGCCTGGAGTGTTGGCTGTGTTCTGGTTTTTTCTCAAAGTGGGAGCCGTATTGTACGGCAGTGGCTATGTGCTGCTCGCGTTTGTCCAGCGGGGCCTCGTCGAGCAATACCAGTGGCTCACCACCCAACAAGTGCTCGATGCTGTTGCCATTGGGCAACTGACCCCTGGGCCAATATTGACCACTGCAACCTTTATCGGCTATTTGGTCGCTGGGAACGGTGGGGCGATCGCCGCCACCGTCGGCATTTTTCTACCGGCATTTCTCTTAGTGGCCTTAGTCAACCCGTGGATACCAAAACTACGGCGATCGCCCTGGGCCAGTGCCTTTTTGCGTGGTGTCAATGCCGCCTCGTTAGGGTTGATGGCTGTTGTCACCTTGACCTTGGCTCAAACATCCCTCATCGATTGGCTCACAATAGCACTCGCCATTCTCGGTGCGATCGCAGTGTTTAAACTCAAACTCAACTCAGCTTGGTTAATCCTAATTAGCGGTGTTATTGGCTATCTAGTGCACTTCTTTAACTTGATTTAGCAACTTGCTAGAACTTGCTAAAAACTCTATTCATGCAAGATATAGCCAACAGCTTAAATCCGCTAAATCTATCATTTTCTATCCAACTCAGCCGAGGCTTAAAGCAGGGTAAAACTAATCTTCTAGCCAGCGATGTCCAAGTCAACCCCATCCCGCAAAAAGGCCAATAGCTCGCGGTTGACTGTCTGTGGCGCTTCTTGCTGCACCCAATGCCCACAGTGAGGAATTAGGGTCAGCTTAAACGGAGCGGTCATCAGGCGCTCTAGTCCTTGAGTCACTCGGGGCGGCAACAGAGAGTCTTCTTCCCCCCACAACACCAGCGTCGGCACAGTAATGGGATTTGGCGTGTTGACCCAATCACGCACCCAGTTCCAGGGAGCCAACATTTGGCGATAGTAGTTGAGCGCCGCCGACAACACGCCCGGTTTGGCTAAGGCAGATTGATAAATTTGGGTGTGTTCTTTAGAAAAAGCGCCTTTGCGGATCGCCTGTTCCCGCAGGATGTTTTGCACAAAATCGGACAAGTTTTGTTGAATCACCCATTCGGGCAACCCTGGAACTTGGAAGCCCAAAATGTACCAACTCCGCCGCAGTTGATCGACATTACTCAGCATTTCTTGGACAAACCGCTGAACGGGGGCCGCACTCAAAACCACCATCCGGTTAAGGGATTGGGGAAATTTCTGGGCCATGTGCCACGCGATCGCGCCTCCCCAATCGTGCCCCACCAAATGCGCTTTGGTATAACCGAGGCCCTGAATCAGTCCTTGGATATCTGCCGCGAGCGTATCAATATCGTAGCCAGTCGCGGGCTTGTCAGAATCATTGTAGCCCCGCAGATCGGGCACGACGACCTTGAAGTAGCGGGCCAGCGCCGGAATTTGGTAGCGCCAGGAGTACCAAAATTCGGGGAACCCATGCAACAAAATCACAAGTTCACCTTCGCCCTGGGTGACGCAATGTAGTCGAATTCGATTGGTTTCAACGAAATGATGTTGCCATTCAGTGAGGCTTAAGGCAGTCATAGGGGTGCGTAGCAGTCCGGCCCATCCGGTCGGGTATTTGTGACGAGGTGGGAAGACAAATTGGTATCCCACATTACTTAAATGTACCGCAAGAACGATCGCCCATGACGGCCCATCTACCCGTCGGTTTCGTCCTCTGGGTCGGCAGGTAACACCACCGGGCGCATGGCTTCCCGCCCAACCATGAACAAGCCCGCAATCCCCAAGGCAACACACGCCACGTAGGGATACCAATAGTGTCGAATTTGCTCCATAATGGTGAGTTCGGGATGTCCCACGTATAGCACCAGTAACAAAAAGGCCATTGCCAGAGCGCCAAAGGCAACAAACAGTAGCCCAACCTGAAACCGGGGCGATCGCAATTCGGCCTCATCAATAGTATCCAGGTCAATTTCAGCAAGGCTAGCCAACGTCTCGTCGGCCACAATCGACGCTTCCCCGACGTTGAGCGCAACGGCTTCTGGGAGCCAGGGCGCAACCACCGCAAGGGTTTTGAGCCGCAGCGATCGCTCCGTATCCCGAAGCAGCACCAGCGGTTTCCGCGTGGGCAAAGGCGCGAACTCAACCAGCGGTGTTGAATCGGCAGCAGCTTGAGGTTTACCAGACATAGGCCATGACCAACGGTAAATGGACAGCAACTTAACGGTTGAGTTGTAATCCCTTCTTATTGTAAAAGAATGAACCCGCAACACCGTAATGAAGATGGCATTTTGGGGCGCGATCGCAACCTCAACCCACGGATAATTAGAGTAGCGCACCCGGTGGCTGAATCCCCACCGCCAATTTAAGTATCGGGCTATCAAATTCCCAGCTAAGCCCGCGATCAATTGGCCCCAAACCATGATGAGCGGTTCTACCCAAAATTAAGTTTTGGATCAAAGTGATTGCATCACACCCAAACATCCGCTATATCTGCTAGTTGATTATTTTGCAGGCAACAAGTTTTGCCTCATTTCGCTAGCCTCATCCCCACTAAGGGCAAGGCATCTAGCCAAACCTTTTCTTAACTGTCTGTTAATTTTTTGATGTGTTTGAGGGGCAACAGTCTTGAGAGTTACTATTTTTTTAATTGGCTCTGTCTTTCCGAATCAAGGCTATGGCGGTGCCCAGAAAATTCTTCGAGAAGTCGCCCTCTATTTAGGTCAGGCAGGGCATCATGTCACAATTTTATGTGCCAAATGTCAGAATAATTCTGAAGCCTTTATCCTTGGCCCAAATGTTACTGTTCTACCCATTTTAAGGTTGAAAGAAAGCTTTCCTGAACCGTACTATACTGCGCCCTATAATCTTTCTGGTTTAATTCGAGATGTTCATCGTTATCTCGATAATTCGGATGTATTTTATGTGCATGGGGGCGAGTTTCCTTTTCACTTTTTACACTCCCACATTCCAACCGCAATTTCGTTCCGGGATTTTGTCTATCCTGATAATTTAGCTAATGGTTTGTTGGTGCGGCGCGATCGCTTGATCCTCAGTTCCGAGTATTTAGCCGGATGTGTAGCCGATACGTTTTCGCTCTTTTGTCCGGCGATCGCCAATCGCATTCAAGTCATTCCCAACGGCTGCGAATTAACCCGGTTTAAGCCCACCCCACCCTCCCGCTTACAGGCCCAAATTCCGTTACCGGAGGATGCGATTCCAATTTTGTATCCCCATCGTTCCGACCCGAAAAAAGGCATTTACGAAGCATTGGCTGTGGTGCAGCGACTCCGCCAACGCCTGGGGACAAAGGGCGATCGCCTGCGGTTGTTGATTCCCGTATGGTCAACCCCCACCCCCACCACCCAAACAGTGGCTCCGACCTTGGGCGCAACTGTCACGGCCCCGCCAACCAACGAGTACGATGCGGTGTATCAACAAGCGGTGGAATTGGGCATCGCAGATTTACTGGTCTTCCACCCGTGGGTTGGCTATGACCTATTGCCAGAATATTATTCGCTGGGGGCAGTGACCCTCTGCATTGGCAATTTTGTCGAAGCCTTTGGGAATGTGCAATTGGAGTCGATCGCCTGTGGGACTCCCTGTGTGCTGGCGCGGGTCGGTTCCTATCGCCATGTCTTGCCTGATGCCCTTGCCGCCAAAGTGGATCACGGCGATACCGAAGCCACCGTGGAGGCAGTGATGGCCGCGATCGCCACCCCCTACGACACCGAGACCGCGCGCGAATTTTTGGCCAGCCACTACTCCTACGACCACATGCTCCGGCAATATGAACACACCTTGGCCACGCTGACGTTATCTGCGCCCGTGACCGAACAATATTGCGATCGCCTCTCCCCCAAAGATTGGCTCAAACTCCCCACCTGGTGTCATCAGACTAGCCGAGGGCTATACAACGATTACAAATATGGGTATGAAACCGATCCCCACTTGATGAGCGTGTTGCAACAGGTATCCTTCCCCACCACCGTCGAAAATCTATTGGCCCAAGGACTCACCCTGGAGCATTTGGAACAGTGGCTCAGTCAAGGTTCCCTGGTTACCTACCACCCCCGCTTGCACCCCATCGGCACCCCCGCCCAGGACTACGCCACCGTGTGAGGGCGATCGCCCCATATCAGGCCCGATCTATATCAGGCTCGATCTATCAAAAACACATCGGCAAATAGGGCATCTTTCGCCAAAAAGCGGGCTGCATTGGGGGCATCATAAACCACCAACAAGCCCGCTAATTGATCCATTGCGGGGAAAATGGCCATCCCTTCGGCATGATCGCTACCAATGGTGAAGGGTAAGTTAAACACCACGGTCAGTGCCTCCGAATCGGCATCGGTCAAGGAATCTGTGGCCTGGTCAAGCACACCTTTGAACCGATAAACCCGCATTTCGCCTTCCAACTCCATTGTGGGGCCAGCCATGATCAACAAATCATCGCCGGAAAAACACAATTCTCGAATGCCCAAACCATTGAGATTCAAGAAATGTTTTTTATACAGGCGATCGCCCGCCCCAACAGGCTGCAATGTGAGCACACCTTCGCTGGTTTCCTCAACTACTATTTCCAGAATTATGGCCCACCCCCGCAAGACTGGCCCCCGCAATCCCAAAAACACGCGATTTTGGCGCACAGCCAAGCCTTCGATATCAAACCCATTTTCTTTACTGGGTAAATTGCTAGTTATAAATGGCCCTAAATGGGGGTCAGTCGCTAAAGCTTCTAACAAGACATTACCCGTATTCGTAGTTTGTAATTTGGCAGCCCGTAGTAAGCGATCGCCATCGGCAGAATTGGGATCAGAACAAAGTTTAATCGGCTCACCATTAAGAATGGGAATTCGGCCTAGAATGCAGCGATTCAATTCAGTTTTAACTTCACTTAAGCGGGCAATATCCTTATCTTTATCTTTACCTTTTGGCTTTTTTCGCGTGGGACAATGGGACCCTGTAAACCACAAATAGGCGTCGCTATAATCCATCCCTTCAATATCAATTTCATCCTCGTCGCCTTCCAGCGAAATAAAATCCTGAATTGCAAAAGATTGATGCTCAGCAAAGACCATTGCCCCTGTGGGGGATAGTCGCTCAATCGTGTTTAGTTCGTCAGAACCGAGCCACAAACTACCATCTGGAGTGAGGGCAACAGCCGATAACTCATTTAACAAATCTTCTGCTTCATGCCGAAACCGAAGTAACACCCGACTGAGTAAAAATGGATCGCGGAGCATGATGAATTGCCTAATGTTGTTTCCTGAGTATAAGGCAAATACTTAATCAATACCTCTACTAATCGTGAGAACTGAGACGTACTAACAATTCATCAAGGGACGCGATCAATGAACTCAAAAACTGAAAATATCTCAAGTGGGAAACGGCGTGGGTTGCAGTCAGATAACCTATTGTTCCATGCCCCAAGCCTGGGCTTGATTGGAGAACAAAGCCACACCGATCGCGATCGCCAACAGCCTCAAGAACCCTGAATATTGAGCTTTGGAGATTCAGCTTTGAAGATTAAACTTTGAACATTAAGCCTTAAATACCAAGCTATTGACACCTGTATCCATTCTGGGTGGCCCCTGTGGATACGCATTCAAGCCCTATGGAAATCCGGGGTTTAAGAACGTTAGAAAGGCTGGTACGGCGATCGCCTATGCCATGAATCCCCGCTTAAGTATCCGGGCTTTTATGAAGACTTGATTGATATAGCCAATCAGGGTTTCGTCCTGACCCATTCTGGGCATAACTAAAAAGACCCTCGAAGTCGATGCTCTATCCCTTACTTGCGCGTTCATCATGAGTCTTAACCAACTGAGTTATTGGGTTGTCAGTAGTCTTGCCGTTGCCCCGCTGTTGCTGTCACCGGCCCAAGCCCAGATTGTGCCCGACTCCACCTTGCCCACGGCTTCGACTGTGCCTGCGGGCTGCCACCAGTGCGTGATTGAGGGCGGCACCGTCCGTGGCAATAACCTCTTTCACAGTTTTCAAACGTTTTCCGTCCCAACTGGGGGCACAGCCTGGTTCAACAACGCGCCGACTATTCAAAATATTTTGACGCGGGTGACTGGCAGCGAACTTTCCAGCATTGATGGGCTGTTGAAAACCAATGGCACGGCCAATTTATTTTTCTTGAATCCCAAGGGCATTGTGTTTGGCCCCAATGCACGGCTAGAAATTGGCGGGTCATTTCATGCCAGTGCGGCCAGCAGTTTGCAGTTTGCAGATGGGACGGAATTTAGCGCGACAAACCCTCAGGCTCCGCCCTTACTCACGGTGAATATTACCCCTGGTTTGCAGTATGGCCCCACGGCAGCAGGCGCGACGATCGCCAATCGGGGCAATCTTTCCACCGGGCAAGACCTGACGCTCCAGGGCGATCGCCTGGACTTGCAAGGCACCTTACAGGCAGGCCGGGATTTGACCTTGCTCGCGATCGACACGGTGCAAGCGCGGGATACCACCAGCACGCCATTTTTGGCCCAGGCCAACCGCCACTTAACCATTCAGGGCAACCAAGGCATCGATCTGCTTGCTTTAAACCACTTACCCCACAAGGCGTTTGTGAGTGGGGGCGATACCCATTTAATCAGCGACGGGATTATTTCTGCCGATGCCCACTTTGCGACGGGGGGCAACTTTCAAGTGCAAAGCCTGTCTGGGCAGGCCGCCCAACTCACCAGCTTGTATGACCCCATCATTAGTGCCACGGGCGATATCACCATTTCTGGCAACTACAGCGGGGCCGCCCTGTTGATTGAGTCGTTGGGCAATGTGTTTGTGCAGGGCAATATTTCAATTACGACTCCGGATGCCGCGATCGCCCCAGTGGATGCGGATACCGCCCTCTTAGCCAGTTCCAAAGCGCTGATTGTCCGTTCGGGCAAAAGCACCCTAGCCTATGCCCCCACAACCTTCCCCACGGCACTGAATGGGGGCACCTTTCAAGCGGGGAGTAATCTCCCCCCAGGAATTACGATTACTGGCGGTGTTTCGACTGGGGGCGGTGTCGCCGGGCCAATTATCCTGGAGGCAGGCCAGGGCAACGTGACGACAGGAGCACTGAATACATTGGGTGGCCCCGCTGGCACCATTTCGGTGTCAGCTCCCAACGGCAATATCGATGTAGCCAGTATTTTTGGGCTGGGGATTAACGGCAACGGGGCCAATGTGCGGCTTGCCACGGGGAATGGCAATGTGACGGTGGGCAATGTGTTTGTGGCGGCGGTTGGTGGCGGCAACGGGGGCAACGTGGAAATTGTGGCGGGCGATCGCGCCGATAGCCCCACCGTCGGCAACATTATCACCGGGCGCATCCAAGCTTGGGCCGCCAACGGCAGAGGGGGCAACGTCACCCTGGCCACCACCAACGGCAACATCACCCCCACCAACAGCATCCTGGCCTATTCAGACAACGGCAACGCGGGGAATGTCACCCTCACGACGACCAAAGGCAATATCATCATGCCGCAAAACTCCGATATCCAAACCCGCGCCTGTTTAGACAACGTGGCAGGGTGTAGCGGCAATGGGGGGAACATTACCGTCAGCACGGGGAACGGCAACATCAGCCTAGATCGGGTGTTTTCCTATGCCGAAGGCAACGCGGGCAACGTCAGTCTTTTGGCTCCCCAGGGCAAAACGGCCAGCAAGCTGGTATTAGCCCATTCCTATGCGGCGGGTAAAGGGGGCGATATTAGCGTCGTTGCAGGGGCACCAGGCGTTGAGGGATCGCTGACGCTATTTAGTTTGTCGCGCCGGGGACAGGGAGGGGCGATCAACATTGACGCGATTGGCGATGTGCCCTTTACAGTCTTAAACTCAACCGGGTTTACGGGTTCAGGCGCGATCGATATCAAATCTGGCGGCAAGGTCAGCCCTAACAACCAAACGGGCAACGGCATTATCACCAGCGATACCTTTGGGCCGGGGCGCGGGGGCGATATCACCATTACCGCCAAAACCGTGCAACTGGGCACTGGTGCCCAGGCGACGGCTTCAGCCCACGATCGCGGCGATGCGGGCAATGTGCGGGTACGGGCGAGTGAGTCTGTGCAAATTTCTGGCATTCTGCCCCTGACGATCGACCCAACGGGCCTCTATGGCACCCCCAGTGGCTTTGCGGGCATTCCCCCCGGAACCTACATTGGCGGGTACATTCCATCGGGGAACTTAGGTGCAATTACCACCCCAGAGCAACGCTTGTTTCCCAGTGGCATCTTCAGCCAAAGTACCGTCGGGGCGACAGGGGCCGCAGGGACGATTCAGGTAGACACCCCCAACTTAACCATTGCCAACCAGGCCGCGATCGCGACCACGACGTTTGGGTCGGGGGGCGGCGGGGCGATCGCCCTAAATACCAATCGCCTTGTGGTAGACAACGGTTCCATTCTGAGCGGGGTAGCTCCGGGGGCCAGCGGGAGCAGTGGCGGCATTTCGGTGCAAACCCAAACCCTGGATATTACCAATCAGGGGTTAATCCAGTCGCAAACTTTGGGCGGTGGCAAAGCTGGGGCCATTCAGGTCAATGCAAGTACGGCAGTAACCTTAACCGGGGCCAACAGTGGCATCCGGTCGGGCAGCGGCAATGCACAAAATCAAGGGGCAGGGATTGGCAGCGGAGCCAACATTCAGGTGACAGCGCCCACAGTACGGCTAGCCAATGGGGCACAGCTCAGCGCCGAAACCCACACCACCGCACCGGGAGGCAGCATTTCTGTGACGGCAAACCAGTTTGACGCGGCCAGTGGCGGCCAGGTGCGGACAACGACGTTTAATGCGGGGCAGGCTGGCAATATCAATTTCGCGATCGCCGAGGGGGTCAACTTAACTGACGGAGGGACGGGCTTGTTTGCAGATGCCGCCAGTGGGTCGGCGGGGGCGGGCGGGAGTATTGCTGTCACCACTCCCGGCATTCAGGTGAGCAATGGGGCAGCGATCGCTGTTGACAGTCGAGGGCGTGGCCCCGGCGGCAGCATCAATCTCAACGCGCGATCGGTCAACCTCACCACGGGCGGAGCCATCACCGCCACCGCCGCCAGCAGTGGTAGTGGGGGCAACATTGACCTCCAGGGCGAGCAACTCACCGCCACCCAGGGGGGCCAAATTCGCACCACCGCCTCCAGTGCTGGGCCAGCCGGAAATATCCGCATCGGCTTAACAGGCGACTTGAACTTAAGTGATGCGAACACGGGCCTTTTTGCCGATACTGCTGCTGGGTCTACGGGCAGTGGCGGCAGCATCCTGGCTTCGGTCAGACACCTGCAACTCGCCCAATCGGCTGCCATTTCCGCCGACAGTCGGGGCAGTGGCAGTGGGGGCAGCATTGATCTCCAAACGCGATCGCTTAACCTCACCACAGGTGGAGCCATCACCGCCACCGCCGCTGGTCAGGGCAGTGGCGGCAGCATCGCCATTCGGGGTCAACAATTCACGGCTTCCCAAGGGGGCCAAATCCGCACCACCGCCTCCAACGCAGGCCAAGCGGGCAACATTCAACTGGCCCTAACCGGAGACTTGAATTTGACCGATGCAGGCACGGGGTTATTTGCCAATACGCGCCTGGGTTCCACAGGCAATGGGGGGAGCATTTTTGTGGCGGCCCGCGACATGACCATCAACAATGCAGCGGCCATTTCCGTTGATAGTGATGGCAGTGGCCAGGGCGGCAGCATCGATTTGCAAGGCCGACGGCTGAGTTTAAGCGATCGCGGGTTGATTACCGCCGAAACCGCCAGTGCCCAGGGTGGCGATATTACCTTAACCTTTCGGGATTTGCTGGTCATGCGGCGCAATAGCCTGATTTCCGCCACCGCAGGCACCGCCCAAGCCGGGGGCGACGGGGGCAATATCCGCATTACTACCCCCTTCATCATCAGCGTTTTATCCGAAGACAATGACATTCGGGCCAATGCCTTCACCGGACGCGGCGGGCAGATTACGATCAATGCATTGGGGATTTTTGGGCTCCGGTTCCGGCCCAGCAACACCCCCTTTAGCGACATTACGGCGAGTTCTCAGTTTGGGCTTAGTGGGACGGTAACGCTGAATACGCTCAATGTAGACCCCAATCGGGGGTTGGTCAGCCTGCCCCTTAACTTTGCCGATGCATCCAGCCGGATCAGCCAAACCTGTGTGGCGCATGGAAAAAATCGTGGGCGGTTCGTGGTTACAGGGCCAGGGGGCTTGCCAACAACGCCGTTTGAGTCGGGCAGCGATCGCACCCTCACCTCTTTGGCCGAACCCATTGATACGCCCCAAACCGCAGTCCGACCGGAGCCCACCCCACCCGCCACCGCAACGACTCCGGCAATCATCGAAGCTCAGAGCATGGCGATCGCCCCCGATGGTTCCATCCAACTGATTACCAGCGCCCTAGCCCCTCAAGGCCAATCTCCCTGGGCACCTTCCGTCTCCTGCCCAGAGCCTTAGAATGGAGCTTAGTTCTCCGCAGTAGGCGCGATCGCGATGCCCTTGCCCCGTTTATTAACCCTCATCATCGGTCTCATCGTCATTTTGGGACTCATGATTTGGTTAATCGAATCCCTCCAGCGGCTGTTTTGGCAGGTCGGGTACTATCCGCTGCTGTCCCAAGCCCTGATTTTTGTCATCATCGCCCTCATTGGCACCCTGGTAGCATCCCTGGTCTACTACCTCTTCATCCTGCCCCGCCGTGCCCAACGCCGCAAACGCCGGGTGCCCAGAGTCCCCGCTGCGAAAGCCGAAGCCGCCGGGGAAAACCTCAAAGCCGTGCGCCAACAAGTTACCCAAATTCAAGACGAGATCGCGCGGCAAGAACTGCTCCTCCAATCCCAGGAAATTGAGCAAAACCTGGCCCGAGGCCAACTGCGCGTCGTAGTGTTTGGGACAGGCTCCGCTGGCAAAACCTCCCTGGTCAATGCCTTGATTGGGCGCATGGTGGGGGAAGTGGGCGCACCAATGGGCACGACCGACACTGGCCAAACCTACTCGTTACCCCTCAAAGGCATTGGCCGCGAAATTCTGATTACCGACACCCCTGGCATTTTGGAAGCTGGGGTCGCAGGCACGGAGCGGGAACAGCGAGCCCGCCAACTGGCAACGGAAGCGGATTTATTGCTTTTTGTATTGGACAATGATCTCCGGCAATCGGAGTACGATCCCCTGCGGATGTTAGCCGAAATTGGCAAGCGATCGCTGGTGGTGCTCAACAAATCAGACCTCTACCTGGACGAAGATCGGGATGCCATTCTATCCCACTTACAACAGCGCCTCCGGGGTGCGATCGCCGCCACGGATATCGTTGCGGTCGCCGCCAATCCCCAGGCCGTCCGGTTAGAAGATGGCACAATCTTGAACCCCGATCCCGACATCATGCCTCTCATCCGCCGCATGGTCGCCGTCCTCCGCGCCGAAGGAGAAGACCTCCTGGCCGATAACATCCTGCTGCAATCCCAACGGCTGGCCGACAAAGCCCGCAACTTAATCGATGGTCAGCGTCGTCGCCAAGCCGACAAAATCGTTGAACGCTTCCAGTGGATTGGGGCCGGAGTCATCGCCGCGACCCCCCTCCCCGTGATTGATATGCTAGGCACCGCCGCAGTGAACGCCCAAATGGTGGTTGAGATTGGCAAAGTCTACGGCTGCGACATCAACATGGAACGGGGCCGCGAAATGGCCCTATCCCTCGCCAAAACCCTCACCGGACTGGGCATTGTCAAAGGAGCCATCACGATCGTGACCACCGCCCTCCAACTCAGCATCGGTGGATTAATCGTGGGCCGCGCCATTCAAGCCGTGACCGCCGCCTACCTGACCCGCATCGCTGGCAAAAGTTTTATTGAATATTTTCGCCACGATCAAGATTGGGGGGACGGGGGCATTACAGAAGTCGTCCAGCGCCAATTTCAACTCAACCGCAAAGATGAATTTGTCAAATCTTTTGTGCAAGAAGCGATTAATCGGGTCGTCAAACCTTTGCATTTAGACGAATTGTTGCCTTCTTCAGCAGAACTCGCCCTGGATGAGGCCGACGAACCAGGCGAACTCATGCTCCCACCCTTGTCTCGCCAACCAGAACCATTATTAGCCCGATCGCCCGTTGAGCGATCGCAGCCCATCGAACTCCGGGCCGAACTAGACGATTGGGAACACCAAACGTGGGACGAAGACTGGGATGCCTACGACGAGTATGACGATTATGATGACGATGACGATCCCTAACCGATTGTCTTGGGGATCACCCACAGCCAATCAGCCCAAGGGCCACCGCACTACCGGAGAGGCAAAGTGGATTCATCCAACTGATAGATTAACTGCACCCGATTCCCTTTCGCATTGTCGTCCGCTGGATAAGCCCCAATCGGCAGCGCTTCCCGCTCAGCATTCACTTGCAGTTGCAGATTTTGATCCAGTTTGATGCCAACGGCTTTATCCGTTTCAGGTTGGCCATACCCTTCAGTTGTGTAAGACCGTTGTGAAGTGAATGAGGTTGTTTGAATCGATCGCTCCTGGACTCCATCAAGGACACCCGCCGGACTGGAGGCTGGCGTTTGAGCCTGGGCACCAGCGGCAACGCCCACTAGAGAAGCCACTACACCCACCAGAGCAACACGAATAGTAGCGATCGCAATATTCATAGCAACGTTTCTCCCTGAAGCCTATTTTTTATCAATATGCCACCGATCGCTCAGAATGATCGTCTTTCTCTGGCAAGATTTAGATTTCTTTTGAAAGTCTTAAACCTTGTTCATTTGAAGTGTCATAGTTCCCAGCTTTAATGACGACTATAACCCCAAACACTGTATTCACAATTACATATTGCAGGGTTCCAATTAACCTCTAATCCAGTTTTTTAACTCCATCAAACGGAGCCTAAGGAGTCATTTTTAATACCTCTTACGGACAGGGGAAGTTGCGATCGCCCTATCCACAGAGAATAGTCCTGGTATGGGGTATAACTCCGATTCGCGCCCCTTCACAAAAGCAACAGATTGTCGCGATCGCAGTATTTGTTACCCAGCAAAGTCCAACGCGATCGCTCGATTCACCAGGGCCGAAAGGCTCCGCATCCGCATTGCGAAATCAACCCTCAGTCCAACTGGCTGCAAAGACTTGTCCATCGCAACAAAATGATCTCAATCCAGGGAAAAAAAGCAACGCAGAAATGGCGATCGCGCCCTTCGCCGTTGGGAGGATATCACCTTTGCAAATTGCCCTCATCCCCCAGCCCCTTCTCCCTGGGGAGAAGGGGAGGCGAATCGGCAGTCCCTCTACACCAGGGAGAGGAATTTAGGGTGAGGGCGACAAAAGTGACAGGCGCTCTTTGCCACTGCGCCGAACCAACGCAATCCCACTGGCTCAAAGCACTTATTTCAAACCCTGCAAGCGAAAGAGTAAAACCTGCGTCACTTGCCCTAGCCGAAAGTTGTCATCACTCAGCAACACCAGACTGGGCGACCCACCCGGCAACTGAGGCCCCAACGCCATTCCTTCTAAATTGTCGAGGGGAATCCCCAAGGTTGTCAGGTCAAGCAGCAGCTTTTTCCGAATGGGTTGAACGGTGGTCATTGGCCCTTGAAACTGCTCAATGGTCGATGTATCCGTTGCGCCGCCCATCGCAAGCTGAAACACCTTAGCCGTAATGCCATTGGCCCCAAACGATCGCTCTAAACTCAGGAAATGGCCCCCCTGGTCGATCGCCAACAGCTCGACTAACCCGTGATACAACGCGCCCTCCGGCGGAGTCTCCATGGGGTAAAGATGCTCTGACACGACCAATGCCTGCGTCGGAGTCAGGGAATAGTGCAATAGCCGATTGCGGCTTGCGCCTTGTTGGGGATGTTCTGGTGAACTATCTTGGGTCAGGGCCGACTCTGTGGCCGTAAACAACCGAAAGGGTTCGATCGCGATCGTGCTGCCCCCAGTCATATTGAGCGTCAACGCCTCAAACCCAATGTTATCTCCCACGCCCTGCACCAACTGGCCCTCTGCCGTTTGCGGCGCGTAGCGAGTGGGGATGGGTAAACTCCGCTTCCACGCACCCGTCTTGAGGTCATACTCCCGCACCGTCGGTGGAATGCCATCCTTGGGAACGCCTTCACTTGCCACAAACAACGTCCCCAACGGCGACAAGGCGATCCCTTCAGGATCCAGGGTGCCAGGGGCATACTCAGCGCCCGTTTCATCGGTCAGGAAGGTGACATCAGTGAGGTTGATCGCCTGGATTTTTGGGGTGGCAGGAGCAGTGGCATCGAGCGCCATCGACAGTGTATAAAACCGGGCCGGAGCATACTCGCTGCGATCGTCAGACAGGGCATAGAAGCGATCGCGCTGGCGGTCGTAGGTCAATGCGGACAAGCCACCCACTTTTGTCGTTTGAAACTCTTGCTTCGGAACGACATGAGCGTCCAAAAATTCCAGGGATAGGGGCAAAAATAACCGCTCCTCTGCACTGACCTGGGGCAAGGTGCACCCCGTGAGCCAGGGCAGCAGCAGCAACACCCCCACAACTAACCAGGTCAGCGGTTGAAACCGACGATCGCCCACAGCCGTTCTCCCCTTCATGCAGTGTTGTCCGTCCTCGATTATCAGCGATCGCCCCCGTTTGCCACAATTTCCTTTGCCTACCGCCGCCAGCGAATTTCCCCCGCCAAAGAGCTAACCGACGTGGTTTAATCAACCCAGATAGTATCAGCCACGGCTCCCTCCTATGTCTTGGACTCTGCTGCTCCAAAATTTGCTGAATGGCCTGTCCATCGGCAGCGTGTACGCCATTTTTGCGTTGGGCTATACCCTCGTTTTTTCTATTCTGGGCATCATCAACTTTGCCCACGGAGCCGTGTTTACCCTCGGAGCCTATTTCACCTTTTTTTTGATGGGGGGGGCGATCGGGTTTAATGGCTTGCTGGCCAATGCCCGTCTGCCGATCGCCCTGCCGTTTTGGGTGGCCATGTTGGTGAGTGGGGTGCTGGTGGGGTTTGTGGGGGTGGCGATCGAGCGTCTCGCCTTTCGTCCCCTACGGCGTCGAGGGGCCAGCCCGTTGTTGACAGTGGTTTCCAGTTTGGGGGTGGCGTTGGTCATCGTCAACGTGATTCAGTATCTAGTCGGGGCCGAAAGCTACACCTTTCCCGCCGGAGCGTTGGGCAATCTGCCTGCGGCCATCAACTTTGGGACGGCGATCGCCCCCATTCCCATTCGCACCGTGCAAATCGTGATTTTTTTGGTCTCTGTTGTTGTCCTCACGGTTTTAACTTATTTGATTAATGCCACGAAATACGGCAAGGCCATGCGGGCCGTCGCAGAAGATCCCATCACCTCCAACCTGCTAGGCATTGATACCGATCGCTTCATTGTGCTGACCTTTTTTGTCAGTAGTTTTTTGGCGGGCATTGCCGGTACTTTAGTGGGTGCCAGTGTGAGTATTGCCGGCCCCTATTTTGGAATCAACTATGGGTTAAAAGGATTGGCCGTAATTGTGCTCGGCGGCTTGGGCAGCATCCCCGGTGCCGTCGTCGGGGGATTAGTCATTGGTTTAGCCGAAGCCTTCGTCCCTGGTTATGCCTCTGGCATTAAAGATGCAGTCGCCTTTGGGTTGTTATTCATTATTTTGTTAGTGCGACCGGAAGGTTTGTTGGGTCGTCGGTTCATCCAAAAAGTCTAATCCACCACCGTTTGCAATCCAGAGGACATGGATATTTCCCCATTGAGCGATCGCCAAATTGTGGCCTCCTGGCACAAAAACGTCACCCCGTGGATTCAGGCGGTTCGCGATCGCCAAATTGCCAGTCGAGAAGCCGTCACTAATCAGGCCATCCTCGATACGATCGGGGCTTACTCCCTGCGATCGCTGTTGGACGTGGGGTGCGGCGAAGGGTGGCTCGTTCGGGCGGTGGCCGCTCAAGGGCTGGCGGCGATCGGCGTGGATGGGATCCCCGGTTTGATTGCAGCAGCCCAACAGGCTGGAGGGGGCGAGTTTCGGGTCATGGACTACGAGGCGATCGCAGCAGGGGCTTTGGCCCTCACGGTGGATGGGGTAGTGTGCAACTTTTCCCTCTTTGGTGAGGCGATCGTCGAACAACTCTTCCGCGCGATTCCGGCCCTGCTCACCGCAAACGGAGTGTTCATCGTGCAAACCTTGCATCCTGTGGTAGCCTGCGGCAACTTGCCCTACCGCGATGGCTGGCGCACCGGATCTTGGGCTGAGTTTAGTGATGCCTTCACTGAGCCACCCCCCTGGTATTTCCGCACCATCGCCAGTTGGGTCAACCTCTTTCATGCCAGCGGCTTCCGCCTTCTGGAACTCCGCGAACCCCTTCACCCCCAAACGGGGCAACCGGCCTCCATGATTTTTGTGGCTAGTCGTCGCTAAATTCGGGGTCTTCTGAGGGCTGGGGTGGCGTTTCCAGGGCGATCGCCCCCAGTTGCCCCACCCGAAAATCGTTTAATACATGGCGTGCTGCCCGTTCCACATCTTTTTTAAAGTTTTGCACGGCAAGGGCATGGAGATAACTTTCACCGGTTAACTCCCCCAACGGCAGGGCATACCGTTTACTCAAAATGGCGGTGCCTCGGTGCTGGTTCAACAAGTCAATGAGCACCGCTGCCACCCGTTGATTGTCGTAGGCTGCTTCGCCAATATCATCGCAAATCGCCAGTTTCAAGGCCGCGTCCTGATCCTCCAACCGAGACGGCAGCACCCCCGGCGCGTCTAACAGTTCAATCTGGTCAGACACCCGCACCCAGCGAAGTTGTCGGGTAACGCCGGGTCGCCGCGCACTATCGACCACCCGTTGGCGCAACAGCCGATTAATCAGCGCCGACTTGCCCACATTCGGGAACCCAATCACCACCGCCCGCACAGGCCGATCTAACATGCCGCGATCGCGCCGCCGTTGATTGACCGTTTCTCCTACGGCTTGGGCCGCCCGCTTCACAGCATTGATTCCTTTACCATGTTGGGCATCGGTGAAAATCGGCAGTTCCCCCTGGGCCTTAAACCAAGCTGTCCAGGCTTGCTGGGCCTGGTCGGGCACCATATCCATGCGATTGAGCACCAACACCCGTTCCTTTTCCCCAATCCATTGTTTGACCTTGGGATGCTCTGTCGCGAGCGGAATTCGGGCATCCCGCACCTCCAGCACCACATCGACCCGGCGGAGCTGCTCCTGGAGCGCTTTCTCGGCTTTGGCAATGTGGCCTGGATACCACTGAATTGGAGGAGTTGACATGAATTTACGGCACGATAAGAACTGGACAGGGCGATAAATTGATGACGCGGTTCGTGACGCTATCGGCGACCCCCTCTTCGGTGAGGCCAATCCCCCGACAGCCCATAATGATCAAGTTGGCATCAATCTCGTCGGCCACATCGCAAATTGTAAACGCGGGTTTCCCTTCGCGCTCAATGACCTCAGCGTCAATGTTTTGCTGGGAAAAGAAGGTTTTTGCGGTAGTCAGCATGGTGGCGATCGCCTCCGGATCCGACATGACGGTCGCCTCATCGCCCTCTCTGGGTTCCACCACCGACAATAGTACCAGGCGACTGCTGTGGACTTTGACCACCTGAGCCACCGTTTCCGCCGCCTGATGAGATTCGCGGCTCTGATCAATCGGAAACAACACGGTCTTAAACATTTCGACTCTCTCTAGCGCACATCTTTCTGGCACACATATTCTTTATGTTATTCCGATTTCCGCGCTTCCAAAAGGAACACCGCCCTTCCCCCGTGCAACAAGTTATGAATTAACCCCGTTGCCACCCGCGCGATCGCCGCCCCAGACTTAGGCTTCCATCACCAGAGCCAACTTACCCACAAAGCCCCCAGCCTCCAGGCGTTGGTGGGCCGCCGCCACCTCAGCCAACGGAAACGTCTGCGCCAGATGAATCACAAGTTCGCCATTGTCCAGCAACCGCGCACACTGAGAGAGAATTTTGGCCTGCGCGATTTGATCGGCCACAAGGTCTTTGAGCAGCGGAGTCAGCATGAGTTCAAAACTAATCCGTTGATTGCGATCGCGGGCTGTTTTCCAAACAGTTTCAGGATCCGGGGCCAACAATGTCACCACATCGCCATAAATCTGAGTCGCCGCAAAACTTTGCCCCAAGGTCGCACCCCCCACCGTATCGAAGGTAATATCCACCCCCTGGCCATCGGTCCAATCCAGCACGGCTTCCACAAAGTCAGTTTGCTGGTAGTTAATGACCAATTCGGCCCCTAACCTGCGGGCAAACTCAGCCTTCGCTGCCGAACTCACCGTTGTCGCGACCCGTGCCCCCTGCAACCGCGCCAGTTGAATCGCCACATGGCCCACCCCACCGGCCCCAGCGTGAATCAAAACTGTTTGCCCCGGTTGAAGCCGCGCGCGATCGTACAACGCTTCCCACGCTGTAATCAACACCAACGGACAAGCTGCCGCCGCCGCAAACTCCAGCCGTTGGGGTTTGGCTGCAACAAACCGTTCATCCACCACGGCCCACTCAGCGTAGGTTCCCGGTTGCTGGCCCAGGCCCCCCTGACAAAAATACACGCTATCCCCAGGCCGAAACCGCTGCACTCCTGCCCCCACGGCTTCAACGATCCCAGCCCCATCGCACCCCAAAATGGCTGGCCCCCCATCGGGATAAAACGTCCCCCGTTGCCGCAGTTTGGTGTCAATGGGATTCAGGCCCGCCGCCTGAACTCGTACCAGCAAGTCAGTCTCCTGGTTCAAGGTGGGTGTGGGCACCTCTGCCAGTTGTAAAACGTTAGGGCCACCGGGCGCAGTCATCAATACGGCTTTCACAGGTTCTCATCCAAAAAAGGTTTGATCTAACCCTAAAAATAGAGTTGGCGATAAATCAAGTAGGCCAGATCCCTAAGGCTAACTGAGGCAGGGGGGCGATCGCCCATCTGTACTTTGGCCCAGCCTATTGACCAGAACCGCAGGTTTTCTCCCCAAGAAGACCGAAGTTCAGCCATATATTCAGCAAAAGTAGTGAAATTTCCCTGACCGTCCCTTGCTAGAATTGGTGAGCCCTAGGCACTGTCAGTTGTTTAGTTTCAGTTGTTTAGTTTTAGTTGTTTAGAGTTTGGGTTGCGTCGGCCTACGCCGCCAGTTCCCCTTGTTGCCCGTGCTGAGCACCTCGACGCTGTCCTCTCACATTGACCTTTTATTGCGCGATCAAGCGTGACTGCAATAAAAAATAACCAATGAACTCACCTAAGTTCACAACTTCAGGCCATAGAGTTGAAAAGTGACGATTCGGTGTGATTCAGTAGAATAGACTAATCGGTGCCAAATTAGTTTGCTATATTCCTCTACTCAAAACAAACAAACAACTCAACAACTTAACTCAACCAACGTAGGGAAGATCGGGTGAGCGTCCTTGGGCAGAGATAAACCAGCTTAGGACATACTCCTTCTGGAAGGCGGATTTACTAGTTAACCAAGCGAAAATAGCAACTAGCATCGCTGTTTCAGTCGTTGTCTCGCGGCTGAGTGGCAGTTGCCACGGCTATAGTCAGGGATTGCTAAACTCAAAATTGATAATGGTTTCACAGCCAGCTAGGGAAACCTTGTTACGGGGCAAAATTGATGAATGATTTGACTCGCATTGTTCAGCTTACTGAACTTTCAGATGATACGTTATTAGAAATCTGCCGCTCGGCAGAGGTGATTGCCTGTGAGTGCCCAGGCTACATTGCCCGCATTCTACGCCAGGTGCGATCGTTCCGGTATTACACTACAAGCTGCATTGAGCAGTTTCCAGAAGATACCGAAACCCATCAGTGGCTTGCGGAACGGGCTGCCCAGGTAGAAGAAATCCTGTTTCAGACGATGGTTGAGCTGATGCAGAAAGAAGACTTGATCGATGACGATCGCCAAGTGCATCTCGACAAGCTCTCCCAACGGGCCCAAGAAATCGTCCTCAAGCAAATTGGCCGGAGCTAGCCCCCGTCTTGGCCAGCGGTTCGCAGTCATTGCTAACCCGGTTCTGCGCTGTTGTTATGTGTGCTGTTGTTATCTAGTTTTGACTGGAGAAAAACGGTGATCCGGGGAAAATAGCCTTCATCGTCTGCGGGTCTGTCGAGGGCCGTCCGCCCATTGCACAGCGAAGAAACTATGCTGGAAAGAGTGAAGTAGACATGAAGCAACTATGGTAACGGGAGCAACCAACCCTGAGGTTACAATCGCCATCATTGGGGATGTTCATGATCAGTGGGAAGCCGCAGACGGCGAAGCCTTGCACCAACTTGGAGTCGATTTAGCCCTGTTTGTGGGTGATTTTGGGAACGAAGCTGTGGATGTGGTGCAGCGTATTGCCGCATTGACTCTTCCTAAGGCCGTCATTTTGGGTAACCATGATGCGTGGTATTCGGCCTCGGAATGGGGGCGGCGCAAGTGTCCCTACGATCGCCAGCACGAAGACCGCGTGCAACAACAACTCGATAGTTTGGGCGCAGCTCACGTGGGCTACAGCTATTTAGACTTTCCGGCCTTGGGCCTCTCTGTGGTTGGGGGGCGGCCTTTTAGCTGGGGTGGGTCGGACTGGAAGAATGGGGAGTTTTACCAAGCGCGGTATGGCATTGGCAATTTTGCTGAGTCTACGCAGCGGATGGTGGCAGCGGCCCAAGCCGCCCGTTATAACACGGTGATTTATTTGGGGCATTGCGGCCCCTTGGGGTTGGGCGATCGCCCGGAAGCCCCCTGCGGCAAAGATTGGCAGCCCATCGGCGGGGATCATGGCGATCCAGATTTGGCTGACGCGATCGCCCAAACGCGGCAATTGGGCAAAACCGTTTCCCTGGTTGCTTTTGGGCATATGCATCATGCCCTGCGCCACACCCAACAGCACCAACGGCAAAGTTTGGCAGTTGACGCTGCCGGGACGGTGTACCTGAACGCGGCCCGAGTCCCCCGGATTGTTAAACATACAGTCGGTAGCCAGCGCAATTTTTCCCTAGTCACCCTTCGCGATCGCCAGGTCAGCAAGGCAGCTTTAGTTTGGATTGACCAAGACGGCATCATCACCCGTGAGCCCTTATTGGGCGATCGCCACCCCCAACCTCGCCCCGCCACCCCCGCCTAGAGTGCCCCATTCTCACCGATTTCGCGATCCCAGCTCCCAATCAAAAAACTCAGACAAAAGAACACAAGCTGTTGCAATAAATGGGCCAAAAGCCGCATAGAATATTGTTTGTGCCATTAGAGCATTGCAGGAGAATGGGATGCCGCTTGCGGTTGGAGTAATTCAGACAGACGGGTTTCCCCCGGTTTTGGCGGCAGCAGACGCAATGGTAAAAACGGGGCACGTAACCTTGGTGTATTTTGGCTTGGCTGAACGCGCCCAGTTTATCGTGGCTGTTCGGGGAGGCACCGCCGAAGTAAAACGGGCCGTCGAAGCGGGCATTATGGCTGCCGATACTGCCCCACCGGGGGGAAGACTGATTTCGCACTACATCGTGCCAAATCCACCGGAGAATGTGGAAGCTGTGATGGATATCGACTTTCCGAGCGAAGTCGAGCGATTTCGGGTCTAAGTTGGCGATCTCAACTTAGGCTCCAAGCGGGAGCGCGACCTGAGCCCTCAGCCCAAGCGCAGCCCCGATTGCCGAGCGGATCTAACTTGTTAAGTGGTTTATTGTTTATTGGATTGGGAGACTCGAAATGCCGCAAGCGGTTGGTTCAATTGAAACAAAAGGCTTTCCTGCGGTTTTGGCAGCAGCCGACGCAATGGTGAAAGCAGGCCGGATTACCCTCGTCGGCTATATCCGCGCCGGTAGCGCCCGGTTTACTGTCATTATTCGGGGCGATGTTTCGGAAGTAAAACGGTCGGTCGAAGCCGGGGTAGATGCCGCCAGCCGCGTTGAAGGGGGCACCGTCGAAACATGGGTCATCATCCCCAACCCCCACGAAAACGTAGAAGTCGTCTTGCCCATCGGCTTCTCAGAAAGTGTGGAACGGTTCCGCATGGCAACCGATGGCCGACCCTTGTTAGGCAGTGGGCAATAACCTGAACAACGCCATTGCCTAGGTTGGGGCTAGGGCCTCAAGGTGCAGAGAGCTGTACCGACCTGCTACCTCGTCAAAACGGGAGCCGCCCCCTAGCCCCTGAGCCTACTTTTCTCACGGGTAACGTTCTCGCTCAGGCATACGCCAGCCCCTTAAAATTCTTCACCCCCTCACCGGAGTCCGGCTTGCACAGTTCTCGGTTGCCGCTCGACAACTTAGCCACAGAACAACTCGCAGCGTGGATGGCGCAGGCCCGCATTGAAGCTCGCACGGGGCAAGTCCCGGCCTACATCCCCCGGTTGGCAGAAGCGAACCCCGACTGGCTAGCGCTGCAACTCCAATGCATCAACGGTGAAACTAAAGCGTTGGGCGATACCGATCGCGCCTTTGCCCTGATGAGCGTGATCAAGCCCTTCGTCTTGCTCTATCTCTTGCACCACTACGGCGAACAAACTGTCTTTACCAAAGTGGGGATGCTGCCGTCGGATTTGCCCTTCCATTCTGTGGCCCAACTGTCGGCGGATGGTGGCTTTCCCCGCAATCCCATGATCAACAGCGGGGCGATCGCCCTGGCCAGTCTTCTCCCTGGGGCCACTGGTCGCGATCGCTGCCAAACCTTATGTCAGTGGCTCAATGACCTCTCTGGGGCCAAACTCTGGCTCGACGACACCATGCTAGCCTCCGTGCGATCGGTGGGCAACGAAACCAACCGCGCCCTGGCCACCCTGTTGCGCAGCGCCAATGTCATTGATGCCGTTGACACCACTCTAGACACCTATAACCAAATTTGCTGCCTGTCTGGCACCGTAGACGATCTCGCCCGACTGGGCCTGTTACTTGCCAGTGGCCAATTCCCCATTGCACCTGCCCACCAACGAAGCGTGAATGCGTTGATGTTGACCTGTGGCTTGTACGAAACCTCGGGCGCTTTTGCAGTGCAACTTGGTTTACCTACCAAATCCGGTGTGAGCGGGGCTTTACTGGCAGTGCTCCCCCGGCAGGGCGCGATCGCGTGCTACAGTCCAGCTCTGGATGCCACCGGCAACTCCATCGCCGGGATTTTGGTGCTCATGCATCTCGTGCGATCGCTCGACCTCAGCATCTTTGGCTGACTCTCATTGCGGTAGATCCGCAGTTTGGCTAGCCAAAATCACAACTCCCCACTGCACAATCGCCCCCATCGCAACTGCACACCTCAAAACTGCCACAATCCAACCCGGAACACTCCGTACAAGCGGCCCCATCCCCCACCGCCACACACTCCGACGGCTCACACCCACCCAGGTCACACCCCGATAAATCCCAATCAGCACAGTCAAACGATGAAGAGTTTTGTTCCTCTTTGCGCTTTTGGGCCGAGTCTGAGTGTTTTTGGGCCATTCTGAGGGTTTGGCGGTGCTGGAGCTCTAGTTTGGCTGCTTTGCACGCCTGGAAGCGATCGCGAATGAGCGGCAAACCCGCCCCCCACCCCTGGGCCATCACCACCTGCTTCACATACTGAGAACACGACTCCCCCCGATGCAACACCCGATGGGCACAGGCAAACCCCTTATGGGGCGACAAATACCGCTGATAGAACGTGATGGAATGGGCCGTCGCATGACGGGTTAACGAATCAAAAACAGCAACAGTCATGGCTTTAGCAGCGTGAACAACGAGCGGAAATCAAACCGGGTTTACTGACGAACTGGAGCACGGATCTAGAACCTCGCTCCTGAAGCACTCCCTTGCAGACAGCAGCCCAAAACTCTATGGCAAAGCTCTACTCTTGGATACCAAATCCGGCCCTGCGAATCCTGAAGCGCTCCCCGGTATCCTGCTTACGGGCGATCGCGAACGTTCCCAACTGGGGCGGCGCACCGGCTCCGCGTGCAATCCCCCGCCCCCAGGCAGTATGGCCGTCCCCCCCAGAATGGTATTTTTGACCAGGACTCCCACAACCAAGGATTGGATAATTGCATGAGCAACGTCCCAGCATCAGCCTCCTTTGAACAACAGCTTGATGCCTCCCACCTGACGCGCCCAATGGGGTGGTTATGGTTTTTATCTGCCGGGTTAATTGCCCTGGATGGGTTTGATTTTTTTATCATCGGTGTGGCGCTGCCTTTCATTGAACAGGATTTTGGCCTGAGTGCCAGTGCCACTGGGGCGATCGCCGGGGCAGCCCTCGTCGGTTCCCTGGTGGGAGCCTTGACCCTTGGCCCCCTCACCGATCGCATTGGGCGACAACGGATGCTCGTGATCGATGTGGCGCTCTTCGTTTTGGCCTCGGCAGCCACCGCCCTCGCCTGGGATGCTCTATCGCTGATTGGCTTTCGCTTTCTTGTTGGAGTCGCTATCGGCGCTGACTATCCCATCAGCGTGGCTTACATTACCGAAAATGTTCCGGCACGGTTGCGGGGGCGCATGGTGATTGGCGCATTCACCTTTCAGGCGATCGGGGCCTTATTCGGAGCCTTGACCGGATTGGCAATCCTGGCCCTGTTCCAAGTGATTTATCCCGATTCGCTCATTCCCACCATTCACTATGCTTGGCGTTGGATGTTGGGGGTGGGGCTGGGGTTGGCGATCGCCGTGGCCCTATTGCGATCGCAGTTTTTGCTCGAAAGTCCGCGTTACTACATTGCACAGGGCGACTACGAAGCCGCCTCAACCGCCGCCTCAATCCTGCTAGAAAAACCCCTGACCATTACCCCCGCCAGCGAACCGCCCCCTGCCGCCCCCTTGCACTATGGCGCGTTATTTTCTGCGCCTTATTGGCGACGCACCTTGCTAGCCTCCGTGCCCTGGTTTCTCCAAGACATCGCCACCTACGGAATTGGGATTTTTACCCCCGTCATCATTGCCACCCTCGTCTTTGACCAAGCACCAGATTTCATCACCCAACAGTTTGCCGCCATGCAAGGGGCCGCCTTTGTGGATTTGTTCCTGATTGCGGGTTTTTTGTTCGCCATTCTGTGGGTCGATCGCGTCGGTCGCATTCAGTTACAAGTGACGGGTTTCATCGGTATGGCGGTGGGTCTTTTGCTGTTGGCTCTGTCCAGTCTGCCCCAACTCAGTAGCCGTGGCAGTTTTGTTTTAGTCTTTCTGGGTTTTACTGTGTTTAACCTGTTGATGAACCTGGGGCCAAACTCCACCACCTTTCTGTTATCGGGGGAAGTCTTTCCGACCCAAATTCGGGCGAGTGGAGCCGGGTTTGCCGCTGCGATCGCCAAAGCGGGCGCAGTTTTGGGCACCGTGGCCTTACCCCTTTGGCAGCGATCGCTGGGCACCTTCAGCTTGTTAATTGCCCTGGCCTTTGTCTGTCTGGCCGCTGCCGGCTTTACCTATGGGTGCCGGGTTGAAACCACCGGGCGATCGCTCGACGCGATCGACGAAGCCACCGCCCCAGAACCCACCCTCAGCCCCGCCGCTAACGCCCCCCCGGCCCAATAAAAAAAGCATGAGGGAAAAACCCCATGCCCTTTCCGGCTTAAACACCAGCCGTTCTAAAGCCAAATGCAGATTGCCCGCAGTATTGGCCCTCCAGCCCTGGGGTAACTAACCGCTTAGTGCCCCAGGTAGGTTCTGGTAAACCACTTTTTCAGCTTTGCTACCCCGGCCATCCCGCCTTCGCTCGCGGAGGGCACCACAATGCCCAAGACTTTGGCAAACTCATCATCCGAAAGTTGCCCCACTTGGTGCTGTTGGAAGGCATCCACCACTGACACCAACTCATCCACTGAAAAATCGTATCCATTGAGCGCCGCAAACTCAGCGACAACTGGCGCACGCTCTCCTTTCAATGCCTCAGATTCGGCGGCATCCAACTCACTTTCGCTGCTGATGTTGCCATCGCCAACGCCCAGCAATTTTTCGAGTTGTTGGCGCAAAGCGTCGTCTTCTGCCGTCTTCTGCATAAATTTCAACACAGTTGCAGTAGCCATAGGGAGAGTACCCCACTCATTGATCGCTATTTATCATATCAACGCCAAAATAGGAAGACTGTTTTCTTTACTTTCACGTAAGGCTTGAGGGGGCTAATCCTTCGGCTCTCCCCTGACTCAATTGCCGCTAATCCAACCGGGTGAAGGCGATCGCCCCCGGTCACTGCCAATCCCGCGCGATGATCAGAGTCATCATCAAAATAGTCGTCATCCATCATCAGAGCAACTCTATTGAAATGCACAACTGAAATGCACTGCATTGTTATTTGTAATGTTTTATAAAGGCAAATGCGATCGCCACTTTGTGCTAGCGCTCTGGGTTTTACCCTTTAAGTAACTATGACTATTACGTTCTTTAAACTTTTACTGGCTTTTACCTGGGGTGTTTCAGGCCGTAAGGTACACTAGCCATGAACCAAAGGTTTGACGGCAAATTGCTGTTAAATCGACGGGCTGAAATTATTGCGAATCTCTTAGCAATCTTTGGAGCCTTTAATAATGTCTCATACTGTCAAAATCTATGACACTTGCATTGGGTGTACCCAGTGCGTTCGTGCCTGCCCTTTGGACGTTTTAGAAATGGTTCCTTGGGACGGGTGCAGAGCAGGGCAAATTGCTTCTTCGCCTAGAACAGAAGACTGTGTTGGTTGCAAACGTTGCGAAACGGCTTGCCCCACTGACTTCTTAAGCATCCGTGTTTATCTAGGTGCAGAAACAACCCGTAGCATGGGTCTTGCCTACTAAAAAGTGGATTTACTTGATCATCTTTTATCGATGTGGATCCAAAACAGACTGGGAGGGAGTTACGACTCTCTCTTTTTTTTGTTTTTTGGCAGTGGCAGAGGGAAGGCCCTGGCGCGATCGCCCTGGCTGAAACCAGCTCACCTCATGCATCCTGCGGCCTGCCCACCCAAGCAACACAGACGGCGATCGCCCAAACGGGATACACTGACAACAGCTCATTGACCAAAGCTCATTCGCCAGAATGCTGGCGCGCCAAAGGAACTGATCATGACCGAGCCCCATCAAGTCTTTATGGAAGCCGCGATCGCGCTTTCCCTCGAAAGTGTGCGCACCCATAAAGGAGGGCCTTATGGAGCCGTCGTCGTGAAAGACAATACCATCATTGGCCGGGGCATGAATCTGGTCACGCTTACCAATGACCCCACCGCCCACGCCGAAATGTTAGCCATTCGGGAAGCCTGCGATCGCCTCCAAAGTTGGCAACTCACGGGCTGCGAACTCTATACCAGTTGTGAACCCTGCCCCATGTGCATGGCCGCCATTTATTGGGCAAGGCTAGAGCGGGTGTATTACGCCAACACCAAAGAAACCGCTGCGGCCTATGGCTTTGGGAGTCAGGCGATTTACCGCCAACTGGGCCTGCCCCTGGCCGAGCGCCAACTCTCCATGACCCAACTACTGCCCACCGAGGCCCGCGTTGCCTTTGAAGAATGGGCCAACCAACCCGATAAACAACCCTACTAGCGATCGCCCCCCCCCGCTATGACCGTCCAACGTCTCATTCTTCGCGGTGCCCTGTGGCTGAGTGCCTTTTGGGATCTGATCACCACTTTTCTGGGGACACTCCTTTTGCTCGGCAGCAACGGTTTCGTCCAAATTGGCATTAGCCTCGTCGGCACCCTCATTGTGGGCGCATTGAATTTTTCAACCAAATCGATCTGGACTCCGCCCGCCACCACCACCGCTGACCCTGCGGCCTTTTTTCTCCTGCGCCTCATTTGGGTGCTCACGCTGCTGTTTGATTTGTTTACCTCCCTCACCTGCAACGCCACCTACGTTGCCTATCAAAACATCAACATCGGCAACGCCCCCATCCAATTTATTGATATCCTTGCCCAACTGAATGATAGTCAGGTCTTCGTTGTGGTGTTTGTTACCGTACTGGCCACGGCTAGCCCCGTAGTTTTGAGTTACCTCAGCACTCAGGATATTGATTTCTGGGGTCGCTAACGGGGCGATCGCACCGTCCCACGCCCCCCCGAAGCCTCTCCCACAGAAACCGTGGCAGAGAAAGCTAAAATAGACCCTAGTTATAAATTCCTACTCTCCTAACCCTACAGCAACAGAACTCTCCATGTTTCAACGCTCCCTCACCCGGTTCCGGTGGAAATCCCTGGTTCAGCCCTGGCAAAACATTGATGTCTTGCTCTTAATTCTGCCCATCGGTCTCACCATTCTGGGTGGTGTCATGATCCGCAGCGTTGAAATTAACCAGGCAGGAGCCAACTGGGCCTCCCAGCACTTCATCACCGGGGGCATTGGGCTGGCGATCGCCCTCCTGATTGCGCGATCGCGCTACGAAATGCTGCTGCAATGGCACTGGATTTTTTACGGCGCAACCATTTGCCTATTACTCGCCGTGAAATTTTTTGGGACAGAAGGACTCGGTGCACAACGCTGGATTACCATTCTGGGCTTCAATCTCCAGCCATCAGAATTTGCCAAACTGGGTGCCATCATTACCATGGCCGCCATGCTCAGTTCGCGGCCTGCCTCCACCATTCCCGCCGCCCTCCGCGCCCTTGCCGTCACTGCCGTCCCGTGGATCCTCGTCTTTTTAGAGCCGAACCTGGGCACGTCGCTGGTCTTTGGGGCCATCACGATGGGGATGCTGTATTGGGGCAATGCCAACCCAGGCTGGCTGCTGTTGATGATCTCGCCCCTCATTTCCGCGATTTTATTTAACCTGAATAGCCTCATCCCCATTTGGATTATTTTGCCCATTTGGATTCTGTGGATTGTGCTGATTGGGATCGTGGCGTGGCGGAGTTTACCCTGGTACAAGGTGGGCACCCTGGGCGCAGTTGTGATTAACCTGGTTTCCGGCGGGTTGGGCCACATGCTGTGGGGTATTCTCAAGGATTACCAAAAACAACGGTTGATTATTTTCTTGAATCCTGACCAAGATCCGCTGGGGGGTGGCTATCACCTGATCCAATCGCGGATTGGCATTGGGGCCGGGGGCCTGTTGGGGCGAGGTTTGCACCAGGGCACCCAAACCCAACTGAACTTCATCCCCGAACAACATACAGACTTCATCTTTGCGGCGATCGGAGAAGAGTTAGGATTCGTCGGGGGCTTTCTGGTCTTGGCGGCATTTTGGTTAATCTGCTTGCGCTTGGTCATCATTGCCCAAAATGCGAAGGATAACTTTGGGTCATTGATCGCGATCGGGGTCTTCTCGATGATTGTCTTCCAGGTTTCGGTCAATATTGGCATGACCATTGGCCTATCGCCAGTTACCGGGATTCCACTCCCGTTTTTGAGTTATGGCAAATCCTCCCTGGTGATGAATTTGATGGCCCTTGGAGTCGTTGAATCTGTCGCCAATTTCCGGCAACGGCTCAAGTTTTGACACTTGGCGTGGGGCTTCATACCACTCCACCCAGTTGCCTCTAGTCAAAGTAGATTTAACGATAGGGGCATCCCTTGTGGGTGGCCCAGTGCAAGTAGGGGCACAGCTTGGGGGTGTTCCAGTCTAGGTAGGGGCATCCCTTGTGGGTGCCCCAATGCAGTTAGGCGCGTCCCTTGTGGGTGGCCCGGTAAGCGCACAAGCCCTAACCCCGACCAACCCATTGGTGGTGAATGATCCAGGTTCACCAAAACCGCGATCGCGCCCAAGAGTACCCAGCCGTGCCCCCTAGCACCGTCGCAAACTCCCCCATTCGCCCCAAAACCTGGAACAAACTCCTAGAAACCTTAATTTTTGCCGCGAGAAATAGATAAAACCCCAGAAACAACGGGAACACTAACAGTACAGGCAACGGAGGACTGCATCTCTGTCGCGCAACATTATTAGGAAGAGGGAACAGTTGTGCAAGCGACAAAGCAACAGCAAATTATGGGGTTCTTTATCGAGGAAGCCAGAGAACACCTCGATACCATCGAACAGGGATTGTTAGATTTGCAGGCAACGATGGCCGATTCTGAACGGTTGAACGAACTATTTCGAGCCGCTCACTCGGTCAAAGGGGGAGCCGCCATGTTGGGTTTTGACAGCATCCACCAAGTCGCTCACCATCTTGAAGATCACTTCAAAATTCTGAAAGATAATGCCATCCAGCCCGATCGCGCCCTCGAAGACTTGTTCCTGAAAGGGTTTGACACGCTGAAAGAATTAGTCGAGTCGTTACAATCGCCCTATGGCTTTCAGCCAGCCCAAGCCGAACAAGTCGTCCAATCGGCCCAACCCGTCTTCCAAGAACTGGCAGGATACTTAGAAAAATTGCTCAACGGCGGGACGGCGGCCCCAGCAGTACAAACCATGCCCAATGCCGCAGCCATTCTCGCGGCTGCATTGAAAAAAATGTTGCACCTGTTCAAGCAGGGCGATTCGGCTGCGGGTCGGCAACAGTTGGGCACCTTATGCCTCAAGCTAAAACAACTGAGCACCAGCCCAGAATGGCATGAATTGATGCAAATGGCCCAGGGCGCGATCGCGAATTCCAAAACCACTTACCAAACCCTGGCCCCGCTCCTCATTAAAGAAATCAAACAAGCGGGAGCATTGCTCACCACCAACCGGAGCACAGAAATCGTTCCCAGTCGAGACTTACAGGCATTAGCACCACGAGTGGCGACCCTCCCCAAAGCCACCCCAAAACCAGCCACCCCCGCGATCGCGACCGCCCCCCCAACGGCACCACCCCAGGCCCCCGAAATCGTCATGGTGGGGAACCGCGCCCAAGTCATGGTGCCTTTGGAACCACGCGCCGCAGCCAGAGCCCTGCTAGATGCATTCAACAAGGCCCAGTTAATCGAACTGGCTGAATTTTTGATGAAAGCCATTCAATAATTTGCGTATCCAGGCGGGGCATTGCGGGCCAGAGGCCGAGGAATCTGCTGCGCGATCGCCCATCCTGGAAAATGCGCCACCACCAGAATTCCAGCCTCGTCGCCGTTCCACCCATCCTTATCCTGGAGGCTCATCAGGATAAACCTTGTCAAACAAACTACTAAATAGTAATATGATGATATAAGCAATCTTGATGAAGTGGTCGTCCAAAAGGTCAACTGCTCTTCACCGGAACCAATCTGTTCAGATCGATTAATGCTCAATCGATTAGCCAGGGCTAGATAGGCGCAATAACCTGAACAGAAATGGATAGATTGAGGCGGCCAATCAACATTGTATGAATTGCTTTAAAGCTTTTGTCAGAAACTTATTTGGAGTTTAGTATGACTGTTACCAAGCATCAAACCAGCACTCAAATTAAAAGTATTGATGTCACCACGCTGAAATCACTTTTAGAACAAGAGCAAATCGTCTTGGTTGATGTACGAGAACCAGGTGAGTATGCATCAGAGCATATTGCTGGGGCGACCCTTCAGCCATTGTCAAAATTTGATCCTGGTGCCTTACCGAAGGCATCTAAAAAACGGGTCATTTTGCAGTGCCAAAGTGGCCAGCGATCGCGCCAAGCAGCCCAAAAATTAGTTGCAGCAGGAGCCCCAGAGGTTGTGGAACTGGCTGGTGGCCTGAATGCCTGGAAAGAGGCCGGATTCCCGACCCAATGCGATCGCACTGCCCCCATTAGTTTGATGCGCCAAGTTCAAATTGTTGCGGGTTCCCTCGTGTTTACTGGCACTGTATTAGGCGCGTTTGTCTCCCCGTGGTTTTTGGTGCTGAGCGGCTTTGTTGGGGCTGGGCTCATCTTCGCCGGAGTCAGCGGCACCTGTGGCATGGCACTCCTGCTTGCCAAACTGCCTTACAACCGGCGAGCCTAGCTACACCCATCCCCGCACGGCTGAAGTGAGCCTTGGGCACACCACCGCAGGTTCTCACTTCAGTCAATCATCGCTCAGGCACCCCGTCAGGCACTAAAACGGTAAAGAAACGGGCTGAATGTATTGGGTGTTTGCCCGCACAAAGCAGCGATCGCTGGTGCGTAACCAGGGCGTTTTTAAGTCTGCGCGATTGAAAAATGCAGTCCCATCTCGCTCTGTCTGTGCAGCCAACGTAGTTCCTGATTTGTAGACCTTTTTAATTGCGCCATTGGGGGCTTGCCGACAATTCAGAGCGCCATCCGCCGACACCACTCGCCACTTCTCCCAAGTGCTGCCCTGAGACGGGCTACTCTCCGCCCCTTGAGAATTGGTATCTGTGAAGTTGCCGTTGCGATCGGGCTGGGGCAAATCTTCTCGTAGTGTCACTTTATACGCCGTACCAATCGAGGGACAACCTTTTCCACCCGTCACATTCCAGGTTGCAGTCATCCCTAGAGGATCTGTTCGACTCACGCGCGTTCTAAAAATAGAGATCGTACCTTGACACGTTAACTCCTGTCCCGACACGTAACTAGAATCTTTAAAAGTACCCGTGTAATACTTATGGCCAGCCTGATCTGATTTATGGTTTGTAATCGCGATCGCACCATACCAGGTTTTGCCTTGAATCCGAGTAGAATACTCTCCTGTCGGTTTGCCTACCCGCTGATAGGGAGGACTTCCAGGTAATTCGTACAGGGTTAACCGAGTCGCTTTTGTGGGGCTGATATAGGTCGAGGCTGAAGCCACACTAGACAGGCCACTCACCAAGCCCAAACTCATCAACGGCAAGAGCAAACCACGGGACAACACAGGCAATAACGATTTCATTGCAGAACTCCTACAGGTGGAAGAATCAGTGGGTAAAAAGCTTTCCCAATGGAGGTCACAGGCACACAGTTGAGGGTTTAGGTGCGCTGTGCTTACAACAACACAGGAGGAGACCCCACTTTCGGAGAAAAGCGATACTCCCTTGGGGGAAGATGGCGATCGCCCCCACCAACGCGACCGATCTCTTGAAGGAAACGAGAAGCCCCTTTTTTCACCAGGAATCCAACCGAGCGAAAGTGTAATGATTAAGAATATCGTTCTTCAGTTCTTTCCATGTTGCAATCCGGTCAAGTGCTTTGCGATCGCTATCAACTGCAAGATATCCTCGGCCAGACAGCAGGACGACAAACCTGGTTAGCCACCGATCGCACGAGCGATCCACCAGAACCCGTTGTGGTGAAATTGCTCCTATTTGGGGATCAAGTGCAATGGGAACACCTCAAATTATTTGAGCGCGAAGCCCAAATCTTGCGCCAACTGGATCACCCACAAATCCCCAAATATCGCGACTTTTTCTCCATCGACGATCGCCTCTCGTGGTTTGGGCTCGTGCAAGAGTACATTCCAGGCGACTCGCTACGCACGCTGCTAGCCAATGGCGAACGGTTTACCGAAGAACAAGTGCGTCAAATTGCCGTCAACTTGCTGCACCTATTGCGCTACCTGCATGAACTGTATCCGCCCGTCCTCCACCGCGATATCAAACCCAGCAACCTGATTTGGGGCGAAGACAATTTTATCTATTTAGTCGATTTTGGTGCAGTGCAAGATAAAGCCGCCGTCGAAGGAGCCACATTCACCGTTGTCGGCACCTATGGCTACGCACCCATGGAACAATTTGGGGGACGCTCAGTTCCCGCGTCTGACTTGTATGCATTGGGTGCAACGCTCATTCATCTGTTAACGGGTATCGCGCCAGCGGACTTGCCCCAGAAAGATTTACAAATTCAGTTTCGCGATCGCGTCAAAGTTAATCCAGACTTTGGCCAATGGATTGAGATTTTAATCAACCCCGATGTGAGCAAGCGCTTTCAGTCCGCAGAGGAAGCCCTAGCCGGGTTACAACAGGCCCCGTGGTTAAAACGCCCCTCCTTACAACTCTGGCAAACCATCCAGCCCAAAACTGACGAGTTAGCCCCACCCCTCAAAACCCGGGTTACGGTCACGCAGACTCCACAGACACTCAAAATTAAGCTGCCACCGCCCAAAGAAAATGGTTATGTCTTAGCTGGAATTAGTATTTTTTTCGGCTTTCTTCTCACCCTCCCGCTCATATATGGAGTGAGTTTTTCTACTGTTATTTCCATCGTCGCTCATGTCTTATATGCGGCATGGATACCAACGTTACTGTTAGTTATTTTTGTGGTGACAGCCTTATGGCAAATGTTATCTGATGTATATGTGCAGTTTGATCACACTGAATTTATTATCTATCGACGATTTCTAGAGCGACCGTGGGTGATTGCCCAGGGCAACATTCATGATATTCAGAATGTTTTTCATACCATCAAAACAGTCAAAACTGGACGACATAGTAGCAATCAGCGGTTTCTCGTCGTGCAAACCAGTACAGGAGAAGATGCCTTTGGGGCGGGCCTGAAATGGGAAGAATGTGATTGGCTCGTTGGGCTCATTCAAAAATGGGTCGCCCAACATTATTGATGCTGAATGAATTGGGCCTGGATTCATTCGGACTGTAATAAATTGGGATTAAATGAATCGGTATTGAACTAATCTGCACTGTTCGGTTCCCAGTCCTGCTAGGCTGGCTGTAACAGCTAGGTTGAGTGACCATGACCTCTTTTTTGAGTAAAACTTCAACGCAATTGTGGGTTGTCGATCGCCAACACATGCAACGGCGATCGGACTATTTGGCGACAGAAGAACCCCTGGAAATCCGCCTGACGGAACCCGCCCAGACCCTTGCAATCACCATGCGTACACCAGGAGCTGACTTTGAACTTACGGCTGGATTTTTGCTCAGTGAACAGGTCATCGCCCACCGAAATGATGTGCTACGCATGACCCATTGCCGCGATCGCACGGTTCCTGCGGATCAACGCGACAATATTGTGACCGTGACCCTGCGCCCCGGCCTCACCCCCAACCTCACGGCCCTGGAACGACATTTTTACACCACGAGTGCCTGCGGCGTATGCGGTAAAACCAGTCTGGATGCGTTGAAAATCCACTGTGGGGCGATCGCGGAGACTACGGCAACGGTTGCTGCAACCACCCTGCAACAATTGCCACAAAAATTGCAACTGGCCCAAGGGATCTTTCAGGCAACTGGGGGACTCCATGCCGCTGCGCTGTTTGATTTAGCGGGAAATTTGTTGGCCGTGCAAGAAGATGTGGGGCGGCACAATGCATTGGATAAGCTCCTGGGTTCGGCCTTGCTGAGCGGTCAGTTGCCCCTCGATCGCCATATCGTGCTCGTCAGTGGTCGGGCAAGCTTTGAGTTATTACAAAAGTGCTTGGTCGCCAGAGTGCCCATTGTATGTGCGGTTTCTGCCCCCAGCAGCCTTGCCGTGGCCGTAGCCCAAGAATTCAACATGACGTTGATTGGGTTTCTGCGGGGAGAGCGATTTAATCTTTACAGTGGCCGCGATCGCGTGATTGTGTAAGCCGTTACTCGGTTCATTCGCCCGATAATTGCAGCAAAACCGTGCGATCGCGGGGGCCATCCAGCTCAAACAACAACACCGATTGGTAAGTCCCCAACGCCAGTTTGCCCGCCATGATGGGAATCACTTCGCTCGTGCTGAGGGTCATCGCCATCAGATGCGAGTGGGCATTCATCGGCTCATCGGGGGGAATATTGGGGCGCAAATGCAAGTCATTGTGCTTGTAGGCGTGGTGAATTGCGCCCACCGTTAGGCCCCCTTCTGGCGCAAGGGTTTTGAGATAGGTCGTCACATCATTAAATAGGCGGGGTTCGGCTTCGTTGATGGCGATCGCCGTCGTGGTGTGGCGAGAAAACACAATCACCTGCCCCGTCTGGATTGCCGCCTCATTGACCCAGGCTTGAATTGGGGGAGTGATGTCATAAATCTGGATGCCGGGTTGAGTCGCAATCGTCAGGGTGTGGTGAAGAATCGGCATCAGACAGACTCAGCAGAAATGCACAACAGAACTAAGGGGGATTGTACTGCGTTTTGGGCGATCGCGGACGGTCACCCCTCGCCACTGCTCAATGGGGTTCCAGTTGGGCTACTTGCCGCCCTTCATTGACCAGGCCCAGACTGATAGAGCGACAACGCCAATGCCACCGTCGCTACTGCTGCCGCGATCGTTCGGATATGGTTCCACAACGTCCAACGGCTGAGATAGGTTGCCCAGAGAGCCGCACTAGCAGGGTTTTCTGGTGACGCGATCGCCAGGGTATTATTTAACGGCACATTCCCCAACAACGTCACACCAAAAGTGCCCACCAGGTAAACTAAACCACCCACCAAGCAAGCCGCTGCACCGGGTTGGGGCCAAGTCAGCAGCGCCGCGATCGCCACCACCACACTGATTGCCGCCGTTCCCAAAAACACCGTCATAAACCACGGATTGATCACCGTAATGTTAATCAATTGCATCGCCGCAATGCCCTGAGGCGGTGCCAGTCGAGCCAGGGCCGCCATGACAAACGTTGAAAACGCAAAAAATACCCCCGCCGCCAGCCCGCAGCCCAAAAGCGTCAACACCTTCAAGATTACAAATAAGGGATCAGTCATGGGCCGATTGCCTCCTGATGGGTCATCGTTGTTCACAGCAGCTAGCCAAGTTGTGCCTCAACGTTCCTCAAAGGTAAGGTGGATTTAGACCATTTCAGTAGGAAGGCGCAATTAAATATAAGATCGCCGTAGGTTGAGTTGAGATACGAAACCCAACGCCAGCATGGGTTACGCTACCGCTAACCCATCCTACGTTTAAATCAGCTCACCTACTTACCGTCACTGAAGTTGTGAACGAATTAGAATAATTGAAATCGATCGCGCTAGAGTCAATGCCTTGCGATCGCTAGTCTCAAATAGACAGCTTTGAAATTCTGCAAAACTCATCGTCAACTCGATACCAGACCGACTGAGTAAGTTATCCTTGCCCTGAATGGAAAACTCGAATAACTTACTCAGCGACTAACGTACGGGCTTACAGCATTGCAAGATAATCTTCCATGCAATCCAACGTAGAGTTCCACCCATCGACAACGCCCATCTCCTCGTGTTTGCGGCGATCGTCCGCAGTGGCATGGAGAATGTGCAGCGTGAGCCGGGTCTGAGCGCCTAAGTCCTCAAATGTAGCCGTCAAGATCATCCCTTCCGGCAAATCCATATCCGTCGTTTGCTCAAAGCCTTCATCAAATTCATCAGTGCCGACGATTCGTTCGAGGGGGATAATTTCCTGGAATATGCCTGTCACCGGATATTCAGTTCCATCTGGGCCAGTCATCACATAGCGCGATCGCCCCCCAGGCCGAAAATCTAACTCCTCGACTCGTGTGGTAAAGCCCTTTGGCCCCCACCATTGGGCAATGTGTTGCGGCTCTGTCCACACCTGCCAGACCAGAGCGCGGGGCGCATTGAAAATCCGAGTAATGATAATTTCACGATCGCGTTGGGTAACCGTAGACATTGTGTTGTTAGCCATCTTGATTCTCCTGAGTTTGTAGGTGGTGTAGGTAGTCATCAAGGCGATCAAAGCGGTCTTCCCATAATTGGCGATAGCGATCGAGCCAGTCATCTACCGCTTGGAGGGGAGCAGCATTCAGTTGGCACGGTCGCCACTGCGCCGTTCGACTGCGGGTAATCAACCCGGCACGCTCAAGCACTTTGAGATGTTTAGAAATGGCCGGAAGACTCATCGCAAAGGGCTTAGCCAACTCAGTGACCGAGGCTTCGCCATTCGCAAGATAGGCCAGAATAGCCCGTCGGGTGGGGTCGGCAAGCGCCGCAAAGGTCACACTCAGTTGATCGGAAGACGGGGGATCAGAAAACTGTTGATCGGAAGACTTGACAGCAGACACTTGTATTTAACCGCGCAGTTAATTAACTATCAGGTTAAATGTACTAACCTGGAATGTCAAGAGACCTTCAGAATTAGGGGAGAGATGCGGGCGGGTTGGAATCCCAGCAGCGCCGTACCGCGCCGATGACCTATTTGGGAAAATCGCTGGCGGCGGTCGTAGTTAGGTGCAACACCGTTATGACTGCGGAGGTAGGGATGAAAACGGGAATCAATTGGCGCGTGGTTGCCCTGGTCAGCCTGGTGTGGGTCAGTGTCTCGCCGTTGGCCGTGGCTGAGTCCCAACGGTATCCGTCAGAAACCGAGTTGCAACAGTTAATCCAAGACTTTCAGCGCCAGGTGGCTCGCCTCCGCCGCATTCGCCATGAAACCGGGTTTTATCTCGATCGCCGCTCGCCTCTTGAACGTCAACAGCATCAAGCTTTTGTGCAAGCGTGGGGCAAGGTCGATCCAGCGGTTGCGCCTTTTTTAGGAAACTGGACGGCGATCGAAGAATCGCTCATGATCTATCCTTCGCAGACCAAAGGACAGGTTTGCATCATTGAGACTTTTATTCCCGACCAGGAAACCTCGGGAATTGCTTTTACTACGGGCACCATCGACCAGGGCCGAATTTATACCCGCGATCGCAAGGTCTTTGTGTTGGATGGAGTTGGCGACTTTTTAGGCTCGGCCTATGTCTACGAGGGCAAACCCGGCATTTATGAATATGCTAATCCCCGGCCCTTGCCCAATCCCCAAGCCACCGATTATTTACAGCGCGAGCCCTCGCTCCTGATGCAGTTTCAGCAGTTGGGTTGCCAAGCCACGGTACCCAGGCTGTAGACCACGGTTCTCGCAGCCGCACCGAATGTGTCAACCATTTTGGCCTAGAATGGGTGATGCCTTACACCAAAGGCCAGGAGATGGCGGAGCAAAACAGCCCCATCTTTGCGAGTTGAGTAGGGTGAAGCTGGCCTGATCTGGATTGCACCGTGGGAGGTTGCCAATGCCCCGATTTAACCCCTATACCTTGCAAATGCAGTTGACGCGGTTGTTTCAGTCAGGGCAATCGTTTTTTGCAACGACCAAAGTGCAAGATTGGCTCAAAGAACGCAACGAAGACCCCAACGCTTACGAGATTGTGTTTCACGAACGGCCTGCGCCGCCGGGTTCCGGCGAGGTGATGGTCATTGAGGTAGAATTGCGCCGCAAGGATGGTCAGCCTGTGGATGAGTGGCTGCAACAGGAAGTCAATCGGCATTCCTGAGATGTTTTTGCGATCGCTCCAGTTAAAGCACTTTCGCAACTACACAGCGCAGGCGGTTGACTTTGGGGCACCCAAAACGATCCTCGTGGGGGATAACGCGCAAGGTAAATCGAATTTGCTAGAAGCCGTGGAATTGCTGTCTACGCTGCGATCGCACCGGGCCAGTCGCGATCGGGACTTTGTGCAAACCGGGGCCGAAAGCGGGCACATCACCGCCCAACTAGACCGGGAGATTGGCTCAGTTGACCTGTCTATGATCTTGCGGCTGTCGGGTCGGCGGACTGTGGCGTTGAATGGCCAAACCCTGCGACGACAGTTAGATTTCCTCGGCACGCTGAATGTGGTGCAGTTTTCGAGCCTGGATTTGGATTTGGTGCGGGGTGGCCCCGATCAACGCCGCCGGTGGCTAGACGGGCTGCTCATCCAACTCGAACCCGTTTATGCCGCCATTTTGCAGCAATATACCCAAATCCTGCGGCAGCGCAATGCCTTGCTAAAGCAGCGCCAAAGTTCCAGTTTTCGGCAGATGCAGACCCCGGATGCAGCCCCCGTTGCCGATCCAGCCGAACTCGCCTTGTGGGATGCCCAGTTGGCCGTAGCAGGAACGCGGGTCATTCGACGGCGATCGCGGGTGGTGCAGCGGTTAGCCCCCTTGGCTCAGGCATGGCATCGGGCCATTAGCGGGAGCACCGAAGAGTTACTTGTAAACTATGTGCCCAATGTGCCCCTCACCACCGATCAGCCCGAACAAATCCAGGCCACTTTTTTAGAACGAGTGCAAGCGCGGGCGATCGCCGAGCAGCACCAGGGCACCAGTTTAGTCGGCCCCCACCGCGATGAAGTTGAGTTTACGATTAACCAAACCTCTGCTCGGCAATATGGGTCTCAGGGGCAGCAGCGCACACTGGTTCTCGCCTTGAAACTGGCCGAACTGAATTTGATTGAAGATGTGATTGGCGAACCGCCGCTCTTGTTGCTGGATGACGTGTTGGCAGAACTGGATCTGCATCGCCAAAATCAATTGCTCGATGCCATCCAAGATCGGTTCCAAACCTTGATCACCACCACCCATCTGGGTTCCTTTGATGCCCAATGGCTCAAGTCTTCCCAAATCTTTTCGGTTCGGGCTGGCCAGTTGTTGGGGCAAGCCGCGATCTAGCCGTTAGGTTGCCCCTCGCGCAGTGCTCCGGTTAAGCCCCCAGCTAAGGCGCGATCGCCCCCACCAAATCGAGACTTTCCCACTCCAAAGTATCGCCGATGGTTTCGCCCGTGTGGTACGCAGCCAGCAACACTTCGCTGGTTTTGCCCCAGGCGATCGCCCCCGTTGCATCTAGCCCAATGGCCCCCAGATCCCGGTTATTTTGCTTGGCCTCTGTGAGCGATCGCTCAAAGGCTTGGGGCAACGCCAACCCATCCATAACCCGTATCACAATCTTGGCGGCCAAACACTCTTCAATAATGTCTTCCCCAATTCCGGTGCAACTCACTCCGGCCTGGGCCGTGGCATAGTTCCCGGCAGGCATAGCCGAATCACTCACCCGGCCAATGCGCTCAAAGCCTTTGCCTCCCGTGGAAGTGCCCGCTGCCACCCGACCGTGGCTGTCCAACGCCACCACACCGATCGTGCCCCGACCTGCCGTGTCAGATACCAACTCTTTTTCGGCGATGACGTTTGCCATATCCCGACTAAAGTTTTCGTCCCGTTCCTGAATCCACTCTTGCAGGCGAATCTCCGTTAGCGGATTGTAGGGGGGCACAGCCAGTTCTCGCAGCAGTTCCGCCGCACCATAGTCCGACAAGACGCGATCGTCAGCAGACTGCAACGCCAAGGCTAAGTGAATGGGATTTTGCACCCGCGACACATTGATCACCCCGCTGAAACGCTGGGTTGCGCCATCCATCAACGCGGCACTCATGCGAATTTGCCCATCGGACTGCAACACGGAACCCGTCCCGGCATTAAAGCGGGGATCATCTTCCAACAACTGACAGCCCTTGACCACCGCCTCCTGAGCCGACGCACCAGCCATCAGCAGGGGATAAACTTCTTGCAAAATGGTGTGGAGCGATCGCCGCACAATGTCAACGCCCCCTTTACCTTTGAGCGAACTCCCCGCCCCACCGTGAATAATTAACTTTGGTTGCACCCGTTGGGTAGACATGCCCTTCTTTTCCTTCTCGCTGAACCCTTGCACGTAGCCAGTTAACTCGACGCGCGATCGCCCTGAGCATCGCTCTTCCGACGACGACACCGATCCGAGCAATACTTAACATCCTCCCAGCAATCTTCCCATTTTTTGCGCCATGTAAACGGACGTTGGCACACTGGACAAATCTTAGAAGGCAAATTTCCTTTCGCAACGCCCCGTGGCATGGTTCCCTCCGTCTCCAAGCGAGAATTCAACCCCTTGACTATCATCCGCGAAAAGGCCAAAAGATGCGATAACTGAAAAGCGATCGCCCCATTTCCCAGTGCTATGTCCGTTTCGTCTTTTCCCACAATTCGCCTTGTGTTGGTGGAACCCGCTGGCCCGTTGAATGTTGGCTCGGTGGCGCGAGTCATGAAAAATATGGGTTTGCACCGCCTGATGCTCGTCAACCCCCAGTGCGATCACCTCGGTGCCGAAGCACGCCAAATGGCCGTTCATGCGGCAGAAATTTTGGAAACCGCCCAGGTTGCCCCCACCCTAACAACAGGCTTAAGCGGTTGCTGCAAAGTCGTGGCCACCACAGGCCGCACCCAAACACCGGGCCTGACGCTGGAATCACCCAAAACAACCCTGACCTGGTTACTCAGCGCGATCGCCCCTGGAGATCCCGCCCCCCCCGAAGTGGCGCTGGTATTTGGCCCGGAAGATCGGGGATTAAATAACGCCGAACTCAATCAGGCCCACCGCTTTTTGCACATCCCAACCAATCCGGTTTATCCCTCGCTAAATTTGGCCCAGGCCGTCGGCATTTGTTGCTATGAACTCAGCCAATTAATCAGCCCCCTGGACAACGCAGAAGCCCCCAACCCAACAGCCCCAAGGCCATTAGAGCAAGTACCAGAGACAATACAGACGGCTCCGGGTTGGCCCACTCCGGCAGCGATCGAAGACCTGGAAGCCTTTTACGAGCACTTTGCCGCCCTTCTCCTCGACATTGGGTATTTGCATCCCCACACGGCTGACAGTCGCATGGAAAAGTTTCGAAGGTTGTTGCGACGGGCCATGCCATCCAGTGAAGAAGTCAAAATGCTGCGGGGAATTATTCGGCAAATGCGCTGGGCGACAAAACGGCCCTAAGCCCCACGGTAGAAGGCCCAGTTGAAATAGCCACGATCGCTCCCCCAGGCCAGCACTAGGTTGCGGCCCTATACTCCGCCAGTCACCATTAATTTTCAGGCTGGATTTTCATGTAACCCCCTGAGCGCGATCGCCAGACAGCCTCCAGCAGGCGGTTTTCCCAGTCAATTACAGCAGGGACAGTTGGGCAAAACTGGGCTGAATACAAGCTTAAATTGAAGCCAATGAGAACAAAGTCCACGAAAACCCATCATTAAATAGATAGCGATCACAGTTGGCGATCGCGGATGGCAATCTGCCGCTCCATCGACGGCAGCAGCTCAGAGAATCGCCTACAATTTCATTCAAGGGTGCACAACAGCCAACCTGCTGTCCATCGCAGGTACTCTTTACAGTCAGCCGTCAAACCTATCTGTGGTTCAAATCATGACTTCTGTGCAAGCGGCTCAAACCTATCGGAATGTAATGGATCCCCTGGTTGCAGAGGAAGCAGAAAAGCAGTTGCGACTATTGCCGCCCAAACTCAGGCGATACGTGAATCAGGCCGAAGTGATTGCCTATGCTTTGAATCGGCTTCCGCCCCTCTATGCAACCAGTGAAAAAGGTTGGCAACAGCAATATGTCAAAGCCAAACGGCAAATGCATACCCAAATTGTGCAAGCCGTGCGCCAAGCCCTGGCCGCTGTGCAACGGGATCCCTTACGGTCGGTTGCGCCGCTGCGCTTAGAAGGCGATCGCGATGCCCAAGAAGCCCTTCAGGGTCTAAAAGAATTGCTGTGTACCCACGATTTGGCGTGGGAAAATCTGGTGGAAACCATTGAACAAGCCCTGATTCGCACGGCACGGGGAGAAATTACCTGGCGCAAACGGGGGACAAGCTTGGCCGAAAGTCGGGAATGGCGCGATAGCCGATATATGCTGTAAGCGAGTTGAGCGTTGGGGTTGGGCGGGGCACAAGCAAGCGCCAAGTTCAGTCGTGAATCCAGGGCGCAATTGACAGAGCCCCAATTGATAGAAGCCCAGTGGACGATCAAGCGTTGGCTAAGCGTAATTTAGAGCAAGCAAATTGCGAGCACGCGAATAGGACTGGGCAAGAGATTGAAGAAAACGGTCAGACATAAACACGCATAAAATGGTCAGCATTCAACCCGGCCAAGTTAACACCTGAAGGTTAGTGGAGCAAAGGCGATCGCGACGATGGGCAATCACACGAGCAAGCAAGGAACGAAGCCGCCGGAGCACCAGGCCCACTGGCCAAAGTGCACGATTCAAGTGGTTGGGGCTGTGCTGTTGAGCGTGGGCCTATGGGGGGGGAGCAATCAGCGCCAAGCGGCGATCGCGACTGTTCCCCCACCAAACCCTGCGGCCCAACCATCGCCAACGCTGGCCGTGCCCCCGCGATCGCCCCAGCGCCTGAGCCAAAGCGTGCGATCGCCCACCTTAAAACAAGTGCTCACTGGCAAACCCGTTGCTGGCATTGTCACCTCCCAAACCATTGCCCTGACTCGCCTCACCCCCCCTAGCCTATGGTGGATTGCCAACCAACTGGCCAGCGAAGAGCAGTATGGCAACAAGTTCATTCAGGAATGGGTTGCCTATCCCCTCCAAACTGGGCAACCAGGACGGCTAGATTTGTTAGTCAATCGGCAACAGTGGAGCCTGATGGACTACCTCGAACGCTATGAGTTTATTCATCGGTTTGGGGCGGTGGCACGGGGTTACGGCTACAACACGCGGATTTATGACAATCCCGATAATGGGCCGATTGCCCTGGCTATGTGTCAATTTTCGCCCCTGGCCTTGCAGATTGCTCAAACTCTTTTGGCCCAGCCAGGAACCCCCAGTAATCGCAGCGATCGCGGCACCCGTCGTGCGGTGTTTGATGATCTGCCCTGCGAAATCAAAATTGAGTCTGCCCTTAAGTCTACGCGCCAGCGCTTGCTCGAACGGCTGCCCCAGCGATAGTCCGCTGCTGGCCCAACCAAGCCTCTAGCGCGATCGCCGCACTTTTTCCCACAACGCTTGATATTGCGCGATCGCCGACGGAGGCAAGGGCAACAAAAACTCACTAGCCTGGAGCACCGCCGGATCGGGCAGCAACGCTGGTTGGTCACGAAAGATTGCGGGCAACTGGTCGCGGGGAGTCCCCAACAAGACCGGAGACACCCCCCATGTCACCATCGACAACTGTTTTGCAATCTCAGGTTGCCAATAAAAATCGGCCCAGCGACTTGCCGCCGGAGCCAGGGGTTGGCTGGCTTTCGCTGGATGCACCCACAAATCGGCCCACAGGGCTGTCCCCGCTGGGGGCACCAAAACCGTCCATTGGCGATCGCGCTGAGCCAACGGCAACACATCCGTAGACCACCCCACCGCCACCCACACATCCCCCAAAACCAGGGGTTGCAAATAACTCGTTGAGCTATAGAGCTGTGCTTGCTGTTGTAAGGCCAAGAGTTCGGCCTCCAGGGTTGGCACCGTGCCTAAATCCGCCGTATTCAGCGACTGGCCCAGCTTCTTCAAGGTCAGCCCAATCACCGCCCGCGCCTGATCCAAAAGGGCAATCCGCCGTTTGAATTCCGGTCGCCACAGGTCAGCCCAATCCGTTGGCGGTGACACTTGTTGCTTGTTCAACACATCGCGCCGATAGGCAATCACCATGCTGCCAAGGCGATAGGGCAACCCATACACTTGGCCCGTCGTCGCCGGAAACCCCTCTGCATTGCGCGTCACCAAGGTTGCCAAGGCTGGAATTTTGGCAATCTCACTCCAGGCAGGTAAGGATTGAGGATCAATCGGAGCGATCAATTTCTGCGCGATCGCCGTTTGCAACCAGTAATCTCCCAGCGTCACCCAGTCAGGCAACACGCCCCGCGTCGGATCACCCAGCAAGGGAATCCAATCCCACCATGTATTCTGCTGCAACTCGGCGGTTGGCGTTTGCTCTAAAGACTGCAACAACGTAAACAATTCCCGCAGTTGGGCTTTGGCCTCCGTTTTAACTTGCACCGCCTGGTTGGCAGCCTGTCGCCCAAAGTCACTCACCAACTGTGGCGGAATCGAACCCCGCAACAACTCGACCCGGAGCACAGACGTCGGCACCGCCCGACACCCGCCCAGCCCCTGGGCGATCGCCAAACTGCCCAAGCCTTGTAACAGCGATCGCCGACTTATCCCCGGTTGCCCTTCCAAACGCTTCATACCCAAATTCGTCCGTATCTGACGACCCAACCCACCAGTGACCTGGGCGTGTTGCCGATCCTAACCTAGTCAGCCGCCCTGAGTGTATCTCACTTTTGCCCCTTGCCCCAGCCCGCCACCACGATAAGCCCTGGAGGACAAAGCGGCCCTAACCCTCCCGCCCGACAGCAGCGATCGCCGGAATGGGCCGACTGAAAACATCAAACTAAGCCCGCCATTGATCGCTGGAATAACCGCTTAAAACTCGCAAAAGTAAGCCCCTCAAACCGTTTCACAGCACGCTTTTTTCTGATCATAAATCGACCACAAATTTAGCAAAGATCATGCTTTTTTCAGTTAATTTTTGTACCTAATTCTCAACTCAAATCGACTCTTTTTTTAGAAAGAATTTTATCAAGCGCGATCGCCAGAGGATCCGATTGATGACAATCCCATTCCAAAAGATAGCGATCGAATCGGTTGATCTGATCCCCAATCCTTCGGACGCAATGTAAAGTTTGGCAACAAAGGTAATTCAGAACATCAACAATTACTGCAAAGTTTAAATGAATCAGGAATAAATCCCTATTCAATCCGGCTGTCCTTAGAATGGCACATGAGGACTACTAGGATAAGTGTGACAGTGGATGAGTACCTTGCAAGAGCAGTTAAACGGTTTGAGTGCAAAGGTCGATGAGCTACATCAATTGATTGAGCAGTTGAGCGGTCGAGTTTCGGATATTGTAACTGAATGTAAATTGGGGCCAGAATCGACACAGCAGTCGAGTCCTGAGCTGATTTCAAATTACCGTTCTCCCCGGCCCGGTGCGTCAAAGTATAACTTTGATATGGAGCACAAAGATGTCTTAATTGATGGCAAAGGCGCAGATGTTTCCAGCCAAAATACAGAGCGACTCCTTTCTCCCGAAGTGCAAATTCAGCGTTTAACTGCCCAATTAACCGCTGCTTATAGCCGCATTGCGGCTTTAGAAGAACAGCTCATTTCTCAACGCATTCACGGGGTTATTTAAACTCACTGAAGGCACGGAAATAGTCCTAACTCAATCCCAATTCCAACACAGGCCAAGCGGTATCGATTGGGGCTTAGATCCCATGAAAACAGTGGGTTTGGTATTGATACGCCAGTTGATCGATCGCTGCCAATAGCTCAGCCTGCCCCCAGTCTTGATGCAGATGGGCCGCGATCGCGCAAGCCCCAGCCCCCACGCCTTCTTTGACATAGCCCCGTTCATAGGCCCGCAACTCAGGAAATTGGGAATTTGCCAAACTGAGTTGCGTGGAGAGCAAGGGCACCGAACCCATTAAATTTGCCAAGCCCACGGCATCGGCGGTGCGATCGGCCACAACCCAGGGGGTTGTTCCTACAGCAATCTGTTCGGGGTGCCAATCCAGTTTTAAGTTCTGGGCTAAAGCTGCCGCCAGGGCATAGACCGCGAGCATTTGTGTCCCCCCGGCCAGTAACACGCCGACCTGCCGACTCGCCGCGATCGCCATACCTGCTACCACAATTTGCATTGGATCACCCACTGCTGCAACGATCGCGACGGGGGAATGGGGGGCGCGATCGTCAGCTAAATCAGCCTGGGTCAATCCAGTTTGAACCAAGGCCCACTTTTGGGCATGGTTGCAGGTGGGGTGGCTGCTGTTCACTTTGCCTTGGGCCGCAAACCCCAACCCAGTAAGAACCGCCAGGGCCGTGGTCGTACCCCCCACAACGCATTCCGCCAAAATGACATAACTGTTGGGGCTGGTCGCTGCCAGTTTTTCGCCCCAGTGCAATCCCTGGGTTAAAAGATGCTGCACGATGGGCAACGGTAAAGCATAGCCTGTACTGACGCATTGAGCGGGTTGCCCCCCCAGGTCGATCGCAGGCACCGCTGGCGCAATCGGCAATCCCGCATTGAAGAGATACACCGGGAGGGCTTGGGCTGCCACCACCGCCCGCGTCAGCAACACCGGGGAGGCTCCCACATGCAAGGGCGGCAACGGATAGGTGGGCTGGCTTTGTGGCCCGTTGACCAAAAACTCAGCATCGGCGATCGCGGTGTATTGGCGATCGCGAGGGGTGGCCCCGGCTGCCGAAATCCCCGGCACTAAGCCCGTTTCAGTGAAACCCAACACACAGGCGAGGGTGGGTCGGCAATGGCGATAGCGATCGCACCAGGCCTGCCCCTGGGCGAATTGGGTGTGAATCTGGAGAAAGGAGGTTGCCGTTGTTTGCGCTGCGACCTTAGTGTCAGTCACTTTAACGTCATTGGCTTCAACGTCGTTCACGTCAGCGTCATTGGCTTTAAGGTCATTGGCTTCAACGTCCATGACTTCCCTTCATCGTGCGGCAGTGGTTACTCTTCATATTCCATCAACACCTGCACCCACTTCGGCGGACGCGGAATGGGATTCCCCAACCGATCCAACAAAAACCACGCCACTAAATGGACAACAAAAACATAAACAATGCTGTTCAGCACAATCATGCCAGTGAGCACAGCCTGAATGGTCAGGAGCGACGGTTGAAACAAAATCCCTAATTTGAGGCAGACCCAGTCAATTAGCCGCGTGACTTGGGTTGTGGCATACAGCCATAGGTCATCGCCCAACAGCAACGAGGTCAACCAAATGCGAAAAAAGAACCCAAACGCGCCCAAAAGGGTTGTAATGCCCACGGAAGCAAGCCAGGTCGCGCGGCGTTGCCAGAGGCAGCCCAACAACACCCCCATCAATCCATAGGGCATGATGTAGAGCAAACTGCGGGGTGGCCCCATGAGCACGGCCAAAAGCAAGCCGGCCACAAAACACCCCATCCATGCAGCTCGTTGGCCCCGCCGTAGATAAATCAACGCAATCGGGACAGGGAAGAAAACCCGCAACACCGGGCCAATGGGAAAGTAAAAGTTAACTAACCAAATGAGGCTGGCGGCACTGGCCAAAAAGGCCGTTTCCACCATCACCAGTGGCGAGAAGGACGTTGGCCCAGGGGGAGAATCGGCCTGGAGCGTCGGCTCCGAATTTGGAGGCGCTGGCGTATCGCTGGGGCGAGAGAGGGCTTGCTCAACATCGGCCCAGGCTGCATCGATCGCATCGGGTTCAACGGGCGATCGCCCTGGGATACTGTTCCCGGTCAAATCTTTGGAATCACCGTCATTCATTACACGTTTGCTCGGTTGGCCTTGGCCGTGCTAACTAACTGCTGGGCAGCGATCGCCAAACGCTGGATCAGGTGGCGCAAACTCGCCGGATGGGCGATCGCCCAGGTATTCAAACTCAAGCAGCACACCGCCAGCGATAGCAACACAAAGGTTTGAATCATCACAACGTGAATAATAAACCAGGTGAGCACATGCAACACCATGATGGCTGAACCCGCGATCGCCAACCCGGCAGAACGCTGAACCTGGCGGGGAGGTTGCTGAAGCCCCAGAAAAACCAGCGTCGTCAGGGTTGTGAGGAGATTAAATGGCACCAAAAACGAGCACAACGCCACACAGTGGGTGCGGGAGAAGTCAAAGAGGGGATTTAAATCTAGCATCGAACAATGAATGTAAATGATTTGAACTGAAGGTCAATGATTTGAACGCGGGGAGGTTGGGTTTCATGATCGTATTTAGCGATACGTTTCACCGCAGGCAACGGGTTAGGTAAAGCGTTTTTCACTGAACGACCTGTTAGCGGAATCCGGTGAGAGTTATGCAATCCCCCGCCCCCCCAACCGTTCAGAGTCCAGGCCCCAGCGCGATCGCCCCGGCAGAGCCGCCACCCCCAACGCTCAGCAACAAGCCCTTCCAGTATGGCGGGTTTTGCCCAAAACTGCGGCGCTCCTTTACAGGATATTAAGCATCCCCTTCAAACGTCGATCGCCTGCAACACCGAGCGATGTTGAGCCACCGAGGCCAGGGAATTCGCCGCCAGCCAACCACTGGCCGCCACCGCCGGGAGCCCAATCCCCGGAAAGGTGGAATCGCCGCAGCACAGTAAACCGGGAATCGCAGTTTTTGGCCCCGGAAACAGACTTTCGCCCGCCCGCAGTGCAGGGCCATAGGTACCCCGATGCCGCCGCAAAAAGCGTTCGTGGGTCAGGGGTGTGCCGACGAGGGCCACGTCGCACCGCGATCGCCCATCGGGAATCACCCGTTCCAATGCTTGCCACATCACTTCGGCCCGACGAGCTTTTTGCTCGGCATAGGCCCCACTGCCCCGCTCTAGCCCTTGCCACAGGTCATAGGGTTCGTTCCCCGGTGTGTAAATGTGAATCGCGTGTTTGCCGGGAGGGGCCAAACTGGGATCGAGGAGGGACGGAATCGAGATTAAAACCAGATTTTGAGACGCTGTAATGCCCTGCTGCCAATCGTTAACCACAATGTGGTGACAGGGCAAATCGGGGGGTAAATCCGCTGCATCAATGCCTAAATGCAAGTGCATGAAGCTGTCACAATCTGGGGTGGCAAGTTGTTGTTGGTATACCGCTGGGGCGAGGGCGCGATCGGGCAACAGTTTGAGGGTATCCCACACTGAGGCATTGGAAATCACCGCCGTCCGGGCCTGAATCTGGGTGCCGTCCCGCAGGGCGACTCCTGTGGCGCGATCGCCCTCTATCACAATCTGCTGCACATGGGCATTGAGCCGTACCGTTCCCCCAAATTTCTGCACCCCTCGCACCAATGCCTGCACCAACGCACCACTACCACCCTTGGGATAGTCGAGTTGCACGCCTGGACGATACCAATCGGCAAACATAAACGCCATTTCTGCCGCACTGGTGCCATCTGCTGGCAACCCCGACAGCAAAAAGCACAGCATATTCAGCCAATTGCGAATAAAAGAATCCTGCACTACCTCATCCATAATCTGGCTGAACGGGCCAGTCAATCGCCAGAGCCGGGGCACATGGGGCAGTAATTGGGGCGCAAACTGACCCACCGTGACCAAAGCGCCCCAATCCAACCGCACCGCCGCCGGGGGCAGGGCGATCGCCGCTTGAGCATAGGGAGCCATCACCCGCTGCAAGGCCCGCCATTCGGCCACTGCCGACCCACCCCGCAATTCTTGCAACACTTCACAAAACTGATCCGCCCCCACTGCGGTGTTGAAATGGCCTTCGGGTAACCAGCACCCCCAGGTATCGTAGGTCAGCCACTCAACATCTTCCGCGATCGCATCCAGAACTTGCCGCAAAGGATTGGGCGACGGACGGTAAGACAACCCGGAATACAACGACGGGCCAGAATCGAAGGTGTAGCCCTGGCGCTGAAACCCATGCGCTGCTCCACCGGGAATGGAATGACTTTCGCAGACCGTGACCTGGAACCCATAGCGCCCCAGCAAAGCCGCACAACACAGCCCCCCAATGCCACTACCAATCACCACCACATCTGTCGCGATCGCCCCGCTCATAACCCCTCTACCCACTGCACTGCCTTTCCACTGCACTGCCTTTGATGATATCGCGTTGCCTCGGCCCCGGCCATACCGCCCTTACCCCAACCCCCCCGGCGATCGCCACGCCCCCTTTAGACAGAGGCTCAATCCTGACGGGAGACAGAGGCCCGCAGGGGCGACTAGACGATACCTTAAACGGAGTTAATTCATTGCTGGCGACACGGCCAGGTCAAGCCTATAAGGGCAACCAGAAACCGCGATCGCCGCCCCGACCAGGGAGCCCCCACCGGGCATCGCAATGGATTAACCGCATAGGACTGAATCCCTAATTCGCTAACTTTTTTCGCTAATTTTTAAAGGAGGTCACAATGACAGCCACTGTTTTTACGCAGCACGAACCCTTTTTGCGCGAAGTCATGGAACAAGGGCAGCTTGCTGACCTGTTTGAAGCGCGGGATATGACCGAAGTGGTCTATCGCACCATGCGCGACCTGATGGACAAAGACGCGATCGAGCGTGTGCAATCTGAGTTGAACAACAAAGATGCTGTTGCCACTGACGACAAAACCCTGCAAACGACCGTTGGCGAACTGTGGAAAGATACCAATCCTCTGGTTGCCTGGTTGAGCCGCTTGCGTCCGGCCTTCAACAAAGACGGGGCCTTTGGCATTGATGACAAAAAGTTTTTGGCCCGGATTGAACGGGAAGGCGGTATGCCCGCAACCACCGATGCCGCAACGGTAACTAAGGCCGTCTTTGCTGCAACGAAGAAAGAATTGTCGCCGGAACGGAGCCAGGAGATTGCCGCCTGCTTGCCGGGTCGTGTGCAAGAGCTGTGGAATGCCGCCTAGGGCAAAATGTCAAGAGTCTTGATGCAGCTCAATTAACTTGAGTCTCATCATAGGGATAAGCTCCAATGCGATCGCTCCTGCTACCGGAACTGCACCGACCAGGGGCGATCGTGGGGCTGGGGATACTCAATACCAACCGTGGCCCAAACCTTAAGCTTGTTTAAGCAACGTTGGAATTATTGGGCCATTGCTGTAGGAAATGGGAAGTACCCCCCAAAGTGTCATGAAACTACAGCGATTCCCTTGCCTGCTTGGCAGCGCCTTGCTGCTGGGCCTCTGGCCGACTTCCGTTCATGCTCAAAGCGTCTTGCAAATCGTTCCCGACACTACCCTCCCGATCAACTCGCAAGTCATTCCTGGCTGTACTGTCTGCGTCATTGATGGCGGCACCATTCGCGGCTCCACACTATTTCATAGCTTCCAATTCTTTTCCCTGGGGACAGGCAGCGCGGCCCTCTTCAACAACCCCGCCAGCATCCAAACTGTTTTAGCTCGGGTGACCGGGGGTTCCACGTCGTTTATCAACGGTTTGCTGCAAACCAATGGCACTGCCAGTTTGTTTTTCCTCAACCCCAGTGGGATTGTCTTTGGCCCCAATGCCCAGTTGAATGTGGGTGGTTCCTTTGTTGCCAGCACAGCCACCAGTTTTCAGTTTCCCGATGGGACGGAATTCAGCGCCACCAATCCCCAAGCGCCACCACTATTAGCGGTGAACGTTCCACTGGGCTTGCAGCATGGCCCGATCGCCCCTGGCAGTACCATTACGAACCAAGGCATCCTTACCGCCGGTCAAGATCTAACTCTGGTGAGCGATCGCCTGGAGTTGCAAGGCACTCTTCAGGCCAACCGCCATCTCACCCTCCAGGCCCAAGACACGCTCCAAATCCGCGATACCGCTCAAACCCCGTTTCTGGCCCAAGCGGGCGGTAATCTCACCCTCCGGGGCGATCGCCTCGTCGATATTCTCGCGCTCAATCATCCGGGGTTTCCGTTTCAAAGTGGTGGCAACCTCACGGTGATTGGAGATGGCCCAATTTCCACCGATGCCCACTTTACGGCGGGGGGCAATTTTGCGGTACGGCAAGTGAATGGGGCGATCGCGAACTTTGGCAGCTTGCAAGACCCCATTTTTAATGTCGGTGGTGATTTTGATGTGGGGAACTATGGGGGAGCCTCGCTGCTCGTTACGGCTGGCGGCAATATTCGGTTTGGGCAAGTAATCATCAGTGCTGTTGACCCAGCGATCGCCCCCACCCGCGCCTTCATTCTCCGGGCCGGAGGCAACATCACCGCCACAGGGGATATCGTCGGCTTCGTTCCTTTTTTCATTTCCCCGCCCTTTGACAGCCGTTTAATCGTTGACTTCCAGGCAGGCGGCAACATCACCACCCAATCCGTCTTTACCACGGGTGGGCCGATCACAATGGTTGCTCAAGGGTCAATCACTACTCGCACCTTAAGCACATTTGCTAATCGCGTGCCGCCAGGGGCAATCACGTTGACTAGCTTAGGCAGCACTATTGATACCTCGGCTGGCGAATTGAATACCTTTGCAAGAGTTGGCAATGGTGGGGCAATTACCTTCACCGCCCTCGGTAATATCACCACGGGCAGTATGGATTCTGGCAGTTTGGAGGCTGGGACAGTGGGTGGCGCGATCGCCCTCACCAGTACAGGTGGCGCGATCACAGCTCTCGACACTCTCCGCACCGATTCCTTTGACGGTGGTGCAGGGCCAATTCAGCTTAATGCCGCCGGAAATATCACCACCCGTGATTTGTTTGCTTTTACCTTTGGTGACCAGAATGGTGGGTCAATCCAGGCTTACAGTGGTGGGACTTTTAGTGCTACCGATAGCCTAATCAGTAACGGCACAGCAGGCGCAGGCCGCGCTGGGGATTTGTTTATCCAAGCTGACACGATTGATCTGGTGAATACCGTGGTCAATACCGGAACCCGAGGCACCGGAGTCGCTGGCAGTCTCACGTTGAATTCTCGTGTCATTAATCTGAGCAATGGTACAGCCCTTGTGGCGGGCACTGTGGGGTCAGGCCGGGGGGGAAATATTCGGGCGGTGGCCTCAGAACAATTGAATCTGACCGGAGTCTCGCCGTTGCCCGATGCGGTGCCAACGCAAATTGTCACCAATACCACGGGACTGGGGGCAGCGGGGGATATTTTCGTTGAGGCTGGTCAAGTGACCATGCAAGGTGGGGCGCTTATTGCCACAACAGCCTTTGGCGATCGCACGGGGGATGGAGGCGATATTGTGGTGAACGCTGCTCAAGTCGATTTGATGGGGACATCACCAGATGGAACTTCGCCCACCCGCATGGCCACCTCCAGTTTTGGGACGGGCCGCGCTGGGGATCTGGTCGTCAATGCACAGCGAGTATCCGTTCAGGATGGAGCATTGTTGACAACGGCGGTGCTCGGTGCAGGGCCAGATGCCGGAAGTGGGGGCAATCTCATTGTTAATGCAACGGATTCAGTGTTAGTTCAAGGCTTTGCGAACACGCCCCAGGGTCGAGTGCCTGCGGCCCTCAGCGCCGATACTTTTCGGGGTAGTGGCACGGCGGGCAACCTGACGGTGAATACTCCACGCCTTAGTGTTTTATCTGGGGGTGCGGTTTCGGTGTCGTCGTTTGGCGACGGACAAGGGGGCACGCTGACTGTAAATGCCAGCGATCGCGTGGTAGTCAGCGGCACTGATAGCAGTGGCTTTCGGAGCGGGTTGTATGCCCAAGCCTTTGATCAAGGCAGTGCCGGGAACCTAGTCGTCAATGCAGGCCAACTGGAAATTCGCGATCGCGGAACGATTACGGTAGCCTCTGGCAGTGCAGCCACGGCAGTCGTTCCAGTCTCCACCCTGGAGAATATTTTGGGCTTGTCTTTGGCCGTTGGCCCCGCCACCGGGGCAGCGGGTAATCTGTCGATTAATGCCAGGAGGGCAACGCTGACGGATTCGGGGCAAATTCTGGCTTCTACGGATTCCGGCCAAGGCGGCAACATCGCGATCGCGCTCCGGGAACCGTTGGTCATGCGGCGCAACAGCTTGATCTCTGCCACCGCTGGTACCGCCCAGGCCGGGGGCGATGGCGGCAATATTGCGATCGCGGCTCCGTTTCTCATCACTGCGCCCTTTGAAAACAATGACATCATCGCCAATGCCTTCAACGGTCGCGGCGGCAACGTCACTATCACCGCTCAGGGCATTTACTGGTTCACCCCTCGAAGCCGTGCCGATTTGATTCGGCTTTTGGGCACGACCGATCCCAGTCAACTGGATCCCCGGCGGTTGCCGACCAATGACATCAGTGCCATTTCCCAAAATAATCCGGCTCTGGATGGCCTGGTCACCCTGAATACACCGGATGTTGATCCTAGCCGAGGCTTGTCCACTCTGCCCGTCAACTTGGTCGATCCGTCGCAGTTGATCACGACTGGATGCCGACCGAAATCGGGGGAAGCCGGGAAGTTTGTGGCCACAGGCCGGGGCGGTTTGCCCTTGAGTCCCGAAAATCGATTGCAGCGAGAGGCCCTTTCGCCGGGTTGGGTCAGTTTGCATGACACCTCCCGTCAGGCCGCGATCGCCCCCGCACCCGAATCATCTCCCCCAACCGCAGGGCCAATTGTCGAAGCCAGCACGATCGCAATGGGAGCCAACGGCGAAGTTTATCTGACAGCAGCCACCACGGAACGGCCTGGGCTACCGACCAGCAACCCCTGCCTCCACGCCACGAGCGATCGCCGTTAACCGCGTGAATCCACTGAAATCTGCTTTTGCGAGTTCCCCTTCCCCTTGGTTCCGGTTCAAGCTTACTCTGCTTGGGCTTTAGTCTGGGCTTGCATCGCGTAGGCCCGGAACCGCTCCATATCAGCATAGAGAGTCGATTCCACAATTCGCCCCAAGAACAAATTGTCCATGAGTTGCAAAATTAACCCCGGAGCCGAGTAAGCCACCGTCAGCTTGACAATGCTCCCCGCCGCACCGCGATCGTAAAACCGAATCGCCCCCCGATTGGGCAACCCATCCACCGACTCCCACTGAATAATTTGGTGGTACCCCAGTTTGGTAATACGAGAGAGCCAGGTAAAGTCAAACCCGCCAGAAGCCAGTTTCCAGCGGGACAGTTCCGGATCGTCCGGCAAGATCTTGACCGACTCAATCCACTTCATCCAACAGGGCATCTGCTCCAGATCTGACCAGAGGCTCCACACCAGATCGATGGGTGCATCAATTTCAATTTGAACTGTGTGCTCAAGCCAATTGGACATATCGCTTTTCCGCTGTGGTAGGACTGAAATCAGTTAGTACCGAAACAACCCAACTCCCTGCACCTTGTGGCCCGTCGGCTCTAGGATGGCTTGGGCTGCTTGTAAGCCAGAGATTGTGGCTCCCTCCATACTATCGATGTAGTCTTGAGCGGTGTAGCTCCCCGACAGGAAAAAGTTGGGAATCGGTGTTTTTTGGGCTGGTCGATAGGGATCCATGCCCGGTTCTTCGCGATAAAGGGATTGGGCCAGTTTCACCACACTCGACCAGGTCATGGTTAGCTCGCGCGAGGAGGGGAAGAGATCGTGAATTTGTTTGAGAGCGTGCTGCACGATCGCCTCATTGCTCATCTTGATGAACGGATCGCCGGGAGTCAGCACCACCTGCATGAGAGAGCCTTGGCCTTCCCGATAGTAATCCTTGGGACTGGTGAGCGCCAGATCTGCAAAGCAGGAAAAATCGGCATCCGCACTGTAGAGCAGGTTATCGAGCCCTGCCGCCTGGGCCAATTGTTTTTGTTTGTGGCTGTCCTTCATTTCCGTCACCCAACCATCAAACCGCAGTTGCACCGTGACGACGGGCACCGCTTCCAGTTTGTAAATGTTGTCGAACTGGGGCCACTTGCGCCATTCCGTCGGGAGGAGGCGCTGAATGCCGGGAACATCGCACGCCGCGAGATAGGCATCAGCAGTCACCGTTTCTTCGGTTTCCCCATTGGCGATCGCCAACCCCGTTACCGTTGTTGTGCCTTGCTCTTCCGCAAACAAAATGCGGCGAGTCGGACGACGGGTGTGCACCTTAGCCCCCCGCGCCTCTAGATAATTCAAAATCGGTTGGTGAATATATTCCGCCGGAGAACCCGCCAGCAGATTCAACCGCGAGGCTTCGGTTTTGGACGCAAACATCATAAAAATGGTCAGCATACACCGGGCCGAAATATTTTCCGTGTCGATAAAGCCCAAGGCCAGGGCAATGGGATCCCACATGCGCTTCAGGCTATTTTGTGACCCACCGTGACGACGAAACCAATCCGCAAAGCTGATGTCATCCAAAGCGCGAATCAGCTTCATTGCAACTTCGTAATTGACCAAACCAGGGACAATCGGGCTGGTTCCCAGGGCAATCGCGTTTTGGAGCTTGTCTTGCAGGGTCAACTGCCCCGTCGTAAAAAAGGCTTTGAGGCCATGAAACGGCGCACCCAACAAAAAGCGAAAGTCTAATTGGCCTAACTCGCCCCCGCGATTCACAAACGTGTGGACGTGTTCCTTGGGCAATAGATACTCAAACGCGCCCACTTTCTTCAGCAGACCAAACAAGTTGTAATAGTTGTTGAAAAAGACGTGCAACCCCATTTCAATATGGTTGCCATCGCCATCGACCCAACTGCCAACCTTGCCCCCGACAAAAGACCGCGCCTCAAAGACTTCTACCTCATGGCCGGCCTCTGCAAGCTCAACGGCTGCTGCCAATCCGGCCAATCCTGCCCCAACAATTGCTACTCGCATGCTGCCGCAATCCAAACTTCTAATCGCTTTACATTAGTTTAAAGGATTGAGTCGAGAGTTTGGCGACAACATCTTAGCCAATCGCCCCAGCAACGAAAATTTACGCGCTTGGCCTTGGGAGGAGGCCCCATCCTCTGCCATAGTTTTAGTGAAGCGTGGGCGCGATCGCACCCAGCCCTTACTTGGTGGTGCGATCGCCTCAGTTGCGAAGGTTGAATAGAGTTGAACAGAATTGATGGTTACGGTTATGAGTGACTTTGGTGCAGGCGAACTGCGGTGGACATCGGAAGCAAAAGCAAAGCTCAAAAACATTCCCTTCTTTGCCCGCTCCCAAGCCCGCCAACGCATCGAACATCTGGCACGAGAGGCGGAGCTAGAAGTTGTGACTGCCGAATTAGTTGAACAAGCCCGTCTTGAATTTGGTCAGTAGACCCACCCTAAGAACCAGCGTTTAGCCTTCCATCCAGTCAAAAATTTGTTCCAGTTCCTCCAAGGACACCAGGCCATACTGCCACAGAATCATGGGAAGCGGCCCTGGGTCTTGCTCGCTATGTCGCAACGCCATATCAATTGAGCGAGAGGAAAGTGCCAATTCCTCTTGCAGAAAGCTGATGAGCTGATGGTTACTGAGGCTAGCTTCCACGACTGCCCCCTTTACTTGATAGCGATACACGTTAGCCATAAAACGTTGGGCATAGACCAGAGCGAGATGTTCGAAAGCGGCGAACAGACTCAGCTATGAGCAACTGCTAAGCCACCTCGCTAAATACCCGACTTCCCCTCAACGCAGGGCACACGCCCGACCGAGGTTGGCAGCTATTTTAACCAAATGCGATTGTGCAGACCTCATCTGACTGAATCACCCGGTTGGATGACTTATCCTCTTAACTCCCCATTCCACACCAGGAATCAACTCAACCAACGCGCCAAGACTCGCAGTTTTGCCCCGCCACCCGTGCCCCGTTGGTGATGTTCTTACCGTTAAACCATACCCATTCTGGTTTGACTCTAAAGTTTAATTACAAAACTTGCCATTACGCGATCGCTATTCCAGATTTGGGCGATCGCTCCCCGAATTGGCGATTTTGCCCCTAGCAATAGTGCCGTTTCCAGGCATAAATTTTTGCTGCCAACCATCACAGCCTTGTTTCAGACTGTCATCGGTCTTGATATTTCGCTGCATAATGTCATCGACAGCAGATTCAACGGTAAGGACAGGCGATCGCAATCCATCCAAACTGTCTTGACCCAAATCCGCTTAGCCTCAAGGGCTTTCGTGCCCTGCCTCGGTACATCGATAACCCTACCCCTAGAAGAGGCTTGCCCTGGGGGTGGCTAAAGTTCCGAACGCAGCCCCAAGGAAACTCAAAAGCTGACCTACTGGAGGGCGATCGCTATCTTTAAAATCAGAAAGAGCGCCGACGACTGTCCGTGTTTCGTCTCGGCGCTCTCGCTGGTTCGCTCCTCACACGATTACACTATAGGCGGTTGTCATAGGTTTGTCATCCCCCTGCCACATCAAAAAAACTTATCTCCTGAGGCATTCCTTGGGCCGAGCCAGGGTCACGACCTGCAGTCACCTGTGCCAGCCAGCCAGCAAAGGGCATTCCCAGGCTTGCGCGATCGCCATCCTGGGCCGTGGGATAGCCGAAAATGCCGCGATCGCCATCCTACCGATTGAGCCTGGATAATTCCCCCCCAATGGCGGAGTAGGGGTAGGGCTTCTACCCGCATTGGGATTTCTACAGGCGGTGCCCCTACCGTGACTGACTGGGGTGTCCACAGATGGCCTTACTAGCCTTGGGACACCCACAAGGAGTGCCCCTACAGATAAACCGACAGATAATTTTTTGCCCGCGATGGGGATTACCAATGGGCCAGGTTTTGGGAACCTTAGTTCAAGGCCCAGTTCAGGTTAACTCTCAACCGGGCCAAAGACTGTTCACCTTCCAAAGACTGTTCACCTTCCGCTACAAAGCTGGATCCAAAGAAAATCAGTCGTTCAAAAGCCAGTTGTTCAAAATCTTTAAAACAGAAAGAACGCCGACGACTGTCCGTGTTTCGTCTCGGCGTTCTCGCTGGTTCGCTCCTCACACGCTCATAACTATAGGGGATTGTCACAGGACTGTCACCCCCCTGAGACATCAGAAAAGCTGATTAAGTTTTAGGTACTTACCCCACATTTACTTAATATCGCTTAAGGTTTAGGTGCAGAAAGGGGTGAACACGATCGCCCGTCTGCTGCCCCCACCAAATGCCCCACCAGTTTTCTTCACCGGAAGCCCCTTCCCACCGCATAATGAAAAGGACACTTTACATTCCTTCACCATGCCGAGAGATTTGCGGGGTTTTCTCAATCAACTAGAGCAACGGGGGCAACTGCGGCGGATTCAGGCTCCAGTTGATGCGGATTTAGAGATTGCCGAAATCGCAACCCGGATGTTGCAAGGGGGCGGCCCAGCCCTGTTGTTTGAAAATGTGAAAGGTGCTTCCTGCCCGATCGCCGTGAATGTGTTGGGGACGGTGGAACGGGTTTGTTGGGCGATGAATATGGAGCATCCCGCCGAATTGGAAACCCTGGGCAAAAAGCTGGCCCTGCTGTACCAACCCCGCCCCCCCAAAAAACTGTCGCAAGCGGTGGAGTTGGGCAAGGCATTGTTTGATGTGCTGAAAGCCAAGCCCGATCGCGATTTATTTCCGGTTTGTCAGCAAGTGGTGCTCAAGGATGAGGCGGTGGATTTGACCCAACTGCCACTGCTGCGGGTCTATCCCGGCGATGCGGGCAAAGTCATGACCTTGGGCCTGATGATTACGAAAGACCCAGAGAACAAAACTCCTAATGTGGGCGTGTATCGCTTGCAGTTGCAGTCTAAAAACACGATGACCGTGCAATGGCTGTCGGTGCGGGGGGCCACACGCCATTTGCGGAAAGCGGCGGAACGGGGCCAAAAGCTGGAAGTGGCGATCGCCCTTGGTGTTGATCCGTTGGTGATTATGGCGGCGGCGACCCCCTTGCCCATTGACTTGTCAGAATGGCTCTTTGCCGGGTTGTATGGCGGTACAGGCATCCATCTGGCGAAATGCAAAACCGTAGATCTGGAAGTGCCTGCGGATGCCGAAATGGTGCTGGAAGGGACGATTACACCGGGCGAGACAGCCGTTGATGGCCCCGCAGGGGATCACATGGGCTACTACGGTGGGGTAAACGAGCAAGCGCCCCTCCTTCGGTTCCATTGCCTGACCCACCGCAAAGACCCGATTTATATGACCACCTTCAGCGGTCGCCCCCCGAAGGAAGATGCCATGATGGCGATCGCCCTGAACCGCATCTACACCCCCATCCTGCGGCAACAAGTCCCCGAAATTATCGACTTTTTCCTGCCGATGGAAGGTTTGTCTTACAAGGTGGCAGTCATCGCGATCGACAAAAGCTATCCCGGCCAAGCCCGCCGCGCTGCCCTCGCCTTTTGGACAGCCCTCCCCCAGTTCAACTACACCAAATTTGTGATTGTCGTGGATAAAGACATCAACATCCGCGATCCTCGGCAAGTGGTGTGGGCGATTACCTCCAAAGTTGACCCCGCCCGCGATGTCTTCATCCTGCCCGACAATCCTTTTGATTCCCTCGATTTCGCCACCGAAAAACCGGGCCTGGGCAGCCGCTTGGGGGTTGATGCCACGACCAAGATTTATCCCGAAAGCGATCGCCCCTGGAGCGATACCCTGGAGCCCGACCCAGCCACCGCCGAACTGGTGACACGCCGCTGGGCCGAGTATGGTTTAGCCGACCTCAAACTGGATGAAGTCAACCCCAATTTGTTCGGCTACGACATGAAGTAAGCTAGCTGGCGATCGCTGTTCAGATTTAGGATTGACAAAGACGATAAATCAGCAAGGTTCAGAGGATTGGGCACTGTTTTTTGTACAGTGGGCTCAAGTCTCTAGAACTTTCATCGTAACTCCCTGCATCTAAAAACCTAGGTCATTTGAAAAGGGTAAATTATGCTGAATATCAATTTGGACGAAGAATCGGAACACTACTTAAGGGATATCTTATCGACTGAAAAAACAACTAGTAGTGAATTAATTAAGCGACTTCTTCGCACTCAATGGTTGGCGTTGCAGTCTCCAAAAACGTTTTTGGAACGGCGAGAAGAACCTCCTCAGCAGCTTTTGCAGGGGCCGACTGATTTATCCGATCGCGATGTTCGAAAACAAAAAATTGCAGACTATCTGCGCCAAAAGCAGCAAACCGAGCAATCATGACCCCTCATGCCCCGATAATTTTGATCGATTCAGGCGTTCTGGTGGCTTACTATAACCAGGGCGATCGCGTGCATGAAGCAGTCAAGAACTTTCTCGAACCCTCGACCAGTCGCCTACTCACAACCTTACCCTGCATAGCAGAAGTCATGTGGCTATTAGCGCCTCATTGGCAAGTGCAGAACGAGTTTTTAGCTGATCTTGCAAAGGAGCTTTATGAATGGGTGCAATTGATTCCCCGTGATTTTGAGCGAATTGCGGCTCTCAATGCCCAGTATGCTGATTTACCCGGTGATTTTGCCGATCTCTCGCTGGTTGCGATTTCAGAGCGATTGAATATTAACGCGATCGCCACGCTAGACAAAGATTTTGACATTTACCGCCGCTATCGTAATCAGCCCTTTGAACGGGTATTTAGACCTTGATTGAGACGATGGCATTTGACTTTTAACAGGCTCCCGGCTAACTTTTGCAAGGACGATCGCCCAGCTTACCTGCTGATTCTAAAAATCTGATCAATCGTCAATTGTAATTCTGGGAAAGTTGGAGAAAGCAGGCGATCGCAGCCACGAAACTGCTGAAGGTCATATTCCCCGTCCACCAGACTGCAAATTGTGAAAGTTGGTTGCTTGGGAGAGCCGATATGACGCCTGCCACCCAGGCCCAGGTAGTCCACAATCCAATATTCTTGGATTCCCAAAGCTTCATAGTCTCCCAATTTAGCCAAGTAATCATCGCGCCAATTCATCGAAACAACTTCGACCACCAGTTTGATGGACTTTGCCAACGTAATGATCGATTCCCGTTCCCAGCGGAGTTCATCCGCAATTTCAGTTTCATCTAACACGATGATATCTGGTTCATAGCCTGTATCATTCGCAATTTTAATCACACATTCTTTCGGAATGAAATAAGGTTGCCGTGCCTGTCGAATCGTGACACCCAGCTCAAACGCTAAATCCCCCGCTAATCTAGAATGCTGCCCTCTCGGTTTCGGCACTTCGATTACGACTCCACGTTTTAACTCATAGCGATGTTCCGAATTCTCCGGATACCAATCAATGAATTCATCAAATGACATGGGTGTTTTATCAACTACTGCAATCATGGCGATCGCGGCCCTCCAATGCCTTTGGTTTAACCCGATATCCGATGCCATTCTAACTCTGGGGTGAGTTGTCAATGGGCGATCGCACACCATCTTCTTCACTAGCGCGATCGCCCTGTGCCGTGTGGTGTCGTAAGATCATCGAGATGCAACGACACATTGGTGCCAATCAACATGAAAGATAAGCTGTTGCAATGGCTGAATACGGCTTTGATGCTCAATCTCTTTTTTGTCTTACTCAGTTTTGGCTGGTTTGCGATCGCGGTGGTCGGTCGCAGCGCCGGCGTGGCCTTGGGGCTGGATGTCTGGTATAGCCTGTGGACCCCAGTCATGCAACCCGCGATCGGGATTTTGATGGCCGGGGCAATTCTCAGCGGGGTGGCGAGTTGGGTGGGCAAACAGTTCAAACAAGCCGACTCCTGAAGGGGGCGATCGCCGACTGAGCCTGAACCGGCGGGCCACTACCAAAAGCCTGGGAACAGTGGCCCACCGACAAAACGGTTGCAACGGGGCAGCCGTCCCCCTCAGGTTTCCGCAATCACATCTGCGAGGGCTGGCTTGAGGGTGGAATACTGATATTGAAAAGCCGTCCCTTGGGTGCGTTTGGGCAACACTTGCTGACCTTCTAGGACAACCTGCGCCCCATCACCCAGCAACACTTCCAGGGCAAAGGGCGGCACAGGCAACCAAGATGGACGGTTGAGCACATCCCCAAAGGTTTGGCAAAATTCACTCATGCGCACGGGGTTGGGGGCGGTGGCGTTGTAGGTGCCAGCCATCTCCGGATGGGCCAACCCATAGATAATCAGGTTCACCAAATCATCCCGATGAATCCAGGAAAACCACTGCTTTCCGCTGCCGATGGGGCCACCCGCAAACAGTCTGAAGGGGGGAAGCATTTTGGCGATCGCTCCCCCCATCCCCAGCACGATCCCAATCCGCAGAATGACCAGCCGCACGCCAGCCTCTTGCACTTTGCTAGCTTCCGCTTCCCACGCCTGACACACTTCCGCCAAAAACCCCGACCCCGCCTTGCTCGTCTCATCAAACGTCGCGGTTTCGCTGCTGCCGTAGAACCCGATCGCCGAAGCATTCACCAACACAGTAGGTTTGGGGTTCGCCTGGGCGATCGCCTCCACAATTTTTTGCGTCCCCACTTGCCGACTCACGAGAATCGCTTGCTTCCGTTCCGCTGTCCACCGTTCTGAAATCGGCTCTCCGGCCAAATTCACCACCCCATCGCACCCGGCCAATTTGGCTTGCCACGGGCCAGACTCCAGCGGGGTATAGGCCACCACTTCCGCCTGGGGAAACGCCCGCGCCGCCTTCGCTGCATTGCGGGCCAGCACTAAAACCGTATGCCCCTCAGCCTGGAGCCGTTCAACCAGGCGAGACCCAACAAAGCCCGTCGCCCCTGCGATCGCAATTTTCATTTCCTATCCCTCCTGCGGACGTTCCCCATATTCCATGCCATTAGCAGCGGCATAGCGTTCCATAAAGCGTGAAAAGCGTTCCCAATGCTCCGGTTGATTCAACTCAAAGCGGCATTCCATCCGATCAAAATCATCCCCCTCAGGGCCAGTGAAATAGAACTTCACAGACGACGGCTCCACACTAATTTCCCCTTCCGCATCAATCAGCTTCATGGCTTTGGAAAACTGGTGGCGGAAGCTGTTGAACTGGGAAATCGCTCGCAATTCGCGGAAAATCATGACCACACTGCGATCGCCCGTTAGACGATTGCGCCGCAGACTAACACCGTCTAACGTTTCGGGAATACCCTCAAAAAATTGAATCGTTGGGATCGGATCACTCATCAACCTGTGTGAACGCGCGTGCATTTCAGTATACAGAAGTTCCCGGAACCGCTGGAATGCGACTTTGGCGACAAGACAAAATCCTTTAGAGTGGAAGAAGTGTCTTTGGGACAAAGGTTTACCACCATGCCGTTGCCAGTTTGGTCAGTGCCGCCGCCGCTGTGGCTCCAGTTGGGAATCGAAGCCCTCTGGCTAGGCACCGTTGGCCTAACGGCAGAATGCCTTTATCGCTTTAAGTTAGCGAGTTCAGAAATCGTGCGGAAAGTGGTGCACATTGGCGCAGGCCATGTCATTGTGTTGGCGTGGTGGCTCCAAATTCCTGCCTGGGTGGGGATTAGCGCCTCTCTGGTCTTTAGCGCGATCGCCGTTTGTTCCTACTATTTCCCCCTCTTGCCCAGCATCAACAGTGTGGGCCGCCAAAGTTGGGGCACCTTTTTCTACGCCTTAAGCATTGGCATTTTAATCGCCTGGTTTTGGCCCCTTCACAAAATTTACTTTGCCGTGTTGGGGGTCATGGTCATGGCCTGGGGCGACGGGCTAGCCGCACTGGTTGGCCAGCGCTTTGGTCGCCATCCCTACACGGCCTGGGGCATCCAAAAAAGTTGGGAAGGTTCGCTCACGATGGCGATCGTCAGCTTTCTCGTCAGCAGCCTTGTTTTGGGGAGTGTCCAGGGCGGTGATTGGGCCACAGTGGGAACCATTGCAGCCGCGATCGCTCTGGGGGCTACCGGGTTAGAAGCCTGCTCCAAATTTGGCATTGATAACTTGACCGTACCCTTGGGCAGTGCCGCCCTGGGGTTGGGGCTAGAGACGTGGTTAGGGCGGTTCTAGGGCCTGTGCCCCGGCCTGGGACTGGGCACCCTGTTAGCCAACCCCAAACAGTTCACCCAAACTTCATCCAAAAGGAAGAACTTCAGACAAACCTAGTGCTCGATTTACAGCGCAGATTGGCCCAGACAGCCAGTGCCCAAGGATTGCCAATTTGCCCCAAACCCAGCGAAGACGCGATCGCCAATCCCCCGGTGCCCCCATCCCAGCACTAGAATGGCAGCAGAATCAAGCCCAACGACCAAACCCTCCTGAACACCAAATCATCGCGCCGTAAATTTAAAGTGAACTTTAAACGAATGGTTGCCCGTCTCCCCCCAGAATAGGAACAGACCTGCTTACCGCCCAGTCTTGTTTCAAGACAGGTAACCGCCCAGTCACTCCTGGTTTTTTTGCCTATCCTGAAGCTATGTCATCCACCACAAAACCCCGCTTTGCTGCCCCCACGGTATTACCGCTAGACACTCAGCCTGATCCGCACCAGCTTGACAACATCAAAACCCAGCTTGACCTGGTGTTATTGGCGTTAGAGGCACTGGCGGGAATTGGGTCAGAAGCCATGCTACAAGCGGCTAGCGACCTCCAGGTAGAAGACCTCGTGAGCGATCGCGTTTCCCTCTGGCGGTTACGACAATCCAACCCGTTACGGAAAGGCCAAGGAGGACGGAAAAAACTCGATGTCGAAGAAGCACGCGCCCTGGTTTTGATCTGTTGCCACTTGGCCCATGATCAAGAAGAACTCATCCGACGGGCCGTTACCTTGTTAGAACAGGTTGCCGAGCAAAATCGGGAACCCCACCACGTTTCGCTGTTAGGTGATTATTTGGATAAATTCCACAACACCTACCAGGAACGCATGGAGGATAGCGATGCATCCTCCCCAACACAGCTCAATCACCTGGCTTTGAAGTTATTGATCGATTTGTTGTTCTATAGTGCGCCCAATGGCCCACGGCGGTTGTGGTTGGCTTTGCTCGATCGCGCCCGCACCCAGTAGTTTTTTCACCACAACTCTTTCTAGATCAACTTTTTCTAGCTTGTGATTATCATGCCTCGTTCTGTCTCTCTATTCCGCCGCTATACTCCCCCGACCTGCACCCTCGAAGTGACGGCAAAACGCTCGCCGTTATCGCAGTGGGCGGCCCAACCAGTGGCGAAAGATATCCGCTTCCAACTGAGCTTAGACGCGCCCACCGTCCCAAAAGACCAATGGGCGGTGATTAAAGGCGATCGCGCCCAACTTGCCGATCTTGGTGATGCCGTGTCGGCCTATGTCCAGCGGGTGTTGGAAGATCCTGGCACCACCGAGGTAGAGTTCGATCGCCCCACCCCCCACGCGATCGCCACCCTCCCGGCCCTGGCCACCCAAACCGCAGTCACAGCATCCAACGCCACTGGAATCAGCCTCCAGGCCCAAGGCTTGCTCAAGCACACCATTCACTGGGGCAACTTGGCCACCGCAGAGACAGGCCCCAGCACCCAACTCAGCACCCTGCAACTCTTTGACCTAGCCAATGCCCTGGATGAGTATGCAACGGATTTACTCGACTTACCAGAGCTGGAATCCGTCGGGTGGATGACCAAAGTCCCAAACTGGGCCCAAGTCGCGGCGCTGGTGTTAATCACTGTGGGCGTGTCCACGTCGGCCATTCGCTTGTTAGACCAGGCCAACCCCAGCCCCCAAGTCGCCTCCAACCCGAGCCAGGGCGCCAGCAGCAGCGACCAACAAATTGCGACCCAAATTCCTCCGGCGATCGTCGAAAAAGCCACACCACCCGTTGTTTCAACCGAACGCCTGCCCAGCCCCTCCCCCGGCATTACACCCCACCCCACCCCCGGCAAACCAACGGTCGCTGTGCCAACCAAGCCCACTGTGCCATCCACGCCTGGTACCTCTTCCGGGCCGATCGCCAACTATCCCGTGCCAATCACGCCGGGGCAACCGACTATCATCGCTGGGGAAACAGAACCTCCCGCCCAGCCAGCGCCCGCTCCCCCCAAAAAACCGGAAGAGTTTGGCGCGATCGCCAGTCGCCCTGCCGATGCTGCCGGGGCCAGTCTCGCCCAACCTTTTGCCCAATCACGCTCCAGCAAAGCCAGCGAAGCCGCGCCCAAGGCCAACAGCAGCGCGTTTGACACCATTCCCCAAGTCTCAGAAGTACGAAGCTATTTCCAAAACCGCTGGACTCCGCCGGACGGGCTAGACCAAACCCTGGAATATTCCCTCCAACTCGACAAAGACGGTACTTTGAAAGGGATTGTGCCCCTCAAACAGGCCGCAGGGGATTATCTCGATCGCACGGGAATGCCCCTCTTAGGCGATCCCTTCGTCTCTCCGCTGCAAGGCCGGGAAACTGCAAAAATTCGCCTTGTGCTTGACAGCAACGGTAACGTCAAAACCTTTTTGGAAGAGTAACAACACCGCCCCCCCAAAGCCCTACGCAAAACGCCTGAACTCAGTTCGAATCCAGGCGTCGTTCGGGCATTCATTTTCCTACATTCCTTGCGGGTACGGGGTTGGCCATGACCCACACAAGAGCAAGGGGACGAACAGAACCACTGCCAGTCCCCTTAATTTCGCTAGCCCCCCGTTACTCATCCGAGGGTTGGGCCGCGATCGCGTCATGTTTGGCCTTCCGCGTTTCTAACCAAATGGGCACAATCAAAAACGCCGCAACAATCACCAGGGTCAACACTGCAAACTGGCTGGCCCAAGACACCAATGTTGCCAACGGCACCACCTGACCCGCAAAAAAGGCCAGCGACACCATCGTCAAAGCCCACATCGTTGCGCCCAAGGAGTTGTAGAGCAAAAACTGAGGGTAGGGCATGGCCACAATCCCTGCCAGGGGACTGGCAAATACCCGCAACAGCGCCACAAACCGACCCAGCACAACCGCCTTTGCCGCATTGTCACTAAATTGGGTGCGCATTGCCTCTAGCTGGGGCTCTTGCACCCGCAGCAATTTGCCCACACTGAGCAGCAACGGCCACCCCCCAGCCCGACCAATCCAATAGCCCACGTTGCCACCCAAAATGGCTCCGAGGGAGGCATCCGCCAAGACCACCCAATAATTCAACTGGTCACTTCCAGCTAAAAAGCCCCCAGCCAGCGTCACCGTCTCACCGGGGATAGGTAACCCAATATTCTCTAGCAAGATTCCCAAGAACACAGCCCAATAGCCATACTCTTGAGCAAACTCCTGGATCGCATCCAGCGAGATAAACTCCAACGACATACTGAGTCAGCCTTTACAAAATGTCATTCACCGTTTGATCTTGGCGTGTAGACCGGAACTCTGTCAATGCAAGCGCCCCGGCCACCTTGCGCCACTGCCACGAAGGGCGATCGCGATCGGCCATTGCTCCAGTCTAGTCTGAACCACCCGCTTCCGGGCAAAACTGAGCCTGACTCCATCGGAAGTATGAAGCTTGTGCAAAAGTGTCAGAGCGAACACTTTTAGGTATGTAAATATCCCTATACTCGTGGCCATATAATTCTCTCGTTCGATTTATTTACGGTCACCAACATAAACCCTTGGGGTTCTCCGAACTGGAAAAACCCAAATGGTTCAGAGCCAGAGATTTCCGGGTTTCTAGCATTACTAGAGCACCCCAACACTGTTTTTCCTGAGAGCAAAACCGTCTATGACTATGACCATCTCTACTCAAGAAACCTCCGACCAGTCTTTGTTGGTTCAACTGCACGGCCATCTCGATGCCGAGTCAAATCTAGTCTTCAAGCGGAAACTCCAAGAAATTAGTCAGCAGCCCTACGATTGTTGGATTATTGACCTGGCCAACGTAGATTTTTTGGACAGTGCAGGCTTGGGTGCCCTGATCAACGGCTTAGCCCTGGCCAAAGCTGGCCAAACGCGCTTTATTCTGCGCAATCCCCACCCCTCTGTCAGAATGGTGCTGGAAATTGCCCGGTTAGATGAGCTGTTTGAAATCCACACCGAGCCGACTGTCCTATCTGTGCAAGATCCGACCTTAAAAGACACGACCTTCAGCCGTGATGCAGCAAGTCTCCAAGCGGCTTAGGCAACTGTGAACGACGGGATGGGCCTAATTCCCCTCAATGAATAATTTGGAACTGCTTGTTTCAGCCTGCGATCGCTGCGCCACCAGAGATTCGTGACCTGGGCGTTTGCTTGTGAGGATGCAAGGTATCGGCTCATCCAAGCACCACCAAGACCTGGCGTTCAGGCCAGTTGCCCTTTTTCAAGCCCGCGCCCAGGTTCAGCGCACGAGTTGACAACCAGCCCGCGATCGCCCGCCCTAGCCCAGGCTAAATGTACTCCGAAATATCTTCCCCACAATCATCGGCCAGGTAGGACAACGCCCGAAACCGCAACCCCACCAATTGCTCATACAACGGGTTCAACTTACACAGTGGGGGAATGTGCACCAGTTGCCGGCCAAAGAGCTTGATATCCCGCTCAAACGGACATTGGGGCGGAATCATTTTGCACAACATTTTGGCTACTTTTGGGTCTTGCACATCCATGTGATCCAGCCATTCCCGCACGGGGTGCAACACATCCAATACCTCGCCGTGGGCCGGATCCCCAGGGGCCGCGATCGCCGTTACTGGCACCTGCCCATCTTCCGGTTGGGCATCGGCTAAATTTTGCAACGCACTGCGCAAAACCTCCAGGGCCTCTGGCTTTTGGCCCAGCACCTGACAGTAATGTTGCAGTAACGCGTCTTCCGCTGCCGAATAATCACTATCGGCCAACGCCACCATCACCGCTGTCCGAAGGAAATTCTCCGCCAGATGGGGATCTGCCCCCAACGCCGCTGCTAATTCCGCATCTGAAACAGGTTCCAGGGCTTTCGACTTTTGTGACTCTGACAAATCTTGATGCAAGAGGTTGGTAATCATCTCTTGCTCTTCCGGGTCAAAGTGCCCATCCGCCCAAGCCAGAGCAACCAATCCTCGGATCCAGACTGTCGTTTGCTCGTTGGTATATGCAGACTTGTTCGTAGTGCTAGTCATATTTATTTTTATTCTAGACACTCATTAACTTTGAGACGATTCTAGCCCGTTCTGCGTGCTTGTTGGCGGTAAACTGTAAGACGATCTTTACTATGGCAATGCTCTTGTGAGCCTACCTGAATTTCTTCTGTTTTTAACAGCAGTCATTTTGTCATCAAGTGGGCAAGCCCTACTCAAACTCGGAGCCACAAAATTAGGCCGTGTGAATACAGGTAATTTCATGAACTTGATCATGAACATCCTGTTCACGCCAGAATTAATCATTGGCTTGCTCATCTATGGGTTGAGTGCGGTGTTGTTCATCCTAGTGCTGACGCGCGTTAACCTCAGTGTGGCAGGGCCAGCCCTATCGATTAGTTATGTCTTTTCTGTGCTCATGGGCTACTTCTTTTTCAAAGAAACCTTGACCGTGCAGCATTTAATTGGCTTGGCCTTTGTCATGTGCGGCGTAATTTTGGTCGTCCGCAAATAAGATAGCCCCGGCGCAATTCGGGGTTGCCAAAGCAACGGAACCCGTGCAGACAAGCGCGTGCCGCAATTCCGGTGAGGGTCGGGATATATCAGTCGCTCAGCAGACTGTTTCACAAATAGGTTTTGAGCAATTCGACGGTGGTTTGCCCAGTTTTGGCCCAACTGAATTGACGCGCCCGGTGCAGACCCGCCGTTTGGAGGTGCGATCGCAGGCTGGGGTCTTGGAGCAACCGTTGCATGGCTTGGGCGATCGCCGCCGTGTCGTCGGGATTAACCAGGAGAGCCGCTTCACCTGCCACTTCTGGCAACGAGGACAGATTCGACGTAATGACCGGAGTGCCACAGGCCATTGCTTCCAACACAGGTAACCCAAATCCTTCCCACAAACTGGGCATTACTAGCGCGATCGCCTGATTAATGACCGTCGGCAACTCGGCATAGGGCACATAGCTTAAAAACTTGATCTGAGCGCCCAACCCCAATTCCTCAATTTGCGCGGTCAACGCCGGAGTGTAGCGATCGTCCATTGGCCCCGCAATCCACAGTTCATAGTCAGCCCGTTGGGGCAACTGGGCAAACGCAGCCACCACCCGGCCCAAATTTTTGTAGGGATCATTGCGACCCAAATAGAGAAAATAATTGCGCGGCGGCAGATGCAAAGGCCGAAAGTGCTGCTCGTCGTGGGCCAGGGGAATGGGGGTCAGCTTGCGGGCAGGAATCTGAAAAAAGTCCATCACATCTGTTGCCGTGGCCTGGGAGTTACAGAGAATATGGGCAGCTTGCTGCAACACCAGAGGCAAATAGTACCGTTGATAAGTCCACAGCGGTGTGTAGGGCTTGAAAAACCGGAGGGGAATCAGGTCATGCACCGTCACCACAAAGCGACAACCTGACCACAACGGCGCTTCGGGAATGGGCGAAAACAACAGGGGCGATCGCGCTTGGCGATACATCGATGGCAGTTGGAACTGAGTCCAAACCAGGCGAGAAAAATGACCTTTGCGCCCTTGCTCATGGGTGAGGGTGGCGGGTACAGACTGGACAGCAAAACCAGCCTGGGGCCGAGCGGCAAACACCACAGGATCGAGCGATCGCAAATAGGGCAACAGATTGATGGCGTAGGTTGCCAATCCGGTAGGCTTGAGCGGCAAAAAGGCGAGGTTAATGCTGACGGGACTGGCCAAAGCGACTCACGCGCTCCCCATAGTGCAGAACACCCTTGATTATAGCGATCGCCCTGGCAGAATCAACGAAACCAATCCGCGCGGCGTGGGCCACAATTCGCGCCAACCGATAGAGCAACACCCCCACAGACGTATGGCGTTCCAGGGCCACCAAATAGCTGTAGGTACTGTGTTCCAAAGCGTTGGGGCGATCGCGATGGGCAATGGACGATGGGCAATGGGTCACCCGAATAGCCGCTACCACCCGTAACTGGTGCCCCTGAGCCAAATACCGCCGACAAAAATCAAAATCTTCGTAATAGAGAAAAAATACTGGATCAAACTCTGGACAGGCAGCAAAATTACCCAAATTCAGCAGCAAACTGCATCCCGTAATCCAGGCCGTTTCCCACGCGGCGATCGCCGGGTCGGGCAAAGTTTCCAGCGCCACAATCCGACCATTCGCCGGATTAAACTCTCCCCCCGTAAACCAGATCTGACCATCCGGTTGGTCAATCACAGCCCCCACCATCGAGATATCGGGGTGCATCCGGCAATAATCCTGAGCCTGGGCCAAGGCACCGGGTTGCAACACCGCATCTGGGTTAATCAACCAGGCGATCGCCCCTGGCTCCCGTTCATACACCCAGCGCAACCCCACATTGCATCCTTCCCCAAACCCGGCGTTGTACCCAGTTTCCAAAAGCTCGACCTGGGGGCCAGCCAGCGATCGCACCGCCTTATCATCCGGCGAATTGTTGACAATGACCAGGCAAAACGGCTCCACAGCCTGCGATCGCACCGAGTCCAACAACGTTTGAATCAACTCAGCCGAATAATAGTTAACCGTAATTAGATAAACCACCCAGGCACCCAACCCCTAAGCAAACGGCTCTTCCAAATGCAACTCTGGCAACTGGGCTCCACCCACCGCCGTAATCGCCAGCGATCGCCCGCCCGTCTCCCGGTGCTTCAGTTCCACCAACAGGTAGCGATCGGGCCGATGCACCAACCGCTCCGCCCACTCAATGGCCACAATGCCTGATTCCACCTCGTCCCCCGCCCAATAGGTTTCCAGGTATAAATCCGCTACCTCAGCCCCACTGAGCCGATACAAATCCAGATGATACAACGGCACCCGCCCGTCCAAATATTCGTTGACCAGGGTAAACGTTGGACTATCAACCCCTTCGGCAATGCCCAGCCCCACCCCTACCCCTTGTACCAGCGTTGTCTTGCCTGCGCCCAAATCCCCTTGCAACAACACCACATCCCCAGCAGCCAGTTGCACCCCCAGTTGCCGCCCCGCCTGATGAGTTGAAGCCGAATCTAACAACACATAGTGCCGCGATGATGCAGGTTGAGCCGCCATAAACCGTGGAGTCAAGAGTATTGTGAACTACTTTCAACATAGCTCAAACCCTTGCCCCACGCGAAGAGCCCCTTGGTCATGGGGGCGGTGTTTGGCAAGTTTACGTATCCTGACAACCCCCTTCAACCCTACTCGCCATCGTTAAGACACATCATCCGGCGGCGTAATTTTAACTGGAGCATTAAACTCCACATCAAAGGGCAAAAAGGAGCCCGTTCGCACATAATTCAGGCCCAAGTAGCCAAGCCCCAGCAGGAGTGAAATCGCCAGCAAAGCACCAAGAATGCCATCCCCAGACAACCGCCGCGATCGCTTGGCCCCATCCCGCAGGCCAGCCCGGTAGCCCTGCAAATATTCGGGGGTTTCTGTCGGTGTCAGGGAACGCTCTGATGGCTCCACGACTGTTTTGATCTTTTGCTTATCTTCGATGTGATTCATCTTGCTTCCCTCCGATCACACATGGCCTCGCTATTCCCTGTTTGACCAATGGTTTGGCTAATGCCGTTTGAATATTGCCTTTTGAACACTGCATTATGGGCATTCAGGAATAAGTTCGGCTTTGTTGCCCATCATCCTATCCAGCCAACGCGATCGCCGCCCTCTCCAAAACAGCGGAACGACAACTCTGTCTCAGGGCAGAAAATTTCCCTCAAAGCAGCAAATCACCCACTCGTCCGCGCGATCGCCCCACCCTGGTTTAACCCAGCCCTATTGACAGCCCCCTCGCCATTTCATATAGTACAAGCGTATCGAATGGGCACATTTGACGGCAAGTGGAAAGATCCACCTTCATCTGAGCCATCAAGCAAAAGTCTGCTATACAATAAAGCGTCCTCACTATGACTGGGGATAAAACGACTAAATCCTTAAGCAAAACACTATCCGTAGCATTTTTGTAGTCTATGCCACTGATTTTGTTTTGTCCGCCCCATTTAGCCTTTCGCTGTGATGCTGGAGAGTTAACCCATGGCCCCGATTGAAACCAAGCGCACCAAAGCAACGAAAGCCCTGTCCACGGCTGCTGAGGCCACGCGCACCCTCGCGTTGGATGCCGGCAACTACGATCTCAAGTTTTGGGACGGCGTGAACAATCCCCAGGCGATTCGGTCAGTCCGATACCAACTGCCCCAAGGTCGAGATCCCGTCCGGTCTTCCGATCAATCGCCGTTGATTGAGCTGCCCAACGGTGCCCGGTATCATTTCGGGGTACAAGCGTACAAGTATCGCCGCCAGCAACAAACCGTGATCGAAAATAAGGTCGATTTGGCCCGCTTGCATCTTTATGCGTGTTTACTGCCAATCGATGACCTCACTGAATTTACTCTCAACTTAAGTATTTCCACACCAGATAAAGGCCGGACAGAAGCTGCGCTGCGATCGCAACTATTAGGAGTCCATGAATTTACCCGGAATGGCGTGCCGTTTAGTGTTACGGTAGACCACGTAGAGGTTGAGCGGGAAGGCATGGGAGCCTATCGCTATGCTCAACGGTTAGGGTTAGTGCCCGATAAGGGCTTTACCGTGGTGATTGATATCGGCGGTGGCACTTGGCTAACGCGATTGGTCGATGCTGAAGGCGATGTCATCGATGAAAACGTGATGGATCGGGGTGGCACCTATGAGCTGGCTGTTTCCATTAGTTTTGATCGTCGTCTGACCAATGCTTTGGGCACCACAGCAGACCCAGGGATCGTGATGGATGGCTTCCAAGCGGGCCATACCTATGCGGATACTGGCTTATCGTGGGCACCCTGGCTAAACGAATACCTGGAACCGTGGTTTTTAGGTATCTTCCAAACGGTGAAAGCGCAATATACCCCCTACCTCAACCGAGTCACTCGCTTTTTGGTGACTGGCGGCGGCTCCCATCTAATCACCGAGCGGTTGATGGGCCGTAAGCTGTTTGCGGTCATTCCCGATCCTCAATTTGCCAATGTGCGTGGGCTATTTCCGATCGCGGAGGGATTGCACTTATGTACGACAACAAAATAAGGCTGAGTCAAGATGTCCTAGAAAAGGCCGAATTAATCGCGCAGGAATGGGGCTTGAAAAATGCCCGCGCTGCCGTAGAAGCTGTTTTTCGGCGCTATGCAGATGAATATCTGGCACGGCGACCAGAAGCCCCAGCGGCCCCTGCGCCCCCCCCCTTGCGGACACCGCCCCCCGCCCCCACGGCCCCCGCCGTGCCGAACTGCGAAGCCCTGAATGAATTGGACGATTTACTGGGCTTGTAGGTGCGATCGCTAGACAAGCTGGCATTGCGGGGTTGAACCACCTGCAACTTCCTGAACAGAGGCTGAGTTTGACTGGGCCTCTTTTTTTGACTGGGGTCTTTTTTGGGGCAAGCCCCCGTGAAACGATGGCGATCGCACCACGGCCCGCGACGAATTTTTCCCGTTGGCCCTGACCTTTGGCCGCTTAAACGATTTGATAAACAAATTGTAAGGTGGCCCAAACATCCACATCAAGGACATAACTGTCAGGGGGGGCGATCGCCTTTTGTCGGGAACTGGCCTGGGTTAAATCTTGCAACACCGCTTGGGCCACCTCCAAAGGATTGGGAATGGTGGTGCCACCGGAGGGGGCAGGTTCAAGCCGTGGTTGATTGTCCAACACTGCTAAGGTTTGGGTAAAGGGCGCACGACTACAAATCAAATAAGTTTCGGTTACGCCTGTGGTTTTCTGCACTTTCCATTCCGAGCCCGCCAAAATAGCCGGGAGCAGCAAAGTTTCCCCCGGCGCGATCGCCGTCGGCGTGTTGGCCTGAAGCAACGGTAACGTCTCATCCTTTTGGGCAAACCAAATGAGATGGTTCGCACTGGCAAGCCCCATCGCTAATAAATAGAGCGGTTCAGGGCCATAATTTTCGATCCGATAGCGCAAACGACTGCCCACAGGGACTTGTAGCACTTGCCCCGTTTGGGCCGCAGGGGTGTTTTGTCGGGGCGGCGGCTCGATTGGACTACGGCTTGTCTGCTGTTCCAACAAGACTCGTTCTTGGGGCGCAAGCATTTCTAGCTGGACACGAACCCCCAACCGCGAGGTATGGCTATTTTCGGTTAAACTCAACAGCTTGGTAGCCAACAGCGTCCGCAATTTAGGCGTTAACCGACGCACCGCCCCTTTGATGGCCTCGCCAGCATCACTTGTCGTCCCTAGCAAAATATCGCGACCGGGAGAAAAGAGGCCGTAGGTCGTGGTGGAAGCCGCTTGCACTGAGAAAGAATCGGAGGGTAAAGTCGCCACTTGGGCCGGATGAGATTGGACTTTACTAAACAAATAATCTGCTGTTTGGGTACCGGCGATCGCCGCTGATACATGAGGAATCGCGGAAAACGCACTCACCGCATCCACCCGTTCAATCCGTTCCAGGCACCCATCCAGGGCGACCGTCAGGCCAATATTGCGGGGTAAAATGCGCACCGTTTCCCGCACCAAGAGCCCCGGTTGCAGCAGTGCCACTTCCCGGCTTGTTCCAGCCGCCTCCCCCGTGTAAAGTTTGCCTTTTGCCGTAAAACCAGAGCGGCTAGTGACCTGGAGCAACATTGGCGATTCTGGTGGGTCAGGCGCGATCGCCCCTTCCGCAGGCACCACTACAAACAGCGCACTTTCCCCAGAGTTGGCCAACAGCGGGGCCGCCAGCCCCCCCAACCACAAACGCACCGCTTTCCCATTCTCTTCAACCGCCAAAATAACGCCATCTGCCACTGGTGTCGTTACCGGGGTGAAATAGGGCACCAAGGAAGGTTCCTGACTTTTTTGGCCTTGAATTTGGGGATGTTGCTGGGCGGCAAACTGGGCCACCTGTTCCGCAGCCAACCGCACCTGAGTCCGTAACGAGGTTGCGACGGTCGTTTGCCACAGGGATTGGGTTAACGCCGCCGTAAATAGCCCAGCCTGGTCTTGATACCACTCGCCCTCGGTGGCCACTTCCTCGGCTTTGGCCGCTGTGAGCAACAGGCCCCGCAACATCCCCGATCGCCGCTGAATTTGCAGTTGCTCCCGATCCATCCCCAACGACCGGAGAAATTGGTCTTGGAACGCGAGTTCGGTATCAGCCGCCTGGGCCACAGAGGGATTGGGATAAGACCGAATGCGCAAGTTCCCTTGTAGGGGCTTACCAGGATACTGATAACTCGTATCGAGCACGGTGGTTACTTTATCGGTTTTGAGCGATCGCACCAGTAACCACAGCGTTTCCTCCAGCAAATCATTGACGATGGGGGCATCCGTCAGGGGCACCGGATCCGCCATGACCAGCGTATTTTGGGTTGTCTCCAGCGTTGGCCCCGGCAAGACACTGCCCAGCCCACTAAAGTGAAACACCACCACATCCCCGGCCTGGGCCTGATTGATCAAATGTTCTACAAACGCCGTTTCTACCCCCTGGCGCGTCGCGGCCTTATCCGTCAGCACCACAATATCCGCTGGCTGAAACCCAAAGCGGTGAATCAACAATTCCCGCTGCAATTCCACATCCGTCAAACACCCTTCCAGTTTGGTGCCATTCCCATATTGGTTAATGCCAACGAGCAACGCCAACTTACGGGGAGTCGGAATTGCCAGCGCCGCCTGGTAGCGATCGCGCCAGGGCCCCAGGTCAAAATTACCCAGCCCCCAGCCCGCCAACACCAGCCCAGTGGTGTGTAAAAACTCTCGTCGCGTTACGCCCATACGTCTATATCCATCCCCATCATTTGCCGCCCTGCCCCCAATCCTACCGCCAAGGGTCGCCCGTCCCACAACCCCCAGATACACCCTTGCCGCCCTCTCCCCTGCCCCCTAGCCTTGCCCCATGCAGGGCCAGAGGAGTTGATTCAGAGGTGATGCTTCCGTTGTCCGCAATCATCCCCCCATAATCACGCCCCCGCGATCGCCAATGGCTCCCCAGGGCACACCCAACCTGGTGTTGAGGCGACGGCTAACAGGCAAGCCGTGAAGGTCGCCCCTCTCACCCGCTTCAATTGCCCCGCGATCAAGTCTTGAGTGCCACAGCTGCGCCTACAGTTGCGGCCACAATTGCGCCCGAAGCAGGGGTTCAATTTGCCAGTTTAATCCGGTTCTAGGCGAGTGCCAATTCGTCTAGAGACATTGTTGCCGATCTTCATGGCCAGCGTGACGCATCCCCCGTTCACTCAACGATCGCCGCCCAGTGACGAACACTGAGATCGCTAGCCGCCAGCGGAATTCACTGCGTGATCACCATGAGTTTGCGGTAGTCTAGTGGTTGTTTTTTAGCGGGCTGCCCACTCCCAACTCCATGCACTATTGGTTGATGAAATCGGAACCCAATGTTTATAGCATTGATGACCTGTGCCGCGATCGCGAGACCCTGTGGGATGGGGTACGCAACTACCAGGCACGGAACTTTTTACGGTCGATGCAATCTGGAGATCTGGTCTTTTTTTACCACTCTAACGCCACCCCTCCCGGCATTGTTGGCTTGATGCAAATTGCCAAAACCAACCAAGTAGATCCCACCCAATTCGATGCCCACAGCAAGTACTACGATCCTAAATCCACGCCGGAGAATCCTCGTTGGGACACTGTGACAGTGGCCTATGTGGAAACCTTTCCCCAGATGATTACCCTCGATCAGTTGCGGGCCACCTTTGATCCAGAAGCTTTGTGGGTGGTACGGCGCGGTAATCGGTTGTCGGTGATGCCCGTGCCCGCTGCGATCGCCGAAAAAATTGTCGCCCTAGGTCGCTAAACCCAGCCGAGGTCACTCATGGGTCAATTCAGCCTCAGTCCCCAACTCCGGTTTGGCTTTGCCAGCCAAGTGGCGATCGCCTTTGCCCTGTTCCTAGCCCTGGGCCTCACCCACCATGAACTGTGGCGCGACGAATTCCAGATCTGGATGCTCGTGCGAGATAGTGCCTCCATCAGCGAATTGTTCCAACATTTGCGCTACGAAACCGGGCATCCCTTCCTGTGGTATCTCCTGCTGTATCCCCTCAGTCGCTTCACCCGCAGCCCGATCGCCCTCCAAAGCCTGCACTGGGCGATCGCCACCCTCACGATTTATCTCTTTAGCCGTTGCGCCCCCTTCACCCCCCGCCAAAAAATTCTCTTCGCCTTTGGCTACTTCCCCCTGTATGAATACGGTGTGATCAGCCGGAACTATGGCCTGGGCGTGCTGTTGTTGTTTAGCGCCTGTGCCCTGGTGCCCCACCGCCAGCGCCGCTATTGGCCCATTGCCCTCACCCTTGGCTTGGCCGCCAATACCAACTTTTATGCCCTAGTTTGTGCCGCCGCTCTGGGCACGACCCTATGCCTCGAAGCCATCCTTGCCCGCCTCAACGCCACACCCTTAGCCCTGCGCTGGTGGGATGTTGGGCTCAGCAGTGGGCTATGGCTCGGTGGCCTTGGCCTCTATTTCCAACAACTGCCACCGCCGCCCGATGGGGGGATTAGTACAACAACAGTCACCAATCAATTTGATCTAGAGCATTTGGTTTCCACGATCGCCCTCCTCTGGAAAAGTTATGCCCCGCTCCCCTGGTTTTCCCTCCACTTTTGGAACACCAATTTTGTCAGCGAAGGGGATGCGGCCCTCCTGTCGCTGGTGCTGGCCCTGGGGGCGATCGCCCTGCTCTGGCAACAACCGCTAACCCTCTGGCTATACGGCAGCGGCACCCTCGCCATTCTCGGCGTGGCCTACTTCAAGCATGGCGGCGGCGTTCGCCATTGGGGCTATGCATTTATTTTGCTGATCATGGCGCTTTGGCTGCGGTCGGTCTTCCCGGTTTCGCCCTGCCCCCCGGCGCGATCGCCCTTTGCCCGCCTGGGGCAATTCCTCAATCAACGGCAGTGCCAATTTTTCACCGGGCTGCTCATCCTCCAACTGCTTGCGGGCATCACCGCCTACAGCCTCGATTGGCAACACCCGTTTTCCCAGGCCCAGACCGCCGCCCACCTGCTCCAGCAGCGATCGCTGGCTGCACTGCCCCTCGCGGGAGACAGAGATTGGGCCGCCCTCACCCTCGCTGGCTATTTGGATCGCCCAGTGTACTATCCCGCCAGCGATCGCATCGGCACCTATCTCATTTGGAATAACCAACGCGCCGACCAGCCCTTCCCCGTCATCCTTCCCCGGCTCAACCGCTGGCTCCAAGCCCAAACCAGCCCCGCCATCCTGGTGTTCAACTATCCCCTCCCGCCCCTGGCGATCGCTCAACTCAACGGCACCGTCGAAGCCCTGGGTGCCCGCGAGGGCGCGATCGTCGCCGACGAAAACTTCTACCTTTACCAAGTCACCTCTGTATCCCGTTGAGGCCAGTTACCCGCCCCCAGTTGCTAACGTAATCGCCCCCACCAGCCGACCCATCGATCAACCAACCACGTACACTACGATCACGGAAGGATATTGCGCCCCGTAAAATAACTGAATTTTTTTAAGATTAAATGCTGATTCGGCCTCATTTTAGGGAATACTTAAGTGAAGTTTTGTTTTTTTCATAACAAGCTTCACGTTAAGGTTATGGATTTCATAACCTAAGGATTTCTATCCCCGGTATTTAGCGCGATCGCACTGATGCGCCTGAGCGATCGCCCCAAGTTTCGACTGCTTCCCTGTTGTCATCCAGTGTCAGCCACCACCCTTATTCCCAAACGTTCCCCTAGCGAGGCAGTTAGCAAACCCACCCTTCCTCTCGATTTATCTCGTTGTCATCCATTCCGCAGGACACCAGATTCCTACATCAAACCCCTGCCAACCTGACAACACCCCAGCGCTCGCTGAATGCATCCAGTCACTAGACGAACCGCACAGGTAAACTCCCAGAGAGTTAGCGTCTAGCGACTCAATTTATGCATTTCGTTGAAACACCCCAGCGCCAGTTTCAATCTTCAGGTGTGCCCCTCTAATTCTGTACTAAAATCCTTGTTCTTCCATTGAATGCAGCACTAACTATGAATGAACTGCTCCATACCCTTTTGTCTGAGTCGTTTGTTCCCCACGGGCACTGTTATCTTTGGAAACCAAGTTTAGTTTGGCTGAATGTCATCTCAGATTGTGTGATTTTTCTGGCTTATTATTCCATTCCCATCCAGTTACTTTACATCGTCAAAAAACGGGGTGATATTCCCTTTGATTGGGTTTTTTGTCTGTTTGGTGGCTTCATCGTTGCTTGTGGCAGTGGCCATTTAATGGATGTCTGGACTTTGTGGCATCCGACCTATTGGCTATCAAGTCTTTTGAAGTCATTTACCGCAGCAATTTCAATCAGCACGGCGGTTGTTTTAGTCAACCTAATTCCACAAATTCTAGCCATTCCCAGCCCCAAAGATATTTTGACAGCCAATCAAAAACTTGAGGCCGAAATTTGTGAGCGACAAGCCGTAGAACTTGCTTTACAACAATCCCAAAAAATGTTGCAACTTGTGATTGAGACTTTTCCTCAGCGGATTTTTTGGCAAGATTGTGAGGGCAAATATTTAGGCTGTAATCGTTTATTTGCTCAGGATGCAGGCTTTGAATCATCCGCAGAAGTGATTGGGAAAGATGACGCGGCTATGCGGTGGGGCGATCGCGCAGTCATCTGTCAATTAGACAATCAATCGGTGTTAAAAACAGGCATTCTCAAACACAATGTTGATGAATATCACACTGCGCCCAACGGTCAGGGAAAATGGATTCGAGTCAATACCCTGCCCCTCCAAAATGAGGATGATCAAATCGTCGGGTTACTCAGTTCTTACGAAGATATCACCGCCTATAAGCAGGCCGAGATCCAGCTTAAAGAGGCCAAACTAGCGGCTGAACTAGCTTTAGAGAACTTTCAGGCGGCCCAAAATCAATTGATTCAAGCGGAAAAAATGTCCAGTCTAGGTCAATTAGTGGCAGGCGTCGCCCACGAAATTAATAACCCAGTCAACTTCATCTATGGCAATTTGAACCATGTCCAGCAATATGCTGATCAGTTACTTGAACTCATTGATCGGTATCAAGTGTATCATCCCTGTTCCGAATTTGGGATTAGAAGTTACATGGATGAAATTGACTTGGCTTTCTTGCGCGAAGATTTACCTAAAGTTGTGCGATCGATGCAACTGGGAACTGAGCGAATTCGGCAAATTGTTTTGTCATTGCGTAATTTCTCACGCCTTGATGAATCAGAAATGAAAGCAGTTGATATTCATGAAGGTTTAGACAGTACTCTCCTCATCTTGCAACATCGGCTAAAAGGGAATTCTATTCAACCAGGGATCGATGTTTTAACCCACTATGGTAAGTTACCTCTCATTGAGTGCTATGCCGGACAGTTGAACCAAGTTTTCATGAATTTACTCAGTAATGCGATCGATGCATTAGAGGAAAAGATCGGTTTAGCACCGGAGGAAAGCGATCGCAAAAAAATTGATTCACCTTCCGGGTTTAACCCCAAAATCACTATTTCAACCCAATATCTTGATGCCCATACTGTCCAGATTGCAATTGAGGATAATGGCATAGGCATTCCAGAAGCAGCGCGATCGCGCCTGTTTGATCCTTTCTTCACCACCAAGCCTGTGGGGCAAGGGACGGGTTTGGGGTTATCTATTAGCTACCAAATTATTGTGGAAAAACATCAAGGCTCCTTAGTGTGTAACTCTACTCCTGGTGTCGGCACCACCTTTTGCATTCAAATTCCGATCCACCAATCCGTTGCCCCTGGAAATCCTCGCTTGGTGCGACACTCGTCTTGACCGTCTTAAGTGTTGCTGGCTTTAATCGAATTTTAGTTGGTGGTGTAGCAGGCAACCTTGCCCCAGGCCAAAGGGCTCAAACCAGGACGCGCGATCGCGCCCGTTTGGAGAACGGGGTACAACCTTGGGCAATGCCCTATCCTGGGGGCAACTTAAGCCTCTGGTGCCAGCACCGAGGGTAAGGTAAAAGTACCGTCGCTCGTGGCATCAAAATCGAGCACTTGCACCACCGAATCCAGGTTAAGCGGCCCATAAATATGAGGAAAAGCTTCTCCCGTTTCAATCGGGTCGTACCGGAGCGGGGCCTGGACTTTGGCGGGGGCAATACACAGCAACACCAGATCCGTTTGTCCCTGGTAAAACAAATTAGCAACCCGCACGACTTGCGAAATTGTTGAACAATGGATAAAGCCTTCTGTTGCTAAACTTGCGGCTTGATACGTTCCTGCTTGCTGGGCTTGAGTCCACTGCGATCGCGCTGTAATGTGATAGAGCAATGCCATAAACCGTAACCGTCCAATCCGGGTGCCGATAAGGGTGTAGATAACAGCATATCGCTTCCGTTTAACGGTTCATCCAGGCATAATTGGAACTAATATCGCCCCCCTGAACAAGCGCAGTTGCTCAAGCCAACCGCCGTCGATGAAAGCACTTGGGCCGGGGGAATGGCCCGCTTTCGGGTATATCAACAAAACTAAGCGATCGCCCAATACAAAGCGATCGCCCCAGTGGCAATCGGGCTAGATGTGCCCCCACAGAACAGCCAAACCGCCCACATTAAGACTCGCCAAGCGATAAGTAGATAGCAGCGGCGATCGCGCTCCAGCCTACCGTTCCAATCCCAGACTGGCTGGAGCGTCCACCAGTTGAACAAGTGGCCTTAGCCCAAAAGCCACCACGCATCCACTCGGCGACTGGGTTCAAATTTAGGCGCAGGGCGAGTAACGCCGTCAAAATTGCCATCGAACAACCAAGATGTCGGCGACATCAAAGATGGGGTAACAATCTCAGTCGCGATCGCCGTGGGCCGCGCCTCCACTGGAAGCGCCATACAACGCTCTAGATACTTTGCACCCAGGGTCTTCGAGCGCTTTTCTGCCACAAATCCTGTGGCTCGGTTCCAAACTTGAGCTAGCACTGACCAATGTTGGGGCGATCGCTCAACTGCGATCGGAATCAGTTCTAAGCGTTGATAGATTTGCCATTGGGCATCAGTGTACGAGTGATGATGAAACGATGTCATTGTGACTCTCCTTGATTGACAGCGGCAATTGCCTTTGTTGTAGGAAACACAATTAAACCTGTCACCATACACAACCATTGGTGTGGGATTCCGTCACGGAATTGAGGTGTATGTTCGAATCTTCGTTTTGTGCTTAACGATACTATTTTAGATCCAATTTGTGCATAACGACAACGCAACCACCTGCGATCGCCCATAATTCTTCCCTAAGATAGATATTCTCCCTTGAACTCAAAATGTTCCAGCTTGGCAAGAAGCGGTGGTAGAAGCACTTTTGGCCCTTTGTCAGTCCGGCGCTACCGACCACCGATAGCAAAACGCCTCAGCCACGTTGGCTGAACAGTCATGTCAATCTTTGAGAATGAATCCCATTCAACATTTGGGCGAAAGTAAACTTGCTATAAATACTTGAAACCCAACGATGGTACACGGGCTAAATCCAAAGTCATGTTGCGATCGCCATTGATCCAGCGGCCCAGACAGTTATTCCCGCTTAAATTCACCCAGACGGAATGAATGACTTCCCAATCTTGCTTTTTGACCAAAATTCAGCCTTTCAAATCCAGCTCAAACAATAGGTTCTAACCGAGTTGAATGCCATAAAATCAATTCAAGCATTACGTCTTAGAAGCCTATTTTCCTTCAATAAAACAAGGTTTTATTTGCCTAGTTTTGATTAACAATAAAGCCAACACTCTAGTTTTTATTCCTACAAACTCTCGAATCCATGACCAATATTGAATCTGAGCCGCTAGAATACCATCTGTTCTATTCTAGTGTCGTTGTTGAACATATTGTCTCCAAGCAACAAACCCAAAAATTTCGATCCTGGCACAAACAGTTAGTGCAGATGCTGAAAAAACAAACGGGTTTTGTGCGTTCTGATTTAGGGCCACCCCTAAAATGTGAAAATGGAGTCATCAAATGGTATTCAATTATTCATTTCAATTCGCCGGAACAACTCAATCATTGGTTAAGGTCAAGCGATCGCCAGCAGCTATTTGAGCAAGGACAAACTATTTTTCAAGCCTATCGCTTTAAGTCTTTTACAACAGGGTTAGATGGCTGGTTTTCGCCTCAGGCAGGCAATGTGGAGCATACAGGACTGGGGCCGCCCCCGTGGAAACAGGTCTTATCTGTTGTGTTGGGACTGTATCCAACCTTGATGATTCAGGGCGCAATTGTGCAGCGGTTAGGATTCATGGCAAACTGGCCGCGTCCAACAGCCCTTTTAGCCAATAACCTCCTAACCTCATCCATCCTAACGTGGCTTGTGATGCCAACAATTGTCCGGTTGATTGGATTTTGGTTACGGCCAGCCTATCGTCCGCGATCGCTGAAAACTGATTGGGTGGGGACAGTGTTTATTAGTTTCCTATTACTAGCCATGATGACCCTATTTAATGTTTTAGCCCTGGGCTAGTTTAGGGCTGACTCTACTCTTCGGGTAACGGCGAAGTAAGCTGCACGGTCGAATGATAATGATCGGTTTCTCGGACTCGTTGGCTCAAAAACCGGCAAATTTCTAGCATGATATGGGGCCGCTGAGTAATCAAGTTGAGAAAGCGATTTTTATCCAATTTGAGTAAGGTTGTATCCTGTAGAGCGATCGCGCCATCCCAATGGGGTGCATCATCGAATAATGCGATTTCTCCAAAGTGGTGGCCCACAGTCAATTGCTTCAGTTCTCGTTGTTGCCCATCAATGGTTTTCATAATGCGAACACAACCATCAGCAATGATGTAGAAGTGAGTACACCAACTACCTTCAGCAAAAATAGTTGTTCCTGCTAAGACAGTTTCTTGTTCAATCGCCTGATCAATTAGCAGCAATTGATCCAAAGATAAATTTTTGAATAACGCAACCTGTTTGAGCAATAGCAAACGGTTCATACACGCAGTCGTAGGTGATATGGAGGGATCATTCGCTGGAAAAATCTGTTGCACAAAGCGTTGCACAACGGGATCTGGGTCATGGAGCAAGGCTGTGGGGATGGAGGCCAGCGCCGCCAATGCCCCAATTTGAATCCAGCGGTCTTGAATGGTCAGGGTTTCTAGGAGGAGTTTGTAGCCTTTGGTGCGCAACCAGTGGGCATCGGCTTCGGGGCGGGTGGCGGCATCACTGCGGGTGGCCAACTGTTCCAGCACGGGCATGAGAGGCAACACAAAGCGGCGATCGCTCAGGGACGCGAGCACTTCAACGGCATTGGCCAAATCCTGTTGGTCGGTGGTGTAGAGAATGCGGTTCACGGTGTTGACCGTGCGGGAATGCCCCATACAAGACAACACGTACAGGACTTTTTGAATCACCCGCTGATGATAATCGGCGATCGCCCACTGCAACGGTTGCCAACGGGGATCCTGTTGCGGAATTTGTTGCTGCCATTTGCGGGTTTGGTTCACGGTTTGGAAATCGGGCAGCAGGTGATTAAACAAAAGATTACTGGCGTAGTTGGTGCGTACCTGACCAATGGCGGCGATCGCGGCTTCCACGGTTTCGGGTTGGGGCGAATTCAAGTGGGCCTGGGCGACGAGCAATCCGGCCTGCCCAAAAGCAATCAGCGCCGTGGCTGCGGTTTGGCGTACCCGTGGATCGGCATCATGCAAGCCCGTTGCTACCGGATCCAGGGTTTCGTCCCAATGCACATGGCCGAGCACCTCAAAGGCTTTTGCCCGCACCATTGGTTCAGGATGGTGCAGTTCCCCGATCGCGACTTCGGCCAGGGCGCGATCGCCAGGTTGGGCCAGGGTGGTCAGGGCCGTCAGCACCTCTTGTTTGAGGGTTGCACTGCCCTGGGGCAACAGCCAGATTAACAGCGGCAGCAAGGCGCGATCGCGACTGGTCGCAATGACATTCACAATTGCAGCAGCGGCAGTTTCATCGGTTTGAATTTGCCCAATGGGAGGGCACACAACCCCAAGCTGCGGCGACTCGACCAGAGCCATTTGAATGGCGGCAACGTGAGCCAGGGCGCGAATTTCGGCCTGGGAATGGCCACGCAAGATCTGCAATTCCGATGGGGTAAAGGGATACCGATTGATGAGCAAAATTTCCAGGGCGATCGCGGGCAAGGTGGCAGTGTTGACCTGCAACAAACCATGAAAAAATTGCAGGGTTTCCGGTTCGGCTTGCGTGCTAAACAACCGCACCACAGCTCGTCGCACATCGGGATAGGGCGTGGCCAGCAAGGGTTGCACAGCGGTCAAAAATTGCCCCGGATGGCCTAAGCTCGTCGCCAGTTCCAGGCCCCGAATTTGAGTGTAGCGATCGCCATCGCGCAAGAAATCACAAATGAGGGTCGTTGATTGAAGCGGCAACTGCACCTGATCGGGATCAAAGTCATCTAAATCAATTGTATCGGCACGGATCATGGCTTCTAAGCCAGTGGTGTAGAATTTGCCCATCGGCAGCCGAATCAGCAGAAACAAGACCGTCAGCGCGATCGCGAAATAGGCAATTTGGGTCAAGTTCAAAAAAGATCGCTCTACCAGCAGCACAAGACCAGCCAAGGTCAAACCAACGGCATAAATTAAACCATCACTTAAAGTCCGAACTCGGCCCAGAAACTCCCGTGGAATAGCGTTGTAATTCAATTGATGGGTTGGTAAGTTGATGCTTTTGTAGAGCGAATCACCATTTAACTGGAGGGCGATCGCAGTGCCCAAATTCACATGCAACACGACTCCGATAAAACTAGCAAGGGTCGTCAGCGGATACACAATATTCATCCGGGCTACGCCTAACCAATGCAACAGCGGACGAGTAAAGCAATACAACACCAGGACTTGTAAAATACTCACCGACATTCGCATAAAGCCTAAGAAACCTGTCAAGGTCTCATCAGTGAAATAGCGGGCATAAATACTAAACCACAGAAACTCCGAGGACAGGTAAATAATGACCAACAAGAAACTACTCGCCGCCAATAACAAAACCAGGGGATAGCGTTTGACCAATTCGGGAAAAGACTGGAGTGCTTCGAAGATCCCAACATGTTCCGGGGGCTTGACCGTATCGAGGCGTTGTTGGGTCGCTTCCAGGTAAACCAATTGGGCGATGACCAGGCCAAAGACCAGGGGCACACAGACGAGCAAATTCGGGGTACTCAAAAACTGAGAACACACTGCCGTTATGCTTCCGCCGAGCAAAACACCCACAGCTTGGGCAATCCCCACGTAGGGCGCGGCTCGCTTATATTCCAGGGTGGTCAGGTAATCGGTTAACAGGCTGGCATACAGGATGTTGTTATGAAAATCCCATTGGAAAAAACAAACAATCAAAACGACGTAGTAGGCATAAGGCGTATCGACAGCAAGCAATAGCCGCAAACCCAGGATAATGACGATTTGGATGAAGAGCGCTGCCCGAAATAGTTGAGGCCGACTGTAGCGATCGACCACATTCGAAAAGACGGCATAGGCTGGCATGGAGAAGAGGCCGATCCAAATAAAGGCGATCGGCAAGTTCGCGGCTCCAACATGGCTGACGAACAGAGAGTTGGCGGCTGTGATGGACATGACGCTGTACACCAGCACGGAAACAGCCAGTAGCAATAGCTGCGTCAACCGGCCCAGTTTCCAGGCCGCAAAACCAAGGCGTTGCTCCAGCACCTGATTGACCATGAGCGCTCGCAGTTGGGTTGGGGATCAAGACTATGGGTTTATCTTAATCGCTAAGGGGCCGGGGGTCATAAGGCCGTGGGGGGAACTTTGGGCGGCGGGGAGACGGAGAGTGCCTCGGGAGTGGGGCGATCGGGCAAGGGTGCAAGCTGGATAAATTGGGTCAAAAAGGCGGCGACAAAGAAGAAACACCCCCCTAGCACAACGGCTAACAGGCGATCGCCCCCCAGCCAATACTGCATGACCCACCCAAAGCTCAAGGACACCAAGATTTGGGGCACCACAATGAATAGGTTAAAAATCCCCATATAAACGCCTTGACGTTCCGCCGGAATCGCCCCGACTAACATGGCATAGGGCAGGGACAGAATACTGGCCCAGGCAATTCCCACCGCCAGCATGGCCAAGAGCAATAGATATTGATTGTGGATGACTAGCAACGAGACCAACCCCAGGCCCCCGCAGCCCAAACACAAACCATGTAGCCGTTGACGCCCCCAGCGCTGGGCCAAACGGGATAAAAACACGGAGCAGACAACACAGGCTCCGTTATAAACCGCGAAACAGATGCCGGCCCATTCAATGCCGTTGGTGTACAGTTCAGACTCTTGGCTGGTGGCACCAAAGATGTTCCAGGCGACGGCGGTGGGAAAGTAGAGGAAGAAGCAAAAGACGCCGATCCAGGTAAAAAACTGTACCCAGGCGAGTTGGCGCATGGTAGTGGGCATAGCTTGCAGCGATCGCCCAATTTCGCGGCAACTACCCCACAAACCGCCCCGGTCATCCTGAAGTTGAGCAAAATCATCCAGGTTGGCGGGGGGTGGCTCTGGCGTGGTGATCACCGTCCAAACCACTGTGCCCAAAAACATGGCCGCACCGATATAAAACGATAACTCGACGGTGAAGGGAATGGGGCGATCGGGACTGGTGGTGGCATCGATCGCCAGGACGTGGCGCAAAATCCAGGGCAACGCCGAGGCCGAAACCGAGCCAATACCAATCATTAAACTCTGCATCGCAAAGCCCCAGGTGCGCTGTTCCTTGGGCAACAAATCTCCCACAAAAGCCCGGAACGGCACCATGCTGATATTGGAAAAACTATCCAGCACCCAGAGCAGGCCCGCCGCCATCCACAGCGCGCTGGAAGCAGGCATAAACACCAGCGCCAGGGATGCAAAAATTGCGCCCACCAGAAAGTAGGGCCGTCGTCGCCCCAATGGCCCCCAGGTATAGTCGCTTAGGTTACCAATGATGGGCTGGATGAGCAGGCCCGTCAGGGGGGCCGCGATCCACAACAGCGGGATCTGGTGTGCATCGGCACCCAGGTATTCAAAAATGGCACTCATATTGGCCATCTGCAAGGCCCAGCCAAATTGGATGCCCAAGAAGCCAACATTCATGTTCCAGAGTTGGTAGGCATTGAACTGGGGTTGAGCAAGGTCAACGTGGGTATCCGCCGAGAAGGTCAACGTCTGGGGCGGGGTCAGTTGGTCTTGATAGGGCATGATGGAGTGTGCGGAGTGGAGCGATCGCGAGAGACGGCAAAAGGTTGGGGCTGTCAGTCGGTGATTTTCCTAAAGGGGAACAAGGCAGTGGGGGACGAGCTGGAGCACTAACGTGATCATTCCCACCCATCTCCTGAAAACAACACCCCCCTATCTTGCCACACCCCCACTTAAACCAGAGTGACCGCTTCTCCCCTCTGGCCTAGCCTGGATCATTCACCCCCAGCGACTTGTCGGGGTAGGGTTTTACCCTCACCGGACAGGGCACCCGCAAGCAGTGCCCCTACCATCAGAAAGACAGACTGTTTTTCTGCGTAATCCTGGTATTGCTTATGGGCACGGGGTTTGAAGCGTTTATCTAATCGTCATGAATAATGCAGACTAGGCGTTGGAATTTGGTTGGGCGGCTTCTTGTGCCAGCAGCGACTCCTTAGAGTCACCCCAATAGGCACTACAGGTAATGGCTTCGTTGTTGCCTTTAATCTCGCTTGACCAACGGTAGATGGCGCTTTTGGGTTCAATCCCAATTTCAATGAGCTTGGCTCCCATGTAGTATTCCATCTGGCGGCGGGTCATTTCTTTCCAGGCGTCGGACGCATTTTTTTGCACCGAGCGTGTTAGGTGGGCTTGAGTGTGCTTTGCCATTTCAACCGATACTGTTTTAACGTTACTTAAGTTTACAGATTTTTTTTGACCTCGACGGGGTTGAGTGTGGAAAGACACAATCCACAAAGCGCGATCGCCCTGCTGCCAGGGGGGCAGTTTGGGCCTGTGGTTGCCCCGTTTATTCCACCCCCAGGGCAATCCGCTCACCCGCGACAGCCTGCAATTCTCCCAGGGTTTGCACCACAACCTCATAGGGAATTTCTGGGGCAGGCAAAAAGATAGCAGCCCCTTGGGGATTTTGTTTGAGGTAAACGAGGAGTTGTTGCTGCACAGCGGCCTCGCTGACGACGGTGTTGTTGATTAAAAATTGCTGTTGCGGATTCATCACAACTAGCAGTGGGTCGGGCAGATCCGTCTGGGCTGCGCCAGAATTTGCGGGGGGCACTACCGTATCCACCGCTTGCAACCGACTCAAACTCATAGAGACGATGATAAAAAACGTCAATATGGTCATGATCACATCCATCATGGGGACGAGGTTGACCACGGGCATTTGGGACTGGCGTTTAGTGTGGAAGCGCATGGGCCGGGAAAAGGGAGGGAAATAGGGAAAGCTAAGGGGAGGAGATGGCTAAGGAAACGCGATCGCCCCCAATGGCCTTCAGGGTTTCCAGTATGGGCAACACTTTTTGGTAAGGCAGTTGGCGATCGGCTTTTAAAACGACGGTGCCCTTGGGGTTCGCCTCGAAAAAGGCCAGCAAGGCAGCCGATAATTCTGCCAAGGTGACAGGTTTATCCGCCAGGGTCAGGCTTTCCTGTTGATTCAGCGTCACGATCAGCGGCTGTGCCGCCGCCACAGTGCCGATTCCCGTTTGGGCCGTTGGCAAACTCAGGTTCGGGGTTTGCTGGCTGTTGAGCGTGGTGGTAATCAGCACAAAAAAGGCCAACACCACTAACATGACCCCCAACATCGGAATCATGTCAATTTCGGGCATTCGGGCGGCAGTACGGCGCGATCGCAATGGCATCGTCAACCTCGGTAATGGGTTTCACTGGGCGGGGCGGGGGCCAGCTCGTTTGGCAACACTGCCCGCTGAAACATCGGCTCGTACCACACCTGACGGTAGATCAGCTCTAGTTCGCTGCCCACTTGGGAGAAATAATCCATTTGCCGTGCTTGCAGCGAGACCAACACCCGAAAAACAGCCAGGGCCAAAATGGCGACAATCATGCCCCCTGCCGTGGTGATCAGGGCTTCCCCAATCCCCGCCGCCGCTTTGCTGGTATCCGCACTTTGCCCGCCGCCGATATTCAGGTTATTAAACGTCACAATCAACCCGGTGACAGTACCCAGCAACCCTAGCAATGGGGCCAGTCCCACCACACTTTCTAACAGGCGATCGCCCCGGCGCATTCGGGCAAATTCCTGATCGGCCACTGCTTCCAACGCCAAGTGAAAGGTTTCAGGTGTGGGTTGGTTGAGCTTGAGGGGGGCCAACAAAAACCGACCGATGGCCAGATCTTGGGCTTCTTGGGCGATCGTCGCGGCCTGATGTAAATCCGTCCGTGCGGCATTCAAAACCGCATTCACGATGCGATCTTCCCGCTGCAACAACCGAAACCAAAAGACGGTTCGATCCAGCGTACACGCCAGGGTGATCACCGATAGCCCAACGATGGGAATCATCACTGGGCCACCTTTCACGAGATAATCAAACAAGGTGGTCATGGATCTGGGGGTTGCCTTTTGCGAGAGGTCGGGATGAGCTTCTACGGTGCCTTTGCTAGGGTACCTGAGTCTCTGGCGCGGGTTTGTTAAAAATAGCTCAAGACCGCACTAAGCCTATTTTAAGAAATTGGGGCGACGCTCACTACGGTGGTTTGGCCAAAATTTCGGTGAGGTTTGGCGATCGCGCCTGCGAGTCCGCTCTGGGCTGTTCGTGAGTCGAGTCGAAGCAAAGTAGAACTTCCATCGGATAGTTCACAGTTTTACGGCCTGTCGGTTGCCATTGTCATCAGTTCAGCGATGAAAATTATTCAAGTCAAGGTCAAACCCAATGCCAAGCTCCAGCGTTTACAACTGGAGGCAGATGGTTCTTTCACGGCACGGCTACACTCGCCGCCGGTGGATGGCAAAGCCAATGCTGAACTGATTCAACTTTTGGCCAAGCATTTTGGGGTAGCCAAGGGGGCAATTCGGATCAAAGCAGGGGGGACGGGTCGGCAGAAACTGCTTGAGATTGATACTGACTAAGTTCCCGTTGAAAGGTTTGAATCGCCTGGTTATAGCGATCGCCCGCGACTTCCAGTAAATCATTGTGGTCTGCGCCCTCTACCGTTAAGAAGGTTTTGGGAGTCTGCAACCGGGTATATAAAACCTGGCTGTGGTAATAGGGAATGATGCGATCGCGAGTACCATGCATAATCAGGGCGGGACAGGTCAAAGACTTTAATTTAGCTAAATTATCAAATCTATCCCAGGGTAATATCGGAATCTGAGTAATCACTCGGAAAGTACTCGTAAACGGACTTTCTAAAATTACACCGCTGACTGGTTTGCGACTAGCCAAGTCAACGCTGGGGCCACTCCCCACTGACCGACCATACAACACAACGCGACTGGGCGTAACTTGCAAGGTTTGCGTGACATATTCGTAGGCGGCATTGATATCTTGATACACAAAGCGTTCTGCTGGAAATCCGTCACTCGTGCCGTAGCCCCGATAGTCATAGGCAAATACGGCAAAGCCCAAAGCTCGGAGTCGTTCAAGGCGCGATCGCACACGCCCTAAATCCTCACCATTGCCATGACTGTAGATAAGCGTGAAGGTGGCAGTGGGTTGCGGCAGATATACGGCTGAAATCATTGCCCCATCAGCCGTCCTGAGTTTGAGAATCTCATTCGTATCTTGATAGCTTGCTGCTGGAGGCCGAAAGATAAAGCGTTCCGCCGCAAAAAACGCAAACCCATTCAACAGCAAGTACAAAAACAAGAGCGATCGCACCATTTGCCCCGTGAACGTCCGACCTAACCACCGTTGCCTCAGCATAGCGCTTATTCCAGTTGTAAGGCGACTTTGGCCGCTTTAATAAGGTCAAAATAGGGAGACTGACACACATTCACTTCTTCCTGTTCTGTGGCACTTTTAGTCAGAATGCCGAGGCGTTGCCCTTGCTGCACCGATAACACTTTGCCTTGATCATTCCGAATACGCAGTTCTTTGCCCTGGGGCAAGTCCACCACACGACAGACATAGGTGCGCTCGTGATAGACAAAACTGGCCCGCTGCTCAAGCACACTCGACGATCGCACCCCTGCAATGCTCAGTTGCAGCACCTCTTCACCATTCCACGCATTAGTACCGAGGGTGTAGGCAATATCCACCCGCTCAGGCAGGGGATAGTAATCGCCCCACCGCCACGCGATCGCCGCCAATTTGCGCCCTCCACCCTTCGCCCCGCTGTCATCCGTCACATTGAACTTGAGATGCCCTTTGCCCACCAATTTTTGATCGTGAAGGCGAACATTGGCCGACCAAAAGACCGGCTGATCATTTTGAATGCCACAGGGCTGGAGAATATCCAGTTCGTGCAACAAACCAAAGTCCAAATCTGCCAGTTGGGCTTGGACATCGATTTTGACCAGGGGTTTGAGGTGTTCCAACTCCAGGCTTTGATGGGCAAACTCGCGTAACCGCGATCGCAATGCGGCCAGATTCTCCGCTTTCAAAGAAAAACCGCCAGCCGCCTGGTGGCCACCATGTTTTTCCAGCACATCTTTGCAATATTCCAGAGCATCAAACACATGAAATTCGGGAATACTCCGGGCCGAACCGCGAATCACCGTGCCCGCCTCGTCTTCATAGGTGCCGATAAACACAGGCACGCCATAGCGCTCGACCAACCGCGAGGCCACAATCCCAATCACCCCATGATGCCAGCCCTGTTGCACCAGCACCAAAACGCGATCGCCCACCACATCCAACGCCCCCGCTTCACACAGGGCGATCGCCTCCTGCTCAATCTCAGCACACAAATTTTGGCGTTGTAAATTAATTTGCTCGCACTGCAAGGCGCGTTCGTAGGCCACAGCAGGATCATCGGTAGTCAAAAGCTCAATCACAATGACCGGATCCGCCAGTCGCCCCACCGCATTAATGCGCGGCCCCAACCGAAACCCAATCGCCTCCGGTTTCAAGTTTTTTTCGCCGCCTAACCCCGTCACCTGCACCAACGCCTGCACCCCTGCCATCCGCGAGGTCGGCAAATGCCGCAAGCCCTCTTGCACCCACCGCCGATTCACCCCAGTCAACGGGGCCAAATCCGCGATCGTGCCCAAAGTAAACAATTCCAGCAGGGAGTTACCCAAATCTGCCGGATTTCCCAAACTTTCGGCCAGGGCCTGCGCCAGCACGTAGGCCACCCCGACCCCAGCCAACCCCCTGTAGGGAGAGTGTTCTGGCAATTGCTTTGGATTCAAAATCCCATTAGCGGGGGGCAATTCTGGCGGCAAATCGTGGTGATCGGTAATGATGACAGCCAGCCCCAGTTCACGGGCACGGGCGATCGGGGCATGGGCGGCAATCCCGTTATCCACGGTCAAAATAAGCCGTACGCCTTCCTCGTAAAACTCTTCAATGATGCGCTGATTAATGCCATAGCCCTCGCTCATCCGGCTGGGAATGGCATAATCCACCAGGGCACCCAGCGATCGCAAGGCCCGCAGCAACAAGGCCGTACTTGTCATACCATCGGCATCGTAATCGCCACAAATCGCAATCCGCTGCCGTTGATTAATCGCGTTGATTAACAGTTCTAAACTCAGGGGCAAGTCTGCAAATTCGGTCAGCGGCGAGGGTAACACCTGAGTTTCGGGCTTGAGAAAAACCTGCACCTGCTCAAACTCGGTCAACGCCCGATTGACCATCACCTGGGCCAATAAGGGTGAAACCCCCGCCTGGAGCGCGATCGCCTGCGCTAACTCTGGGTTTGGCTTTGCAATGCGCCACCGCTGCGGCGGCAAGCAAGAAGACGGCACAGGCGAAATTGAACGAGAAGAATGAAAAACCACAGTTACAATGTTTGAACTTGTTGGCACAAGGTGCTTCAAATTGTAGCGTTTATTCTTGCAATTCCAGCGAGAAACTGTTGCTAAAGAACAGTTTTTGGGCGAATCAAGTCAAGAAAATTAACAGGTGACAAACGGATGGGGCGGGTTAGGGCAGAAGGTCGTAGCTCCTGGCAAGCGGGCGATCGCCACGGGATTGGCAGGAAGAGGAGTGGGATATATGGCTGAAATCGATGGATTGCGGGAAGCAGAAGTCACCGTAGCAAAACAACTGGAAAAAGCTGGATGGTCGGTCATGTTGCCCCCGCCAAACACAACGGGCTACGACTTCGAAGCAATGCGGGGCCAAGAACTCATTGCAGTTCAGGTGAAAAACCATAAAGTGCCAGTCAAAGTTCCCCAGATTGAACGATTTTTAAACTTTTTTGATCTACCTGTTGCCCGCCGTTTTACTCGCGGATTAATGGTTTCCGCCAATGGATTTAGTCGCAATTCATTAACCTATTTTTCGGAAATTCAAAGCCAAAAAGTTCGCCTCGCAGTGATAAAAGATCAGACCGTTCGTTGGATTCGATTTGATGCAAAGCAGGTTCACGAAGTCCCACGAGAAATTATTCATGTCGGTGTGTTTACGTGTAAAGGTGGAGTTGGTAAAACCACTGTCAGTGCCCATCTTGCCGGAGCGATCGCCCTATCTGGGTATCACGTCGCACTGATCGATCTCGACCCCCAACGCAATCTCACCACCTTACTCAATAGTGGAGTCAGCTTGCCGAGAAATGGTAATCAACCGAGCAGCCGAGTCCGGGTATTTAGCATTGAAGAGTGGAACACGGAACCCCCGCCACCCGATGTCAAAATGGTCGTTTGTGACTGTTCCCCGGTGTTTGAAGAAAACCCGATTGAAGTCATCAAAAATTTTTCCTATTGCATTATTCCCACAACGCTAAATCCATTGGGCTTAAATAAAAATGGCTATGTCATTAAAAACACAGTCAAAGCCATTCGCAGCGTGAACAAATCCGCCTATATTTTTGTATTAATTAACAACTATTTTCATGACGAAACCCAGAAAGCCCAAATTATTAAAGACCAATATAAAAAGTACTTTGCCAAACTATCGGAACAAGAAACTCGCTTCCAGTTCATTGATCCCGATGAGGTGGCCATTCGCAATAGCAAACAACTCTTTTACTGGGGCTATCACATTTACAGCGGCGAGGAACCAGAGTTAGCTTTTACCCGAGTTGGCGGTAAGTGTGTCCCAAAAGCCGATTTTTTGAATTTGCTGGATTATCTGGAGCAACATTCAGACATTGGCCAGTTCAAAGGCTTAGTCGGGGATGAGGTCAGCGATATTTAGCCCGCTACCGATGGGCGATCGCCCTTCTCACCGCTCCTTTCAGGTTATTTTCAGGTTGTCCCGCGATCGCCAATACTGTCCTCAGATGCATCAATCTAAGACTGACGTGAGATAGGCAGCGGCACCATATTGTTAGTAAGTCTAAACTACAAGAGAATTTCTTTTAGATCTAACGAACTAACTCATGGAGAATTACTGATTTATCCACAATGCATCTACTAAAAAATTGCCGTTTGCACCCGGTCATGACCAGGGCTGAACCGAGCGATCGCTGTGGTGAGCAATAGCGTTACAGTTGGCTTCCAAAAAATAGCGATCGCCCACTGCTACCGTCGGCGATCGCGTATTCAAACCAGGAGTAGTTCAGGCCGTGAAGTTAGGGAATCTAGCTAACCAAGACCTTGGCCGCAGGGGGCTCTGGGCTAAGCCCAGTCGGGGCCACGCTCTCCTCAATCTCAGGTTGGGAATGCTCCAGAGTGGCACTGCCCTGCACCACCTCTGTAAACTGCTCTGCCAACTCCACTTCCGGCGACTTGGATCGGCCTTCGGCAGGAGGTTGGTCTTCGGTTTGGGGCCGAGTCTGCGCCAGGGAACCAAAGAAATCATAGTGATCCAGCGCTTCCAAAATGCCCCAAGCATATTCACCCTGAGCAAAGTAGATTTGTGGATAGCTCTTGAGTTTGGCCAACTCTTTGCTGTGGTTGCCGACCACAACTCCCAGCGTGTTCCCAGCTAGCATCGACTCGTCGTTCCCCGACGCACCAGCCACCAGGAATCGCTTGATTGGCAAGCCCCATTTCAGCGCACAATATCGCAGGGCATCGCCCTTTGAAGCCCGGATTGGCAACAAGTCGAGATACATATCGTGGCTATAAATGCCCTTGACATGCAGCCGGTTGCGCCGCAAATGACGCATAATCTCGCGGAAGCTGAGTGATTTTTCTTCATCAATGAAGTAGCTCACTTTATAGCGCCCTTGGGCATCATCCGGTTGCAACTCAACCCCCGGCAGTTCGGCCATCGCTTCCCGAATGGCTCTGGCTTGCCAGCGATAACTGATGTGCCGTTGCCAGTTGGTGTCGGGCACAACTTGGGGGCCATAGTAAATCTCGCTGCCAGCGGCAGTAATCAACACATCCGGCAGGGGGAACCGCCATTCTTCTAACATTTCCATGGCGCTGTTCAGGCTGCGCCCCGTGGCAATGCCAACCCCTGTCGTACTGCCATCGCGGTTGAGGCGCTCGATCAAGGTTTGCAAGGCATCTTGATCGCCCAGCAACGTGTTGTCGATTTCGCAAATGAGGAAGCGATCCGCTGTAGGAAGCCGATTCGCATAGGGCACATTCCAGCCCGGTTGATCGGGGGCAGGGGCTTTGATCAAGGGACTGAGCAACGGTTGTACCCGGCGTTTGGGCAGTTGCATGACGTGCTCTAAGTAGGTTTCGACGTGGCTTGACCAGGAAAAATGCTGCCGCACATTCCGCAGGCCGTTGTCTGACCAGGTTTGCCATTGGGCGCGATCGCCCAGGGCCGTCCGTAAAGCATTCTGCATCTCCTGAATGTTCAACGGGTCAATCAACAATCCGTTGTCACAGGCGGCCAAAATATCCCGTGGCCCCCCGTCTGCGGTGGCAATGATGGGCACACCGCACGCCGTCGCTTCGATCAGCGTGAGCCCAAAGGGTTCAGTCAACGCGGGGTTAATAAAGACCCCCTTGGTTTTGGCCAGCAGGCGATACAGTTCCGGCACGTCATCAGCGGCATGGTGTTTGGGATAGGCCACATGACCGTATAAGTCGTAGCGATCGACCAACTGGAAAATTTCCGCCATCACCTGACGGGGGCCAGCTTCCATCGCCGTGACATCATCTCGATTGCCCAAGACCAACACCAAATTGGCCAATTGCCGCAACTCTGGATCTTCACCATAGGCTTTGACCAACCGCGCTACGTTTTTTCGCATAGCCGGACGCGACAACGCCATGATAATTGGCTTTTCTGGATCCTTGAGAAATCGCTTGAGGTCGTCGTAAATAGCTGGTTCTTGCCAGTCTGCTGAAATTGGGTAGAAGCGTTCTAGGACAACCCCTGGCGGGATCACCACCATCCGTTTGGGTTGGTACTGATCATAAATTCCGTACTGTTGGGTGACTTCTTGGTGAGTACTAGCAATAATCAATGCTGCACTCGCTAAAGTCGTTTCTTCTGCCTCAATCCGGGTGGCAATATGGAAATGATCTTCGATCGCTTCTGGTTTCGTTCCTTGCTCAAGCAAACGTTGTTGCTTAACCCGACCTAAGGAGTGCCCCGTGTGGACAAGCGGCACACCCAACCACCCGGCAACACGGCACCCCACATAACCAGCATCAGCATAATGGGTGTGGATAACATCGGGGAGTCGGCCAACTTGACGCAGATGGCGTAATAAATCATCCGCAAACTGATCCAAATGGGGCCACAAGACTTCTTTCCGGAGATAGCGACGCGGCCCACACGTTAGGCGCACAATTTGGGCTTTATCAGACAACGGCTCAATGGGTTGAGCATAATCTGGGCTGACTTTGGGATCATTGACTAGGCGGGTAACCAGATCAACACGCGCAACCTGAGGATGTTCGGCAAGGGCACGGGCTAGCTCAACCACGTATTTTGTCTGCCCACCCGTGTCCGCGTCTCGGCCTAGCTCTAGATTGTCTCCTCTAATCAAGCCGTGAACACTGATGAGTAGAATGTACAACCCTGGGCTGTTTGACATCGTGTTAACCTCCACGATTGACTGCATTGCAGGTAGACCGCACCTACGCCGAATTGCGCTTCACCAGTAGTGGCAAAAGTGCTATGCGGTTGTCGCAGATTATAAGCTAGATTCTTTCTGCGCGGGGGCCAAAAGAAGCACGGTAAACCGTACCTGACAGGGCTATTATCATTAATTTACATCGGCAAAGACGAACCTCTCTGGACAGAGATTAGCGGCAACAGAGACTGGCGATCGCTCCCTAAAAAGGCTGATAGATCTGGCATGACTAAAGGAGGAGCCGCCATGTGAAAGGGCAGCCTCTACCAGAAGCACGAAGGTGAAGCATCGACCCTGGGAAAGCGCTAGAGGTAGTGATTACCGAACCTTTATTTTTTTAAAGTAAATTCTTAAGCAGAAAACCACGCAACAAGAGCACAAGGTTAAACGGGGGCTGCATCCAGCGTTGAGAGGCGGCCATCTTCCATATACACAATGCGATCGGCGATATCGAGAATCCGGTTGTCATGGGTAACCAGCAAAATCGCTGATCCCTGTTGTTTCGCCAGTTTTTGCATGATGTTCACAATGTCCCGCCCGGATTGTTTATCGAGGGCAGAAGTGGGTTCGTCGGCCAGGATGATTTTGGGATGACTGGCCAGGGCGCGGGCGATCGCCACCCGTTGTTTTTGCCCACCAGATAGATCATGGGGATAGTAGTTGGCCCAATCTAATAAACCGACTGCGGCTAGCATCGCCTCGGCCCGCCGCCGACTCTCTGCCCCACCCAGTTGATGCAATTCCAGCGCCATTTGCACATTCTGCCGAGCGGTGAGGGAGTTGAGCAAGTTGTGCCCTTGAAAGATGTAGCCAATATTGCGCCGGAGTTTGGTCAGCCGCGCCTGAGAGGCATTCCGCAACTCTTGCCCCAGCACCCGCATACTGCCAGCTTGGGTCGATCGCAAGGCTCCAATCAGCGTCAACAATGTGGTTTTACCCGACCCCGATGGCCCCATCATGATCACAATCTCACCGGGTTGAATCGTATTCGTCACGTCAAACAAGATTTGCTTGCGGAGTCGCCCAGCGCCAAAGTAGTGATTCACGCGATCGATCTCAATGACAGATTCCTGAAACATAAGTTAGATCCGTGTAAACAATCTCAGGATGGGCAGGTCGGGGGGAGTTGACTTGGGCCAAGAGTTTGTGGCTATGGCCCGATCAGGAGGCACCAGAAACTTAAGCCCATTGTATAGTCTATCGATTTCCCGGCGCGATCGCAGACTGTTCCGTCAAGAGACGCGACCACCTGGCCACCTGGCCCAGTGCACTCAGGGGAGTCAACCCATGAGGCCCAATCGGTCGGGTATGATTAGATACACTAGATTTTAATGTCTGGAGGGTTAGGGTGCCTCTCCAATCCAGGGTTGGGTAGACCTCAAGGCTGCTCTTGTAGAACGGGCGATCGCAAACTCGCCTGCGCCCGCTGGCCCTGGGGCTAAACTGCCTGCTTGATCAACCGTTGCTACACTTGTATCCCTTTGCCTGCGATCGCTATGTCAGAACCCCGCTCCCTGCTTGTTGCCCAAGTTACCGATACCCATCTCTTTGCGACTGCCGACGAATATTTATTGGGGGTCAACACCGCCGACTCGTACCAGACGGTGCTGGACTGGATCCGCGGACTCGACCGCCAGCCCGATCTCCTTCTCCTCACGGGTGACTTATCCCAAGACGGTTCCGCCGCCTCCTACGAACGGTTAAATCAGGTGCTCGCGCCCCTGGGCATTCCCGCTTATTGGCTACCAGGTAACCACGATCGCCCCGATGTTATGGCCCAGGTCTTGACCCAATCCCCCGTTTCCGCCCAAAAGTCCATCCTCACCGACCAGGGCTGGCAGTTGCTCCTGCTCGATTCATCTGTGCCGGGGCAGGTTCATGGCACCCTCACCCCCGAAACCCTAACCTGGCTTGATCGCGAACTCCAACACACACAGGCCCACTCCATCGCGATCGCCCTCCACCATCCGCCCTTCCCCATCAGCGCAACCTGGATGAACACCATCGGTTTACACAATCCAGCCGATTTACTCGCCGTTTGCGATCGCCATCCCCAAGTCAAACTCGTCCTCTTCGGCCACATCCACCAACCCTTTCACCATACCCGCAACAACGTCCATTATCTTGGTAGCCCCTCCACCTGCATCCAATTCAAACCCAACAGCGACACCTTTGCCCTCGATGAAATTGCCCCCGGCTTTCGCCTCCTAGAACTCCACCCCGACGGCACCTGGCAGACCCAAATCGAACGCATCACCTATAGTTGCACCCTCGATCTCGCCGCCGCAGGCTACTAAAACCACCCACAGATCTCCCCAAAAAACAAACCCCTCTCCGCGTGGGAAAGGGGTTTGTAGTGAGGGCCAAAAGTTGCGAGTCCTGCTTGCCAGGAGCAACAGTCAACGCCAAGCCAAACACAAGGCGATGGCCAACACGTTTAATTAATCCGCACCCGGAAGCGAATAAACCCAAAATTGCTCCCGGCCACATTTGACACCGTACCCAACTGCACCACCGTCGCCCCATTTGGATTGGTCTGAATGGGGCAAGAATTATTTGCTGGTAACGGAGCCAACGGCGTAAAGTAATCACCCACCGCCGCCGGAGCCGCATTATTTTGACTCAGCTCCAAACTCCCCAACACATAGGTTGTATTCCCCGGAATCAGGTCACAAATATTAACATCAAAGGCCGGAGCCGTGCCTCCTGACAAGAAGTAGACCGTATAGGTCACCTCATCGCCACTCTGCACCGGGTTCCGTTCAGGCACCGCCAACACCCCCGTCAACGGAATCTGCGACCACCCCGCCGCATTATCATCCGCCGACCCCGGATCATCAATCACCGCGCCAAAGTTCACACCGGGCAACACCGCCCCATTGCGCGTCACATTCGTAATCCGCTTCACCAACACAAAGTTGGGCACAGCAGAACCAGTTCCAGCACCAGCACCCCCAACCGGGAAGACAAAAGAAGCCGGGGCTAACCGTCGTGTCGGCGGCTGAGGGTTGCCAGCCTGTTGCCGGATCTTGACATCCAAAAAGGAAATCCCCACGATCTGCGTATCCAACTGGGCTGGAGCATTAGGATTTTGGGCCACACACAGGGTATAAGTCCGAGATTCGTTCGGTTGCAAAATCCCGGTATCGGGTCGGCCATCGCCATCAGTATCCGTCAACGGATTCTGCCCATTCACATCCCGAAATTGGCTCGTGAAATTTGGATCATTGGGATCCAGCTCCAAATTGATGATGTCAGAGAGAAAGAACAGGTTCGTGACCGTAAACGTCTTGCACTGATCTTGGTTGACTGGTGTAGGAGGATTTGGAGACGGCGTAATCTGAACGTTCCCGGCCCGTTGAGGGGGCGTATCAAAAATTGGAATGATAGAAGTCGGTGTTGCCACTGACCCAGTATTCACCTGTAACAACGACTGATTAGTGAACGCGGCACCAAACCCCAACAAGTCAATGCGCCAAACTCCAGCATCGCCAGTCGGATCAAGCCCAGGTACTAGATCCCCTCCGTCATTCAGTGTGCCACCATTATTCCAGAGAGCATCCTGACTTGTTGGGGAGCCAGGAATACTAGCACCTGACGGTCGGGTATAGGAAATGGTGGAATTCTCTGTTACTGGTACTCCGTTGATTGTCCCCATTGCACCCCGGTCAAGATCAAAGTTTCGTAGAAACAGACTGTCGGTTCCAGGGCCAACTAGAAAATAGAAAGGGATTGGCGGTCTGGGTGGGCCAGGAATGGGGTTTTGGAAGGTGCCTCGCACTTGACCAATCAGCAAGTTGGAAATCGGCGCAGAAATTGTAAACCCGTTATCGTCGTTGTTAGTCGCCACATTGCCTGTGCCATCTCCCGTTTGGCTTGTCACCGTGTATACGCCAGGCGTGGTAATTCTAAATTCAATCGCCCTATTATCGGCACCAGAAGCGATTAGCCTATCATCTAACACTGCACCTCCCGGCCCTAAGAGTTGGAATCGGGTGGGATCAGGAGTTCCGAAAACTTCATCGATTCGAGGAGTACCAGGAGCAGGAGGAGGCTCATCAATAGGCGGAGTTGTTGAGGAAGCTGGATCCCTGACCGTGATTGTTAACTGTCCACCAACAGCAGCTAAGTCGTCGGCAGTAACGTTAATGAAAAATTCATGGCGACGCACCGTACTAGCTGTGGCTGGGTTTGTTGTTGTGTACCAGTCGCCAATACCAGGCGGACGGGCAGAACCGCTGGTTTGGAAGACGATGTTGGGGTTGCTAGGAAAAACAGTCTGGGCTAGAACGGGTTTTTGGCCCAGGAGTAAGGCCAGGGCGAGGTTGGCACCCCCGGTTAGCCATAGTAGGGATTTTTTGCTGCGATCGCCCTTGATCAACTGTTTCACCTTGAATGTCTCCTCACAAACCACTAGCACCAGCAGGAACGGTATCCACACTAGCCACACCTTCCACGGTCGAGCGGAGGCGGAGCCAGTCTGGACAACGAAGAAACTGCTGAAGTTTCTCCTACTGTTGAATTACGTTACCAGGATGTGAGCAGCGGAACAGAGCAATGTTAACCAATATCGGGGAAGAGGGCGTTGTCGTCAACCTGCAATTGTGCCGGGGGCGATCGCCGATCAGGGTTTTTTGGAAAAAATCGGTTTTCTTTTAGATTTCCCGTTCGACCAAAATGACATTTTCAGTCACGCTTTCAAAGGTATCGTCGTGGCTAATCACAAACAGTTGGCGGAAGGTGCGGATATTGGCGATCGCTTCCGCTAATTGCACCCGTCGCGGGCGATCCATATTCGTCGTCGGCTCGTCAAAAAAGGCAATGTCGATATCGGCCAACACTTTCAACAGGGCCAGCCGCACGGCTAAGGCGGCACACATTTGTTCCCCCCCCGACAGGTTAACGAACCGTCGTCCGTGGCCCCCTTCCTGCACCAAAATTTCGTAGTCTCGTGTCCATTGCAAATTCACATTCGGTCGATTCAGCAAGTCACGAAATAGGCGATCGGCTTCGTAGGCCACGTTGTGAATGTAGCATTCGGTAATGCGCGGCCCCGCTTCTTTAAAGGTTTTGCGGGCAAATTTGATAAACCGTTCCGTTTTCTTTTTATGCTCCAGTGTGGCCTGCGCCGCTTTGTGTTTGGTCTGCACATCCAGCAAGCGTTGACATTGTTGGGCTAATTCGGTCAGGGTATTTTGCATTTCTGGCAGCCGCGCCTTGAGGGTAATCACAGTTTCGTGAACTGCGCGATGGGCCGTTTGCACTGTCTGAAACTGGGCTGGGTCAAAGGTTTGGTGCAAGCGATCGCGCTCTGCCTGGGCTGTCAATTTTTGCTGTTCCAAGGCGGTCAATTCAGTGCTGGTTTCTTCCACTTGGCCTGCGAGTTGCTTCCGCGCATTAGCCAGTTCGCGATAGGCCGTGTAGGTTTCGTAAGCGGTGCGGTGTTCATCTCGAATCGCCTGCTGGGTCTGGATCTCATCTCCCAGGGCGGTAAAAGCAGCCAGGTTCGCTTCCAGTTGCTGCAATTGCCCTTGCTGCTGGGCGATCGCCGTTTGCACCGTCGCCTGTTGCGATCGCCACAGGTCTGCCTCCGCCAACTCTGCTTGATGCAGTTGAATTTGCCCCTTCGGATTGTCCAGCCTAACCAACTCTGCGGCAACCTGGTTTGCCTGTGCTTGCACCGTGGGTTCAGTCGCCAGTTGGGTTTGCGATTGGGCAATCACTGTTTGCAACGCAGCCATCTCAGCGGCTACATCTGTTTGTTCCGCCTTCAAGCGGTCTAAATTGGCGACTTGGGCTTGCTGCTGACGGGCCGTTTGGAGTTGGGCTTGCCCTTGGGCTAATTGCTGCTGAAGCTGGGTGACCGAGGTTTGGGCTGCTAAATCCGTCAGAATTGTGCCCAGACCTGTTATGAGCGCTGTATGTAAGGTCGTCCCCTGTTGCAAGGCCGCAAAAATTGGCGCGATCGCCGACTCCCAGGCCGGAGCCGCCTGTTGCAGTTGGGATAAAATCTGTTCGGCTTGGTGCCGTTGGGTCTGCAAATCAGTGCCAGCCGTTTGGGCGTAAGCCATCAGTTGGCGCAACTCAGACTCAAATTGCGTGGCCGCTTCCACCCGACTCAGTTGTTGTTGCAGTCGTTGGGCTTGGGCTTCAAGTTGCGGAATCGTTTGCACTACAGCCAGCAAGGTTTGAAGCTGGGCAATTTCCTGCCCAAGTTTAGTCTGGCGTGTTTGCAAGTTAGTTAGTTGGGTTTGGCGATCGCGCAGAATTTGGCGATCGCTCCGCAAGGCTTGCAACTGCTGGGTCAGTATTTCCTGCTCTTGTTCAAGCTGTGTTTGGTGGGCTGCCAATGGCTGCAATTGGGCGATCGCCTGTTGGGCTGCCGCAACTCGTTCCAGTTTCAGCGCGATCGCGTCCAATTCCCGCTGGCGATCGTTAAGTTGTTTCTCTTGCTGTTGTTTTTGGCGTTGCAACCCTTGTTCAGTCTGTCGCTGCTGTTCCAACTCTGTGAGTCGGCTTTCTGCCTCCCGAAACGCTTGATAGGGCTCTCTTAACTTAGTACAAATTGCAACGGCAGCATCAGCATTTTTCAAGTTTTCTTCGAGTCTAGCCCTACCTTTTTGTTGAGTTTCAATTTGAATATTCAGTTGTTGAATCAGTGCTTCAAAATTTTGCACCTGGCGATTCAATTCATCGAGTTTTAGTCGCTCCGCCTCCAGTTTTGTCAACTGCGCTTCTGCTGCGACGAGTTCTATCTGTGCAGCATTAATTTCATTATGTTGTTGCTCATATTGAGTTTGTTTCAGCGGCAATTCTTTCAGTTCTTCGGCATAACGTTCAATGTCTCTTTCTAAACTTTCAACTTGAGCCTTCGCATACTTTTCAAGATCAATTAACTGTTTCCAGGTTTGTTGATATTCCTCCACCTTCAAAATTTTGTCAAAAATGGGTTTACGCTTCTCCTTCGGCAGCAAAAAGTCTGCGGTAAATGTGCCCTGCGGCACTCCAATTGTGCTGGAAAACAACTGCCCCAAATCAGTGCCCGGAGCCACTCCCAACTGTTGCCGTAACCAGGGCAAGACCTCCTCGCGAATGCGACTATAGGACAACCGCTCATTCAGTTGCGGATCGTAGAGGGTATACCCTTTTGTGGTGCAGCGTTGGGCTTCGTAGGTGCGCCCATCTCGATTGGAAACAAAGGTCACCCGTGCTTGGGCACTACCGGCACCATTCCGAATCAAATCGTCTTTGTTGTAATCCCCAGAATAGTCAAACAAAACCCAGGCGATCGCTTCTAAAATACTGGTTTTGCCAGCACCATTCTCTCCACAAATAGCATTTGTCCCCGGTTGGAAGTTGAACTGGCGATCGCTGTGAGATTTGAAGTTTTTCAGCGTAACCGACAAAATTTCCATTCTGCGTGTCTCTCAAAATCCAATTAGGGGCATACCGCACCGCTACAGCGTAGTCGATTTCACCCATACTGTGTGCATCAAATACATTTGAATTATCAAACAAATGCACTATTCTCAGCAACCTAATCCTGAGCAAAGTCCGCGATCGCAGGGTGCTATACCTGAACGCTAAACAGTTGCAGAGCAGCTCAAGATTCTTGCTATGGTTAAACAGAAGAGATTTACACCACTGGGAATCGGAACGGCAAATGGCAACGGCAACCGCAACCATTAAATTTTTGCAACAACCCACCACGACCGCCTGGGTTGACCAAGCCTTGGCAAATTTAGACACCATTTTGCTCGATCATTCCCACTGCGAACGAAAAGCTGCCGGAGTAGCTCTCAACCTCATGTTTCGCTATCCTTCCAACACGAAATTGGTGCGATCGCTGACGACCATTGCCCAAGAAGAACTTGAACACTTTGAGCAAGTCAACCAAATTTTGGAACGTCGCGGCATTCCCCTTGGCCCGTTGGCGGCCCCTCCCTATGGAGCCGGGTTGCGCGCCCAAATTCGCCCCCAAGAACCCCACCGCCTCCTCGACTCGCTCTTGGTTTCTGGGTTGATTGAAGCCCGCAGTCACGAGCGCTTGGGCCTGCTCGGTGCCCATTGCCCCGAACCAGAGCTTGCCGCCTTTTACCGGGGGTTAATGGCCTCCGAAGCCCGCCACTACGGGATTTATTGGGTGTTGGCTACCACCTACTGCGATCGCGATAGCGTCAATCGCCGCTTAGAAGAACTCTCCCTTATCGAAAGCGAATTACTCGCCACGCTCCACCCGGAACCCCGCATTCACAGTTAAAGCTGGCTCAGTTCACTGGCCGCGATCAGCCATTAGGGGCACAGTCCATTTCACCAGAGCATCACCAGGCATGTCCCTACGATCTAACCGCGATGATCCAGGAGCGTAGCTTCAAGCGCGATGATTTAAGCGCGACTATTAATCGATAGACTATTTTTCTGAATCCTCCTGGTAGCGAAACCACGCATCCAGTTACAATCAACCGCTCTGGCCATTAAACCTAAACAAAAAAATAGATGAGGAGTACCCCATCTATCAGAAACTTTATTCAATTTACTACACTCAATCAATCGAGTTATGAACGCTTAATAGGTATAGTCAGAAGCGTACCAACTCCCGTCCGACAACTGTTCCCAGGTATAGCCGTCGTTATAAACCGTACCGTCAACGGACTCTAAATATTCACCATTCGAGGCACCGTCAACGACATGATAGTCCAAGCCGGGGCCGCTACGAATATTTAAGCCCACATTGTGGCGCGTATAGACGTATCCACCACCATCCGAGTAAGACGACTCATGATAGTAGTAGTCATCGGAGTAATCATCATAATAGTCGTCGTAGCAGTATTCGTAGCAATCATGATGGGAGACAGGCTCGTAGTAGCCATAATCAATATAATCAGTCGCAACCCACTCGCCTGGGGCGACCTGTTGCCAATCATAATCGTAGCTAACAACTTCGCCATAGGTGTAGATGTCTTCACCTTCGTAGTAGGCACCAATTCGGCGGTAGTCCGTGCCGGGGCCACTACGGACGTTCAAGCCAACGTCATAGTAGGTGTCAACATAGCCTTCACCATACCCAAAGTGAACAGGCTGATATTTTTCATCTAAACCCAGAGCGATCGCAGTTTCTTTGCCAACAGTGCCATCAACTTGCTTCAAGCCATGACGAAGTTGAAAGTCCATCACGGCGGCAGTCGTCTTCGGCCCATATTGACCATCAGCACTAATGCCTAAGGCTTTTTGAACATGGGTAACCGCTTCACCCGCTGTCCCTTGAGTTAGGGGGGAAGTTGCCGCCTGGGCCTGGGCTGGTGAACCAACCACAACTGCCGCTGCGATCGCCATCCCGGCCAAAGCCACACCGGCTGAACCGGAAAGATTCAGATCGGCACCATCCAACAACGTTACCTGTGGATCAGGATTTGGGTCTTCATAGTTCACAGCAGCGTGAACAAACGCTAGTAACTCCATAGGCTCCTCATTTGCTTCATCGTTTCCTGCGCTGTTCTAACCAACTGCGATCGCCAGGTGCCAGTCACGTTGGCAGTCCACAGTTTGAGCAACATTGCAGATTTGCACTGAACTGATCGACCTTTCATCGCCTGACGGCTTTCAAGCAATAGAAAATAGCGCCAAACGCGATCGCAATGGCGAATAACCTATTCAGATGAAAAATCTCTCTATCACTCTATCACGGCAATTTAGAAAACATAAGAGTATGGCCTGATTTCTTGTGCCTGAAATAGATAGATCTTAACGTTTAGCTATTACGCGATCGCTGAGATTCTCTTACTTCAACTACTTAGATAATCGCCGTCTTCATCCCATCCAAATCAATTTGCGCCAATCGCTCGCCATCCCCATCCCCCACCCCAAGGGATCCGTCAACCGCTCTCAGCTAAATAACCAATTAGAGTGAGTCCTTACCAGCTTCAGCACGATAGAATCAAGTCATGCTCCAAGCCCTAGATCATCGTTCTTTTCGGTTTAGGTTGTATGGAATAACACATTTTCAACCACCAGCTTGAGCAAAGCAGTATTAACCAATAAGACCAGTTTATTGTTTTGGTGCTGGTGTATCCTTGCGTTCCTCGGCTTGTTGCTCGCGGAATTTATACGTGCGCGTAATTTCCACCCGCGGACAACAGGCCGGATCCCCCGGTTGATATTGCCCCAGCAGCGCTTCAATTGAAGTATCTGGTTTAATCGTCAAGCTTTTGACCTTAATTTGAGGCCCCAGAAACTCAGTCGAAATATTTTTAGGTTCGCCCAGCGCATTCACCACAGCCACCAAATAGGAGAAATCGCCACTAGTGGGAACCGTTACTTTTAAGGCTGATACCGCATCCTTAAAGCCATCCTGATTCAAATCACCATAGGCCACAACATCGCCCATCTCATAACTGCGTTTTGTTTCGGGATCTTCATATTTCCCATTCACTAATTTAATCGGCCCTTTTGCTAAGAAATAGTATTCTGCGGCTTTCAGTTTTTCAACCGTCAGCGCTGGCCGAGAAGTAATAAACCCTTTGACTGTTGTCGCTATCTGCGTTGCCACTGATTGCACTGTGGTGGCAAAAGGCGAGGTTGTTGCCGCCTTGGGGGATGGAGCCGGAGCCGTTGGGGTAGGCGTAGATGGAGTCGGAGAGGGCGTTGTGGGACTTGGCGCGGGTGAGTTGGCCTGGAGCGTTTTGCCCACAAGCACGCCGGTATTCGCTAAAACAGCGGGGGTTGAATTGGGCCTAACCCTGGCCAATTCCAGGCCAGCGGCAGCAGAAATAACATTGCCATTCACCACAAAACTAAGCTGTAAAAGATAAATTAACCAGTTCATTATGCGCCTCTCAACCACCGCAAATAGTCCGTACAGGTCATCTTACTTTCATTCCAGGATTGGCTATCCGTTATTCGATCGCTTTTGGTTAAAGGTGACTCTCATAGTGCTGTAAATTTTAATATTTCATTAAGCTTTGGCTAAAGGAAAAATGCTTTGATGAACGCGATCGCAGCGATTCGCACACCGATCTCAACGTGCTACTGCCAGTCCAAACTAGTAAACTGGTATTCCAATTTCCGTCCCAGAAACAGGCTTAAACGCCGTCTTAGAGCCTATTGAGCTAGGGCGATTTGCCTTCAGCATTGGATGAGCAAACAGCAGAAAGTTGCCCTGATTAAACCTGATTAAGCCTGACCAATCCAAACGAATCCGATCATTTCGTTCATTCAATTCGGGAACCTAGCGGACTGTAAACCATCGTGGCGATCGCGGGCTAGCTTTGGACAGAGCAACAATGACTAAAAGCGTCAACGAAGAATTCGATCGCTGAATTCCGCACAGAATCAACCCAATAATGGATTAAGTTAAGTACTGTTTTATGTGCAATATTTTCGTTTTTTCACTCAGGCGTAACAGATAATTGCGAGAATTTGCGCTCAAACTCCGCAACACCCGCTATTCTGGTGAAATAGCAAGCCCAAGCGTTTCGGAAACGTCTAGAACAATGAGAATGCGATCCTGGCATTGGTGGATTTTGTCTTTGTCAGTAGTAGGACTTTTAGGCGCACTGTACCTACCGTTCCAAAAATCTTTGCAATCTGCCACCAGGGAAAAAACTGAATCTCAGGTGCAAACAGGGGCCGCTACTTCAACCCAACCAACACCAGATTCCGCACAAACAACGCCCCATTCAACCCCATCTAATCTTTCCCCCGAAGCTCAAACAATTTATGCGCAGGTTAATCCAGCTGTGGTGACGGTGTATAGCGTGCAAGAGTTGGGTAGTGGGGTGGTCGTGCGATCGCCGGGGTTAGTGGCAACCAATAAACACCTTGTCCAAAATCTGGCCACGGTCAAAGTCAAAACCAGCACAGGTGAATTGTATGAAGGCAAAGTGGTTGATTTTGATTTGCAATACGATTTAGCACTGATTCAATTGCAAAATCTCGATCGCCCACTGGCTCCGGTCACCCTGGCAGATCAGACAACCCTGCGGGTCGGCGATCGCGTCTATGCCATTGGCAACCCCAACGGCAAACCGGGCGTTTTATCCAGCGGCACCTTCTTGCAGACCACCCAGCACGGCAGCTTGCAAATCAGTGCCGGGATGCTGGCACCGGGCAATTCCGGTGGCCCCTTGCTCAACGAGTCAGGGGTAATGGTAGGCATCAACAAAGGACTGTTGGCCGACAAAACCGGGCTGGCCACGGCGATTCAACCCTTGCACACTCTGCTCAACCGCTATGAAACCATCCGGTCTGACGCGGGGACGCAATAAGATTTACCCTGGCCATGCAACGCACCAACCAACTACCAAGCAGCAACCGTTAACCAGCCGGATACCGTTGGCAAAACTGAGTAACGACTTGATCGAGACCAACCGCACGAGATGCTTTGAACAACAAGCGATCGCCAGGTTGCACTAATTCAGTTAAGCGTTGCACCACTGCGGCATGGGTCGGCAAAACCTCCGCCGGAACCGCGCCCACCCCCGATCGCAGCGCCCCCGCTTCCGGTTCGTCGGCCACGATCAATACATAATCAAGCTGAAGTTGTTGTGCGGTTTGCCCAACGGCATGGTGAAATTCCGGCGATCGCGCACCTAATTCCTTCATCGTGCCCAAAACCGCAATATGGCGAGAACCGGGAGTTTGGGCCAAGAGGTGAAGGGCCGCTTGCATCGACTCTAGGCCCGCGTTGTAGGTTTCATCCAAAATCACCACATCCTGGGGCAAGGTAATGCGTTTGGCGCGTCCGCTGGGCAAATCAACCGTGAGGCCAGCCGTCAGGGGTGCCCAATCCAGTTCGAGCACCCGAGCAACGGTCAACGCCGCTAAATAGTTCAATGCATTATGCCGACCGGGCAACGGCAGTGGTAGTTTCAGCCCCTCGACTAACAGCGTTTCTGGATCGAGCAATTGGCCTTGCACCATGCCCCCTTCCAGCCCAAAGGTGTAGGTTGTCCCTTGCCACACTCTAGCCGCCATTTCCAACAGCAGCGGATTGTCGTGATTAATGACAGCGACACCGCTAGAGGGCATCTCGGCCAATAGTTCGCACTTGGCCTGGGCGATCGCCGTTTCTGAACCCAATCGACCAATATGGGCAGTGCCAACGTTGGTAATCACCGCAATGTCTGGGCGGGCAATTTGGCTGAGCAGCGCAATTTCACCGGGGCCGCGCATTCCCATTTCGATAATGGCCAGATGGTGGCTGGCATCCAGTTCGAGCAAGGTTTTGGGCACCCCAATCTCGTTATTGTAGTTGGCCTGACTTTTGAGAATGGTTGGATCTAGGGTTTGGCCTGTGGTTAATGCGCCCAGGACAGCGGCTATCAACTCTTTGGTCGTCGTTTTGCCCACCGAACCCGTCACCGCCACTACGGGAATCGTGAACTGATTGCGCCACCAATGGGCGATCGCCTGATACGCCGCGAGGGTGTCATCCACCTGCAAAACAGGCAACTCACCAGGGTCAAAGGCCCGATCAACAATGGCTGCAATGGCCCCCTGGGCGATCGCCTGGGCCACAAAGTCATGCCCATCAAAGTTTTCCCCGCGCAGCGCCACAAACACGTTTCCAGCTTGGAGTTGGCGACTGTCGGTTGTGATGCCCGTTGCCCTGCGCGATCGCTCCACCGCCGCACCATTCAGGGGAATAGCTTTCAACACCTCAACCAGTTGAGCAAGCGCAACCTGACAACCCATACCTAACCCTATAGCTCTGTTGTCATTGAACGCCGAAGTGGCCCCTCTGACAAGCCTCGATTTGCCATCATCTAAAGAAACGCGGGAAATACTCTTTACCACAAAATGGGATCCAATGTAATTTTATTTACTTTCTTTAAAAAGATGGTTGACTATACTGCCCTCAGGGGCGCGATCGTATCCTTTTGGAGGTGATTTATGGCTTTAGTCCGTCAGGTTGAAGTTTATCCCATCTCGTCTGTCAAAGGGGGCATGGCCGAATTCTACACGCCCCAGTCCAGCCACGAAACCATGCTTGTCCACGTTCCCGGCGGCACCGTAGACGAACTCTTTGTCCATCATTTCCAGACCGATCAACTGCTGGTTGTCCGGGGGCACTTTGTGTTGGTTGTGTTGCAAAAGCGCCAATATCGGTATATTCCCCTGAGTGAAGCTGTGCCTCAGGTCGTGAAAATTCCCCCCGGAGTGCCCCACGGGGCCATTAACCTCAGTCAAAAGTCTTGCGTTTTGGTGAATGCAGTGCTGCGGCATGGCCCAGCCTATGCCAAAGATTACCAACCCTTACGGCGGCCTTTTCCCTATGACATGGCACGAGTCAACGCCATTCTGCACGATCTGCAAGAACAAGAAAGACGATTAAGCCCAACCGTTTGAGACCAAGCCTAGCCCCCTCAGCCTGTCCCTCTCACCGTTCTGGCCCTGTCGCGCCAACTAAGGATAAGCGGCGGCCCCTAGCCTGGATAATTCACCACCATTGGCTTGGTAGGGGTAGGTCTTGTGCCTACCCTCACTGGCTGGGGCAACCACGAGGGATTGCCCCTACCGCGAAAAATACAGACTGTATTTCTGGAATGTCCCTGATCTTGCGGATGGGGCAGGGGGGGGGCTGAAGCGTTGGTTACCCTCTGGCGATCGCAAGGACGCAACACAGTTGCAAGGGCGATCGCGCCCTCTCTGCGCTACCCCTGCAAGCAGTCCAAAGCCCAGCCCCCGACGCAATGAATTCACTTATCCAGAGAAAACTTGGATCCCGAAAAGAGCCTTAGAATAGAACTAATTCGTGCAAGCGGCTCCGTTGTTGGCGTGACCCAGCGCAAGGTTGGAGCGATCGGGGGAGTAAGTGGTTGGTGACTTAGCTAACGCCCAACGCAAATTGCCAGCAATATCCAGGTCGCCGGGGTAACGGCTGACAACTCTGCTCACAAGCAAAGCAATCAACAAACCCAATTGTTGGCCCCCCATCCAATGCAGCGGTTTTGGCCTCGCTGTTCTCATCAACGGTTGCGTCAACCCAGGGTTGATACAATCTAGTCGTTGCCCTAAACGCTGCTTTCGGCGGTCTTTACTATGAAGTAAACCTCAGCTTAGATCTGCCTAATCTCCCTTGCCACAAGAAAACTGGCCAACCTATTCGCCCCCAGGGGAAGTTTAGATAAATTTTGAACAGCCGCACAGCTTAGTTTTATATTGGGCGAAACGCGCCCGGACAATTCGTTCAATATAGCCATAAACTCGCTATTTTAATGTGTGATTCAGTACACGATTGATAGACTTCTGCCCTTTCTATAGTTGGCTTTTTCCCCATGCCTTTGACGATTTTAGTGGTTGATGATGATTTGGGGACTCGCCTAGCGATTGGTGACTATCTCGAGTCTGTGGGTTATGCCGTCGTTCAGGCCGCCAATGGAGCAGAAGCGATCGCGCGCCTTGATGAGTGCCAACCCCATTTGATTGTGACGGATGTGGCCATGCCCCAGATGGATGGTTACGAGTTTGTGCGCCTGGTGCGCCAGCAGCCCGCTTGGCGGTTGTTGCCTGTGGTGTTTTTGTCGGCGCGCTCAGAAACCAGCGATCGCATTTTGGGGTATCAAATCGGGGGCGATGTGTATTTGCCCAAACCCTTTGAATTGCAAGAGTTAGGAGTGATTGTCCGCAATCTGTTGGAGCGATTGCAAATGATTGAATGGGAATGGCGATCGCGCCGCCCCCCTACCAGTGCTCCAGACAATGCCGAAGCTGTGGCCCAGCAGGCAGCCCAAGTGGCCGCTTTGGATTTTACAGAGCGCGAGAAGGACGTATTACTGCTGTTAGCCGAAGGCTTATCCAATATTCAAATTGGCGATCGCCTGCATCTCAGCCCGCGCACCATCGAAAAATATGTGAGTAGCTTGCTGAACAAAACTAACACCAGCAACCGGTCAGAGTTGCTGCGCTTTGCCGTTGATCGGCACTTGGTCTAAGCCACAAAATTCAGGTCTAGCGCGGTCACAGTCGGGCTTTGCCATCGCCCCTAAATCTGCTGTTTAACAAAGGTGAGCAGTCCTGCACAGGCATCTTCGAGCAAGGTAATCACCTGGTCAAAGCCCGCTGGCCCGCCATAGTAGGGATCGGGCACTTCTTTAAAGGAGTGCTGAGTGCAAAACTCACACATGAGTTTCACTTTATCTCGATAAGAACTAGCCCGGTCTAGCGCACTTACGGCCTCCAAGTTGTCTCGATCCATCACGAGGATCAAATCAAATGCCTCAAAGTCTTGTGGCGTAAATTGCCGCGCCCGTCCCCGCATTGGGATACCGCGCTTTTGAGCCGCCGCAGTCATCCGGCGATCGGGGGGTTCACCAATGTGATAGGCCGAAGTTCCAGCAGAGTCGCACACCACCTGTCCAACAAGCCCCTCTTTTTCTAAGAGATGATTCATGATGTTTTCAGCAGAGGGCGATCGGCAAATGTTCCCCAAACAAACGAAGAGCAGGCGATAGGGCATGGGTTCAAACCAGCATTGCAACAGAAGCAAACAGCAAAAGGAAACACAAGGCGAGATCACCGGCATTGGACGGCAGCAGCGAGCGATCGCACAATATAGCAAAATCGGGGATGCACTCCCCGATCGCCAATGTATTCAACAACTGACTGGAACTTACATTCCAGGCAAGTTCAACCCGCCCGTCAGTTCTTCCATCCGTTCCCGCATGGTGGCTGTAGATTTGTTGTAGGCATCTTTCATCGCCGTTGCAACAATATCCGACAGGACTTCAGCCCCTTCGTTGAGAGCTTCTGGGGCGATCGTCACCCGAATGGGCTCTTGGTTCCCACTGAGTACAACCTTCACCAAACCATTGCTGGCTTCTCCTTCAATTTCCATTTGCTCCAGTTCTTCCTGGAGTTTTTTGGCCCCAGCTTGAACTTCTTGCGCTTTCTTAAAGGCTTCGGCCAGCTCTTTCATTTTGCCGAGGCCGAAACCAAACCCTTGTCCTTGTGACATAACAAAACCGATGAGGTAAAGGTGCAATACAAACTACAGTTGCCTTATTATGACACTGCCGCACCCCCATGCTTAACTTTTGTGAATGTCAAGCACGATCAGGGGCGATCGCGACACTGTAAACAGACTCACACAGGTTGAAATTCACCGAGAATTCGGACTTCCGGCTCTAACCACAGTCGCCATTTCGCTTCCACTTCCCGCTGGGCCAACCGAATCAGTTGAAAAATATCCGTGGCCGTGGCACTCCCACAATTCAAAATAAAGTTGGCGTGGCGCTGGGCAATTTGGGCTCCCCCAATTTGGTATCCCTTTAACCCAGTTTGCTCGATCAGCCAACCAGCGGCGTGTTGGCCTGGGTTCCGGAAGACACTGCCACAACTCGGCATGTGGTAAGGCTGGGTCGTGCGGCGATGATTGAGGTGCTTGCTAGTTTCAGCCGTCACTAGGGCGGGATCCAATCCCGGTTGCAATTGGAAAGTCGCCTGGGTTACCAGCCATTGCTTACCTTGCAAGCGCGAAGTGCGATAAGCATAGTTCAAATCTTTAGGCGTCAGGACTTGAGTCGTGCCATTGGGCAGCAAGACCGCCACGCTAACCAAATGCTCTGCGGTGCATCCACCGTGGGCCCCAGCGTTCATCACCACTGCACCGCCCACAGTCCCCGGAATGCCAACGGCCCATTCTAAACCGCTCAAACCCCGTTCTGCGGCTTGCCATGCCAACCGGGGCAGAGGTTCCCCAGCGCCCACAGTTACCAGCCCCGTTTCTAGATCAAAGGTGCTTTGACGCAAACGCCGCGTGCCAATGACCAAACCGGATAAGCCGCGATCGCTAATTAATAAATTCGATCCAGCCCCCAGCAATGTGATGGGCAAATCGTTATGGTGTGCCCATTCAAAACTTGCTTCCAGTTCCGTCAACGTACGGGGTGCAACGTACCATTCCGCAGGGCCGCCCACTCGAAACGAAGTGAGCTGGGATAGGGGAATCTGGGGTTTAACGAGGCATTCAGTACCAGACAGGCGAATTGGAGTGGGGGACGGAGAAGAAGTCACATAGGGTCGCGACGAAGAATTGAGGATCGACCCAGAGGTCACAATCTTAGGTGAATCGTATGAAAGAGTCATGGTTGCGCTACTAACGGGGGGTTGCCCTTTTGCCGAAACGATGAAAACCTGCGGGGAAAAGGGGTGACAGCAATTTTAAGGAATCTGCGAGATTATACCCGCAAGACAACAAACGCGATTGGTCAAGTTTAAGCGTGATTCCGCCATTGGTGTGAAAGATCTTGCTCGATTTCTTGAAATACGGCCATGACCTCAGGAATGATTTGGTTGAGGTTACCCGCACCTAAGAAAAGAGCAATATCCCCCGGCTGCAAAGTTTGCATAAGCAGTTGGCTAACAGCGGTTAAAGACGGAGCGTAGAAAACCTGATCTTGCTGTTGGGCAATCAACTTTGCAACAGTCTCTCCACTGAAGTCACCAGGGTTCGCTTCGCCAGCACTGTAAATATCACTGAGAATCACCACATCGGCAGCCGTAAATGAGCGCGTAAACTCTTCGAGAAATGCCTGGGTGCGGCTATAGCGGTGAGGCTGAAAGATGGCAACAAGGCGTTGGCGGGGAGGGGTGACACCCTCTTGAAGTTGCAGCCGCGCAGCGGCTAGGGTAGCTTGTAGTTCGCTGGGATGGTGGGCATAGTCATCAATAAACAGAATATTGTTATATTCGCCGCGCCGCTCCATGCGCCGTCGGGCCCCGTCAAATGTTGCGATCGCCCGCGCGATGGTAGGAAAGTCAAGCCCAACCAACCGACCCACCGCCACGGCAGCAAGCACATTACTCAAGTTATGCGGCCCTAACAGTTTGGTATCGAGTCGTCCTAAAATTGCCCCCCGTTCCCAGATCCGAGCCGTTGTGCCATCACCCCGATAAGACACACAATCTACCGTGTAAGTCGCACCAGAGTCAGCGTGTAAGCTGTAGGTGATTTCCGGTTGGATGTGTTCTTTGACATTGGCGCAATCCAAGCAACCAATGAGGGTTTGGCAATTCCGGGCAAAGGTCTGGAAGGTGTCAATAACTTCTTCTAGGCTGTTGTAGTGGTCTGTGTGATCCAGTTCGATGTTTGTGATGATGCCAACGGCGGCCACCAATTTGACCAGAGAACCGTCGGATTCATCAGCCTCGGCGACCAAGTGCTGGCCCTGTCCAACCCGAGCATTCCCTTGCCAAGTGCTGACTTCACCGCCCACTACAATCGTTGGGTCAATGTCAGCTTTGACGAGCAAATGGCCAATGAGGCTGCTGGTCGTGGTTTTACCGTGAGTTCCGGCGATCGCAATACCTTGGTATTCCCCCATCAACCCAGCGAGGACATCCGATCGATGCAAAATCGGACACCCCAAGGCTTGAGCCGCCTGATACTCCGCGTTATCAGCATGAATCGCCGTCGAGCAAATGACCTGCGGCAACGTTACGGATGGAGCCGTCAGCGGTTCAGCGACACAAACAGCCGCTTGAGAAGCCGCGATCGCCAGCGGTGCAGCAGAGGCTTTAGTAGGTTGTTGCTGGAAAAACTCTAGATTGAGCGGGTCTTGATTCCAAAAAATATGGACACCGTTTTCCTGAAGGCGCTGAGTAATGTGGCTCAGGCGTAAATCTGACCCCGAGACCGGCAGTCCACGCTTCGCCAAGACATAAGCAAGCGCCGACATCCCGATTCCACCTACACCCAGGAAATGAAACGGTCTACCGCTGAAATCAACGGAATTGGACATCGTAGGATCCTCACAAACCACACCAATATCACGCGCTATCATATCAGGAATTACCTTTTCGGCATACAAATAGGCTGCAAATCTGACCCCAAGTGAGTCCCAATCAAGGGTGTTCGCGCTCTCAACTTCTTGCCATCAGCCAATGAATTCAAACTGTTATATCATCTCGATACAAGATGAACTGTTAACTTCTAACTTCAGCCCTAAAAACTGCTTGAAACGCTCCGAGACGCAACAGCTTGATGGCGACGAAATGACTGCGCCTGGGCCTTATTCGCCCGCTTAGGTCAGTTTTTTCTCCAATGCAAAGTCATTGTTCAGTTGCAGGGCTAATTGAGAATTTTCCCGCCAAATAGCCTCCCAGGATAACCACTTCATGGGGGACTGTCAAACTGAGTTTGTCCTGATATTTGCGCCCCAATTAATAACGCTTACGGCAAAGGGAGTAAGGCTCCCGAACGAGTGAATACAACGTGTCGCTGGGTATTCCTGGTTAGTAGTCAGAGAAGCTGCCCCCAGGGTTGCCACGCTCACCCCAAATTCCATTTAAGAGTGTGGCAAGCCAGAGGCATTGGTCATCCTCTTTTTAAGAGTCTCTTTATGGTTGGCAATTGCTCGGATTGTGGCATTTAGAGACGGTCTTGACAAGCAATACCCCAATTCCAAGGGGGGAGCTTAAATGGGCGATCGCAAGGGCTAGCTCTAATTACTGGCTTTCACCCGCAGTTCAGGAAAATCGATTGCACCCAGCCTCAAGTTGAATAGAACTGCTGTTCCCCCTGGCAGCCCAACCTCCCCTGGCAGCAGTCAGCTTTTACCGCCCGCCTCTGGGGCCAAGCAGTCAGCGTTAAAGCATACAGTTGAAGAAAGACAAACGGCAGACAGGGGTAGGAAATACGGGCGTGTCACAGAGAATCGGGATTTTTGGCGGAACCTTTAACCCCCCCCATTGGGGGCATTTGCTCCTGGCAGAAACCGCCCTAGACCAATTCGCCTTGCATCAGGTGCTCTGGTTACCGACCTATCGCCCCCCGCACAAACCCGAGCAACTCCCGCCCTTTGCCGATCGCTGGGCCATGGTGCAGCAGGCGATCGCCCCCCATCCCCAGTTTGTCGCCTCCGATCTCGAACAACAGCTAGGCGGCATCTCCTATGCCAACCAAACCCTGCAAGCCCTCATGACCCACTATCCCCACACAGAATGGTACTGGCTCCTGGGTGCCGATGCCTTCCAAACGCTCCCCCGCTGGCAGCACAGTGAATTTCTGATGGCCCAGTGCACTTGGTTAGTGGCCCCGCGATCGCCCACGGCCTCCCCAACGCCCCTACCCAGCCCGCCCCCAACGCCCCGTTGCCGCTGGCACTGGCTCACCATGCCCCCCGTTGGCCTATCATCCAGCCTGATCCGCCACTACTGCCAAAATGGGCGATCGCTCCGCTACCTGCTCCCCGATCCCGTCCGGCAATACATCCACACCCATCACCTCTACCAACCCCCACTAGCCAACCCCTAATGCTCCCCCAGATCATCACCACCATCCCGCCCCAGCCGTTGCCCAACCCGTCACAGAGAAACTCAGCCACAGTCACCTTTCACATGGCCAGAATCCAGCCACACCAGGGGTTTCTCCAACCTCGCCCCCAACCGCCAAAGCCCTTCATTTTCGCCTCACCCAGCAGCATCAATGCCACTATATAAATAGCGACCTTTCCATCGAGAATTGTTGCGTACCGATCCCCTTGCACCGTATGATTCCTATATCGACTAGGTATTTATCTACAGAGGGCAAGACGCAGTGATTAGAGTAGCGATTAACGGCTTTGGACGGATCGGACGTAACTTCATGCGGTGCTGGTTGGGTCGAACCGATAGTCAACTCGAAGTAGTTGCTATCAATGACACCTCTGACCCCAGAACCAACGCACACCTGCTTCGCTACGACTCGATGCTGGGCAAACTAGACGACAGCGTTGAAATCAGCGCCGACGACAACAGCATTACCGTTAACGGCAAGGTCATCAAATGTACCTCTGACCGGAACCCTGAAAATCTTCCGTGGAAAGAGTGGGGCATTGATCTCATTATTGAAGCTACAGGTGTCTTCGTCAGCAAAGAAGGCGCATCTAAACATATTAATGCGGGCGCTAAAAAAGTATTAATCACCGCACCGGGCAAAGGCAGCGATGTCGGCACCTATGTCGTCGGGGTCAACCACCACGAATACGACCACAGCAAATTTGACGTTATCAGCAATGCAAGCTGCACCACCAACTGCCTCGCCCCGATCGCCAAAGTCATCAACGACAACTTCGGCATCATCAAAGGCACCATGACCACCACCCACAGCTACACGGGCGACCAACGGTTATTGGATGCCAGCCATCGCGATTTGCGGCGGGCACGGGCGGCAGCCATGAACATCGTCCCCACGTCAACCGGGGCAGCCAAAGCAGTTGCCTTGGTTTTACCCGAACTCGCTGGTAAGCTCAATGGGATTGCACTGCGGGTACCCACTCCCAACGTCTCCGTGGTTGACCTCGTTGTCCAAGTTGAAAAGTCAACGATCGCCGAGCAAGTCAACGACGTGCTTAAGGGTGCAGCCGAAGGCTCAATGAAAGGCATTTTGAAATACTGCGATTTGCCTTTGGTTTCAGGCGACCATGCCGGCACCTTTGAATCCTCCATCATTGACTCCGCGCTCACGATGGTCATGGGTGGAGACATGATCAAAGTCGTCGCTTGGTATGACAACGAATGGGGCTATAGCCAACGTGTTGTTGACCTGGCTGAGACTGTTGCTCAAAAGTGGGCTGCCTAGTTTAGTTGATTTAGGATTGCCGTTAAATAAGTGATTGCGTTAGGGCAGGCCGACAGGTCTGCCTTTTTTGTGCGGTTAAGGCAAGTCTGACTCCAGCCAACCACGCTCAAGGCCTGACCGGACGGGTAATAATACTGACCAACTGGCGACTGACCTCGGAGCGCGATCGCCCCACCACACGCAGATCTGCGGGGGACAAATCCTGTCTCCATTCAGTTGATAAGCATTTAGTCCCATCCCCTCCGCCAAAGTTCTGAACTTATAGAAAAACCATGCCTATCGGCTTCCCTGCTATCCGTATCTGTACAGATGGCTCCATTTTTTCAAAGCAAAAAACCGATCGAGCTGTAAAGCAATGCAACGGTTATCGGCGATCGCTGACATTTTTTGCCCCAACCTTAAAGCATTGATGAAACCCACAAGTCTGTGTCGAGTTTAACCAAAAAGGTAGTCATACTTAGTCATGTAGACCTTTCAAAGCTTCCCAAACACGGAAGTTCTTCTTATGAAACTAAGGCATCTCTTCACCGCATTTGGTTTCCTGACCGTTGGCTTCGTGATGACAGGCTCCCCTGCGACAGCCTTTTCCTTCACCACCAACTTTACCGCAACCAATACAGCCTCCGGCCAACCTGATCCCACTCGTGATATCCTTCTGGACTCCGTCACGCTTGGCAATGGCAGTACGCTGAGTCAATTTTCCTTAGTGAATTCCGCCCAAATTCTCCACAACGACCTTTGGACGGGGGGAAACACCGGAGCCGCCAGTTCAGAACGGGGCGATCGCGCCAGTGGCATCGCGCAAGAAGTTGCGACGAATGCATCGGTCGTAGCCAGTTTGGGGAACCGCAACCTGAACAACATCATCGACACCGAGGACAGTGGCGCATTCAAGATGAACGTCTTCTTTGAATCCGCAGTTTCGAGCCTCTTCTTCTGGGAACGGGGCATGAACAGCGATCTATCCGTCCAGGCGATCGACCAAAGCGGCAACCTCATCGGCAGCCTGTTCCGCATTAACCGGAACCTGTGGCAATCCGCTGGCTACGGCATCAACTCCACCGAAATCAACGACACCCAAGCCGTCGGGTCTTGGGGTTTAGGCCTGGGCGACCTGGGAGTTAGCGGCCCCATCTTCGGGTTACAACTCAGTGCCGACGCATCCAGCAATGGCCCCGACTTCAAAGTTGCCGGGTCATCCGCCGCCGTGCCCGAACCCACCACCATGGCCGGTCTTGCCCTTGCTGGCGCAGGGATTGCCGCCGCTCGCCGCCGGAAAGCCAAAGCCTGAGCCCCACGGCACAACCCTAAGGCCCCCTTTCCAGCCCTAGTGCTCCGCCGCTGGAACACCCCCTGGAACAGCCCCAAGCAGCCGCCTCTAAGCAAGGGCACGGGTTAAGACCCAAGACGACCCGCTCAACTTGACTCCCCATACAGCACTGGCGCTGAAGTCGCGAAGACCCCGGCACCAGTGCTTATCAATATGAAGTGAAGCGTGGCAGAAACGGGTAGCAAAGTCAGCCCCCCCCAGCACCCAAAATGATGCGCGTTTTCGCGATCGCTGGCAGGCCAGCATTTTGCTTGGGAGAACCAGGCTGAAACGAAAAGGGCAGAGGGAAACCAGAGTCCGACCCTGTCTCCCCTCGTGCCCGTTTACCCACATTCAGTCAGGCCAAACCGACTCACTGGCCCGTTACTTGTGGTCACGATTGGCCGTAGCCAGCACTTGCTCAGCCAACTTATCCGGCACTTCTTGCAAGTGGTCGTAGGCCCAGTTGAAAAAGCCAACGCCCATCGTGAGCGATCGCAATTCCACAATGATGTCGTGCATTTCCGCTTGAGGGATATAGGATGTCACCTCATCCCAGCCCAGCCAATCCAGCTTCGTGTCATACCCCAAGATTTGGCCACGTCGTCCACTGATTAGCCGCAGCACCTTCGAGGTGAAATCGTTTGGCACCGATATCTTGACATTCAAAATCGGTTCTAACAACGTCGGTTGACACTTCAGCAACCCTTCTTGCATCGCAATCCGTGCTGCTTGCTTAAAGGCTTGCTCCGAACTATCGACCGTATGATACGACCCATTGGTCAACGTCACGGCCACATCCACCACCGGAAAGCCCAAAGGCCCATGATGCAAGTATTCCCGCACCCCGTTTTCCACGGCTGGGATGTATTGTCGGGGGACAACACCACCGACAATTTTTTCGCTGAAGCTAAACCCTTCGCCCCGGCCCAAGGGTTGAATATTCAGGTAGACATCACCAAATTGCCCGTGGCCCCCGGTTTGCCGTTTATAGCGTCCGTGGATATCGTTGGCTACTTTCCGAATGGTTTCCTTGTAAGGCACTTGGGGTGGATGGGCGCTCATGGGGAGGTTGTATTTGCGGCTGAGGCGATCCATCGCCACTTGCAAATGGATATCACCTTGCCCCCAGAGGATCACTTCATGGGTGTCGCCATGCTGTTCCCAGGCCAACGAGGGATCTTCATCCAACAATTTGGTTAACGCACCAGACAGTTTCACTTCGTCACTGCGTTTTTCAGCGGCGATCGCCAGCGCAAACACAGGGGCCAACTGTTCCGCCTTGGGTAACTCATTGCTCAAACCATCCGCACTGGCGGTTAGGGTCTCCCCAGTTTTGATACCATCCAGCCGACCCAGAGCCACAATTTCACCCGCACCTGCTGTCGGCAGTCCTTGTTGCTGTTGGCCAAACAACCGATAAACGCCGCCCACCCGTGTGCCGTTGAGGGTCATGCCGTCGGTGATTTTGCCTTGCCAAATCCGCGCCAATGAAAGCTTGCCACCTTGGGGGGTGTAATAGGTTTTGAGCACTTGGGCGAGGGGGCCATTGTCCGAATGGAGAGAAATGCCCCGGTGCTCAGCCGTCACGTCAGGGTCGGGGGCTTCCCGCAGCAGCGCCTCTAGCAAAGGCCGCACCCCAAAATCATTGTCGGTAACACCAATGAAAACAGGCACGATCTGGTCTGCCCCCAGTTCCATCTTGAGGTCTTTGAGAATTTCTTCTTGTGGCGGTTCAATATCCTCTAACAATTCTTCCAGGAGATGATCATCAAATTCAGCCAGGGTTTCCAGCATTTCGTTGCGAGCGGCTTTCTCTTGCTCTTTGAGATCATCGGGCAAAGGAACCGGGTCAGCGGGGGCACCGGGATGGTAGTGATAGGCTTGCTCAGTCACCAGGTCGATAAAGCCGACGAGTTTTTCACCCACGCCGATGGGATATTGGTGGGCGACGAGAGGCCGACTCGACACTTTCTTCAGCGATTGGAGCACCTCCGTAAAATCGACATCGGCGCGATCCATTTTATTAATGAAAACGAGATGGGGAATTTCCCAATCATCGAGGAATTTGAATAGGGGCGCTAAGGTTAAGACGCGATCGCTCACTGGCTCACAAACTATCACCGCCGCATCAACGCCAATCAGCGCATTCAACGTTTCCTGAACAAATTCAACCGATCCCGGACAATCTAAAAACGTAAAACGAACGCCGCCATACTCGGTACTGGCGGCGTTAATTTCTACACTCATCTGGCGATCGCGGGCTTCAGCAGCATTATCTCCAACAGTATTCCTATCCTGAATTCTGCCTTTGCGGGTCGTGGCACCACTGACAAACAACAAGCTTTCTAAAAGTGTTGTTTTACCGCTGAGATAAGGCCCCACGATCGCCACGTTTCGGGTGCCAGAGACGACGTTTTCTTTCATAATAACCTCGCTAGTTATAAACGAGAAAAACGCTAGCCAGCCAGAACTCAGCAGCTTGAGCCGCAAACGTCCCAGCTTGCAATTGCAGGGTCTAAACAGAGTATTCAATCACTTTGAAAACTGCTGCTTTAGAACCTACTTTTGATTGTCATCTGTTGCCGGGATCACAGCACAAAATCGCAGCTTATCTTAAGACACGTTTGAATAAAGATTAAGGAGCGAAACTCTATGTAGGCTTCTTGCAAAGTTTAAAGAAGAATCAGGCATTTAAAACTTAATTAAAAAAGGTGAAGCTTGTTCGCAAAACCAGCCTAGCTCCGGCCTCTACCCAACCCATACTGGCTTCCGACCTTCGCCATGCCCATGAGCCAAGTTCCCGCTGGGGGCAAAGGCAGGCTTCCTGGCAGAGGCAGGGAATTGAGTGGCTGGGCCGTTTCACTTTAGGCTGGGCCGTTTCATTTTAAATAGAGCGATCGCTGAATAGAGCAATCGACTGTAACCATTTCGTGACTCAGCAGTAAAATGGCGGGCAGGTTGCGGGGTTTTTACAGCACCAGGCCAACCCACCATCTACCCCATCAAGACGATGGAACAATCAAATGACACAACGGGATGAACGAAGGGCGAGGCGAACAGCCCTGATCCACGCAAGTTTGGGGCAGTTTCGGTTTCTCGATAACCCGGCGATCGCCCCTGGCCCCCGATCAGCCGTTGCGCCTTGCGGCCAAATCGTTAGCAGGAATTCGTGACGGTCAAGGAGTTACTTGCGTAAATGGCCTTGCGTGAGTAGAATCAACGCTCAAGCTCATCAGTTTTATTTCGTCGATCAACTGGAAAAAGCAATCCGTTAGGCGGTTTAGGGGATTTTTCAATATGCTGGTTTTGCGAGGACAACAAGACTATCGCAGCGTTCGTGTCGTTTGGGGAATCGCCCTAGTGGGGCTGGGCCTAGTATGCGGTAGCACCGGGGCGATCGCCCTACCAGCGCCCCAGGCCAAAGTTCCGGCGATCGCCCAAGCCGTGCAATCAGCCCAGTCAGCGGAAGCGATCGTCAATCAAGGCTTGCAATACATCCAGCAAGGCAATTTAGAGCAGGCGATCGCCGCCTTCCAACAGGCCGCTCAGATTGATCCTAAAATGGCTGCCGCGCACTACAACCTGGGGCTGGCCCTCCGGCAAAAAGGCCAACTCCAACCAGCCGCCAGCGCCTTTTACAAAGCCACCCAAGCCGATCCCCAATTTGCCCTGGCCTATGCGAATTTAGGTGCAGCACTCCTCGAAGGGAGCAACGTCGCCCAGGCCAGAGATTACCTTAAACGGGCGATTCAGCTTGATCCCAAACTGGGGTTAGCGCACTACAACCTGGGGCTGGCCCTGGAACAACAAAATGCCTACGCTCAAGCTGCCGTGGCCTTCCAGCAAGCCATGCAACTCAGCCCTTCCGCCCCAGAACCCGCCTACCACCTGGGGATGGCCTACCTCCAACAAGGGAACCGTACCGATGCCTATACGGCTTTTCAACAAGCGATTCGGTTAAATCCTCGCTACGCAGAGGCTCATTACAACTTAGGCTCAATTCAGTTTCAACAAGGGCAGCTTGAGCAAGCTCTGGGCTCTTTCCGCAAATCAGCGGAGGCTAATTCCAACTATGCCAATGCCTATTACGCAGCGGGACTGGTGTTCCTGAAGCAGGGCAAGTATAAGGATGCGCAAGTTTTGCTGAAATATGCCCAGGATTTGTATACCAAACAAGGGAATGCAGCCTGGGCCGCTAAAGCCGCGCAACAACTCCAGAAGGTGGGTGCTGGGGGACAGTAGCGGCGATCGCAAACCGTGACAGGGGGTGGCTCGCTTAAAAGAACGAATCGAGATCCAGAGCTTGGGAGCCGCCCTGTTCAAGTTGCACCAAGATTTGCCCCAGTTGCACCCAGATCAGCAATGCAATTAAGGCTGTCATAGGAATTGCAATCAAATAAGCCAGGGAGGAGGGAAACCCAAAGACGGTCATACCCGATGACAAAAAGACACAAGAGCCGATCGCAATCCCCAAGAACGGCAACATTAGTTGGGGGCCTTGCAGAATGGCGATCGCACGGGTTGAGCGGCTTTTTGACCAACTTTGCACCGACTGCTTGAGGACGGCGCTGAATGCGGCTCCCGATGTAATGCTAGCGAGTAGGGCTGCGAACAGCAGAAAATAAGGCGGCTCAGGAAAGTAGTACATTCAAGTTGTATCCGTGCTCTTTTCATAAGTCTTTACAATCAACATACACTGTTTTAGGCCGCATTCCTGCGAGAGTTCGGGAATCCTAAACAAAGAGATGCATCGCCAGCGGGCCGGACTCCGCGATCGCGGGTCTGTGTGTGCCATCTCGCTATTCCCCCAGCCAAGCCCCGGCCCAGAGTTTCCCAGTGGCGGGTATCTGAGAGCGTGAGCCATGATGGTGAAGGCGACACGTCGGGTGCCAGCGGAACTCAACCATGCCCCCGTTGGGGTTTCGAGTTCTCCTACCTTGATCAATTATTCAATCCATTCTTCAGCTTGAGGTTGCTATGGAAATCGGAGTGCCCAAGGAAACAAAGGATCAAGAGTTTCGGGTAGGGCTGAGTCCGAGTAGCGTTCGGGCCTTGACTGACCAGGGGCATCGCGTGTTTGTCGAGACGGCAGCAGGAGTTGGGGCCGGGTTCACCGATGGAGATTACCAAGACGCAGGGGCGACGGTGGTGCCTTCGGCCCAGAGCGCCTGGGAGCACGATTTAATCGTCAAAGTGAAGGAACCTTTGCCACCGGAGTATCCCTGGTTGCGGAAAGGGCAACTGGTATTTACCTATTTGCATCTGGCTGCCGATCGCGACCTGACGGAATATTTGTTGGATTCAGGGGTCACGGCGATCGCCTACGAAACCGTCGAACTGCCCGATCATCGCTTACCTCTATTGATGCCCATGAGCATCATTGCGGGTCGCTTGGCCGTTCAGTTTGGTGCCCGATACCTGGAACGACAACAGGGCGGACGGGGGGTTTTGCTGGGTGGAATTCCTGGGGTAAAACCGGGCCATGTGGTGATTTTAGGGGGCGGAGTGGTTGGCACAGAGGCCGCGCGGATGGCGATCGGGATGGGTGCCCAGGTCACAATTTTAGATATCAGTGTGGAACGGTTGGCCTATTTAGAAACCCTCTTTGGGTCACGAGTCCAACTGCTGTTCAGCTCCACGGCCCAAGTCGCGGCGATCGTGCCAACGGCTGACCTGCTGATTGGCGCTGTGCTGGTGTTAGCCCGCAAAACCCCCACGCTCGTTGCGCGGGATTTGGTGAAACAGATGCAACCTGGGTCGGTCATTGTGGATGTAGCCGTGGATCAGGGAGGATGCATTGAATCCGTGCGCCCCACCTCCCATTCCCATCCCACTTACATTGACGAAGGGGTCGTTCACTATGGGGTGCCTAATATGCCAGGGGCCGTTCCCTGGACAGCAACCCAAGCGCTCAACAATAGCACGTTGCCCTATGTCATGCAGTTAGCCAACTTGGGGCTAGCAGCCCTCGATAAAAATCCGGTATTAGCCAAAGGCTTGAATGTGCAAAACCATCACTTGATTCATCCCGATGTGCAATCCGTGTTTCCAGATCTGGTGCAGTGAGGCGATCGCCCAGAGTTCGCTAACTTGGATTGTCCGAGGGTGAGAATCAGCAGATAGGGACGCTACCAAGAACGTCCCCATCATCCCAAGATTTAGGTGCTAATCACCGCAGCAACTAGGCGATCGCCAGTTCTGCTTGCACATCTTGGCAATAAGCGTCGTACACCCCATCAAGGAATTGCCATAAGGCATCAGCCGCAGTCCGCGCCGCATCCAACACTTGAGCCTGTTGCTCTGGGGTTTGGGCATGGGCTTCGATTAGCTGCATTTCCGCTTCCGAGTGATGTTCATCAGCCGCTTGGTGCACGCTGAAAAAGCGATACTCATTCGCATCGGTCATGCCATAAAACCGTTGCAACCCGTCAATTTTCGTCGTCGCGACTGCCGGAATTTGGGACTCGTAGGCATACAGAGCCGCCAACCCCGCAGCAAAGTGCGAGTTCAAGCAAACGCTACGAAACGTATCGATCAGGTTTTGGGTGGTGGGCAGCGCTTCAGTTTCAGTCAATTCCGCTTCGGTTGCGCCCAGGGCCACAGCAAATCGCCGCCACAGTTCGGGGTGATTTTGGTTGCCCCGCTCTTCTTCAATGAGGTTTTCGAGCAAGGTTTGCCGCGCCGCGATCGACGTACCAAAGTGCGGGGTGTTGAAGTGAACCGCACTCACATAGGTGGGAAACGCCAACACATTTTGGAAGTACTGAATGGCATAGTGTTTCAAGTGCTCACGGGTGAGCTTCCCTTCTGTCCAAGCCACATAAAACGGGTGCTTGAGCAGGTGCTTTTCTTCAACAATGGCTTGCAACTGTTCACGAAGCGCCATGAATCCTCCAGTGTTTGGGATAAGGTCAATGGATGAATGGTAGAGATACCATTTCACCAACGATACGCAAAAATGAGCCGATTTGGAATCATCTGCCCCCAAGAATCCCTAGGAAACAGCCTTGGTTGTGGTCGATTTGGTTGAAGCCTTTTTGGCTGCCGTTTTGGTGCTGCGCTTTGTGGTTTTGGGCTGTGGTTCTGCCGTTGCGTCAACCTCATCCGGTTCGGTAGAGTCTGCGGCGGCTTTGCTGGCCTTGGTTGATTTAGTTGATTTCCCCTTAGTAGTGGCTTTTGTGGTCTTGGTGGCCGATTTGGTGGTAGTTTTGGCGGCTTTGGTTTTGCCCGACTTTTTCGTGCTAGCTTTGGCCGCGATCGCCTCTAACGCCAGTTCCAGGGTCATGCCTTCCACCGTTTGGCCCTCTGGCAACGAGGCATTGACCTTGCCATATTTGATGTAAGGGCCATAGGGGCCATCATAAATATTGATGGGCGATTCGTCTTCTGGATGCAGACCCAACTCGCGCAAGGGTTTGGCCGCCGCCCTGCGCCCGCGAGTGGCTTTGGGTTCCGCCAAAATTGCCAATGCCCGTTCCAGGTCAACGGTCAGCACATCGTCACCCGCTTTGAGCGATCGATACTCTTTCCCTTCCTTGCCCTGATCATGGACGATGTAAGGGCCAAAGCGACCTAAGCCAGCCTGGATCTTGCAACCGGTGTCGGGATGCATTCCCAACAAGCGTGGGAGAGAAAGCAAACCCACCGCCATGTCCAGGGTGACATCATCAATGCCTTTCCCCTTGGGTAACGACGCCCGCTTGGGTTTGGGGTTATCATCCGTCACTTCGCCCAGTTGGACATACGGCCCATAAGCCCCAATCAACACAAAAATCGGTTCCCCGGTTTCCGGGTGCAAGCCCAGTTTCTCCGGCCCTTCCGTTTTTTGCCGCAGGATTGTCTCAACCTGATCAGGATCTAAATCTGATGGAGTGAGATCTTTGGGAATGGACGCTTTGACTGGCCCCTCGTCTCCATCGACTTCTAGAAAAGCGCCATAGCGGCCAATGCGCACTTTTGCCGCAATATTGTCTAAGTCAATGGTGCGGGCTTCGGTGGGATCAATCTGGCTTTCTTGCTCTTTCACCTGAGTGTCAAGGCCCGTATTCCCCAGATAGAACTCTTTCAGATAGGGCAACCAATCCGCTTCGCCAGTGGAAATATGATCCAGGGTTTGCTCCATCCGAGCGGTAAAACTGGTATCGACCAGATCGGGAAAGTGCTTTTCGAGGAGAGCCGTCACCGCAAAGGCGGTAAAGGTGGGCACCAGGGCATTCCCGACCATTTGGGCATAGCCGCGATCGATAATGGTGCCGATAATGCTGGCGTAGGTGCTGGGTCGCCCGATGCCTTCGCTTTCCAACGTCTTCACCAACGAGGCTTCGGTGTAGCGGGCGGGGGGTTGGGTTTCGTGGCCGATCGCCTCTAGTTTGCGACAAGCTGGGGTATCGCCCACCTGCAAAGCTGGCAAGATCACCTCTTGATCTTCGATCGCCGCATCGGGATCATCCGACCCTTCCACATAGGCCCGGAAAAAGCCGGGGAAATCAATCCGCTTGCCACTGGCCCGAAACCCTGCATCCTCAACCTGAATTTGCATGGTGATGTTGGTTTGCCGTGCCTCAGCCATTTGGGTCGCGACGGTACGCTTCCAAATGAGGTCGTAGAGCCGCAATTCCCGGTCTTTCAAGCCAGTTTCTTGGGGCGTGCGGAAGGTGCTGCCTGCCGGACGGATAGCTTCGTGGGCTTCTTGAGCCCCTTTGGCTTTGGTGGAATATTGGCGGGGTTGGGGGCTGAGGTAATCACTCCCGTACTTGGTTTCGACGCACGATCGCGCCGCCGCGATCGCCTGTCGAGACAAATGCACCGAATCCGTCCGCATGTAGGTGATATAGCCCTGCTCGTACAAGCTTTGGGCCACCCGCATCGTATCCCGCGCGGACAAACCCAACTTCCGGTTTGCTTCTTGCTGCAAGGTAGAAGTAGTGAACGGGGGCGACGGTTTGCGCGTGACGGGCCGTTCTTCCAGTTCCGAAACCGTCCAGGTGCGATCGCGAATCCGTGCTTCTAAGGCTCTGGCCTCCGCCTCGCTCAACAGCACCACATTACGGCCTGCGGTCACCTGCCCTGTCGCTTCATCAAAGTCGCTCCCAGTGGCAACCTTGACCCCACCCAGGCTCACCAGCTTGGCATCAAACGTCCCACTGGCCGCTGCGGTTTCGCCCGCGTCCAACGTAGCTTTGAGATCCCAATAACTCCCTTTGCGGAAGGCCCGCCGTTGCCGTTCTCGATGCACCAAAAGCCGCACCGACACCGATTGCACCCGCCCGGCAGACAGACCAAAGGCAATTTTCTTCCACAACAGTGGGGAGAGGGTGTACCCCACCAGGCGATCGAGAATTCGGCGCGTTTCCTGCGCTCGGACTAACCGTTCATCCACTTCCCGGCAGTTTTGAATCGCCTCTTGAATGGCTTCTTGGGTAATTTCATGAAACACCATGCGCTTGGTTGGCACTTTGGGCTGCAACAACTGCAACAAATGCCAGCTAATGCTTTCCCCTTCGCGGTCTTCGTCCGTCGCCAGGACTAGCTCGTCAGCCTGCTTCAGCGCCTCTTTGAGTTCCTTGACAATCTTTTTCTTGTCCTGGGGGACGATATACAGCGGCTCAAAATCTTCTTCAACGTTGACTCCTAACTGCGCCCACTTCTCGCCCTTGACTTTCGGAGGAATATCACTCGCGGATTGCGGCAAGTCACGAACATGGCCCATAGACGCTTCTACCCGATAGTTGGATGGCAGGTAGTTGCGGATAGTACGGGCTTTGGTGGGAGATTCAACAATAACAAGGGTTGACATGGACTTTCTTTCGTTAAGAATCAGCAGAAGCTAAGCAACCATTTCCTTCAGGTTAGCCTGTCAGAGCAGCGGGCGATCGCAACCGGGCCATAATTACCAATTATTAATAGATAAAGGAGACAATTTCCCAACCCAATCTAAACAAATAATTTCTAGCCCAGTTGGCAAAGGATTTTCTAGACCGATATGGGAGATTCTGGTGAATGGTCATTCGGCTTAGACAAAACATCACGTTAAACCATTGGAACTCCGGGAAGCGCGATCGTAATGCACCGGACGGCTGACCTGACGGCGCGCAAGTCTGCGGTATCACGCCTGACCCGGCCCAGCATCCATCCCGAACCGTACCCCACAACATCATTCATACGAGCCTCTGAACCACAACTATTTTCTGCCACCAACCCCCTGCCCAGACCAAACCGCAGCCCAACAGACAAACGCTGCGCGATCGCCCGCTCCACCAGAACGATCAGACCGCACAACCCAAAACCCAGCGTCTGCGCGTCTGGCCCGGTCAGGTTGCCTTAAAACCGTCTTAATCGTTATCTAGGGCAGATTTCAAGCAAATTCAAGAAAACGACACATTTGCACCCGGCCCAATCATCCTCCCCCTCACCGTTCAACGCGGCGCAGTTCAGACTATTGCAGACCGACGCTATCGATGCCGATCAATCCATCCAGTAGAGTGAACAAAATTGTGCCAGGTTCCAATAAGACGAGTAAAGGAGATTAATAAAATCTACCAATTCAAAAAAAGGAATTGCCGCCAGGATTGCCGTAAATGCGGGGTAGAATCCCGTTAGACTATTGTTCGGGATGTTTTTAGATGTTTTAACAATGTTATCGTCTGTTAAGGCATTACTATCTCCCTAGCCATTGCATCGTATACAACACCGTCGGACGAGGATTCATGGATTTAGCCAGTCTCGCTGCCCAGTTAAACACGGGAGTCATTACCCCTGAATTGGTGGTTACTGCGACTTTGCTTATCGTGATTGTGGGCGATTTAATCGTGGGTCGTACGGCCTCTTCCCGCTGGACTCCCTACCTGGCGATCGCTGGGTTGTTGGCCGCTGTCGGGTGCCTTTACTTCCAGTGGGATATCAGCAATCCCGTTGCTTTCACGGGAAGCTTTACAGGGGATGCTCTCAGCGTTGTCTTCCGAGGCATCATTGCCTTATCTGCCGCTGTCACCATCCTCATGTGTATCCGCTATGTGGCCCAATCCGGCACCGCCCTGGCCGAATTCATTGTGATTTTGCTCACCGCAACTCTGGGCGGGATGTTCCTCTCCGGAGCCAGTGAACTGGTGATGATCTTCGTTGCACTGGAAACCCTGAGTATTTCCTCCTATTTATTAACGGGTTACACCAAGCGCGACCCCCGTTCTAACGAAGCCGCCTTGAAGTATCTCCTCATTGGGGCATCGAGTTCGGCCATCTTCCTCTACGGCAGTTCCTTACTCTATGGCTTATCTGGTGGAGAAACCCAGTTGGAGGCGATCGCGAATAGCGTTGCCGCCGCAGGGCTGGGTGAATCCATTGGGATGGTTATTGCACTTGTCTTCGCGATCGCTGGGATTGCCTTCAAAATTGCCGCCGTCCCCTTCCACCAGTGGACTCCAGATGTTTACGAAGGCTCGCCTACCCCAGTCGTTGCCTTCCTCTCGGTCGGCTCCAAAGCCGCCGGGTTTGCCCTGGCCATCCGCCTGCTCGTCACCGCCTTCCCCCTCTTGACCGACCAATGGCAGTTTGTGCTAACCGCCTTGGCCCTCTTGAGCATGATTTTGGGGAACGTTGTCGCCCTGGCCCAAACCAGCATGAAACGGCTTTTGGCCTATTCCTCCATCGGGCAAGCCGGGTTTGTCATGATTGGGCTCGTCATCGGCACCCAAGACGGCTACGCCAGCATGGTCTTTTACCTCATGGCCTACCTGTTCATGAACCTGGGCGCATTTACCTGCGTGATTTTGTTCTCCTTGCGCACCGGCACCGACCAAATCAGCGAATACTCGGGCTTGTACCAGAAAGACCCACTCCTCACCTTGGGTCTGAGCATTTGCCTCTTGTCTCTGGGCGGCATCCCTCCCCTTGTGGGCTTTTTTGGGAAACTTTACCTGTTCTGGGCCGGTTGGCAAGCGGGTGCTTACTGGTTAGTGTTGCTGGGCTTGATCACCAGCGTCATCTCGATTTACTACTACATTCGCGTCGTCAAAGCGATGGTAGTGAAAGAGCCCCAAGAAATGTCCGAAGCCGTCAAGAACTATCCCGAAGTGCGGTGGGATTTACCTGGTATGCGGCCTTTGCAAATTGGGATTGTCCTCAGCCTGGTTGCCACTTCCCTGGCGGGCATCTTGTCCAATCCGCTGTTCACCTTAGCCAATGACTCGGTGAGCAAGACTGCGATCCTGAATCACAATCTGGCGGCCACTCCCAACCCGGCGCAAACGGCGGTCACCCCAGTATCATCGGAGTCAGCGCTGAGCCTGTAGGCCAGATTTCAGGTAATCTTTTCAATCAATCTCAAACAGCGCGATCGCCCGATCTAACTTGGCGATCGCGCTTTTGCGTATGGCTCTCAACGCGCCCCCCTGGGACGACCTCAGTTCACAGGGATGACACAGTTCCGCCATCTCGATTTCATCCGGTCGGGCGCGGGATGATTTACTATGGGCAATGGTCAACTGGGTGAAGCAGAGTCAGGCCGCCAATCGGCACCGAGATTGCCCCTCCATTTTGGTGCAATTCCCCCTGCGCCCCCTTGAGAGCACGCAAACTGAGAGAACGCCCCATGATCGAGGTTGAACATCTAAGCAAGGTTTATGGCAGTACCACCGCGATCGCCGATATCACCTTTGCCGTGGAATCCGGCGAAATTCTAGGCTTTTTGGGGCCAAACGGAGCCGGGAAAACCACCACCATGCGGATTTTGACGGGATACTTACCCGCCACCTCAGGCACCGCCAAAGTCGCTGGATACGACATAAACACCGACTCAATGGCCGTGCGGCAGCGGATCGGCTACCTCCCGGAAACCCCACCGCTCTACCCCGAAATGACCATCGAGGGCTTTTTACACTTCGTCGCCCAAATCAAAGGCATCAGCGCGGGCGATCGCGCTCGGCAAGTCGAAACGGCAATGGCCAAAACCAATTTGCTCGATCGTCGCCACACCCTCATTCGCAAACTTTCCAAAGGTTACCGCCAGCGGGTTGGCATTGCCCAGGCGATCGTCCACGATCCCCCCGTCATCATTCTGGATGAACCCACCGTCGGGCTTGATCCCCGCCAGATCATTGAAGTGCGGAATCTGATCAAAAATTTGGCTGGCGACCACACGGTGATTTTGTCTACCCACATCTTGCCCGAAGTCAGCATGACCTGTAACCGGGTGGCCATTATCAACAAAGGGCGAGTTGTGGCCACCAATACCCCCAGCGAGTTAATGGCCCAAATGGCCGGAGGCGTTGGCTACGAACTGGAAATTGAAGGCGACCTGCACCAAATTCAACAGGCATTGCACCCCTTGCCCAGCGTGAAAACCGTTGAGGCGATCGCCGCCGAACTCCCCCCTGGATTTTGCCAGGTGCGCATTGCCAGCGAAGCCGGAAGTCCCCTAGTCGGCAAAGACTTGGCCGGGGCGATCGTGGCTGCTGGTTTGGGCCTCCACGAAATGCGGCGGATTCAAGTCACTCTGGAAAAAGTCTTCCTTGAACTCACGACGGAAGAAGACCAGGCTCAAATCCCAGAAAGCAGCCCAGACAGCAGCAGCAGCCCAGACCCTACGCCCACCGCGTCCATCCCCGCCGCCACCACCGAACCCCTTGCCCCTGAGGAGGATGCCTAAATGCGAATTGTTTTAGCCAACATCGTGGCAATTTATCGGCGCGAACTGCAAAGTTACTTTGCCTCCCCCTTGGCCTATCTTGTCGCCGGAATCTTCTGGCTCCTGGCTGGGTTTTTCTTTACCTACCTTTTAGAAGTCACCTTAGTGCGCACCGCCTTCGCCGACTCCCAAAACTACCAAGTCCCCATCGACTCGGCCACCCAGTTATTACAAGGCTTTTTGGGCATCCTCAGTTCCATTGCCCTCTTCATCCTGCCGATCTTGTCAATGGGGCTCTATGCCGAAGAACGTAAACGCGGCACCCTGGAACTGCTGGCCACTTCCCCCATTACCAACTGGGCGGTTGCCGTGGGCAAACTGTTGGCCGTTCTCACCTTTTTTGCCACCATGCTGTTGCCTTTGCTTGTCTACGAAGCGATCGCCTACAGCAGCACCAATCCCCCCCTGAGTTTTAGCGTGATTTTACTAGGGCACCTGGGGCTGATTTTGCTAGCCGCGGCCATCCTGTCCTTAGGCATGTTCATCTCCTCCCTCACCGACAGCACCATTCTCGCCGCCCTCTTCACCTTTGCCCTCATCCTGTTCCTGTGGGTGATTGATGGCGTTGGCCAACAAATCGGTGGCCCCTTCGGGGATGCACTGGCCCATCTCTCCCTGCTCAAGCATTATGGCAACCTGGCCCAAGGCATCCTCGATACCAGCAGTTTGGTTTTGTTTGCGAGCTACATTGTGCTGGGCATTTTTCTGACGGCCCAATCCGTCGATGCCTTCCGGTTCCAGCGATCGTAAGATCCCTGCGACCCACCGTTAAATTTATCCTTGGGGACAAACTGCCCCCTCTTCACCCCTCATCGTTGTTCACATCATCGCCTCCAATGAAAAAAGTATTGGCTTCCCCGACCTTCAAATACTTATTCTGGCTTGGCCCCATGCTGATCATCGCCGGACTGGTCGCCGGGTTCATCGCCGGTAATTGGATTATTCCGGGCATTTTGGTGGCGATCGGCGTTGGGATTTGTGGTGGGTGGTTATTGCAGCAGAAAGCGGCGGGTGGCAACATCTGGGCAGAGTTTTTGGGACGGCGATCGACCCAGGTGGGGGCCAATGCCATCATTGCTCTAGTGGCGCTGCTTGTCATTCTGGGCTTGGTGAATGTGCTGGCGGTTCGTAGCGTCGCGCGGATCGATTTCACGGAAAACCAGGTATTTACCCTATCCCCCGAAACCAAAACCCTGATGCAAAACTTCCCTGACCCGGTGAAGGTGTGGGTCTTTGTGCCCCAGGGCAACCCCCAAGATAAGGAACTCCTCGAAAACTATCGGCGCTTGAACCGCAATTTCAGCTACGAGTTTGTTGATCCGCAACAGCGCAAAACCCTGGCCAAGCGCCTAGAGGTGAAATCTGCTGGGGATGTGATTGTGGAAGTGCCGGAAAAAAATCGCAAGCAATATGCGCAAACAATTCCCGTTGTGGAAGCTGGCGACCCACGGGAGGCGGCATTCCGGTTGTCAGAGTCAAAACTGACGAATGCCCTCGAACAAGTTAAGAGCGATCGCCAGACCATTGTTTACATGTTGGAAGGGCACGGCGAACGGCCCATTCAGGCTAGTCAGGGGGCGCTGTCCGAAGCCATGAGCGTCCTCAAAGATAAAGCCTTTGACGTTCAACCCCTGAATTTGGTCGCCAACCCCGATCAGCTCAAAGAAGCCAAAGTCGTTGTCATTGCGGGGCCACGCAAAGCCTTTTTGCAGCCAGAAGTCAAAGCGCTGATGGACTACCAAAAAGCGGGTGGCAGTCTGTTGCTGATGATTGACCCCGAAACGAAACCGGGCTTGGATGATTTGCTCAAACCGTGGGGAGTTTCCCTGGAAGCCCGCCTGATCGTTGACGAAGCAGGCCAATTTGCAGAACTCGGCCCGACGGTACCAGTTGTGACTCAATATGGCGACCATCCCATTACCAAAGATTTTGGCAATAGTTACTCGTTTTATCCCCTGGCGCGTCCGGTTGATGTCGATCCCAAAGATGGGGTGAAATCTGTGCCCTTGTTGTACAGCAGTGAAAAAAGTTGGGCCGAAAGCCAGCTGGCAGATAACGCCAAACCCGCCTTTGACCCCACTCGCGATCGCCCTGGCCCCTTTGCGATCGCAGTCGCCCTGACTCGTCCAACAGAAAAACCAGCCCCCCAACCCAAACCCTCCCCTAGCCCAACGGCTTCGCCCCAAGCTAGTCCTTCCCCCGCCCCCAGCCCAACCCCATCACCCCAACCAAGCCCCTCCCCCAGCGCCTCGCCCACCAATGGAGCAGCCACCGAGGCCCAACCAGAGGAAACCCGGATGGTCGTGATTGGCAACTCCAGCTTTGCCGCCGATGGCCTGTTCAACTCGGCCCAGGTGGTCAACGGCGATTTGTTCCTGAATTCGGTGCGCTGGTTAAGCAAACAAGATCAGCCGGTGCTGTCAGTGCGGCCCAAAGAACCCAAAAATCGCCGCATCACTTTGGCTGGTGGCCAAAAGCTGATCACCGTTTCGACAGCGCTGGTACTCTTGCCACTTCTGGGTTTTGGGTCGGCGGCTTGGCTCTGGTGGAAACGGCGCTAGGTTAATCCCAGGCTCCGGCATTGTGAATGCCATAGGTGGCCCGGAGAACTGTTAACTCACAGTCCATCACACTTTGCGGATCGATGAAAGCATCGATTTTGGGCCGCACGGTCATGCCCTGGCGCACCCCCGCCCAGTATAGTTGGCAAGTTTGGAGCGGGTTCAGGTAGCGATCGCCCAAGGTTTTGCCCCGCAGCGATCGCCCCAACAATTCCAGAAACACCACAACACTTTGGGCATAGTAATACCAGGGTCGCCGCCAGGTCAGGGCTGTCAACAAAAAGCCAATCAACCGCAATTCCTGGTCTAAGGCCGTGCTGTAGCCCGTGACCAGGTGCATGATATCGTGGCGTTGCAAATCGCACCAGGGCACCCGAAACCAGCCGACGTAAAGATCTTGATTTTGGACAAATTGGGGATGTTGGTGATAGTAACGGGCCAATCCTTGTCGTAAGGTTTGCGATCGCGGCAGAGCCAATCCATCTTCCCCATCAATCGGCAGGATTAACTCTCCATCTCCATAGCCAGTCTCAAAAGTGTCCATCATTTTACTTACAAAAAAGTACAAAAATACAACGACCAAAACCCGCGATCGCTATCATTTCATCCACCATTTCATGCAATTGATAGCCTGCTTCAGCCTGTACCTACTTCTACTGTTTCAGTAACGCTCCACTCCCAGAAATCCAAAAGACCACTTTAGAGAAGTGGCACAAATTTCGTGAATATTCGTCTGCCAGCTCACTAGATTCAAGATACCAACCAAAAACAGTAAGCCTCATAACTCTCTGCACCAACCTCAGATTAGGCCAGGTCATCCTTCCTCATCAGAGCCAGACGCACCCATTCAAATTAACAACAATTAGGATGGCTACAATTCCGCATTCTTGCGCTACCATTTCTCCTCAATACAAACAAAGGATTGAAGTTTCTAGTTAACTTCTGCCTTGATCAAGTTTTATCAAAGTATGAGCTTGGCTTAGCTCTACTCTTTCTCTTCCTTTCATCAATCAAGGCAGATTTTATCTCAATTCTGCCCTCAACCTTCTACTTAAAAGCACAGGAATTAATCACCATGCATGATGTATTTATTAATGGCATTGGCAAATTTTTGCCCGGTGCTCCGATTTCCAATGACCAAATGGAAGCGTATTTAGGTTACATCAATGGTCGTCCATCTAAAGTCAAAGATCGTATTCTTAAAAGTAATGGCATTCAGCAACGCTATTACGCTCTTGATACAGAGCAAAAAATTACCTATTTGAATAGCCAGATGGCCGCGATCGCCATCCGGGATGTCATGGCTCAAGTCGATCTCGATCCTCAAACAGTCGATCTGTTATGCGCTGGAACAACCTGGGCTGATCTCTTAGTGCCTGGTTTTGCCAACATGGTACACGGGGAATTACCAGAACTATCCCCCATTGAAACCTTAACCAGCATGGGAGTCTGTTGTGCTGGGGTAGGGGCTTTAAAGTATGCAGTATCTCAACTCAAATTAGGAGAAAAACGCACCGCGATCGCTGTTGCTTCAGAACAACCATCGCGGCTATTTCGCCACACAAACTTTGAAGCTGAAACCGTAATTCAAGCCGGAAAAACTCTCAGCTTTGATACCGAGTTTCTGCGCTGGATGCTCTCTGATGGAGCAGGTGCTTTTCTCTTACAAAACCATCCTAACCAAACAGGCATTAGCCTCAAAGTGGAATGGATTGAACTCATTTCCCACGCAAACGCCTATCCAGTCTGTATGTCTGCCGGAACTGTAGATACCAACGATACCAAAAGTTGGATGCTCTATGAATCCTATGTTGAAGCGGCCAAAGCTGGAGCGATGAATTTGCGCCAAAATATCCGATTATTGGATGACGTGATTAAACTTGGCGTTGAAGGCTGGCTACGACTGATTGAGCGAGGCCGCGTTAGCCCTACTGAAATTGACTGGTTACTCTGTCATTATTCTTCTCATTTTTTCCGAAGCAAAATTGTAGAATTGCTGGATAAAGCAGGGTGCATGGTAGCAGAGGAAAAATGGTTTACCAACCTCTATACACGGGGCAATACAGGCTGCGCTTCGATTTATTTGATGTTAGAAGAACTCTTCCACTCTGGCAAATTGAAACCTGGCCAAAAAATCTTTTGCTTTGTGCCAGAAAGTGGACGCTTTACCACTGCATATTTATTACTCACGGTCGTTGGTAACGCGATCGCACCTGTTCCATCTATTCCGTTATCAATGTCTCATTCCAGCAAAGAAGCAACACCAGTGGCAGAGCCAACACTCACTATTGCGACTCCAAATTGTTCAGTTGAACCCCCTTCGGTCTATCTCATGCGCCAACTCGCTTTAACCTGGTTAGAATTTGAGCGCAAATTACAATCCGTTCCGCTGATTCACAAGTTAAATCGGGGTGATTTTACGCTGGAAGATTATAAAGCTCTACTCCGCAATTTGCGACCTCAAGTTGTCGAAGGCGCACGGTGGATTGCTCGTGCCGCATCAAATATGACTGACTTTCGTTTGCGATCGCTCTTTATTGGTCATGCCCAAGATGAGCATCGAGACTTTCAAATGTTAGAACGAAACTATGTATCAGTTGGTGGTGAATTAACCGAAATTATAGATGCGGAAAAGAACATTGGTAGTGAGGCATTGTCCGCTTTTATCTTCCACCAAGCATCCCGAGAAAATCCTGTAGATCTCATCGGCAGTATGTTTATTATTGAAGGCTTGGGTAACAAAATGGCTGGCAAATGGGCCGAACAAATTCAACGAATCTTACAATTACAACCTGAGCAAATCTCGTTTTTAGGGTATCATGCGGCGAACGACGAAGACCACATTGGGAAACTAGATGCAATTTTGCAAGCGGAATGGATGACTTTACCGATCGCCCAGCGCATTGTCAAAACAGCCCAGGTTACTGCACGGTTATATCTACTTCAGCTTGAAGAAATTCATTAATTCTCGAACGTACCATTGCACCGAGGATAATTAGGAGCAGAGACGGATTATCTCACCTCTTCCTCGGTGTTTATGACTTTATTGAGCGAACTTTGCCATGAACCACCCAACCCCTATATTTCCCGCCCCCTATCAACCACAACCCCGCGATCGCGCCAATCCCAATGCCTGGGACGCACTGTATTTGGATCAAGCCATTCCAGTAGAGCCAATCGCCAAAGCTTACATGATTAAAGACTTACAAAACTGGACGCGACACTACCTATTAAGTCCAATCCGTTGGGTCGCTAATCTGCTTTTAGCAATCATTATGATTGTCAAACGATTGTTACCCTTTCAGTTCAGTCATTATGCCTTCATGCACCACTTAGCGGCTCGTTTTTTGAATACCTTCGTTACGCCAGAAGCCTGCTATTTGATCGTGCGGCATTTGTGCCTAGGCTCGAATATTGTGAATTTTCTCATCGACAATGGCCCCGACCCAACTATTGAAAAATCACCGCTTTATCCCCGAACGGTCGATGACTTAGCTCAAAATGCATTTCTAGAACACGATTTGATTTTATATAACTTTGTTCTCGACTATCACGAGGCCCAAATTAAGAACCCAAACTGGGTGGAACAGGTGCGATCGCAGGGGCTAAACTACACCAGTCTGCGCCCTATTGAGATTGACATTGACGTGACCCAACGGCGATGGTCGCAGGTGCTTGATCTAGAATCGGCAGTGGAATTGTTTAAGATCATTTATTCCTTTTGGCTCACCGCCGAAGAGTTTGAGCGAGCCGTTTTGTCGTTAGAATTTGATGAAAATTTTGGGTGCTATGTCAGTACCATTACAGGCGATTACAACTGGAATCATGTGATTACCAATCGCCATCCCCTTGCGCCGGAAAGCCCGTTTAGTGCAGCCCGGAATCTGCTCTTACATGGCATTATTACCGAATATTTACATCGATATCTAGAGTTGAGAGCCGCCGCCGCATCAACGACTCACCCTGAAAGTCAGCCCATCAAGGCTTGATCTTTGCTTACGAGCATGGAGGGATTCGAACCCCCGACCCTCAGAACCGGAATCTGATGCTCTATCCACTGAGCTACATGCCCACTCGTAACTAAAACAGCATAACACGAAACTGAGCCAACACAGCACACCAGCCAAGAAATGGTCGAAACCATGAGCGGACTGGCACTAGAGATAGGCCATTGGATCAGTTGGTTCGCCATCGCGCCGGACTTCAAAGTGGAGGTGGGGGCCAGTGGAAAGGCCCGTCGAACCCACAGCGGCGATCGCCTGTCCCCGACTAACGCTCTGCCCCTCGACAACATAGAGTTCACTGCTATGGCCATAGAGAGTCGTGATGCCACCGCCGTGGTCAAGAATCACGGCATTGCCGTAGCCGCCATACCACCCTGCAAAGAGAACAAGGCCCTGTTCTGCGGCATGAATCGTCGTGCCGTAATCTGCGCCAATATCCAACCCGGCATGAAAACGGTCGTAGCCTAACACCGGATGGGTACGCCACCCAAAACCGCTGGTAATCTCCCCAAAACAGGGCAGTTGCATTTGGCCAGAACCCCGAAAAGCCACCCGCGCACCAGCCCCCATCCGTTGCAAAATCATGGAACTGATTGCCCGCGAATCATTCGCGAGTTGGGTTTCAGCAGCTTCCATTGCCCGCCGATCGCTCTTGAGGCGATCGATGGAGCTTTTTTGATAGATGAGCTGATCTTCCATGCTGGCTTTTTGGGCTAATAACTGTTGTTGCAAGAGCGAAATTTTGTTTTTCTTCCGTTCTACGGCCAACCGTTGCTGTTCGATCTGAGTGGCATCATCGTGGAGACTGGCTAATACTTTTTGATCTGCTTGATATAACCGCCGCAAACGATAACGACGATCTAAAAAATCATTGAGACTGGAACTTTGCAGTAAAACCGCCCAACCGCGATTGTGAATTTGGCGTTGCAAAAACTGCAAACGAGCGATCGTGGCATTTTGTTTTTGATGATATTTCTGTTCCGCCGCTGCCAATTTTGTTTCAAAGGCTTGCAAGGTTTTGCGATCGCGTTGCAGTTGCGCTTCGCTGCCCTGAATCTGTTGGGTTGTCGCTTTTAAGCCCTTTTGTAATCCTTTGAGAGTGCCCTGCGCTGCCCCTTCCAGGCTTTTGAGGCGTTGCTGCTCAGCCGATAGCTGCGATCGCTGCTGCTCAAGCTGCTGCTGATAGTGTTGCAAATCTTCAAGCCCAGTCTGGCCCAGCACAAGCGGAGGCACCGTCCCAGGCAACAGCGGCAATGCACCAGCCGAAACAGGTTGCCCCAGGCCCATCCCCAGGCAACAGGCCATGCTCAAAACCAAGCCCCAAAACCAGAACCAGCGCACCACGGACATAGGCACCAAAGATAACGGAGAAGAATTGCGAACGACGAACCCTGGAATTGTACTCATGGTTAGTCGATTGGCAACATATTTTTGGGCCTTCCATCTGGCCCAGCCCGTAGTTAATCCTAGATTTGAAATTTACATTAAGACGCAATTGAATAGTGCTGAAATATGCGATCTACACAACCGAAATATTACAAATAAAACATTGAGAAATATTGCTTAAAAGCAAAAAACTTATCAGTGGGTACAGGCTAATTTATGCGCGAATTCGCAACTAGAAAAGATAGATTAGTTGTATGAGATACAAAAATCAGCTTGCTGGAAAGGCAGGTGTTTAAGATGGGCATTAATCACTATAGCCGGGTCGTTGCGGTGCTTCCGAATCTTGAAGCCATTGGACAAACTGTTGATCAACTCGTTTTTGCTGGTTTCCCGCTAGGTCAAATTTTTTTAGTTGGCCGCGATCGCGCCCTCACAGCCCAACGGCGCACCCCAGAACGGCAACCGGCCATCCCCGGCTTACCCCAGCCCCAAGAGCAAATTAAAGCGGTTCAAGTCAAAGAACTTTTGCACCAAGCCAACTTAGAAACCGTCACCAGTTCCAGCACCAATCTCAAACGGGGGATTTTGGTCGGCAACTTTACGGGGGGAATTGCTGGCTTGTTGGTCGGGCTAGGCTTATTGCTCGTCCCCGGAGTGGGGGAAGCGGCCTTGGGCGCGATCGCAGTCTACGTGTTGTCTACCGTTGGGCTAGGCACCTTGGCAGGGGGCACTGTCGGCGCATTAGTCGGTCAAGGAATTAGCGATCGCCTCGCTAAAAACTACGTTGAGCAAGTCATCCAAGGCAACTACCTCCTGGTCATCAGCGGCAGCGATGCCGAAATTTTTCGGGCAGAACACATCCTGTACGTACGCGGCATTCAACCCCAAAGTTGGGGCTAGTATGCCTTGGTTAGGCGCAAGCGCATCGTCACCAGCCAAGCCTTTGCAGTCAGCCTTTGGGCAGCCAGTCTGCCCAAAGGCCCAGTCTTTCCCTTGAGAGCATCCCCCGTTAGAGAAACTCTAGGTTAGAGTAAAAACTAATTTGACCTTCAGACCCAGTTTTAGCTCTAACAGTTCTATCTCTAACAACGTTTATGACCGACGCATCCGCCCCCGCCACGGGGTACACGCCCCGCATGGGCAGCACCACTGAACACACGCTCAACTTGGGCGATCGCCCCTTGCCCTATACCGCGATCGCCGATTGGCAACCCTTGTATGAGCGCGACAAGCCCGTTGCCGAAATGTTTGCGGTCGCCTATCTCGCCAACACCACAACCACCGCCCAGCGCCCCATTACCTTTGTCTTCAATGGTGGCCCCGGAGCCGCTTCCGCCTACTTACACATGGGTGCTCTCGGCCCCCAACGAATTGTGTTTGGCCCCAATGGCACCTTGCCCAAGCCCCCCGTTCAACTCGCCGAAAACTTAGAAAGTTGGCTGCCCTTTACCGATCTGGTGTTTATTGACCCCATCGGCACTGGCTTCAGTCGCAGCATTCCCCAAGAGCACGACAGCCCCGCAGCCAACAGTGATAAGCCCAGTGCCCCCGACCCTAAAAAACCCCCTCAAGAGACCGAATTTTGGGAAGTCGAACGGGATTTAAAAGCTCTGGGCGAATTCATGCAACGGTTTCTGTCGAAACACAACCGCTGGCTTTCGCCGGTCTTCATCGCGGGGGAAAGTTATGGTGGCTTCCGCGTCGCACGATTGAGCCGCAAATTACAACAAGATTTTGGGATTGGGTTAAACGGGGCAATTTTAATTTCACCCGCTCTGGAATTTGGTTATCTTTACCCAACGGATTACAACTTGAGTGCCTGGGTCACGTTGGTGCCCTCGTTAGCCGCCGCCGCCGCCCATCACGATCGCGTCCAATGGGCCGGGGCACCGGGCGACTTGGCCGCTCATTTAGCCGCCGCAGAAACCTTCACCCGCCGGACGCTCATTCCCTTTTTGGCGATCGGCGATGCCGCCTCCCCGGAAGAACGGCAAACGGTGTATGGGCAACTCGCCGGATTCATTGGGTTACCAGCCAGTTTGATTGAACGTAACGGCGGACGGATTGCTCTGGATGTGTTTGCGCGGGAATTGTTGCGCGATCGCCAGCGGATTTTGGGCATTTACGATGCCTCCCTCACCGCGATCGATCCCTTCCCCCATCGCGTCACCTACGAAGGCACCGACCCCACCCTTGACGGCATTGATCGCCTGTTTAATAGCGCCATTAACAATCACCTCCGGGCCACGTTGGGGGTTGCCACCGATCTGACCTATCATTTGCTGAACTTTGAAACCTTTAAAGCCTGGAAATTTGACCCCAAAGGCGAGCTGAAACAAGGGTTTATTGGTGCTGTGGATGATTTGCGAGTGGGGATGACCCTCAACCCTTACCTCAAGGTCTACATTACCCACGGCTTTTATGATCTGGTCACGCCCTATTTTGCCTCGAACCATCTGGTCGATTTGATGCGGCTCGACCCCGAAATTCGCCCAAACCTGACCCTCAAGCACTACCACGGTGGGCACATGTTCTATGCCTGGGAAACCTCGCGCACCCAGTGGGTACAGGACATTGGCGGGTTTTACCACGGGGCGATCGCGACCTGAACTCCGCCCAAACTCTGCCCCCAAGACAGCGCAACCCCAGGACCAGTGTTTGGGAATCGGCGGCACCGGGTAGACTGGGAATAGCACCGTGAATGCAGGCATGACGGGATGGGTGCGACCCGCTTTAGGCGCAGGGGCGATCGCCCTCGGCACAGCACAAGCCATCACTCCCATCCCGACCCGCAACGCACGGTTTGCCACTGGGGTCCGTTACGGTTTGAAGGGAATAGCCACATGGATAAGTCGATCGCGGGTCAACGGCTCAATCTGGCTCCATTACCCCCCTATGAAGGGATGTTGCTGGCGAATTTGGCCTTTTTTCTGCAACGTCAGCCCACGACGCAGGCCGCGAACTGTCTGTCGATGTATCTGCGCCAATCAGAAGCCCGGATTCGCAAACATGCCGAATTTTATGCCAAGCAAGCGGGCCTTGATATAGACGAACTCATGCTGCTGATTTATCGCGATCCCCAACAGGCGCAAACCCTTTTGGGCAATTGGCCAGAAGGCGCACCCGACGATGAGGCTCGCGATCGCGATTTGGGTGAGGCAGAGTGAACCATGTTATCGATTACGACGCTGGGCACAACCGATGGTGAAGCTGTGATTTTTGTGCAAGCCAGCGATCGCACCTTGGGGTCAATTTTTCAACAGTTACCCGCTTGGGTCAAAGCCTGTGAAGATGCACGAGTTGATGTGTTTGTGCAGTTGGACGATCGAGTTTTGCGCTGCCCCATTACCCAATTTCTAATGCTAACCAACGATTAGAAGCGAACAAACGATAAGACCGCGTACGAACAAACGAATCGCGATCGCCCAATGAAGTCACACACTTGGTTTCAAATCTGTTGAGCTTCACCATGAGAGCGATCGCGCAATTATTCCAAATAAATCTAATCAAACCAGCATGAATGCCAATCAAAACAATTACTTTTTATTAGCCTGATTTGCAGCTTGATAATACACCTTCAAGCCTTGATCGGGAACAAAATGGCAGGTTTGATAAGAGTGCACAAAACTCTTCCAAATTGGTTCCTCCGACTTGCGATAGTAATCACCCAAAATCGGCTTAATCGCTTCAGTGGCAGTCTTCAAATGATAGTGGGGCATATTCAAAAAGATATGGTGCGCAACATGCGTCCCAATATCATGATGAATTGAATTAATAAAACCATAGTCTCGGTCGATCGTAGACAAAGCCCCTTTCAGAAAATACCAATCTTCGTTCCGATACCAGGGAATGTCGGCCTCAGTATGGTGCAGATAAGTGACTAAATCCAACCAGATGACAAAGACAATGTAGGGCATCAGATAAAACTTGACCAAGAACAGCCAACCAAACTGATAGGTAAGCACCCCTAAAAATGCCACCATCGCGCCCCAGCAAATCGTACTGGTCAAGACATCCCCTTTTTCCGAAGGCCGGAATAGCGGACTATTCGGGTTGAAGTGAGACCCTTTTCGACCGGGCGATCGCATGAACAAATACACGGGATAGGCCAACAACAAGAGGCCAAACCGCACTAACTTTTCTGGCCAATCCATCTCGTTGTACTTCGACTCAGTGACGGGATACCAACTTTCATCCGTGTCGAGATTTCCCGTATTCGCGTGGTGAGTCCGGTGACTAATTCGCCAACCGTGGTAAGGCACCAAAATCGGAGTATGACTGAGATGACCGATGAGATTGTTTAACCATTTGCTTTTGGAAAAAGACCCGTGGCCACAGTCATGCCCGACCACAAACAAGGCCCAGAACATGGTGCCCTGCATCAACCAAAACAAAGGATAGAAAAACCAAGAATCTAGCGTGTAGGCGATCGCATAGAGCCCTGCAATGATGGAAACATCCAAAACAAAGTAGGATAAAGAGCGCCAAACAACGGGTTCAAAACAGTGAGCAGGAATAGCCGCTTTCAAATCTTGGAGAGTGAAAGGCAACTCTGGTGCCTGCGGTTCAAGGGGCGGTGCAGCAAGAGCAGCATCCTGTTTAAGAACGGTGTTGGATTGCACGAAATTACCAAATTATTTCAAAGATCAGCAGCCCCACAGTTATTGCACCGAAGCCACACGTCACCGATCGCAACGTGTGGCCCAGCAGACGTTGTAACGTGTTAGGGGGGATTTCGCCCCACAATCGCCAAAAGAACACAACGTCTTAACGGCTCTTTTAGCTCACATTGTGGAACTAGGCAGTTATCTTAACATTGCAACGCAACCCCGACACCAGGGTTCAGATAATAAAACTTAGATCCGTGACATTACATTCCCTCTATCCCAAGACAAGCGCCCTTTCACTCTCATTTTCCCCAAATTTACCCTTGACAACCGTGTCGTTCCTCTGTCGAAAACACCGATAGAGCCTGAGACTCACCCAAATATACAGCCAGCACCCCATCAACATTGGGGCCAGACTAGACCCATTGGGCCAATCGATCGGGGGAATCAGTTGGGTCTAATAGCGGCACCGATCGCACACTCACCTGGAATCTGCTTTAAAGCCCGCAAAAAATCCTTAAAATATACTTAAAAATACCAATAACATTGCTTTAATCAGCACGAATGCATCATCGTCCCATTCACCTCTGACCCAGCACTCATGGCCAATTGAAGCGCAACGCATTGAACCTGACCACAAGATAGAAAACTTGGTTCTACAATAATAAAAACTCAAGCGCCTCCCGTCGCCCGCGATCGCCGCGCCCAACTTCCTGCTTGTCCTTATGACGTTGCCCCCCGCCGAGACCCACTATGCCTATCTGGATCTGGAAATTGGGGCCAATGACCAAATCTATCGCCTGGGCTTGGTCAATCCGCTTGGGGTATGGGATGTTGCTCTCACCGCAGCCCAGCCCGTGCAAGCCGAATTGATGCGCTTACAACAAAGCGGGAGTCTGGTATGCGGTCACAATATTCGTCAGTTTGATTGGCCCTACCTGCTGCGCCACTGGCCCGACCTAGGGCAACTCCAGATCATTGACACCTTAGAACTGTCTATCCTGGCCTTGCCGTTGCAACCATCCCACAAACTGCAAAAAGACTACAAACTGAGCGAGTATGCAAGCAATCATCCTCTGGAGGATGCCAAAGCCACTCAGCAGTTGCTGCCGCACTTGCTCGAAACCCTCAGCGCCCAACCAGAGTCCTTGCAGGCGGCCTATCGCTGGTTGCTAACAAGTGGGCAGGACGCGGGCGATCGCGCCTATCAACAGTTGTTTACCGATTGGCAATGGTCTCTGGCTTCGGTCGAGTTGAAGGACTTGCCCCCAGCGGCGATCGCCGCGATGAGTGCCACCGCCTTGGCCGAGGTCTGGGCAACCATACCAGAGTTAAATTTTAGCGATCGCCTGGGTTTAGCCGCCCTGCTCGCCTGGAATTATGCCCGCAACACCCAGCAGTCGCCCCAATCGCCTTCAGCGTGGCTCACCCACCAGCCCAACTTTGGCCCCCTCCGCGCGACCCTTTTCCCCCTGCTCGAACCGGGCTTCACCTATCAACCTTACTTACGGGCCTTTGGCCTTGACCAGTTTCGAGCGCACCAAGAAGCTGCCGTGCAAGCCATTATTGCTGGCCAAAATCCGTTGATTCTCATGCCCACAGGCGGCGGCAAATCCCTGTGTTACCAGCTTCCGGCGTGGATGTTTGCCCAACGTCAACAAGGACTAACCGTTTGCATCTCGCCCTTACAAGCGTTAATGGAAGACCAAGTGGCCGATCTAGAGACAGTAGGTTTGGCATTTGCGACGTTTATCAACGGTACGTTGTCTGCCGAGGAGCGATCGCACCGCCTCCAACAGGTACGGGATGGGTGGAAAAGTTTGCTTTACATCAGTCCCGAACAGTTGCGCTCCGTCAGCATTCGAGCGTTACTGCGCGATCGCCTGCCCATGCTGTGGGTGATTGACGAAGCTCATTGCATTAGCCAGTGGGGTCACGACTTTCGACCCGACTATTGCTATCTCCCCAAATTTATTCAAACGCTTTATCACGACAACGGCCACCCTCTACCATGCCTCGCGTTGCTCACCGCCACCGCCACTGCTGCTGTACAGGCCGATATTAAGGCGCTCTTTGCGGCCTACGAACTCCATATTCAACAGGAATTTCGAGGTGAAATTCAACGGGAAAATCTTAGTTTTAGCGTACACACAATCCATCATGCCGACAAAGATAAAATTCTGCGATCGCTCTTAGCGCCATTCCACCCAAAACAAGGTAACGCCAACGGTTGCGCCTTAATTTACACCACCACTCGCAAAGAGGCAGAACGGTTAGCCGCAATGCTCAATGCAGAGCAAGAGGGCACTCAATTTGCCGCCCGATATTATCACGGTAGACTCACCCGCGAGGAAAAAACAGAAGTCCTGGCCGCCTTCAAAGACAAACGGTTAAACATCGTCGCTGCGACTTGTGCTTTTGGCATGGGAATTAACCGCGCCGATGTGCGCTTGGTTGTGCACCACACCATGAGCAGCAGCCTCGAATCCTATATTCAAGAGGCTGGCCGCGCCGGCCGCGATCGCCAACCAGCCACTTGTACGCTTTTATTTAACGAGCAAGACGCGGATACCATCTTTTTCTTAAAAAGTCTCAATCAATTATCTGTATTGGAACTGCGATCGCTCTTCAAATCCGTCCGAAAATTGCGCGATCGCACCCTCAAAACAACTAATAAAAGTGCCTGGTTTTGGGCTACGCCCGAAGAGCTTTTTCAAGCCAGTCAGCTAGATAAAAACTTTGCCAGCGAAGACGAGCAACGGGATACCAAAATCAAAGTTGCTTTGCATTATTTAGAACAATTTGGCTTGTTAGAAAGGGCTGAAAATCAATCTACTCTTATTCAGTTCAGCCTGCTGCAATCAAGCCCATCAAAAGCCTATCAACAGTTTGAATCCTATAGCTATAAGCATAATTTTTCAGTACTCCAAGTTGAACAGTTTCATCGCCTGATTCAGGCTATGTTTTTGGCAAATTCCCATAATCAAATCCAAAACACGCCATTCCCTTTAGAACGGATCAGCGATGATGCTGGAATTCCAATGCATGAGCTAACCAGCCGGCTTCATGAATTGCAACAGGCTGGTGTGTGTACAGCAAAGATTCCCCTTCAACTATCGTTTACTAAAGGAGTTAAAGGCGATGCTCGTATCCAACACAAACGACTTCGAAGCATAGAACAAGCTTTCTTCGAAGAGTTATTACCACTCATGGGGGAGGCCAATCAAACGCAGATTAGCTTGAGAGGTATGGTCTCTCGATTAGCAACACAAAATCCAGGTATCAAAGATATCAACACCACTGATTTACTCAATATCCTTGCAGGCTGGAAAAGCTTGAACTGGGTCGATTGGCAGCCCCTTGGCAATAACCTTGTTCGTTTGCGAAATCTAGATGCAACAGAGTGGCTAGAGCGTTATCAACACCTTTCAAATATCCTATTAAAAGTGCTTTATCAAGATATCGATCAAGGTACTTTTCCTAAAAAGCAAGGTACTCAATTAGTCATCAGTTATGATTTAGGAGAACTATTAGAGAAAATTCAACACGATACAAAGCCCCAAACATGGGGAGAACGAGAGATTAAATCGATTTTATTGTGGCTCCATCAACATAAAATTATTCGACTCATTGAGGGTCTCAGCCTCTTTCACCAATCCTTTAAACTGCGAACGCTCCTCACAACGCAACAAACCGATAAACGGATTGATGAGATCGATCGCCGTTATCGCTCTGTGCAAGAACGCTATGAGGAACAAGCTCGTCGGACTCACATGATGGTGGAATATGGCCGTCATGAACATGAGAATCATCGAGCACAATTCGTGCAAGATTATTTCAGTTTACCCACCGAAGAATTTGCCAAGACTTATCCCCGTTTGGTCTCTGAAGCGGTCAAACGTCCGGTTACGCAAGCCGATTACGATCGCATTATGTTGCCGCTAAACCCAGACCAGACTGCCATTGTTGAAGCCACCGATCCAGCGATGGTTGTGATTGCAGGGCCAGGTTCAGGCAAAACTCGAACAATTGTTCATCGCATTGCTTATCTCGTTAAAGTGAAGCGCATCAATCCCGATCGCATTTTAGTCCTGGCTTATAACCGGAACGCCATTCAATCTCTTCGCCTGCGCTTACAAGAATTGATCGGTTCTCTCGCATTCTATCTCCGGGTGTATACTTTTCATGGCTTAGCCCTGGCCTTACTCGGACGAACGTTAAGCAATGCCACCTCTAATTCTAAGATTGATTTTGAGCAATTATTAAAGGCTGCGATCGCGCTTTTAGCCAGCGCCAATAATCCAGAAAATCTTGATAATCAAGCCCAAGTTACGCAGATATTAGGCAATATCGAATACATATTTGTTGATGAATATCAAGATGTTAACAAAGACGCTTATCAACTCATTAAGCACATTACTAAACTGAATCAAACCCAGGATGATTCCCGCTCCACTCAGATGAATCTCTGCGTCATTGGTGATGATGATCAAACAATTAATGAGTTTGCCGGAGCCAGAGTTCACTACATCCAAGAAGCAGAACTCGATCGCGCCTATCGTGCCAAACGCTACTTATTGACTGAAAACTATCGTTCCACCGAAGCCATTATCACAGCCGCAAATACCCTCATTCAACACAATCAAAATCGATGTAAACGCACGGCGGAAGAACAAGTTCGGATCAATCAGGAACGACAAGGTGATACCGGGCCAGCAGTCCGTGCGTTCAAGTTTGCCAATCCGGCCTCGCAAGCAGGTTGGGTCTGCGAACAAGTGCAGACTTGGCTAGATGGGGGAGTTGCCGCCGCTGAAATTGCAATTTTGGCCCATCAGTGGAAGCGATTGAGTCCGGTGCGATCGCTGTTAGACCAGGCAAAAATTCCAACCTGTGTGCTCAAAAATAATGGTATTCCACTGCTACGAAACTGGGTTGCCTATTGCCTAATGGAAAAGTTAACTGAGGCAGGATTTAAGCGCATCTTAACCGCAAATGAATCCGTGCGCGATCGCTTTTTAACTCTATTTCACCATTGGAATCGGTGGGAAACAGAACCAACAGTGCAAACCTTGTTGAACATTGCCGCGAGTTTGGATGCGGAACGCCAATGCGATGACCCAAACGAAGATAGCGCCATCAGTGCAGACAACATTTTGACGACATTATTTGAGTTTAATCAGACTGGCGCAGGTTTTACTCAAGCCAATGCGATCGCCGTTACCAGTTGCCACGGGGCAAAGGGTTTAGAATTCCGCAAGGTTATCGTCCTGACTGATGGCTTTACGGTTCAGACCAATCAAGTTGAAGCGGAACGGCGCTTGCTTTACGTGGCGATGACTCGTGCCCAAGAAGAACTCATTTTATGTGGCACTCAGGCAAATCCATTGGTTCGCGAGACGGGCGTACCAGTGAATAGCGTGGGCGATCGCAGCCTTGCCTTGCCGCCGCAAATGCTGTATCTGGACTTCACGCCGAAAGAGGTGCACCTGGGCCATGCCGCAACCCAAAGCCACCAAGCCCTCATCCAGAGCTTGCATGAAGGAGAAGCCATCGAACTCCGGGCGAATCAATTCCGGGGATGGACGGTATATACCCAAAGTGGGCAGGCGATCGGGGCACTATCTCGGAGTGGGACAAACAGCCTCAGACAGCAGGGCATTGTGCCGCACCAGTTCCAGTTTCAGGCCCAAGAAGTCACCATTCGCTACCTCTACCACCACCTGAAATGGGATGAGGTGACAGGCCAGCTTGTGGAAGATTGG
>ERZ1066116.20-NODE-20-length-153352-cov-18.872111_pt1 | contig 153352 bp, 115 predicted proteins | sample MGYA00382763_ERZ1066116 | MGnify/ENA primary metagenome ERZ1066116 (study PRJEB33369, sample SAMEA5778346) | biofilm metagenome | biome: Industrial cooling water; feature: Water cooling tower basin; material: Biofilm | place: United Arab Emirates | collected...
GGCGCGAGATTTTATTCGCGATCGCCCGCCTCGACTATGTTCGCCAAATCAACGAGTTCTTTGGTGAGTAAACGACAGGTTGAGCGATCGCAAATCTCGCCAACTCCGCTATGATAAGACTCAGTTTTCATCCAGTTGCCAATGACACCCGAAGAACTCACAACCATTGTCACAGCCCACCAAGCAGCCATCTCGCGCCATGATACTGAAATGGCAGAAATCCGCGCGATCCTGGCCAATGCGGCCCAACAAACCACTGACTTGGCCCAACAAACCACTGACTTGGCCCAACAACAAGCTCAAATAGCACGGCAACAAGTGCAGAACCAAGAAGCGATCGCCCATCTGACCGCCAGTATTCAAGAGTTGCGGAACCTGGTTGCCGACTACATTCAATCCCGCGATCGCCCCTAGCAGCACAGGCTTTCCAGTCTCAGCAAGACAATACTCTAAGTCCAGTGATCCAAGCGCGATCGCCAGCTTGGTGAACTAAAAAATTACGGCAAGATCAAGTCAATTGCTCTTAAATATTTAGCATAGCGACTAAGTTTGCGCGGCAAAGTCCTATCAGGCGGAACCTTCCCCCGCAAGATAGTGAGAATCATCTCAACAGTATGGTGCAAATGAGTACGACCATCGGGGAGCACCGCCTCAGGATCCATGTATCCCCCCGGAACCTGGTGCCCCACTGGCCCCGCTGATATCAGCGTAATCTTGCCTCGGCGCTTAGCACGATTCCAATAGGACAATGCAAATAATTCCCAGCGACCAGGAAACATAATCGGCCCCAGTCGCTCAACCGAATCCTTTTCTCCCACAATGTGATACAGATGCTCTAGCTTCAACACATTGTTGTTAGCACTCATCACGCCACCAAGGGAGATCACATCAATCGGGGCGGCGATCGCCCGCTTCAGATAGGGGCCTACCGCAACCGACATTTCACCACCGCCACTGTATCCCAACAGCGTGATCGGCACTCCACTGCCCGGTTGATAGCCCCGTCGCAGCAGTTCGTCAATAATTATCTGGGCAATCCCCTGGTTATAGATTGGGCCATAGCGATTGTCGGAAGACACCGCAACGATGATGATATTCCGCAGATTCACAATGAAGCCTAACAACGCCGCAGGATTGCCCCAACGAGCCCGGTCAGCCAGTTTCCATAGAAAGGCCAGCGGACGATCTTCATCAAGCGGTTTATTCAAAACAGAATACATCATCAAGCCTCGTACCAGGTCTACATCCTTGGGCAAAGCTGGTTTGAGGGCAGCTAAGAATGCTTCTACATCTGGTGTGTAGTGATTACCAGACTGACCAATGCCATCAAGATACACCAAGTAGCGAGAAATTGGAGGAGTAACCAAGGACTGATCAGAGGAGTCTATTGCACGTGTCGTCGCATCCATCGCTGTATTGATCGTTTCACCATACCAGCCAGCCCACCAGCCTAAGGTTTCTAGGGGAGCTAATAACCCAGCAAACACGATCGCGACGAAACTAATCCACGCCAAATCAAAGGCTAAGCGAAGTGGCACAGGGAAGCCACTGTACCAACCAAACCACCAATCACGAATGGGATGTAATACAATCAAAATCATCACAAACGCGATCGCCATCACCATTAAACTAAAACTCTTTCTTAACAGGCGAGAACCTTCACGGAGTTGCTGCTTGAGCCACATTAACGGCTGACCTAAAGGAGTTTTTTTAGACTGATCAAGGACTCTACTTGTAGCAGTCAAATCAAGTGGTGCACGAACAGGTGGCGCGATCGCCTGCCCAGCCGCATTGATCCGCCCAGGAGCACGAACCATCTGCCGTAACCTAGGGAAGATCCGCCCCCATTGGCCTCGCCTCGGCTGAGCGGGTTTAATTCGGGCCTGAATCAACGCTTGCAGCTCACGTTGAGAATCCGCCAGTTTAACCCCAGCAACCCGATCCGCAAGGCGACCACCCAAGTGAGCAATCGGCTGGCCAATCGTATTTTCCAAAATTTGCTTGATCACCCAACCAAAGGCAATGTAACCAACGGCTGGGGTCAAACCAATTTTCGCGATCGCCCCAAAGCCCACAACCATCGCTAACAGGTTCCACACTGATAGCAGATTCAAAATTGGCCGACCAAAATAGGGCAATGCACCTAAGAAACTAAACAATAACGGAATATATCCCAGACCCAATACTGTAATCAAAGGGAGCAACGGCACATGAACTGACCACGGCAATAAACAAATCAGCCAGGTACTCAATGCCAAAAATAAAAATGCGATCGCAAAGAGAACTGCATTCAGCAGTAAGCTAACAACAAATCGTAAAGGCTTAACTCGGTTAATAAATAAAATTAAACTTTGTTCAATCGCCAGGGATAAACCTGCTAGAAAAACAACAAATAAGGAAAACCATAATCCATGCGGACGACTGGCAATCATGACAAAGGCGTCTCCCTCCAGAGCCAACACCCATCCCATAATTTCCCAAAATCGATCTAAACCAGTGCTCATATACGGTTGAATTCAGCTTACAAAGGAAGAAAGAAAGATAAAGGAAAGATAGGCATCCAGTTAAAGAATTTCAAATTTCTTAAATCCGCATACGACCAACACCGTGGAAATCTATTATTCAAAAGCTTAGCTCACCGATTTCATCGCCTCAACTAATAATTTTTGATACCCCGCAATCGCGCTAAACTGCACCTAACCTCCCCCCCGCCTCACTCAATTTATTCCCATCAAATACACCATCAAACACGCAACTTTAGTACGAAATACCTCAATCATCCCCTGTTGAAATGGAGCAATCCACCCCCACGCATGTAGGGTGTTGCAGCTCCCAGTTCCCAACGCCAGGAAGCTAGCTGCACCAACCATCACCCAAGCCGCTCGGGCATTGACAACCACAAAGCCTTGAGCAAGGTGAAGGGAAAAATAGGTGATTTGCCGCGATCGCCCCAGCTCAAGCCCTCCGCGTTCAAACCTTGGCCACAGACTTCCTAGCAGCGTAGCACGAGAAAGCTGGCACCACCAACGGCACACAGCTCCTTTGGGCGGCTTTTTCTCCCATAGAAAAGCCAGAGTTACAGCAATCACCGTCTGCCAGTTCCAGTCCCAAGCCAACCGGATTGCAATGGGTGCAATCACGAGTCAACCTGTTTTCTCTCCGGCTAGCTCAGCCCCACAGCCAGCCCGTCCACCGCCCACTCAGCTTTTGCCGAGCCAGGAAACGCACAGCCATCCTGAACTGACCTAAAAATAAACATTCATCCCCATCTATCTAATATATATTTGGTTTGGCTTAACGAGTTTCAGGGGGAAATCTAGATATTTCTCATGCTTTGAACACTAGCGATTGACCCAAGTAACTAAGTTAATCCCTTTTGTTTTTTGATCGGTTTGTTTAGTTAAAATTGCGCACTGCTCACTCATCGAATTGAACCAAAGTACGCAAGCTTAGCTACACATTCTGGAGTGTTATTGTGAATTCATGTGGGAAATATGTCAAAGCAGCTTAATTTAACAAGAAAGCCGAAAACATTTGTTTTATCGGTTGCAGCGATACCAATCTTGACGGTGTTGCCGCTGCTCAATCCGCGATCGCTAGCGGTGGCACAGACTCCGACAACTGCACCAACTTTCACCGTTCCCAGTACGCTACCGAGTGGATCCACCTTGCGGATTGATGGCTCCCAAGACATGGCCATAATTAATACAGCCCTGAAAGAACGGTTTCAAGCGCGGTTTCCCGGTGCCGACGTGAAACTTGCAACCAACGGGACTACAGCCGCTCTGCAATCTTTACTGAAAGGTGATATCGATCTAGCTGCGATCGCCCGTAGTTTAACGCCGGCGGAAAAAGACCAGGGGTTAAAGGAAGCGATCGTCCGTCGCGACAAAATTGCCATTATTGTTGGCGCGAATAACCCCTTTACCCAAAGCATCACGGCTGAGCAATTTGCCCAGATTTTTCGGGGCGAGATTACAGACTGGTCGGAACTCGGTGGCCCCGCAGGCCCGATCCGGGTTATTGATCGGCCAGAATCGAGTGATACGCGCCAAGCCTTTAGCCAATATCCCATGTTTCAGACAGCCCCGTTCCAAACGGGCACCAATGCCACTCAGGTCAAAGAAGACACAACTGAAGCAGTCATTCGTCAGTTAGGCCGTGATGGCATTAGTTATGCGATCGTGAGTCAAATCGAAGGAAATGATAGCGTTAAAACCTTACCCCTTTATGGCATGATGCCAACTGGCGCAAGCTATCCTTTTTCTCAAGCGCGTGGCTATGCCTATAAGGATAATGCCAATCCTCAGACCCAAGCGTTCTTAGGCTATACCACGTCACCTGATGGTCAGGCAGTGGTCGCATCTCCCCAACCTGGTGAGTCCCAAAGTAGTGCAACACCGAAGGCAACACCTAGTGATTCTGCACAAATTACGGAAGCGCCACCCAACACAACACCACCAACGTCACAGCCCTTTCCGTGGTGGTGGTTGCTATTGCCCTTTTTAGGTCTGGCGGGTTTACTGGCCTGGTTGTTGCGCGATCGCGGGGAAGCCGGAGCCGCCCCGATCGCCGAAGCAACGGGGGCAACAGTGACACTCACACCCCGGAGCTGTCGGATGGCACACATCACTTGGGACATTCCAGCAGCAGCGAAAACAGCGTATGCCGAACGAGGCGGGCGATCGCTTGCTCTGCGGTTATACGATGTGACTGATGTTGACCTCAATCGCCAAACACCGGCAAAGTTTCAAGCCTTCGATTGCCCTGCCAACGCCACCGAACAAGACTTATCCATTGCTGTCGATAACCGGGATTATGTGGTTGCTTTGGGGTATTTAACTGAGCGGGGTGACTGGCTGCCAGTAGCACGGTCAGCAGCGGCCAGAGTACCTGCTTGCCCCGCTGGCGACAAAATTCGGGAGGCTGCGATCGCGGCGGTAAAAGGCTCCCCGCAGATGGCAGACAATATCCAATGGCCCCCAGGATCGGCCTTGGAACAAGCCACCGCCGCAATGGTGGGTGGAAGCGCGATCGCGAACCACGCCGCACCAACTGCCACACCGCACCAACCCGAGGATTTGACTGCGCCATTGGGCTCAAGTCACGACTGCCGCATTATTGTGGTGCCCCGCGATGCAGACACAGCCTATGTCTACTGGGAAGTGGCAGACCGCTATAAAGGGATTGGGCGCGAACAAGGGGGCCAAGCTTTGCAGTTGCGCATCCACGATGTCACCAATAGTGACAGTAACCTGGAAACACCGCCCCACACGCAAGTGTATGCCTGTTCCGAGCAAGATCAAGATCGGTTAATTCGGTTACCCGCTAGCGATCGCGATTATGTTGCCGAACTGGGCTATGTTACCGCCGATGAACGCTGGTTGTTGCTCAGCCGTTCAGTACCTGTATATGTTGCGGCTGGGATAAATCGCAATTAGAATCTCAGGGCTTCCAGATGGCTTTGCTGTTTAAAAACTGGGCTGAACCAGCAATCTTGTTAGATTACTTTTTGGCTCAGTTTTTTGCACTCCTGGCATACTCAATGCAGCCAAGCAATTGTAGCGATCGCCTGAGCAGAGATCACATTAGGCTAATTCGATATTGCTAATTCATCCAGTTTATTTTGCGATCCACTTTTACTATATTTCAGCACTATTTGAATGCGGAGATATCAATAACACGCAATTAGCACTTGTTCCATCAAAGGTAATTGATATTATTAGTATTGTTCACAGTTGAAGGAGGCAGTCAGATGAGCCAAGCGACTTTTTCTGAGCAGGAATGGTCGATGTTGATGCAAGCTCCGATGCAAGCCATTATTGCCCTTGCCTTAGCAGACAAAACCGATCCAGTAAGTTTTTTACATGAAACTCGGGCCGCCATTCAAATCCTAACAGACGAGCAACGCCGCACTGATATTGATAGCGATTTAGCCAACTCGCTTCTGGCCGCTCTAACAGAACTAGACGCCCAAGATTCCTTGCAAGGTGAACAGTTATTGTTAAAAAAACAATTTGAATTTTTGGGATATTTACAATCCTTTAAAAATGCATCTGAAGGTCGTAAAAGTGCCCTTGAGTACTTTCAACACGTCCAAGAGCTTTTAGCCCAAAAGGTTACTGTGCTCCAGGCCAAAGCATTCAAACAATGGTTGCTTTCGATTTGCCAGGAAGTCGCAGAGGCGGTAAAAGAAGGTGGCTTTTTTGGGATTGGTGGGGAAAGAGTTAGCCGGGAGGAAGCGAATATGATTGCCGAAATTGAGAAAGTATTGGCACTTTAAGAGCGTACCACTTGGCTCGGATAACGCACCTTTTAGCGGTTGCAATTGGTGAGTGCAGTGGCTCAACGTTGGCGCGACAAGCGAAGACGTGGGTGTTATCCAGGGTAGAGTTTTGAATTTGCTTTGACAGCAATTTTTCGCGCGATCGCCCCCATACAACCTCACCCAGGGCGATCGCGCTTCAGGCATAACAGCGTTTATGACACCGGGCTCGCCATCGTGAGTTCTGGATCTTGGAATAATGGCGTACTGAGATACCGTTCCCCAAAGCTCGGTTGAATCATCACAATCAATTTACCTTCGTTTTCGGGGCGTTTGGCCACTTGCACCGCCGCATACAACGCCGCCCCACTGGAAATACCCGAAAGCAAGCCTTCTTCCCTGGCTAGCCGCCGCCCAAACGCGATCGCCTCATCATCGCTCACCGTAATCACCTCATCAATGAGATTGACATTCAGCACAGGCGGAATAAACCCCGCTCCAATCCCTTGAATTTTGTGGGGGCCAGGTTTTCCCCCCGAAATGACCGGGCTATTGGTCGGTTCAACCGCGATCACTTGAAATGACGGTTTCCGGGCTTTGATCACTTCCGCCACCCCCGTAATGGTGCCGCCAGTCCCAACGCCGCCCACGATCATGTCCACTTGGCCGTCCGTATCGTTCCAAATTTCTTCAGCCGTCGTTTCGCGGTGAACTTGGGGATTAGCCGGATTGCGAAACTGTTGCAGCATGTAAGCATCCGGGGTAGATTCGACAATTTTTTGAGCCCGTTGAATGCAGCCACTCATCCCCTCAATCCCAGGCGTCAGTTCCAGTTCCGCCCCATAGGCCCGGAGCATCGATCGCCGTTCTGCACTCATCGTTTCGGGCATGGTTAAGATCAGGCGATACCCTTTGGCCGCCGCCGCCATTGCCAGCGCAATCCCGGTATTGCCCGAAGTCGGTTCCACCAACACCGTTTTCCCCGGCGTGATTAAGCCTTCTTTTTCAGCAGCATTGATCATGCTGATGCCAATCCGGTCTTTCACCGACGACGACGGATTCATACTTTCTAGCTTGACCACAATTTGGGCCACACAGCCCTCGGCTTGGGGAATGCGGTTTAGTTGGACAAGGGGAGTTTGTCCGATTAGCTCAGTAATATTGTTTGCAATGCGCATGGTTTTCAAGAGGCACGAAAGGACAAATTAGCGAGGCAAAAATTGGACGGCATCAGAGCGCCGGAACGAGCTGCCACAACTGCGACCATTGACCATTGAAGTTGACACGTTGACCAGGAACGGGCCATTATGACAGGATTTTTGACTCATCAGATGTAGTACATGATATCGAGCTGACGGCGAGCATCTCGTTTTTCGCAAAGATCTTGTAATGTATGCTCCCGCAAGACGGCATGGGCGGCGACAGTGGTTTCGTTCCACAAATCCCAAATCACCGCACTTTCCACGGTCTTCGTCAGCGGTTCGGAGTCGTTGGGTTGGGCATCTGACCCTTCCAAACACAGCATCACTTCGAGCAGGTTGATGTTCCACGGTTCGCGGGCGAGGATGTACCCACCTTTTGCACCCCGCTGCGATCGCACCAACCCACCACGCCGCAAGGTGGCCAGGAGTTGTTCAAGATAGCGATCGGGAATATTTTGTTGGGCCGAGATTTGCCGAATTTGTAACGGTTCACCACTGGTATAGTGGGAGGCTAGCTCGATCAGCGCCAACAGGGCATACTCGTTTTTACAAGAAAGTTCCACAAGCTCAAACCATGTGAAGAGGACAAACCCATCTGCCAACCCGCAGACTGAGAAATGCACCCGTCCGAAACAAATGGTCAAACCGGGTACTTTACCATCATACTACGGTACACCTGTAGGGTTTTGCTGGTTTGGCGTAAAATGCAGATCATTCCGGCCTGCTGGATGGGGAGATCGGACGGCTCACGCCGCTATACTGACACACAGGGGTGGGCTAGTGGCGATCGCCAAGCAGGGCTACACCAGGTCGCAGTACGCAGAAGGGGATGGAACCCATTGTGACAGTTCCACTGCAAACGCCGCACAGTGGCTATCATTGGCTGGGCGGGCCAGATCGTTTTTTTGAAGGGTGGTATTTTCGGGTGACGTTGCCCCGCGATCGCCAATCTGCCGCCTTCATGTATTCCATTGACGATCCGGCGGGGGGGGCGGCCTGGAGTGGAGGAGCTGCCCAAATCTTGGGGCCAGAGGAAACTTACCTGTGTCGGACGTTGCCCCAGGTCGAACGATTTGTCGCCCATCGCGATCGCCTGGCGCTTTCCCACGACAACGGCAGGGGAGACTACTATCGCGTGACCCCGACCCACCACGAAGGCCAGTTGCAAACACCGACGGGGCAACGGGCACGCTGGCACTATCACGTCCAACCCGTGTATGGATGGGGGCTACCAGGGCGATCGCAACGGGCCACCGCCGGGTGGATGTCGTTTCTGCCCATTTTTGAACCGGGGTGGCAGATTTTGATGGCCCACGGCCTCGCGACGGGCTGGCTAGAATGGGGCGATCGCCGCTATGAATTCCACCGGGCTCCTGCCTATGCCGAAAAAAACTGGGGTGGAGCTTTTCCCACCAAATGGTTTTGGCTCCAGTGCAATGCCTTTGAGGGCGAAGCCGACCTGGCCCTGACCGCCGCTGGGGGCAAACGGCAAGTCCTGGGGCGCACGGAAAATGCAGGCTTAATCGGCCTCCATTGGCAGCAACAGTTCTATGAATTTGCACCATGGAATTCGACGCTGCAATGGACTGTCGCCCCGTGGGGCCAGTGGGAGCTATATGGCCAGAGCGATCGCCACACCATTCACCTGCGCGGGACAGCCGACCATCCCCCGGCCTTCGTTCGCGTCCCCACCGCCACGGGTTTAGCCTTCCTCTGTCGCGACACCACCCACGGGCACCTGACCCTGGAATTGCGATCGCGCCCCACCAATCAACTGCTGCTCACCGCCACCAGCACCCTCGCTGGCCTGGAGACCGGGGGCGAACCGTGGCCCACAGTCTGGTACCACGCCAGCCAACCGTGATTCTTCGCTTCAATCCCGCAGCACAGGCACCGTTTGCTTAAAGGAAAACTTGAGCAACTCATCCAATCGAGGATCAGCAAAATCCTGGATCACAAGCTTGGCTCCATCGGTTTGCAGAGTGGCCGCCGAATGGGTCGTCGCCATGCCCACCGTCAAAATGCCCGCGCCCACCGCAGACCGAATCCCTGAAGGCGAATCTTCAAAGGCGATCGCCGCTTGGGCCGCAACACCCAACCGCTCTAACGCCGTCTGGTAGGGCAAAGGATCCGGTTTGCCCCGTTCCAACTGTTCCGCAATCACCACCGTCTCAAAGCGATCGCCCAACCCCAAAACCCGCAACATAAACTCCGCATTTTCAACGGGTGCATTCGTCACCACCGCCGTTTTCAACTGTTGGGATGCCGCCCACTGCAACAGATCCAGCAACCCAGCCAACGGTTGCAACGCCCCCACTGCCTGCCGCCGAAACTCCGCCTCCTTCTCCCAACTCAGCTTGCGGCCCGCTTCCGCCGACAACTGGGGCAACACCTCCGCCACGATCGCCTCATTCAACCGCCCGCTGAAATGTTGGTCATAAAACGCTTGATCAATCTCCAGATCAAACGCACTCAACACCCGTTGCCACGTCCGAAAATGAATCGCATCCGTATGGGTCAACGTCCCATCCAGGTCGAACAACAACGCTTGCAGCATGAAACCTCCCAAAGTCGCCTGCTGCTTAGTCTACCAGCTTTGTAACAAAAGGTAAGTTAGCCCTTAACACCACTCCCGGCATCCGTCGGCACAATGTACCGTTGCAACAGCACAAAGAACAGCAGAATCGGCAAAATCGAAATGACAGAACCCGCTGCAATCAGCCGCCAATCCAGGGAAAATGTGCCCGCCAGCGACGCAACCCCCAGCGGCAACGTATAAAATTCTGGCCGATCCAGCACGATCAGCGGCCACAGAAAATCGCTCCAAGCACCGATAAACACAAAAATAGCCAGGGTTAACAGGGCCGGACGAATGGAAGGCAACATCACATACCACCAAATCCCCAGTTCAGAACAGCCATCAATCCGCGCGGCTTCTTCTAATTCCTTGGGCACTCCCTGAAAGGCTTGGCGCAACAAAAAGATCCCAAACGCGGAGGCGATCGCCGGAAAAATCACCCCTAAATAGGTATTTCGCAACCCCAATTGCACCGTTAGCACGTACAACGGAATCATCACAATCTGAAACGGAATCATAATCGTCGCGACGATCGCCGTAAAAATGGCATCCCGCCCCCGAAACTCCAACCGCGCCAGAGGATAGGCCGCCAAGGAACAAAACAACAGATTCAGCGCCACCGTCAACGCCGACACAATGACACTGTTGACCAGATAGCGCCCAAAGGGGTGAGACTGCCAGACCGTCACAAAGTTTTGCAAGGTGGGTTGTTGAGGCCATAGTTGGGGCGGAAATTGAAAAATATCTTCCGTGGGCGACTTCAACGCGGTGCTGATTAACCACACCAGCGGCACCAACATCACAACGGCGATCGCCCCCAACAGCGCATACATACCGATAGTTTGCCAAGTCGTTGCCAGAGATTTCCGTTGCATAGAGATCCAACCTGCTTGATAGCGCAATGCTTTTGATCTGGGTTGATTGTAAGCGAGATTGCCACCCCATCCTACTCAGCGATCACAGCAAAGCCGAGCGGGATAAAACCGTCCCCGACAGCGCACCTTGGAAATCATAAAATGGAACAGACCAAACTTACTGAAGTGGGCACTTTCCCCACTGTGGAATATAAGCTGCCGGAGCCAACATTAGGATGTTAGTGCCCTCTATCGAAACAGCAAACCATTTTTGTATGGTTATGATTAGTGGCGCACCCAATTCTTTTGCTGAAAACCAAACCCCCTAGACCAAATTCTCCAAAGTTTCAAAGAAGTCAAAAAGACAGCCGCAGCGCAATAAGCAAAGGTTCTGTCACCTGTATGTTTGACGCTTAATCACTGTATCTATTATTAGTAGGTACAGTTTTCTCATCAGTTTCTAATTTTCCTAACTCAAATCGATCTAATTCAAGCCCATCTCTGTTCAGAACTAGATTCGTTCTTTTCTAATACTTAGAGTTACCCCTTAATCGGATCAGCAACTATTAACTAAACCAAGTTAGTCATCCACTTTATTTTTTGATAACACAGAGAATTGAGGTGCAGAATTTGCTTTAGGATGGGGTTTAGTATACCAGTAAGCCCAGGCAATAAGCACAAACTGAAACGGCAAACGAATGGCCTGAAACCACCAAGCATCTGGAATGCCATCAATCTGAATATGATTAATCGCCATGTTAAGATTTGCTGGATAAACGGCGATGAATAAGGCAATTAAGCCCCACGCAGCCAAGGTACTCAACGATGGCACCAGCAACGCCACGCCCAGAGCAATTTCAATCACACCACTGATATAAACTAGGGCTGTTGGTGCGGGCAAAAAATCAGGAACAATCCGAACAAAAGGTTCTGTCGCAACAAAGTGCAAAATTCCAGCAACAACCATACAGACAGCCAGAATAACGCGCAACACTTCTTTATTACGGGTAAACAATGCCATTGGAATCAACAACCTGCGGGTGAACAACTTCATAGTAAGTCGCGATCGCATAGCCAACCTCTCACTCTGGGCATGGGTTAGGCCATAAGCCGATAATCACAGCAACAGTGCCGCCCCACTGAGCAACCCAATAGAGACTTTGTTGCAAAAAGCTAAGGATTACAACGTCCTCACAAGATCCTCAGAATCGTTCTTTATAAACAAAAGTGTAGTGAGTGATACAAAATTTTTGCCATTCGCTACGCTAAGGGAAGAATCGGACAAAGGAGGATGGCGTTATGGTGAAGTCTCCTGTCAGTACACAATCGGAGTTTGCCACGCCTCGTGACCAAATGTTGGTGCTAGATTTTAATCAAGTTGGCATCGTTGACGTCCCAATTGTGGGTGGCAAAAACGCCTCGTTGGGAGAAATGATTCAGCATTTGTCGAGTCAGGGAGTTAGCGTGCCCAATGGGTTTGCGACCACGGCTCATGCTTATCGGTACTTTATTGAATCAGCAGGGTTGGAAGAAAAACTGCGGATGCTGTTTGCCGATTTAGACGTAGAAGATGTCAATAATCTACGCAGCGTGGGGAAACAAGCCCGGATGCTCATGTTACAAACCCCCTTCCCCCAAGACTTGCAAGCAGCGATCGCCGAACGCTATGCCGCGTTATGCAATGAATATGGTGCTGATACCGATGTCGCCGTGCGATCGAGCGCAACCGCTGAAGACCTGCCTGATGCCAGTTTTGCTGGACAACAGGAAACCTATTTGAATGTCCACGGGTTAAAAGGGGTTTTAGATGCGTGTCATCGGTGTTTTGCGTCCATCTTTACCGATCGCGCGATCTCCTATCGCCAAATCAAAGGTTTCGATCATTTCAACGTCGCCCTGTCAGTTGGTGTCCAAAAAATGGTGCGCTCTGACTTAGCCGCATCCGGGGTCATGTTCTCGATTGATACCGAAACCGGATTCAAAGACGTAGCCTTTGTCACGGCAGCCTACGGTTTGGGCGAGAATGTGGTGCAAGGAGCCGTCAACCCAGACGAATACTTTGTCTTTAAACCAACGTTGAAGAAAGGATTTCAACCCATTGTTCGCAAACGATTGGGCACCAAAGAAATCAAAATGATCTATGACGTTGGTGGGTCAAAGTTAACTAAAAATATTCCAGTACCACCCAGCGATCGCGATCTCTACGCCATCACCGATGAAGAAGTTTTGCAACTTGCAAAGTGGGCTTGTATCATCGAAGAACATTACACTCAAGTGCGTGGAATTTACACACCAATGGACATTGAGTGGGCAAAAGATGGCATCACAGGCGACTTATTTATTGTTCAGGCCAGACCGGAAACCGTACAATCCCAAAAATCAGATAATATCCTCAAATCCTACTCCTTGACGGAAAAAGGGCAAGTTCTGACGATTGGGCGTGCCGTCGGTGAAATGGTTGGCCAGGGCAAAGCCAGAGTCATTTTGGATGTCCATCGCATTGATGAGTTTCAAGCCGGGGAAGTTCTGGTTACTAACCGTACCGATCCAGACTGGGAACCCATTATGAAAAAAGCCAGCGCGATTGTGACCAACAGTGGTGGCCGGACGTGCCATGCTGCCATCATCGCACGGGAAATGGGTATTCCGGCGATCGTAGGTTGTGGGAACGCCACTGATGTGTTGCAAACGGGACAAGAGATCACCGTATCCTGTTGTGAAGGGGAAGACGGCAAAGTCTATGCAGGGTTACTGCCCTTTGAAGTGAAGGAAGTTAAGCTGGACAATTTGCCTCGGACTCGCACCAGCATCATGATGAATGTGGGCAATCCAGACGAAGCATTTAGTCTAGCGGCCATTCCGAATGATGGCGTTGGTTTAGCACGGTTAGAGTTCATCATTGCCAATCAAATTCAAGCGCATCCGTTGGCCTTAATTCATTACAACGAACTCAAAGATGAACTCGCTCGCTATAAGCTTGCAGACCTGACCAAGCATTACGAGAGCAAACCCGAATACTTCATTGATAAGTTGGCTCAGGGCGTGGGGGCGATCGCGGCTGCGTTCTATCCCAAACCCGTCATCGTGCGCATGTCTGACTTCAAGAGCAATGAATACGCCAATCTGCTAGGAGGTAAAGAATTTGAGCCAAAAGAAGAAAACCCCATGATCGGTTGGCGAGGAGCCTCCCGCTACTACGACGAAAAGTATCGCGAAGGCTATGCGTTGGAATGCGAAGCCATGCGCCGAGTCCGGAATGAGATGGGCTTGACGAATGTGATTCTCATGATTCCCTTCTGTCGCACTCCTGAGGAAGGTCAACGAGTACTCGCAGAGATGGAAAAACATGGTCTAAAACGAGGCGAAAATAATCTCCAAGTTTATGTCATGTGTGAGTTACCCAGTAATGTCATGCTGGCTGATGAATTTAGTAAAGTCTTTGATGGATTCTCGATTGGCTCCAATGACTTAACTCAGTTAACACTTGGCCTCGATCGCGATTCTGCCTTGGTTGCCCATTTGTTTGATGAACGCAATCATGCCGTCAAGCGGATGGTGCAACAAGTGATTCAAACAGCCAAAGTTCATCATCGCAAGATTGGAATCTGTGGCCAAGCACCCAGTGATTATCCCGAATTTGCCCGGTTCTTGGTTGAACAAGGGATTGATTCCATCAGCCTCAATCCTGATTCTGTCTTGAAGACCATTCTAGAAATCGCTGAAGCTGAGCAATTCTAGGATTTAGTCAGCAGCGATCGCGGTGATCTACACAATCAACCGCGATCGCCGCTGTTTGTAGGTCAAATCAAAAGGTCTAAGCTCTCTGTGGGATTCAACCCATGCAGTTGTCAAGCGACCACAGCATCATGACGATTGACAAGGCTACCCTAAAAAATTTGATTGAAAGAAGAACAATTAGATAAAGTATCCAACCGAGAAGACACTAAAGAGGAAAGCGAATTTGACTGGTTTTGATCAAAGGGATTACCCAATAGATCATCGACTTTACCTAAACCATTGCGAATGCTTTGACCGAGATTCTGGAGAAACTTAAAGTCATCATTCACCACTACTCCAATACCCAGATCATCCCTGATTAGGGCATTGGTAGGATTACTCAAGCGAACATCAAAAGTTTCAATGGATTCCACGGAGCGATCGCCACGAACTCCCACATGAATATGCTTTGTAGTTTCACCGGGATTAAAGGTCAGCAAACCAGTAATACTGTCATAGTCAGACCCGGCGATCGCGGTTCTATCTTGAGTTCCATACCCAACTGTGACTACATCATTTGACGGTTCGGACAATTTAACGGTGAACACAAAGTCTCGAAGGCCACGATTGCCTTCCAACTTGATGACATTGCCGATCGCCAGAGTGGGCGGTTCTCCCGGCGGAGTGGCCACATCATCATTGGTGATGGTTGCGGTGCCCTGCCCCTGGGCGATGGTGGCATTGCTGGGTTGCCCCAGATTCAGCACAAAGGTTTCGTCCGCCTCCACGACGGTATCGCCCAAAACGGGAATCGCGATGGTTTGGCTCGTCACACCGGGGTCGAAGGTCAGGGTGCCTGTGGTCGCGGTGTAGTCCGAACCCGCGATCGCGCTCCCATCCGCCGTACCATAGGTGACGCTGACCGGGGCCGTGCTCGCCGCCGACAGATTCACGGTAAACACAGCGCTGGTCGTGCCGTTGTTCCCTTCTACCACCGCTGTATTGCCAATGGCCACGGTCGGTAAATCCGGGGTAGCTACATCATCATTTTGCAGCGTAATCGGACTTTGGCCTTGGGCAATCGTGGCATTTGTCGGTTGGGCAAGATTAAGGAAAAATTGCTCATCCGGTTCAATGGTGGTGTCTCCCAAAATGGGAATCGCGATGGTTTGGCTCGTCACCCCTGGCGCAAAGGTCAGAGTGCCTGTGGCGGCAGAGTAGTCCGAACCCGCGATCGCCGTGCCATCGGCAGTGCTGTAATTCACGGTCACACTTTGGGTACTTGCAGCCGATAACGTGACCGGCACCAGCAGAGTATTCGGGCCGTTACCCTCCGCATTCGTCACTGTGCCAACGGCGATGGTGACAGGATTGGGATTCGGATTCGGTGGAGTCCCCCCAAATTCCAGCGCACCACTATCAGCCGCCCCAACCCGACTCGCCCCCAAAATATCCATTGCGGGCGCACCAGCAACCGCCGCATCGATCGCGGGAGAACCCGCCAATAGGGGATAAACATCCAGCGCCCCTACCTTTTGGAGTGCGCCCAGTTTCACATCCGCAAGCGTAACCTGGGCAGAGACGTTGCTATCACTGTTTACTCCAGGTGGCCACTGGAAATTCCCCCCGTTGTCAGTGAATTGACGGTTGGACTGCTGCAAAATGCCCCACCCATTGCCGCCATTATTCGCCGTGTTTTGATAGAAAATGCTGTTTTTTAAGTTGACCTGCACCCCGTTTTCGGCGGCGATCCCACCACCAACCCAACCCGCTTGGTTATAGGCGATCGTGGAATTGACCACATTTGCTGTACCTGCACCACTGAAAACAAAACCCCCGCCATTGTTGGAAAAACTATTGCCAAAGACTTGGTTTTCCGCGACAGTCGCATTCGTGATGGTGGTGTTTGCGTTCCGTTCTCGCAGTGCTCCGCCTTGACCGTTGGCAGTATTCCCCACAAAGGAAACATCGGTCAGCGTCAATGTGCCAGAACCCAGCGAGTTCCGTTGGTGCTCGATCGCGCCACCATTACCGCTTTCTCCTTGCGGCAGCCCAGTCGCCTGGTTGTCACGAAAACTGGAATTGGCAATCGTAACCTGATCTTCTGGATCATTGAAGAGATAAAGTGCCCCCCCTGCCGCACGCGAACTATTGCCCTCAAACACAGAGTTTTCAATGATGATTGAATCACTGGCGCGATCGGTATAAATTGCGCCACCATAGCCCCGCAAAAAATTATTCCCATTCGGGTCGTTGGTCGCATAACTGGCGGCTGAAACGTCATTGTTCAAAAACTGGGAATCGCGAACAATCAGTTGCGAATTGAGGGTATTAATTGCCGCACCATTAATCCCTTTATTTCCCTCAAATACGCTATTCAACACCGTTACAGTCGAAGCTTCTACCGCTGTAATGCCCGCAGAACCCCGCTCATCATTGGCGGCAGTGGCTTGGTTATTTTCAAAGCGAGAGTTGGTGACAAGGACGCTGCCCCGATTCGTGAAAATCGAAGCCCCGCCGCGATCGGCCACATTATCGCGGAATATCACATTGTCAAATTGCAGTTGAGCCTGATCAGTGGCATACACTGCGCCCCCTTGCCCACTGGTTGCCGCGCCCGCCAACGTCAGGTTTTTGACCGTGAACTGAGTTTGGCTGACGAAAGTTGATTCAACATTGAAAATACGAGATTGTTGATTTCCACTCAGCGTTAGACCGCTGGCCCCGGTGGCATCAATCGTTAAATTCTTACCGTTGGAAATCGTTAACTCACCACTGGTGAGGGCAATGGTTTGGTTCGCTAAAGCAGATGAAAATTGAATGACATCTCCCGACTGAGCACGGGCGATCGCATCTCTCAACGACCCGGCCCCACTATCAGCGGTGGTCGTCACAGTAATAATAGCCATCAAAAAGTCCTCAAAACAGTAATTGGTATTGCACCCAAAGCAGACCTAATTTGATAGCCAATGGCTAGGTAGAAGCCTTGTTATAGAACTCACTTAAGCCGTAACGAATATCACAACAAAAGGAGAGAAATTCCTGATTCCGAAACCAAGCCTAAACTCGAACGAATGCACCATTTGCAGCAAAGTTCCACTTCTATAAGAGTCCACAATCAGGATGAAATTGACCGAAATCCTTTGATACCAGGGAAAATCATTGCGCTTTGGGGTGCAAACTGTGATCGCGATCACAGGTCAATCTGTGGGCCGATTGCTCAATACGTTGACCCACGATCGCGGAAATCCCTGAAGCTCAAGCCCTTGAGGCTCAAACCTGACACCCCCCAACTTCATCAAATCCTTAACGAAAAACTGTTTAACTTCACAGAAAATTTATACTTAAATTCAAATTCATAGGTGATCCCGCTTTTGATCCAGGGGGGTGACAGTTTAGAAACTAGCCAACCCACGGGTTACTTTGTCACCGCTAGAAGTATCTATACCGCTCCACCACTGAGAAGGTGGGCCGCTTTTGAGTACGGGATTTTGCGCTCACGGAATGGTCGCGATCGCCATCCACCCAGCCCAACTCAGCATTCCTTGCGGCCAGCGCTTCATCCTTACCTCCCCTCACTCCGCCTCATACTCTAACGTATTCGCCAGAAGGTAGAGAGCAGGATGTGACCTTTGAGAGATGAGTCAAGGGCTGAATCTCGATACAGTTGGAATATCGAATTCGATAAGATATTCGCTACTCAGCAAGGAGAATTTATGAGTCAAGAGAATAGAGCAAAAGCAACAGCTAAAAACGTTGAAGGTAAAGTACAAGAGTTTATTGGCGAAGTTACTGGTAACCCCGAAGATAGAGCTGAAGGCCGTGCAAAGCAGGCTGAAGCTCAAGTTCGCCACACCACAGAAAACGTGAAGGATAAAGTTAAGAAAGCTCTTGACTAAGGCATTCTTAAACTAGCCTAATCACAGCCCCAAGTCCGAAGCAGATGATTGTTTTGGGCTTGGGGCTTAGTCATTTAATTTATTTTTATTCAATCGTCTTTTTCTTTAGTTTCCCTTAATCAATCAACTTAATCAGTCTAGTTTAGACATATTAAATCCTCGCGAGATTGAGCTTGCGATCGCAGTCTCATTGCGTCCTGGCAACCATTCAGCCATACTCAATACGAACACTTCTACAGGATTATTCCTTTCGACACAGGGTATTATCACATAACAATTCTCTTGGCAGATGTGTAATTGTTCTAGTTTTTAGATACTTGTTTCAGGTTAAATCAATACATCCAAGAGGTACTCAGAATGACTAACCAACGAGTTGAACGGGATACTTACGACGCTCATATCGTTCCTGCTGAGACAGCAGCCCGCATCGAACGGGAAGGTGAAAACTACAAGCATACGCCTGAGCACCAAGACTTTCAGGATGTTGATACCAACGCTGGTTTTACCGTTGATCAAGAAGGCTTGCTGAATAACTACGCGGTTGAACCTGAAATGTATTATGAAACCCCAGGGGATGCCCGCGCTCAAGAAGAGGCAGAGACGCAAGCTCGTCAACAAGAATTACACGAAATTAACGATACCAACGAGGAAGGCAAACTAGATAGCACCCATGACGAGCGCAGCAAGGGTACTGGGGTAATCTAAATTATTAGAAATAATCAAGTCTTAAACTACTAATAGGGATTAAGACCTTTTACTCACTTGATATGTACACTTTGCCACGATGGCTTGTACATCTTGAGGGAAGAAATTACTCGATAAAAGCTAAGATAATCTCGTTTATGTCTTAGCTTTTATCCCCACTCTTTTGACATAGGAGCACACTATGCTTAGCTTTTTTCTAACCATTTTAGCAACTGCGTTGAGTCTACTGGTCGTTGACCTTGCTGTCCCTGGTGTTGATATTGCAACGTTTCCCGCAGCCATCTTAGCCGCGATCGCCGTGGGCTTAGTTAACTCATCAGTTAAACCCGTTTTATCGGTTTTATCCTTGCCCCTCAACATTCTCACTCTGGGGTTATTCTCCTTAGTCGTAAATGGTATTTGCTTTTGGCTAGCTGCCATACTTGTACCTGGATTTTCAGTTCACGGCATCCTTGCAATTATCTTAGGCCCCATTCTGTTGTCGTTTGTCAATACCTTTCTGAGCAAGTATTTTGCAGAACGAGAATTCACAAACATGAGTTCTGGAACGTAAGGTTTACTTACCAAATCAGCTAATTTCTAGAAAGATCAAGAGAGCATCCTAACACTACAGAATGACTCTCCTGCTTAAATCTAGATTCTCAAATAATATGGGAATCAGTTGCAACGTAGCTCTCCTGGGTTAAACAATAACTCAGAAAAAGAAGTACAAGAGTAGGCTTTAACAAAGCTGAAGTTAGGTAGGCTCAACCTCAGTAATGCCTTAACGCTACACTCCTAACCACTCACTTATCTTTGATGGCGTCTTTACTAGGTGCCATCATTTTTTATTATTTATCCTAACTAATATTGAGATTTTTGCTAGCCAGCAATGAGACTTATTATCAGTTACCGCAATATTTATCCCAAGCATGACAAACTTGGAATCGGCCACGCCGACTGAATGAGCTATCAACTTAAATTTTACGAAAAACTAATTTAAGCTGATGTAGTCTTTGTACAGGGCGATTCAGCGGCTGATTAGATATCAAACCATTATTCAATATTTTTTACTGACACCGATTCGTGATCGCAAATTGCGCGATCGCCCTCACTTTTCATGCAATGAACTTAGCCTTCATTTTAGCACTCCTAAAATCTCCGCTTAATTAGCCAAAAAGTGTATAGCTTTTTACCTAAATAGTTGGCGAAATTAGTGCATAAAACCAGTGAGTGTGTCGGATAAGTTACTAAACTGTCTGAGTTTGGTCTGAACTCTTGCAACTCTATCAAGATTTGTATGCTGAATAACACCATGCCCCAGGTTATTGCTGGTTATCCCGTTGCCTTGCCTCAGGAGCCATCGCATTTTAGCCAAGCTCGTTTGAGTGGGTTGGAATCGGCCATTGGCAATAGTCTCTGGAGCGATCGCCAACCCCACTCCGCCTCAAGCCACAGTGAGCGACAAGAAGACGCGAGAGCGGCGATTCTTGAACCCCGCGTTGCTCCCCCCGTGCTTGCCGCCGATGCCGATGATCTGCCCAGTGGCGCGATTGAACTCGGTAGTCTGAAAACACCCCAGACTCTTACGGGCGAGGTCAACCTCAATGATCAGTCCGACTTTTACCACTTCACCTTCGAGCAAAGCAGCAATTTCAATCTCTCCTTATCAGGGTTAACCGCCGATGCCGATGTGCGGTTGTTTGGTGATGTCAACAGCAATGGTGCGATTGATGCAGGAGAGGAAATTCAGCGATCGCAACAAGGTTTAAACAACCCAGAAGCGATGAATATCGCCGATCTAGCAGTGGGCAGTTATTTCATCCAGGTCTATCGATACAGCGGCAACACAAGCTATACCCTCAATCTTTCGCCCAATCGGCTCAGTGATATCCTGCCCACCGAGTTTAACTTAGGCACCCTCATGGGTACACAATCCGTGAGCGGCATAATCACCAACAAAAACACAACCGATGTCTACCGCTTTAGCCTCACAGACAACAGCGCCTTGAATATATCCCTCACGGGGTTAGCCGCAGATGCTGACGTTCGCTTAATTCGCGATGCCAACAACAATGGATTGGTTGATGCTGGGGAAGAATTGGCGCGATCGCAACGGGCTAGTAGCATCGACGAAGCCATCAACTGGGCCAGCTTAAGCAATGGCGACTACTTTATCCAGGTCTACCAATACAATGGCGAAACGGCCTATCAACTCAATTTATCCACCACCACTCTCAGCAATTTACTATCCGCCGAAGTCGATTTAGGCCCACTGAGTACAGCCCAAACACATCTTGGCAACCTTAACAGCACAAATACTGTTGATACCTTTCGCTTCACCTTAAACCAAGCAAGCATCCTAAATCTAAATCTAAGTGGACTCAGTAATAATGCAGATGTTCGACTCATTCAAGACTTAAATAACAATCAAATTTTGGATAGTAGTGAAATCGTTGCCGCATCCAGCAATTGGGGTGCTGCACCAGAAATATTGAACCAAAACTTGCAAGCAGGCACCTATTTTATCCAGGTTTACCAATCTCTAGGCGATACCAATTACAACCTCACTCTGTGGGCCTCGCCCACCGCGCCCCCTACGGATAATGCTGGTAACACTTTAGCCACCGCACGGGATTTGGGTATACTCAGCAGTCCCCAAACCATGCTTGACTATGTTGGGGCGCTGGATCCCAATGATTTTTATCGCTTCACGCTCAACGGTGCCAATAGCGTGACTCTCAACCTATCCGGGTTAAGTGCTGACGCAGATATGCAATTGATCCAAGATAGAAACAACAACGGCATTGTTGATGCGGGTGAAGTGTTGGCCTATCCCTGGCAAGATGGCAACCTCCCCGAAACTCTCACCACCGGGCTTGAGGCTGGCACCTACTACATTCGGATCTTTCCCTATAGTGGTAGTACCACTTATAGTTTGACCGCTTCTGCGAGTCCCATTTCACTTCCCAGCGGCTACAGCAGCAACTTCGGTTATGGATTAGTTGATGCGGCGGCGGCTGTGGCACAAGCAGTCAATCAAAGTCCCTTCGTGTCAGTCCCAGATCTGGCTGGATTGAATCCAAGTCTGAATCAAATCCATGTGCCAGACGTGTGGGCAAATAGCTATACCGGCCAGGGCGTTGTGGTGGCAGTTGTTGATTCGGGGGTAGATTATACTCACCCTGATTTAGATGAGAATTTGTGGGTCAATTCTGATGAAATTGCTGGTAACGGTATTGATGACGATAGCAATGGCTTCATTGATGACGTGCGAGGTTGGGATTTTGTTCAAAATGACAACACTCCGACTGATCTCGATGGCCACGGGACTCATGTTGCCGGGACGATTGCGGCGGAGAACAATGGGTTTGGTGCGACTGGCGTTGCCCCCAATGCCAGGATTATGCCTGTGCGGGTTTTGGATGAATCGGGGTCGGGGACGTGGGCTAGCGTCGCGGCTGGGGTGCGTTATGCCGCAGATAATGGGGCACAGGTGATTAACCTGAGTTTGGGAGGAGGTGCAACGGCTCCCGTGGTGACGAGTGCCATTCAGTATGCCGTGAGCCGTGGGGCGATCGTGGTGATTGCCTCAGGGAATGAGGCAGCCAATCAACCTGGGTTTCCGGCAAATCTTGCGAATCAAGCGGGGGTTATTGCTGTTGGGGCGGTCAACAGTGCCAATCAACTGGCAAATTTTTCCAATGATGCGGGCATGTTTCCGTTGAATTATGTCGTCGCACCGGGGGTCAATATTTACTCGACGACACCGGGCAATACCTATCGCGTTTTCAATGGAACCTCAATGGCAACGCCCCATGTGGCTGGGGTGGCGGCGCTGATGTTGAGTGCAAATCCCACTTTAACACCAGCACAAATCACCCAAATTCTGACCCAAACCGCTAGGGGAGGTGTGGTCACAGCTTAATCCTGGGTAATTGTGGGCGATCGCCCCCTACGACCACCCGGTGCGATCGCCCCGCTCCAGGAATTTCGCTCTCAAGAGAGAGACGGCATTCCCACTCACAGCGGATGGATTGATCTGCCCATAATCGGTATGGTTTAGTTGAGTTACGTTATCTAGCGATCGCTGGGAAAGAGGTATTTATGTTGAACTGGAACTTAATCAATCTATTATTGGAAGCCCCAACCAAGAGCGCCGGACATTTTCCGGTCTCTTTTACTGTCGTATATGTCGTTGGATTTATTGCTGCTGTTGGCATTGGGTCAATCGCTTGGTACAACTCGAAGCGCCCCGTCGGCTGGGAAGACAAAGAACGGCCTGAAGTTGTGCCCGAAGTGAAAGAAACCGAAAATCCAGGCGTTTAAGCGCCGACTGCGGCGCAGGCATTGCGCTTCAAACCCCCGGATTCAAACCCGAATGTGGTGCAGGACAGACCATCTCTCCTGCACCTTTTTAGTGACTGATTGAATAACTGAACCTGGCTTTGGCGATCGCGGTTGATCGGCCATTGGTGCATCCCGCCCAACCTTAGTCGAGTTTGGCAATCCACCGCTGGTACATCCCCCGAATTGCTTTGATCACCGAGTTGTCGGCTGGCTCCGCAGTGTTGCTGGGGTCAAGCATTTGCAACTCATGCAACAGTTTTGCTTCTTCATTTTCTACAGACCCATCGCTGTAGATTAGGCCACTAATTGCTTCCAACAACTGCTGGCACGCTTCCGAAGTGGGGCGATCGCCCAAATATTGCCGCACCCACTCATAACATTCCTGCTGAGAAACAGGCCGAAATTCATGGAGCAGCGGTTGAATTTCCGGTTCGTTCGCAATGCCTTTTTCCTTCGCAATGCGATGCAAATATTCGCGCTCTTCGGGCTGCACTCGACCATCGAGCCAAGCAGTACCGATCAAAATTTTCATCAGGTTCTTGACGCTGGGACTTGCGGTTGTCATGACATATCCTCTGCGGTGAATTGACCCATATAGCTACGATAGGCCAGTCCGTTGGAAACCGCAGGAAATCATCAGAAGTTTTAGACTTTTTTCAAGAAAAATGAATCCCGCCCCCGCGATCGCGGGACACGCCCTCCACAGAGACTATGGCTTGCAGTCCAAAGCCCCTTGGCTGCCGCCCGCTTGGCCCTTAGGAAACACTGGCCGCGTTTGGTGCCAGTTGCACAATAAAAAATCCATCCAAATTGTGTTCATAGGGCAAAATTTTGGCCCAGCCAAAGGGCGTCGTGAAGGGCAAATGGTCGGGCAAGGGCACCAGGTGCCAGGTGGGATGGGTCGCCAAAAAATGTTCAATCACATGTTCATTTTCGTCAGGATGCAAGGTGCAGGTGGCATAGACCAACAACCCGGTGGGTTTAACCCAGGTAGCCGCTTGGTGCAGGATCTCCCGTTGCAATTGGCTCAGGGTCGCAACCGAGTCTGGAGTTTGTCGCCAGCGGGCATCGGCATGGCGGTGCAAGGTGCCCAACCCCGAACAGGGCGCATCGACTAAGACCCGATCGCCCTGCTGCAACCACTGGGTTTGCTGCCGACTGTCGCCCGTTTGAATTTTGATGCTCTGCAAGCCGAGGCGATCGCAATTTTGCTGCACCTTTTTGAGGCGAGACGGCGTTTTATCGCAGGCCCAGACCGTCCCGCGATCGCCCATTAATTCCGCCAGGTGGGTCGTTTTGCCCCCCGGTGCGGCGCAAGCATCAATCACCGTTTCCCCCGGTTGGGGATTCAGCACATGGCCCACCAGTTGGGCACTGCCATCTTGCACCATCCACCACCCCTCCTGAAACCCAGGTAAGCGGGTGATATCCCCAACTGGATTGACTAACCGCAACGCCTGGGGCAAATGAGGCAACCGCTGCACCTCAACGCCAGCCGCGTGAAAAGCCGCTTCCACCTGGTCGAGCGTCGCCCGCAGGGGGTTTACCCGCAAGTCAATCGAGGGCGACTGGTTCAACCACTGACACAGGCGTGCCGTCGCCAATTCCCCAAATTGCTCCAGCCACACCGCCACAATCCAATCAGGGTAGCTGTGCAACATGCCCAACCGGGCGATCGCTTCATTGGGCAAATGGAGGGGATCGATCGCCGAAGTTGGGGTCGCCGCCGACGGCTGGGTCGCCCGCTCATACTGCCGCAAAATCCCATTCACCACCCCCGCCAAGCCCGCAAAACCATTGGCCTTGGCCAGTTCCACTGTTGTATTCACTGCCGCAGAAGGCGGCACATGGGACAGATACCGCAGTTGATACAACCCCACATGCAAGATCAGGCGCAAATCCGGCGGTTGGTGATGACTGGGCTTTTTGCCAAATTGATCCACCAGGGAATCCAAAGTACGCTGTTGCCGAATGGTGCCATAGACCAACTCCGTCAATAGGCGTTTATCTTGAGGATTCAGGGGCGATCGCTGCAACGTTTGATCCAGGGCAACATCCGCGAAAGCACCCCGCTGAATCATACGGAGGGTTGTAAAAGCCAATTGGCGAGGACTGGGAGACACAAATTTAGTACCACTTCAAACTAGCAAAGCAAAATGCCCGTGTCTCAGCATAGTAGATAGCGCGAGCAACGGGGGCTGAATCTGGCCAAATCCCCCCGAAACTGCTCCCTAGCCTTGCCAGAACCGCGTCCGCAAAATCATCAACCGCGCATTGGCTGGTTCCATCGGCACGCGCCCCCGCGCCACGCACGACCAAATGTGATCAAAGGCCAACCCCGGATTGCCGTTTTGGTCACTGGCAAAATACCCATGCCCTGTCGGATTGTCGTACACGTTATTAAAATCACCACAATCTAACGCAAAAACATTACGCGGCACTTTGTCCAGGCGTTCTGGCCCAGTATGGCCCAGGCGGCGGGCCGTCACACTCATATTGGCCACCTTACTGGCCCGCATCGCCAAGTCATCCCCAGCAAAATACACCACCACATTACGGGTGGAATGGGCAATAAATTCACCGTCTTGCCCGAAATCTAAGGTGTTATTTGAGACATCGGCAGCCAACATAAAAATGTTCCGAAAAATGAGAGGAAAGCCCTGAGGTTTGAAGTATTGAATGGTGCGTCCGATCGCGCCCCGCAATACTCGATTTCCCATCGAATGAGCCAAAATATTAATCGGCTTTGTACAGGGATCAACCAGTGTACTGTTAAGCGATCGCCAGTCCAAAAACTTTTCAAACAATCGGGCATAAGCAATATCACTCGCATCTGCCGCAATCTGATCATCAAAATAATCTTTCACCGCACCAAAATCATTATCACAGGGCCAAATCACTGGCACCACCTGAATATAGCCTTCGGCTTTTTGGTCAAACAAGCGTTGGAGTTCTTGGGCCTTGGGAAAAATGGCAGGCTCCGGCAAGTTAGAATAACCATGCAGATAAAACAAAATCTGCTGACAGGTTGACTCTTTTAAGCGACTGAAAAAAGCTTGATTACCAATTTCTACATAATCATTTTCGCCTTTCCGTTGGCAGAAATAAACGGATTGTTCTGCCTGGTTATTTGATAGTTCAAAATGGACTTGACGGGGCAAGGTAAATGACCCATCTGGATTAACAGATGTTGGCCCTTCTTGCAAGACGCGATTAGTGACAAATAGCATAGTTTTTAGAGATATAAATTTCGCGGTTCGAGTCTTTTATACTGCACGAATTTGGTGCTTCGGGGAGAACGTGAGGTTTCTTAACGCCCCTGGCGATCGCAGCCCCAGTCCCGGCCCAAGGGGGCATTGCACCAGAAAGCTAGCCCCAGGAACAAGACCCAAACAGGCTCAAAACAGGCTTTTTAGCTGGCCACACAAAAACCAGCTAAATCAACAGGAAATCAACACAGAAAGATTTTAGCGATGTGAAAAGAAATGAGGCATTCTAGTGATTGGGTTCGGCCTGTGACACGAGCGATCGCCACGGGCAACCTGGAACGCCACTGCATCAGCCCTGGGGTAAACACACTAACCCCCAGCATCACACGATCGTCATTTTTATGGAGGAAATTATGCCAGAACAAAAGTTGACAGTCTTGGTCACTGGGGGTGCAGGGTATATCGGTTCCCATGCGGTGCTGGCTCTTCAGCAAGCGGGATACGATGTCATCATTTTGGATAACCTGGTTTACGGTCACCAAGACATTGTGGACTCGGTATTAAAAACTGAACTCATCGTTGGGGATACCAGCGATCGCGCCCTACTGGATAACTTGTTTGCCAGTCGCGAGATTGCCGCCGTCATGCACTTTGCCGCCTACGCCTACGTCGGAGAATCCGTCTCAGAACCCGCAAAATATTATCAAAATAACGTCGTTGGCACCCTGACCCTGCTCGAAGCAATGGTTGCAGCCTCCATCAAAAAATTTGTCTTCTCCTCCACCTGCGCCACCTACGGCGTACCCACCGCCGTCCCCATTCCCGAAGACCATCCCCAAAGCCCCATCAATCCCTATGGCGCAACCAAATTAATGGTGGAACGGATTTTGCAAGACTTCAGCCCTGCCTACGATTTCCGCTCTGTCTGCTTCCGCTATTTCAACGCCGCCGGAGCCGACCCCGAAGGCCGCCTGGGCGAAGACCACAACCCCGAAACCCACATCATTCCGCTGGTACTGTTGACGGCATTGGGCCAACGAGACTCAGTTTCCATCTTTGGCACCGACTACCCCACCCCCGATGGGTCTTGCATTCGCGACTACATCCATGTAACCGATTTGGCCCAGGCTCACGTTTTGGGGTTGGATTATTTGCTCAAGGGTGGCGAAACAACGGTGTTTAACCTGGGCAATGGCAATGGCTTTTCAGTCAAAGAAGTGATCGACACCGCCCGCCAAGTCACAGGCCGAGAAATTAAAGCGGTGGAATGTCCTCGCCGGCCCGGTGATCCACCAGCGTTAGTCGGAGGCAGCGATCGCGCCCGTCAAATTCTCGGCTGGAATCCTCAATATGCCGACCTGACCCAAATCTTGACCCATGCGTGGAACTGGCACCAACGGCGACACGGGTAAGGAACAGTACAAAACATGAACCGGGGGCACTCCGTCTTGCACCATAGCAACAGCGCCCCACCCGCCCTTTATGCCCCGGTGAGGTCGGGATAAATCAGCGATCGCCCGTTCCGGCAAAAAATCCTGAAGTCGTGCCGTAAACATCCTTTTCAGCGATCCGAACTCGACTAAAATCAGGAAATGCAAAATCAACCGTCCTTCCCCAATCTTCCCTCCTGTACTTGGCAACGGCCCATTGGTTTGGGCTGGGAACGGCCTTATACCGTGCGCTATTCCAGTAATTTGGATGACGGGCCGTGGCATGGGATGCCCTTGGGGGGGTTTGGGGCGGGCTGCATTGGGCGATCGCACCGAGGCGACTTTAATCTGTGGCACGTCGATGGCGGCGAGCACATCTTTCAATCCGTGGGGGCCTGCCAGTTCAGCATTTTTGAACAGAGCGCTCACCACACCCAAGCCTATGCCCTGGCCACCGTCGCCCCAACCGATGGGAGATTGCAGCACTGGCAGTGGTATCCTGCGGCCACGACCGAACAGCCCACAGGCACTTACCATGCCTTGTATCCCCGCAGTTGGTTTGTCTACGAGCACGTCTTTCGGGCCAAACTCACCTGCGAGCAGTTTTCGCCCATCATCGCCCACAACTACAAAGAGTCGAGTTATCCAGTCGCGGCATTTGTGTGGACGGCGCACAATCCTACCCAGCAACCACTGACCTTGAGCATTATGCTGTCTTGGCAAAACATGACTGGGTGGTTCACCAACACGGCCAAATCGCCAGAGGTGCAAGTCCGGGATGATGGCAGTCCGGTGTATGAGTATGAGCCGCGTTGGGGCGAAAGTACGGGCAATTGCAACCGCTTGGTGCAATCGGGGCACGAGTTAGGCATCGTGCTGGGCCACAGCCGCCCGCCCGAGAATCCCGCTGAAGGGGATGGCCAATGGGCGATCGCGGCCACTATTCCCCCCCAGGGTACGGGCTTTTACCACACGCGCTGGAATCCCACGGGGGATGGCGCAGACCTGTGGCACACCTTTGCCCAAACGGGGACATTGCCCAATCGGGCTGACGATACCCCCGCCCAGCCCGAAGAACAGATTGCCGGGGCGATCGCCGTCAAGCTTACGCTGCAACCGGGTGAAACCATCGAAATTCCCTTTACCCTCAGTTGGGATTTTCCAGTCATGGAATTTGCAGAGGGTGTGACCTATCTCAAACGCTACACCGACTTTTTTGGGAACAAGGGCCGCGCGGCCTGGGCGATCGCCCACACGGCCTTAACCCACTATGCCCAGTGGCAAACCGCCATCCAAACCTGGCAACAACCGATGCTCCAGCGGCAAGATCTCCCCGACTGGTTCAAAATGGCGCTCTTTAACGAACTCTACGATTTAACTGGCGGCGGTACCGTTTGGAGCGCCGCCACCGCTGCTGACCCCGTGGGGCAATTCGCCGTGCTGGAATGTTTAGACTACCGCTGGTACGAAAGCCTAGACGTTCGGCTATACGGCTCCTTTGGCCTCTTGATGCTGTTCCCCGACCTGGAAAAAGCGGTGATGCGGGCCTTTGCACGGGCGATTCCGGCTAGCGACGATCGCACCCGCATTATTGGCTACTACCACACCTTGGGGGTCGAGAGTCCCCAAGCCGTCCGCAAGGCCGCCGGAGCCACGCCCCATGATTTAGGCGCACCCAACGAGCACGTCTGGGAAAAAACCAACTACACCAGCTACCAGGACTGCAACCTGTGGAAGGATTTGGCCTGTGATTTTGTATTGCAGGTCTATCGCAACTTTGTGTTCACAGGGTCAACGGATAGCCAGTTTTTGCAAGACTGCTGGGGCGCGATCGCCCAGACCATGCATTACCTCAAGTGCTTTGATGTCAACTTTGACGGCATCCCCGAAAATAGCGGTGCCCCCGACCAAACCTTTGATGACTGGCGACTCGACGGCATTAGCGCCTATTGTGGGGGGCTGTGGTTGGCCGCGTTGGAAGCCGCGATCGCGATCGGGCGGTACCTGGCCGAAAACACCAGTGACATTCGCCTGCTCACCACCCTCTCGCGGGATATTGGCGACTTCCAGTTTTGGCTAGAACAATCGCAATGGCTCTATCACGAAACCCTGTGGAACGGGCAATATTACCGGATCGACAGTAACAGCGGTTCCGATGTGGTCATGGCTGATCAACTCTGTGGCCAATTCTATGCCCGGATGTTGAAGCTACCCGATATCGTGCCCTACGATTGCGCTAAAACAGCGGTTCATACCGTCTACGAAGCGTGTTTCGTTAAATTCAACGATTATTTGCGATCGGGCGCACTCCAGGCCCAGCAGTTTAGTTCCGTCCAGGAAGCCCGCGCCGCCGAAGGTAGCACTCCCGACCTTACCGAGGAGACAGCCTCTACCCCTTCCACAGCAGTAGACCCCGTAGCAACGGCGATCGCCCCCGACAGCCCACCCCAACTCCCGATTCAACTGCCCCTGGGCGCGGCCAATGGCGTTCGGCCCGACGGTTCTCCCGAAAATCCCAATTCCACGCACCCCCTGGAAGTTTGGACAGGCATCAACTTTGGTCTAGCCGCATTTATGGTGCAAATGGGCATGCGCGATGAGGCCATGACCATCACCCATGCCGTTGTGCAGCAGATTTACGAGAATGGGCTGCAATTCCGCACCCCCGAAGCGATTACCCCAGCGGGCACCTTCCGGGCCAGCCACTACCTGCGGGCAATGGCCATCTGGGCGATTTACGGCGTGTGGACAGGGCAACTGTAGACAGTGAACGTTGGGCGGCGAGCGATCGCGTCCATGTTGCTGCCTACACGATTAAAACAGAATCACCGCTGGCGCTGTGCGATCGCCCCATTGCCAAATCAGGCGAATGAGCGGCAACCACAGCAAACTGGCGATCGCCACACCCGTTAGGATCAAACCCACGTTAAGCGGCGACGCAACAGCCAACAACTGAATTGCTATTTTGGCCAGGGCAAACACCAGCACCAGGGCAAACACCGCCGCCCACAGCAAAATGACCAACCCAGTTAACACCGCAAGCTGACTCGGCAACAGGGAAGCCGCCACCAAGACACACAGCGAGAACAACACCAAAACGCGCCCCGCTCCGCCGGCTAGCACCAGTTGCAGCAATCGCGTCGTCAACTGCTCTGCCGCGATCGCCCCTGTCATTAACCACAGACACAAACCACCCACCAGCACCACCACGACCCAATACACGGGTGGCAGCAACCGGAACAGAGCATAGCCCAAATAACTGCCGCTCAGCCAAACGACAATGAGCCAAAGCCAAAGGGGAGGCGCGATAATCTTTTGGGGCATCAGGAAACAACCTTGTCATGCAGGCGGCCATAGAGTGGGCAATCGTGAATTTTGCCTGTTGTTTTTGATTATGCCCAACCGACCGCGAGATCGCCCGCTAACTATGGTTTTTCGTCCATTAAAATGGCCCTGATTGCTTGGTGGTGTGTTGAGGCTTCTAAGCAGTCACGCAACCGCGCCAAGGCGATCGCACAAACGGCAGAGAATCATCAACCCGTTAGCCAAGTGGTCAGGGCATCCTGCATCCTATGGAGCCATTGACTGATTCAGCCTGCCAGCCAGAAACACAATCGTGCCTGCTGGAGGCGAACCAATAGGGCAGTGTTTAGATTTCGATGATATGCGCGTAGATGGCGGCAACCAAAATGTTGACAGCCAACAACAAAATCGCCCAGGAGGCCCGGAATGTGTAAGACGGCTTTTTATCTGCCATATGCGTTTAGTTCCTTGTGAACGACTTCTAACGAATACCAAAAAACGTACAGTTTTGTGATGTTCCGGGATGAAAATTTACGTGGTGTTTCCGTTGGAAAAATCGATGCCTGGGCTAGGCTGCAAGATGCACCACCCGGCAGATCAAACTGTCTCTCCGGCATGATAAGAACTCCGCACCAACGGCCCCGATCGCACATGGCTAAAGCCCAACCGCTGAGCGATCGCCCCCAGTTCATCAAATTCTGCTGGAGTCCAGTAGCGGTGGACGGGCAAATGCTCCAGGGAAGGCCGCAAATATTGCCCAATCGTCACGCGATCGCACCCGACTGCGCGTAAATCGGCCAGGGTAGCGGTAATCTCTTCCACCGTTTCTCCGTGGCCCACCATTAACCCCGATTTAGTCGGAATTGCTGGATTGCATTGTTTGACCAAAGCCAAGACCCGCAGCGATCGCTCGTATTTAGCTCCCCGCCGCACTGGCCCTTGGAGCCGTCGCACCGTTTCGATATTGTGGTTGTAACAGGCAGGCTGGGCCGCGACCACGGTGGCAATCCGTTGGGCTTGTAAATCATCGGGGGTTACGTCGGGGTGCTGGTCATCCCGTCCGCCCCAAAAGTCTGGGGTCAGGAGTTCGATTTGGGTCTCTGGCGCGATCGCCCGAATCGCCTGCATCGTCTGGACAAACCACCCCGCCCCCTGATCGGGCAAATCATCCCGCGCCACAGAGGTCAACACCACATACTTCAGCCCCAAGAGTTGCACGGCTTCCGCCACCTTTTGCGGCTCGTCTGCATCCAACGGCATGGGCGCATGGCCCTTATCCACCTGGCAAAAGGCACACGATCGCGTACACGTTGGCCCCATCAGCAAAAACGTTGCCGTCCCCTGGGCATAGCACTCCGCCCGATTCGGACACCGTCCCTCTTCACAAATCGTGTGGATCTGCCGTTGCTTGATGATGCGCTGGACGGTCGAAATTTCACTCGACTTACCAATCGGTCGGCGCACCCACTCTGGCAACTGCACCCATTCGGGGCGATCGCGCCGGGGCGTGCGATCTTGCAAAAAATTTTCCGGAGAATTCGTTGGCACAACCATAAGCGCGGGAATACTAGCCGAGTAACACGAGTAGAGGACAGTTGATATGCTTACGATTCTAATGGCTTTATTCTCCTCTAGTCATCGTCTCGCTGCGCCAACGCTGGCCACCGTCCCGGTTCCCGTCACCCAGCCCACCCGCGATCGCAGCCGTGATTCTAGCCATCAACGGCTAAACTAGAAAGCATTAGCCATATTCGGCAGCACGAGTACAATACTAGAGTTGCGTTTATTTTGGTTTCGGCGATCGCGCAGCATCCCCCAGCAGAACGCATCTACCATCCTTTAGGTTAGAGATGGTTCTGGCCAAATTCATCATCAGTCCCGCAGACACCACCAAGGAGTTCAACTGTGGCTAGTCACAAAATCCTGGTTATTGACGATAGCGCCGTCATTCGCAACATGGTTTGCGATATGTTGCCCAAAGGTAACTTTGAAGTGCTGGAGGCCAAAGACGGGTTACAAGGGCTAAACCTGATTCGTCAAGAACGCCCCAACCTGATTATGTTGGATTTTTTGCTGCCCAAGATGAGTGGGTGGGAAGTCTTTCAACAAATTCAGGCCCAACCAGAGCTACAGGCAATTCCCCTGGTTTTGATGTCAGGCCGCAAAGAAGAAGTCACCGAAAAATTGCAGGAACCCTTCCAGTACTTTGAATTTGTCCAAAAACCTTTTGACCAACGCCAACTGATCGAAGCGATCAAATCGGCAATGGCCAAAGCGAAGCGTCGTCCGGCACCCGTTCCCGCGCCCGTTTCCCCCACTAGCAGCGACGGCGGAGCCGATGTGGCAGAACTCCATCAGAAAATTGCCAAGATGCAGGCCGAGATTGATGGCTTGAAGAAACAAATGGGGCAAATTCTGGCCTTCATCAAACAAAAACTGAAATAGGTTTCAGTCAGTCAGTCTCAATTAATCCTAAAGGTGGGGGCGATCACTTGCGATCGCCCCTTTCGCGTTAAAAAACGCCCTTCCACCCCACTCATCCTGACTAGCAAAACCAGGGATCGGTAGGGTCTGTTGCAACCCATCTGGATTTCCAGCAGCGATCGCGAACGAACTGCATCAACTCGCCAATCATGGCGCTTTCAGCCAAGCAGGTTTTTCACCCCAGAACTATTCTAACGCTAGCAACTTTCTAGCTCTAGCAGTTTCTTGGCTCTAGGAACTTCTTAACTGCGTCTACTTTTCTTTCATCGTCCAAGAGCCATCCCAATCATCGTCTGGGGGCTCTGTGAGGTAAGCTTGACACCGTTCTAGATGCAACTTTGCAGCCTTATCGTCTTTATTCAGCTTCAGTACCTTCCCAAATTCCGCCATTGCCAAGGGGAAGTCTCGCTTCAAAAACAGCGATCGCCCTGCATGGTAACAGTCAATAATTTGCTTCGTTTCATCGGGGATAGAATCATCTTTTGCCGCAACCAACTCATAGATCTTGACGGGTCGGTCTTTCCCTTTCACCTTGATGTAATCCAGTTCCCGTGCCCAAATCCGCGCTGCACAAGGATTATATGTATTCTCACTAATAATAATGTCAGTACCGTATTGTTTACTGGCACTTTCCAAGCGCGAACCTAGGTTCACCCCATCGCCGATCGCCGTAAACTCCATCCGTTTTGCCGAACCAATATTCCCGCTAATCACCTCATCCGAATTGATCCCAATCCCAATCCGAATCGGTTTGTATTTCAGCGGATTACTAGCGACCCATTTAATGTTGAATTCAGCCAGTTCCCGACGCATATCCAGCGCTGTTTGTACCGCCATCCACTCGTGATCATCCAGCGGCAACGGCGAACCAAATACCGCCATAATCGCATCCCCAATATATTTATCCAGGGTGCCTTTATGCCGGAAGACCGCATCCACCATCGGCTCAAAGTAATCATTCAGCATCTTCACAACTTCTTCTGCCGTCAGGCTTTCCGTAATGGTTGTGTAACTGCGAATATCCGAGAACAAGACGGAAGCTGGAATCCGTTTGCCACCCAAGCCCGTGTCACCATTACTCAAAAGCTGCTCTGCCAACTCCTGAGACATATAGCGACTCATGGTAGATTTCAGCCGTTTTTCGTCGCTAATATCGTCCATCACAATCAAAGCGCCCGTGACGATATCTTTAGACTGGTCTTCACTAGAGCTAACCTGACCATTTTTCGCCTTCTTGTGCGCTTTGTCTTCTTTGGCATTAATGATGGTATTGATTGACAAATTGATGCTGTGTTGCTCTTCCTTACCGCTGTCTTTAGCCGCGTGGAGATTAATATCCAAATATTCTTGCTCTCGATCTTTTAGCGTTTGTGGGTTTAGCGCTTTACCCAACATCGCTTCAAAATCGATAGATTCTTTGGTTTCAATATGAATTAAATCAGCGAGCGAACGACCTTCTAAGGAAACACTTTGCTCAAGCCCAAGTAGGGATTTTGCACTTTCATTCACTACAATCACATGCCCATTTTTGTCAGTGGAAATCACACCATTGGTCAGCGATCGCAAAATATCTCGTTGGAGCTGTTCCTGTTGTCGAACTTTTTCAAACAACTTGGCATTTTGCAGAGCAACCCCAGCCTGAATATTGAACGCCTGCATGAATTCCTGGTCGCCCCGGTTAAAACTGGCCTTCCAAATTTCCGGCGCTTCCGGATAGTCATCTGGGTTGTAAGGAGGATAGTCGCCTTGCCGTTTTTTATTCATCAACTGGGTGACAGCAATGAGGTCCCCATCCGCATTAAACACAGGCATACAGAGCAAACTGCATGAACGATAGCCCGTTTTCTTATCGGTTTCTTTCGAGATTTGAGAATTAGGATTGTCGTAGAGGTCAAAGGGAATGATCAACGGTTCGCCGGTCATCGCAACTTGGCCCGCAAAGCCTGCACCGAGAGGAATGCGGTAGTCTTGCAAGGTACCGTTAATCACAATCTTCGTCCAGAGTTGATCGCGATCGTGGTCAATCAGCCATAACGTACTGCGATCGGCCTGCATCAGTTCTTTCGCTTCTTCCATCACCCGCTTCAGGGTTTCTTCCAAGTCCAAACTGCTCTGGCTCAGAGATTTTGTAGCCTTCATCAAGGCAGAAGCAGCTCGTTGTTGTTGGGTGGCTTTGTAGAAGGAACGAGAGGATTCAATAATTAAACGAATTGACGGAGCAAACTCTTCAAAAACTTGCTCATCGGCTTCGGTAAAGCCCACGCGATCAATTTTTTGGTCTAAGGACGCAAAGGGATCATGATTGGCTTGCAGTTTGTTCAAAAGCTGCACCACTGCGACTAATTTGCCGTCATTCAAAAGGGGCATAGCCAGCATGGAATAGGTGCGATAGTGGTTGCGCTCATCAAATTTTTTCGCCGCCGCCGATCGCGGATCGTCATAAAAATCGTAGGGAATGTTGACCCGCTGCCGTTTCGTCGCAACTTCACCAGCGATTCCAGCATTCATCGGAATCCGCAATTCCAGGTTTTTACCATTTTCATCTTTGGCAACAATAGACCACAGCTCGTGCTTATCTTCATCCAACAAAAAGATGGTGGTGCGATCGGCATTGAGCAGTTCTCCCGTTTTAAGCGTGATCGAACGCAGCATCTCATCCAGAATGGCATCAAACCCTTGGGCATCCATGAGGTTATCCAACATGGAGAGGGTTTGATTGACAACTTCTAGCTTTTTCTCAACATCGCTAACAACTTCTTTAAATGTTTCTTTTTTAAGCGGTGCTAGGTAACTCGCAAAGTTGCCTTTTGTCGTCACGATCGCGCTACCAGTTGGCGTCGTACTCGCGGCAGTCGCCGTCGCTAGATTGGAAGCCTCCGCAATTTTCCCATCAATCACAACTTCTGCCTCAACCACAGTTGCTATGGCTTCGCGAGTATAAGACACATCAATTGTTGCGTTACTCTGATCATGTTCTGGCAGATGCTGCGATGGTGAAGTCATAGACATTTGAGTAAGGTCTCAGATAAAACTACTGCCTACAATCCGCGTCGGTGACTGCTAAAGTCGCCAAACTCTATGCTTGATAATACCGGGAATAGTGTGAACTGCAAGGCAAGAGCTAAAAGCTTTAGGTTTTTCATCAAGCGCTGGATTGTACTAGCCACTTGCACTCTGGACTAGCTTACATTCCTATCTAGCTTGCGTCCTTACCTAGCTTATATTCTTGATTAGCTTTCACTCCGGACTAGCTCTCACTCCTAACTAGCTTCCACTCTTTACTCTCTATATTAAGCAGTCTAGGGGAGATATATGTCAGCATTCTCCGATACCTGTCGAGGTTTCTCCTGGAGGTATGGCGTTAGAAGGTTTTGCGTTTTCTTGCGTGCAGGGCGATCGCCTAACTCCTGGTTTTCCACCCAGTCTGGAGCGAAGGGCAGCCACAAGGGATTGCCCCGACCACAAGACAGCCAGGTGCGGCACCAGCGGGATATCGCTGCTGAAGACCGGATTTTGAGGAGTTTTTTGGTTGCGTGCAGGGCGATCGCGTAGATTAGGCCCGCTTGCGGGTGGCTTTTGCCCGCCTGACTTTGGCCTGCGTGAGGGTTTCTTGACCATGCACCGTGGCCACCACCTCTGGGGTAAACGGCCCAGGCACAACCTGACTTTGGCGCAGACTGGCCGCTTGATCCAGCAAGGATTCGGCAAAGGCATAGGCTGCGCGTTCGGTACTGGAAAACGCTGGCGTGGCGATCGCGCCCATTTCTCCCCCCGCCAACTGAGCCAGTTCATGTTTTCTGGCTTCCGGATTCAACGGCACTACTCGCACCACGGTTCGCACGCTATCCAGCGCGATCGGCGCGGCGATCGGGGTTGGCGCGGGTGCACCCGCGCCCTCAGTAGCCTGGGCCTGCCCTCGTTGGCGCTTGCGCTTGGCCGGTTCTGCCCCGTTAGCTGCGGTGCCCCCCGTCCCCGTGACAAGCTCTTTGCTGACGCCAAAGTGTTGATCGGCCATTGCCGCCACGATGGGTTGGTGGGTCACGCACAACACCTGATGATGCCGACTGAGCTGATAGAGTTTCTCGGCGATCGCCTGAGTTACCCGGCCCGAAACCCCCGCATCAATTTCGTCAAACACCAGCGTACCAACCGGATCAACTTGGGAAAAGCTAGCCTGCAACGCCAACAGAAAACGGCTCATTTCCCCACCGGAGGCAATTTCTGTCAAGGGTTGGAGCGGTTCCCCCGGATTGGGGCTAAAGCGATAGACAACCTGATCAGCCCCGGTTGCGGTGGGGGCACAGGCCGTAATCTGCACCTCAAACTTGACCTTATCCATTGCCAAGGGCTTCAGTTCGTTGATTAGCCGGGTTTCCAGGTCTTGGGCCGCCTTTGTCCGCAGTTGAGTCAGCAGGCCACACTCCTGGGTCAACGTGGCTAGACAATGCTGCACTTGCTGTTCCAGTTCTTCCAGCGATTGTCCGCCGCCGTTTAAATCCAACAAATCGGCTTGGAGTCGATCGCGCAGGGCGATCGCGTCTGCCAAGGTCGGCCCATACTTACGACAGACTTGCTTTAACTCCGAAATTCGGGCCTGGACTTCCTGAAGCCGCTGGGGATCGGCCTCGATCCGCGCCCCGTAGGTGTTAATTTCCCGCCCCGCTTCTTCAACTTGGGCCAAGGCACTGAGCACCAACTCCAACACCGGTTGCACGTCGGCATCAATCTCGGTCATATCTTGGAGAATATTTTGGGCCTGCCCCAACAAATCGGCACAGGCGTTGCCCCCGTCATCGCGCTGATACAGGGATTGGTAAACGGTGTAACTTTGCTGCTGGAGTTCTACGCTATGGCTCAGGCGCTTGCTTTCTTGCTCCAACAGTTCCAACTCATCGGCCTCCACGAGATTCGCCGCATTCAAATCCCGCAGTTGATAGTCAAACAAATCTAGTTGTTGCAGGCGTTCTTGCTCCGCCCGTTGGCGAGCTTCCAGGGCGTGCTGGGCCTGTTGGTATGCCGTGAACGCGATCGCAACCTGCTGACGTTGTTGGGTCAGGGCTTCGCCGCCGTAGCTGTCTAACCATTCCCGTTGGAGCGCTGGCTGGCCGAGTTGAACCGTCTGCCCCTGGGCCGTGAGTTCCACCAAGCGATCGCGCAAATGTTCCATCTGCTGTTTGTTGACCACCACCCCATTGACCCGCGATCGCCCCCGTTGGGTCGTGCTATTCGCCACAATTTCGCGGCTACAAACCAGCGTGTCATCACCCACCGCAATCTTCTGGTCACTCAGCCATGCGGCCAAGTCGGCCTCGACCTTAAAGGTCGCCTCAATCAGGGCTTTTTCCGCGCCCGATCGCACCACCCGCCCCGTCACCTTGCCCCCCAAGGCCGCATCCAGCGCGTCGAGAATAATCGACTTTCCGGCCCCTGTTTCCCCCGTCAACACCGTCAACCCTGTGTGGAGATCCAGGGTGAGCTGATCGACGAGCGCAAAATTTTCAATCCGTAAAGAGAGCAACATGGGCACTGATGGATGAATAGCAGGATAAAAACGTAGTCAGGCGCAACGAAATCAGAACCTTTACGACAGGGCTGAAGCTACGCAGCCAAGCCAGCGGCGCGATCGCCATCCGTTGGGCAAATTGGGTAGGTAATCATCGGGGCTGTTCAGGTCATGGGCGATCGCCCTCCCCCTTCGAGGGCCATGCTTGCGATCCTGATCAAGAACCTCGCCACTTCTACTTGATCTCCTCATCACCGAGACCCTCATCGAGAATTGAGATCCTCAACTGCTATTTAACTAGATCCCCTTGCTTTGGATCAAGTGTACTGAAGAATAGATATCCCTTCATCTTTCTTTATCCTATCGATTATCCCAGGCAGCGTTAAGGCTCTTCACAAAACCAATGCCTCAACCCACACCCCAAATGCTTTAACCCAAACCCTCTAGCCAAACGCCCCAAACGGCTCGCCTGCCCCCAGACGATCGCCCCACTTCCCCCGGCCCAGCCAGACTTTCCGCCGCCCCCGCCTAGCCCCAAGGGGGAATCTGCCCCACGGGTTACGGGAAACCTCTCTCCTCAACCAGATAGATCAGGTGTAGGGTGAGAGGTAAGGTACAAGCATGACCCCAGTTAACCCGTGGGCGCGTCTGCCAGCCCAATCCGATCGCCCCCCACAGCAACCACACAGGAAACTTCTGATTCTGGCGCAGTTTGCGATCGCCCCAGCCCCGCGCAACTTGTTACAATAATTTACAAACCTGTCCGTAACCTTATTTTGATCTTGCTACGTTTCGTTTCTTGCCCAGCTAATCGCCAAAACCCATGACCTCAACTGTGACCCCATCGACTGCGACGACATCCGCCACCGCGATCCCGACTGCCGGTCAGGCAAACCCCGCCGTGGCTCCGGCGATCGCCCAGCCCGCAGAGAGCACAACCGAGTCATTCAAATCTGCTGAGCCACCCATCCCCGAGAACGCCGGACTTCGCTACGATCCCGTCGTTATCACGGCTTACTATCGCAAGCGGCCCCTAGTGGTCGCCCGCCGCATCCTACAAATTGTGATGCCCTTTCTCACCTTTGGCTTTGTCTGGTGGTGGAACCGGGACAAAGGACTATCCGAAGCTCAACAAATCCGGCAAGCAGCGTGGCTCCGCGAAGTGTTGACCAAGTTGGGGCCAGCCTTCATCAAAGTCGGGCAAGCCCTGTCTACCCGCCCAGACCTCGTACCGCCGATTTACCTGGAAGAATTAACCAAACTACAAGACCAACTGCCGCCGTTTGAAAATGCAGTGGCCTACCAGTTCATCGAAGAAGAATTGGGCCACCCCCCCAATGAAATTTATGCAGAACTCAGTCCCAACCCGATCGCCGCTGCATCCCTGGGGCAAGTGTACAAAGGCCGCCTCAAAACCGGCGAAGAAGTGGCGGTCAAAGTCCAGCGGCCCGGTTTGGCGCAAAGCATTGCCTTGGATATGTACATCCTGCGCCAACTAGCCATCCTGGCTATGCGGAATGTCAAACGGATCCGCAGCGATTTGGTCGGCATTATGGATGAATTTGCCGCGCGGATCTTCGAAGAAATGGACTATTCCCAAGAGGGCCGCAACGCCGAGCGCTTTGCCCAACTCTATGGCAACCTGCCCGAAATCTATGTCCCCCGCATCTATTGGCAATATACCGGGCGACGGGTTTTGACAATGGAATGGATTAACGGCACCAAGTTGACGGAACCGGAAGCGGTGCGATCGCAGGGTATTGATGCCACCCACCTGATCGACGTTGGGGTTCAGTGTTCCTTACGGCAGTTGTTGGAATATGGCTTCTTCCACGCCGATCCCCACCCCGGCAACCTCTTGGCCACCCCAGAAGGCAAACTTGCCTACCTCGACTTTGGCATGATGAGCGAGGTCAAACCCTACCAACGCTATGGCCTGATTGAAGCCGTCGTCCACATGGTCAACCGTGATTTCGAGGGCTTGGCCAACGATTATGTCAAATTGGAGTTTTTGACCCCCGATACCGACCTCACCCCCATCGTACCAGCCCTGGCCCAAGTGTTTAACCAGGCATTAGGGGCTAGTGTGGCCGAGCTAAATTTCAAAAGCATCACCGACCAACTTTCGGAAGTGATGTATGACTACCCGTTCCGCGTCCCGGCCTACTATGCACTGATTATTCGATCGCTCGTCACCTTGGAAGGCATTGCCATCAACGTCGATCCCGACTTCAAAGTCTTGAGCAAAGCCTATCCCTATGTGGCCAAGCGTCTGCTCACCGACCAGGCCCCAGAACTCCGCGCCTCCCTCCGCGATCTGCTCTTCAAAGATGGCTCCTTCCGCTGGAACCGTTTAGAAAACTTACTGCGCAACGCCCGGAGCAACAGCGATTACGACATTAGCCGCGTATTCGACCAAACCACCGACTATTTGTTTTCCGAGCGGGGGGAATTGATTCGCCAGCAATTGGCCGAGGTCGTCGTCCGCAGCCTGGATACCCTGGGCAGCAACACCCTCCGAAGCTTCACCGCCCGCATGGGAGAACGCTTTGGGTTTGCCGTCGCACCGGCTTCCGTTTCCACCACAGACCAACAAACCATCGAACACTTGCAACGCATTTGGGGCATTTTGCAAGAAACCGCTGGCTTTGATGCCTTCAAGGTTGTCTCGCTTTTGGCCCGCATTGTGGTGAAACCAGAAGCCCATCGCATGGGCCAACAAATTGCGGAAGGGCTGGTGCAACGGGCTATCGCGCGCCTCATTCGCGAGGTTTTGTTGAGCGAAGAAGCCGACACCGCGCCCAGCTTCACCCCGCCAACGGCACCGCTGTTACCAGCCAAATCCTAGGCAACCGTTAGCAATGGGCGATGCGGTCTGCGATCGCGATCGCCCATGCCTTAGGATTCCGTTGAATGCAACTTAGGCACCCCCGGTTGCCCTGCTTCGAGTTCATCCTCATTCGCATAAATGCAGGCTTGCCCCCGGCCATTGATCTTAGCCTGGTACAACACCTTATCCGCCGCTCCCACAAGATCGCTGCTCGGCTGACCCAGCTCCGGAATCACGGCAGCAATCCCAAAACTGAACGTGACATAGGACGAAATTTTGGAGCCTGTATGCTCAAGCGCGAGCGATCGCACCGCCATCTGAATCGACTTCACGATGTGTAATGCCCCTGCCACACTGGTTTTAGGCAAAATAATCGCAAATTCTTCCCCCCCATAGCGGGCTACCAAATCCGTTGCATAATGCACCGATTCCTGAAGCACTCGCGCCAGATGACATAAGCATTCATCCCCTGCGAGATGGCCGTAAATATCGTTATACATTTTGAAGAAATCCACATCACAGAGCACTAAAGCTAAGGACTTTCTTTCGAGCGCTAATTGATGCCAGGTTTGCTCCAAATATTCATCAAACCGACGACGATTAGCAACCAATGTCAGCCCATCCACATGCACTAATCGCTTCAGTTCTTGATTAGCCAACTGGAGTTGTCGCTGTAACCGCCGCAACGTTAAATGGGTTTTAACACGGGCAATGACTTCCGCTGGGTGAAACGGCTTCGTAATATAGTCAACCCCACCAATTTCAAAGGCATTAACTTTGTCTTCAATGCTATCTAAAGCACTCAGAAAAATAATTGGAATATCGCAGGTTTGCGGATCCGACTTCAGGCGTTGGCAAACCTCATATCCATTCATTTCAGGCATTAAAATGTCGAGCAAAATCAAAGCCGGAGCAGTTGACTTTACTACTGTCAGCGCCATTCGCCCATTGATTGCCGCACGAACGTCGTAACCCTGTTGGGATAACAAAAAAGACAAATAACGCAAATTATCGGGGATATCATCAACCAATAAAATGATATCGTTCGTATTTGCAGCCAATGCTGGAGGAGATTTCTCCATAAGGTAGATGGGAACTAGCTATACAAGCTAAAAAGAGGAAGGTTTCGTGTTTTCAAATATTAATTTAATAATCTTATTGTTAAATCTTGTTGTTAAGTTTTAAGCCTTATTTGGCGATAAATGTATCCTTACTTTATGTCTTGCGATCGCGAAACCTAGCAAAACCATCCAGCTAATAAGACTCGGAGCATTCGCTTTTTCCAGAACTGATTGCACCAACCAAACGTAATTTACGCGATCCTTATCATGCTAAATTTCGTCTAACTTCTTCGACCTAAGCACCTAAATTAAGCCAATCTAATTTCACTTTTCCTACTTTAATCAGAGATATTCAAGCAAGCCCAAATAAGCCATTCATCCTTTCCTTAAACGACATTTTTCGTGTAACTACTTCATAAAAGTACTAACAAATAAACAATCAGCTTAAAATACTCTCAGAATTTATTAGGTGAATCGTTGAGCGAGTGCACTAACCATGCCATCCACTCCAACCATAAGATTTTCACGACCAGAATTTTATCTATCAAACAGATGGGCTGAACACTATTTTCAAGTGTTTACTTTCAAGTACTTACACATCGCCCTTTTTTCATTCCCTAGATCAGTACTAGCTTGCCTGAAGTATTTTCATTTTATAGTCTTGCCTTGCTCAGTAAACTATCAACAAAGATAATTCTGCAATCCCCAGCAGCATCTCCCTACCCTTTGCCTCTCGTAAGCCCCCAAACCACTAAGCTCAGCGCGATCGCAATTCTCCCTTACCACAAAGGCTGGAACTCCCCTTCCCCAGCACCAGTGCCCTCCGGTTCTGGTTCCCTCCTACGGCAATCAGAGCGCTGGATATACAGGACAAGCAAACTAGGGAGAAGCTGAGCGACTAGCCTTGAGGCCGATCCTGAGGAGAATTAGCCTGTTTAGTTAGCCCATGGTCTGTCTCAGTGTGCCCCAGTGTGCCCCACTCCTTTCCATCATGAGATCAAACTGTGTGGTTTGAGAATCCCACTTTCAGCCAATTTAGGTATCAAACCAGGCATAGGATTTCATTCTGCCCAATGAAAAAGCCTGGTGAGAGCCTAGCTAGGCAGAGGGCGCAGAGTTCGAGGGTTGCTCATAATTATTCGGCTCGCCCGATCGCTCTATTTTTTCTTGGCGAGCGTCTAATTCCACGAGGCGCAAATCTAAATTTTGGCTTTGTTTTTTATACTGATCAGCTAACGCTTCAATCTGTTTCTTCTCTCGTTTTAAATTTTCTTCTAGCTGTTCAATTTGTTCGCGCCGCGCTTCCAATTCCAACGCTCGCCGATCTAAATCTTGATAGCCTGAGGTTAGTTCTTGCCGCCCTTGCTCAATCCATTCTCGTTGACCTTGCAAAAAATCGGGGGTAATTCCCTCTCGCAAAAAAACTTGGATCAGATGTAATACCCAACTTTTTGCCGATTCAAGACTCACAATTTCGCCCAAGTCAGAAAGGTTGACCAAGACTAAACTTGTATCTCCATAGTTTTCAGAATTTTCGAAAGGCATGGTTGTTGGTTGGCCCAAAACTTTCCAGGCGTATTCGGAGTGTTGCCTTGCCAGCAACACCAATTCTGAACGCCCTTCTAGGGGGTTGATTTGTACCTGCGCCAGGTGCAACATGCCTTCGACCTTCCACCTACGGGAGTATAAAAACGAACATATAATTAAGGGTAAGAAGCTACAAGCAATAATGGACAGCTTTACAAGCTAAACACTGAACTTCCCATTTTGCTTAACAATTCATCATCAAATTACCAGGAAAGTATACCCTTTCTGGGTCAAATCGTCTGCCTTAAAGCCGCGATCGCGACCTTTTTTGCCATAGACAGATGCCACGCAATTTTAATGCGGTTCGCCCCGGTGAGGCAAAGGGTGATGTACCTTGCATCAAATATGCTTTCACTAATTCCATCCTACAAAGAATTGTGTAGCCCGATAACTTTATCTTGCCCTATCAGGGTCTGGGTTGAATCAGGATGCGGGTGGAACAATTTGAAATGAGCGGCAGTGGCGAGAGAAAATACTGCACGCAGGCACAACGGAGGACGAGGGAGCCAGGGTTTAAGACTGAAGTAAAACCCAACCACGGAAGGATCTTACCCAGCCACACCCTGGAACTCAGCACAGGCGGGGAAACGGGCTACAAGGTTTCGAGGCGCGATCGCAGGATAGCGGCTTGTTTTTCGGCTTCTGCGAGGGAATCTCTGGTTCCTTGCACCACATCAGGCGGCGCTTGGTCTACAAACTTGGCGTTTTTGAGGCGGCCTGACAATGCCTGAATTTCGGCTGCAATTTTTTTCAGGTCTTTTTCTAACTTGCCGCGTAATGCGTTGAGATCGACAACGCCCGCCAGAGACAACAACACTTGCACCGTCCCAATCACGCCGACGAACATTTGTTGACCTTTGGCCTCGGCAGCGATCGCCGTTTGAATGCTGAGGGATTCCACTTTGGCGAGGTCTTGAATGTAGGTGGTGCCCGCTTGCAATAGCTGACATTCGCGATCGCTTTCACTTTGCAAGATGATTTTGACCTTCATGGCAGGCTTCACCCCGGCCTCGGCCCGCAAATTCCGAATGGTGCGAATAGTGCCAATCAGCAAATCAAATTGTTGTTCTAATTCGGGATCAATAGCCGCTGTGCTCACGGCTGGATAGGCTTGCAACGCCAACACCTGATCGGCCTCAGTTTGGGTCAAGGTGTGCCAAATTTCTTCCGTAATGTGAGGAATAAACGGATGCAACAGTTTCAGCGTCCCTTCCAGCACAAAGGCTAACACTTGCTGGGCGGCGAGTTTGGAAGCCGCATCGTCTCCTTGCAAGCGGGATTTCACTAGTTCGATGTACCAGTCGCAAAAGTCGCCCCACACAAACTCGTATAACCCTTTGGCGGCTTCCCCCAGCCCAAACTGATCCAAGGTCTGGCGGGTTTGCTGCGTGATCTGATGAAAACGGGACAGAATCCAGCGATCGGCTAATTGCAGGGCTGGTTGGTCTAAATCGGGCGCACCGAGTTGTGCTGGCGTTTGTCCGGCCAGGTTCATCATGACAAAGCGAGACGCATTCCACAATTTGTTCGTGAAGTTGCGCGAAGCTTCCACCGTCGCCGATTCATCCGTCTTCCGGTTGTACTCCAGGCGAATATCTTGCCCCGCCCCGGCCACTTCCCGAATCAGGGTGTAGCGCAGGGCATCGCAACCGTATTTGTCGATCAGCAACAAGGGATCAATGCCATTATTGGCAGATTTAGACATCTTCTTGTTGTTTTCATCCCGCACCAAACCGTGAATGTAGACGGTTTCAAAGGGCATTTTGCCGGTGAAATGACCCGCCATGAGGGTCATCCGGGCGACCCAGAAAAAGATAATGTCAAACCCCGTCACCAGGGTGGTCGTGGGGTAATACCGCTCCAGGTCGGTGGTTTGGTCGGGCCAGCCCATCGTCGAAAAGGGCCACAAGCCAGACGAAAACCAGGTATCCAACACATCGGGGTCTTGTTCAAGCTGCACGTCGGGGCCAAATTGGGCGATCGCCTGGGCTTTAGCATCCTCCGCCGACTTGGCAACCACAAAGGGAGTGTGATCCGTAATCTGTCCCTCGGTTTCACTCACGGCATACCAGGCTGGGATTTGATGGCCCCACCACAGTTGCCGTGAAATGCACCAATCCCGCAAATTGACTAACCAATCGCGATAAACTTTCGTCCACCGTTCCGGCACAAACAACGGCGATTGTTGCTCGTCTAAAAAGGCGAGGGTGCGCTCCGCCAGGGGATCGATTTTGACAAACCATTGGGTTGACAGGAGTGGTTCGACGGGAACTTTGCCGCGATCGCTGTAAGGCACCGTGTGCTTGTAGTCTTCCACCCGCACCAGGGCACCCAGTTCATCCAGCTTGGCCACCACATTTTTCCGGGCAACGAACCGATCCTGACCTTGAAACTCACCCGCACTTTCGTTCAGCGTGCCATCTTTATTCAAGATATTGATAAACGGCAGGTTGTGGCGCTTACCCATCTCAAAATCGTTGGGATCGTGAGCTGGCGTCACTTTGACACACCCAGTCCCAAACGTCGCATCCACATATTCATCCGCAATGATCGGAATTTCCCGATTCATGATCGGCAACGTCAACGTTTTACCCACCAAGGCTTTGTAGCGATCGTCCTGGGGATTCACCGCCACCGCCGTATCGCCCAGCATCGTTTCGGGGCGCGTGGTTGCCACTTCCACAAAGCCCGACCCGTCAGTCAACGGATAGCGGAAATGCCAGAGGTTGCCGTTGACCTCTTTATTCTCCACTTCTAGATCAGACACCGCCGACTGACTCGCCGGACACCAATTCACCAGATAGTTGCCGCGATAGATTAACCCGTCGTTGTACAGCGTGACAAACGCCTCCAGCACCGCCGCCGACAAGCCTTCGTCCATCGTGAATCGCTCTCGCGTCCAATCCACCGACAGCCCCAACCGCCGCAACTGACCCACAATCGTGCTACCCGACTGCTCTTTCCACTCCCAGGCCCGTTTGAGATACGCCTCGCGCCCCACGTCGTTACGAGTTTTGCCCTGCGATCGCAGTTCATTATCCAAAATCGTACTCACCGCAATACTGGCATGATCCGTTCCCGGCAGCCACAGTGTATTGCGCCCAATCATCCGGTGGTAGCGCACCAACACATCAATCAACGAATGCTCGAAAGCGTGGCCCATGTGCAAACTCCCCGTCACATTGGGCGGCGGAATAACGACACAATACGGCTCCCCTGGATGATTTGGATCAGCCTTGAAGCATTCCTGGGTTTCCCACACGGTCTGCCATTTGGCTTCCGCCAGGGTCGGGTCGTATTGGCTCGGCAAGTTCGAGATCGATGCAGTCATGGGTAATTCTGCGAGTACGGTGATATCCAATCTATACGGTATCTAAATTTGGGCTTGGTAGATCCGCAACTTACGGGAAAACCCCAGCAAAATTTGAGGCCCAGGCAGTTGCTAGCAGCAAAAACCACGACCCGCAAGAGCGGCGATCGCCCCCCGGCTTTGGCCACCACACTAAACCCTGGCGATGCTACTGCTTCACGATTTTTTGCTCTGGCAAATTCCAATACGCTTGCCCCAAAGCAGTATATTTCACGCCTTCCACGCGATTACGCACCGCCGCCATTGCAAAGGGATTAATCAGATAAATAAACGGCAAATTTTCCTGGGTCAACTGTTGAGTTTGGGCATAAATAGCCTTCCGTTTTGTCTCATCCAATTCCTGTGCCCCTTGGATGTATAGATTCCCAATTTGGCGTTCCCAGTCAGAGACTTCACGCCCGATGATGGCAGGGCTACCGGGTTTTGGCCCTTGATTAAAGGTATGAGAACCTCCATCTGGATTCCAAATATTAAAGCCATCATTCGGCTCTACTCCCCCCGTGAATCCTAATAGATAACACTCCCAATCCAACGATGTATCTAACTTTTCAATCACGTTGGTAAATGCTGTCGGTGCAAAGTCTACTTGGATACCAATCCCTGCCAAGTCTTGCTTGATTTGGGCTCCCATCGCCACACGGGTTTTGTTCTCTGCGTTTGTGATTAAGGTAAAGCGAACCCGATTCCCATCTGCATCCAGCAACTCACCGCGATCGCCATACTTAAACCCAGCACTTTTCAAGAGGGTTTTCGACTTTTCTGGATCATAATCATAAGTCTTCAAGCCTTCTTTAGGCGATAAGTAATAAGGGCTTTGGACGGAAACAGGAGAGTTTTGGGTTTGGGCCAATCCTCGAAACACATTATTAACCATCTTGTCGCGATTGATGGCATAGGCCACGGCTTGGCGGAACTCTTTGGTATTAAACCAACGGGATTTAATTGGATCAACCAAGGGTCTGCCATCTTTGCGTTTCCCTGTATTCAAATTAAAGGAAATGTAATTCACTCCAGGGCGTTGCCCCCCCATTTGGATCTCAAAATCGCCCCGTTTTTCCTCTTGCTTTAACAAGGAAAAATCTTCCGATCGCAAGGTACTCATCGCGCCTAACATATCGAGATCCCCGGAGCGAAACTTGATCATTTCATTGTCTTGAGATTCAACAATTTGTAAGACCAATCGTTCAATATAGGGCTGAGAATTTCCTTGCTGATCTTTTTTCCAATAATAGGGATTGCGCCGGAAAATATACCGTTGGCTAGGAGTATAACTTTCTAGGGTATACGGCCCATTAACAACGACATTTTTGGGATCAGTTGCCGTTGTCCAGGTCGATAAAAATTTGGGATTCCCATCTGGCCCTTTTGTGTCGATCGCCTCTTTGAGAATGTGTTTTGGCAAAAGGCCCAAGCCTGTAACCCGCAGGAATGGAGCAAACGGCTCTGGAATGGAAAATTCAACGCGGCGATCGTCCAGCTTTTTGACCGTTGGGAATTTACCATCTTTCCCAATGCGCAAGATATCTCGAATATCAGTCGGAATCTTCTCGTTGAGATAGACATCGTTGTAGGAAAAAACGACATCATCAGCAGTTAAGGGTTCTCCATCCGACCATTTCAACCCTTCTCTTAACGTGAAAACAATTTTTTTCTTATCTTCAGAAATTTCCCAGGATTCCGCTTGAGCAGGTTCGATCGCGGCAGTTTCGCCATTCTCACCAATCAAGCCTTCAGCCGTGAAGAGAAAAATATTAGGAAACTCACCATTAAACGCATAATTAAACGTTTTGAAGTCCCCCAAAGTACTGAGCACAAGTTGGGTGCCTTGGGCTTCTTTTTGCTTTAGATTGTGAAAATTACACGCATTAAGCGCGATCGCCAAGCAGCAACAAACCAGGGCGATCGCAATGCTACTCCACCATTTCCGCCCGTATTGAATATTCAACATGGTCATGCCTTATTCATTCTCTCCGTCTGGATCAACACCGAGTGCCTGCAATTTAGCCCGTAAGCGAGTGGTTTCAGCTTCGGCCTGTTCGGCCCGTTGGCGCTCTTGCTCAGCCCGTTGACGCTCTTGCTCGGCCCGTTGGCGCTCCTGCTCAGCCCGTTGGCGCTCCTGCTCAGCCCGCTGGCGCTCCTGTTCAAGGTGTAATTCAGCCTGTTGTCGGGCCACCACTTCCTGGGCCAGAGTTTGGCGCAATTCATCCGGCGCAAGCAACTTCTCGCCCGTATCTTCGCGATAAAAACCAATCAATTGGCCTTCTACTTGTAAGCGCAGTTTTAACAGTTCACTGCGGCCATCAGTGATGATTTCATACCATTCACCGCGCAAGCGATAGCCTTTAAGTTGTTCAGCAATCCACTCACCTTTTGGATCAAATTGCCAATATTCTTGCACCCCCAATTGCTCGTACAGAATTTTTTTATAGCTTTGATCCTCGTCTTTGGTACCTGCCGATGTCATTTCAAAAATCACCGCAGGAATTTGCCCTTCTTCCCAGGTTTTATAGTTATCACGGGGGCCAGGAGTCACGTTGAAAATAACCATCACATCTGGAGCAACCCGCAACCGAGGGTAGCCTTGGGCGTAGTAGAGAAATTGATCGGCCAGCACGATCGCCGCCTGTCCATCTAAGTAGTGGCGCAGGGCAACTACCGTATTGAGAATGGCATCAACATGAACAGAAGTTTCGGCCAAGGGCTTACCGTCCGAACTGGGATAAACAATATCAGCGGTTTGCGGAATAGAAACAACTGGGGGCATGGCTTCACCCGTAGAGCGCAATCGTGCTTTCCATTCTATCGTTGGCTTAGCGGGGCTGTTGCTCCAACAACACGACGGCATAGGCGGCAATCCCTTCCTCGCGCCCGGTCGCATCTAGTTTTTCGTTGGTGGTTGCTTTGACCCCGACTTGATCCGGCTGGAGGTTTAACACCTGGGCCAAGCGATCGCGCATGGCGGCAATATGCGGTTTGAGCTTAGGTCGCTCGGCAATGACCACCGAGTCAATGTTGCACACCTGCCATCCTTGCCCCTGAATGAGTTGATCCACTTGTTCCAGCAGTTTCAGGCTATCGGCCCCTTCCCATTTGGGGTCTGTCGGCGGGAAATAGTGCCCAATATCCCCCAAACTCAAGGCTCCGAGCATGGCATCCATAATGGCATGGGTCAACACATCCGCATCGCTATGGCCCAACAAGCCAAGGGAATGTTCAATTTTGATGCCACCCAAAATCAACGGGCGTTCTGGCACCAAACGATGCATATCGTACCCATTACCAATCCGCATTGAACCCATTCGTGCTCACCTAATTGTTATTGTCTGCCCGCAATTATCTACCAGTTTTGGGGTGTTTTGGGGGTGAATTCACGGCCTACCGCCCACGGCGTCCCAATTGGCTCAATCTGGAGCGGCAACCGGGTAACGGGGGAAAGCCGGATCGAGGCTAGATCCGGACTAAGATGGGATATTCGGTACTAAGGTCGGTTTCAGTCAGGGTTTCGCGCTGATCTTGTGGACTCCATAACACATCAAACACCATCAAATACCGGGTTTGCATCATACGAATGTCATCCAAAACATCGCGCAGGACTGAGGCGGAATAAATATCGCCAAATAACGGGCGGTCATCGGCGGTGCCCAACAGGAGAGAAATTACATAGTAAGCTGGCTCGGTCGCGTGACGAGTGGCGATCGCAGGGGCTTGCCGCGTAATCACCCCATTTACATTGGTTAAGGTCTCGGCGCTGAACTTGGCCCGCTCCTGATTGAGCAGTTGATTATATAGAGCTTCGCCCGCCGTGATCGTGTTCAAGGTTTGGGAACTAGCCGCAACATGAGTCCAACAGCGAGAATAGTCTAACAACGCCCTCGCCACTTGCTGCAACAGGGCTAACAACCCTTCAATCGTGGTGGTATCTGCCCGCAAGGCCGCTTCATTCAACAAGAGTTGCAAGCTTTGCGCTTCAGCCTGCAACGCAACTTGCAAAAAACTGACCGTGACCACTTCATTTATGAGTTCTTCTACTTGTGTTTGTGGTAGTTCCAGATCCATAACACCCTTTTCCTATGTCTGGTATGCATAAAATTCAACCTGATGCAGCGGCGTTGACGATCGCCCCTTGCCCCGCCAGTTCCGCCCTCCCAAGGTGGTCGCCACTAGGTGCCAGAAGGGCTGACCTCACCTTGCTTTCACTGTACTTGGCGATCGCGAAATCGAGAATTTTTCCTGGTTTGGGCAGTTCCCCGACCAACGGCTTGGCCCCACCAATTCCCCAGCCAAGTTGCGTGCATTGGGCCGTCTTCTCAATTCCAATCGATAGTCAGGGCCACTGTCAATGCAACCAGCCCGAATGCAATCACCGTTAATACAATCACGGTCTTGCGGGGATCCAAACCCACCTCCAAGGCCGTAGGAGCCTGCCCGTAGGCGGAGTAGATCAGTTTAATTTAAGCCCAAGAACTGGATGGCAGGAATTGACTTGGGGTTAGTGGGCCGGGGGCGGCGGGGGGAGATCGGCAGGGCGATCGCGCGGGGCAGGGTCAGCTTGGCTGGCTAACCACTGGGCATACAAGTCGGGGCGGCGATCGCGCGTCCGTTGCTCTTGTTGGGCTTGCCGCCATTGGGCGATCGCCTGATGGTTCCCCGACAACAACACCTCTGGCACCCGCCACCCCCGAAACTCAGCAGGCCGCGTATATTGCGGATAATCCAGCAACCCATCCTCAAAACTTTCCGCCTGCAATGAAGCCACTTTGCCCACCGTACCCGGCAACAACCGCACCACACCATTAATTAACGTTAACGCCGGAATCTCGCCACAGGTCAAGACAAAATCTCCTAAAGAAACCTCCCGCGTCACCAAATGCTGCACCCGTTCGTCAATCCCTTCATAATGGCCACAAATCAGCACTAATTGGTCATGGGTCGCAAACTCTCGAAACATCGCCTGGTGCATGGGTTCCCCCTGGGGTGTCATCAGCACAATGGCGTGCCGTGGCAACAACTCCAGTGATTCCACAGCGGCAAAAATCGGTTCCGGCTTCATCAACATGCCCACCCCGCCCCCATAGGGTTCGTCATCGACCCGATGGTGTTTATCAGCGGTAAAATCGCGCGGATTGGTTAAATGGACAGACGCAATTTGGTTGGCCAGGGCTTTGCCAAGTAAACCCGATCGCAACGGCGATGCAAAAAAATCGGGAAATAACGTAATCACATCAATGCGCATGAGTCCAGATCCATTCAGTCAACAATAAGGGTAGCGATCGGCAAAATGGCGGCCCTGACGCAGCACCCAGTCACCGAAAGCAGCAGTCGCCAGCCAGCCAGTCGGCAGCCAAGGGGAGTCAGAGGAAGAACACCGGCTCAACCGCTGACCAGGGTATAATTTGGGGGCAATGAAATCGTAGTGTTTGTGAGCAAATACTCATATTGTTTGTTCGCAAAGCATTCCGTGATGTCTTAAATTAGGCTTTAATGATCTTTGCATTGTGCCTGGTTTTCTTGACAAGATGCAGGGGCAAATACCGTCTGCCCTGTTTCAATGTGTGACAACTTAAGCTCGCGCCCAGTAAATTCAGGCACCATATCCGTTTAGATTTAGAGCAACACCGATTGCACTGCTATCCACAGCCTGTTCACAAGAAGGTTTATCAGCCAGATGAGCAACAGTAGTGTTCCAACCTCAGTTACAAAGCTGTTGGAGCGTTGGTTGCAATTCACACCAACGGTCAGTGCAAGATCGCAGCAAGAATGTCAGTCGCTTGGAGAGGAAATGCCCCAGTCTACTAAAACTGCCATTATGGTCATCGGCGGAGCCGAAGACAAGGTTCATGGGCGGGAAATTTTGTCGAGTTTTTTTTACCGTTCTGGCGCGTCTGATGCCCAGATTGCCATTATCCCCTCAGCATCCCGCGAACCAGCGGTCATTGGGGCAAGATATTACGATATCTTTACGGATATGGGGGCCAAGCGGATTGAAATTCTTGATATTCGCGATCGCGACCAATGCGAAGATCCCACCATGCAAGCCTATGTCGAAAGCTGTACTGGGATTTTTATGACCGGGGGCGACCAATTGCGGCTCTGTGGGCTGTTGGCCGATACGCCTTTGATGAATACCGTCCGGCAACGGGCCCAAAGTGGTGATGTGACGCTGGCTGGCACCAGTGCTGGGGCGGCAGTGATGGGCCATCACATGATTGCTGGCGGTGGCAGTGGCGAATCGCCCAACCGCTCCCTCGTCGATATCACAACCGGGTTGGGGATCATTCCCGAACTCCTGGTCGATCAACACTTCCATAACCGCAACCGCATGGCCCGCCTGATCAGCGCGATCGCTGGCCATCCCGATCGCCTGGGTGTAGGCATCGACGAAGACACCTGTGCCGTCTTCGAAGGCGACGACCTCCTGGAAGTCTTGGGGAAAGGCACCGTCACCATTATTGATCCCAAAGATGTCGTCCACTCAAACTATGGGTGTGCCGAAACCGCTGATCCCCTCAGCATTAGTCGTTTGCAAGTACACATTTTAGTTCATGGCGATCGTTATAATCTACGTAAACGAGCCGTCACCATGCACTCAAAATCATCCTAGCCAGAGCCATCAAGCCCTTGGCGACCCGCCAGTACCCCAAACGTGCCAGCGATCCGAGCCCAGCCTGAAAACAACGCCGACCAGCAAACCCTAAGTTGCCATATTCAATGTCGTCTTTGTAAATCGTTCACAATGAACAGTTTGACGCTCTAGTGAGCATAAAACTGAAGATTGCCCAACACAGTTTTTGATCGGGCGTGTACTACGCTTGCCTGAGTGTGTGGCGGGTAGCCAATCCGAACTCAGCTGACTTCATCCAAGACAGTTTTATGAAGATACTCAAAATCCAGACATTACGTGGTCCGAATTACTGGAGCATCCGACGTCCAAAACTGGTAGTCATGCGTCTGGATTTGGAGGAACTAGCAGACAAACCATCCAATCAAATTCCTGGCTTCTACGAAGGCTTGACCCGAGCCTTGCCGAGCCTGGTCGAACATTTTTGTTCCCCTGGGTGCTGGGGCGGGTTCCTCAAGCGGGTGCAAGAAGGCACCATGATGGGGCACATCGTTGAACACGTTGCCCTCGAACTCCAAGAACTCGCTGGAATGCCAGTCGGCTTTGGCCGCACCCGGGAGACTTCCAGTTTGGGCACCTATCAAGTCGTCATCGAATATCAATACGAACAGGCCGGACGCTATGCTGCGCGAGCCGCTGTCCGGTTGTGCCAGAGCATCGTTGACACGGGTGATTATCCCCTCGAAGAACTCAGCAAAGATCTTGAAGATCTCCGGCAACTCGCTGGGGAAGCCTCCCTGGGGCCAAGCACCGAAGCTATTGTCAAAGAAGCCGAAGCCAAAGACATTCCCTGGTTTGAGTTAGGGGCACGCCACTTAATCCAATTGGGCTACGGCAAATACCAAAAGCGCATCCAGGCAACTTTAAGTAACCAAACTGGCATTTTGGGGGTTGAACTCGCAAGTGATAAGGAAGGCACTAAGCGAGTTTTGCAAGATGCCGGAATTCCCGTTCCCCGTGGAACGACCATTAACTACTTGGATGACCTGGAAGAGGCGATCGCCTACGTTGGGGGTTATCCCATTGTGATCAAACCTCTGGATGGCAATCACGGACGGGGCATCACCATCGATATCAACTCCTGGGAAGAAGCGATCGAAGCCTACGATGCCGCTAAAGAAGTATCGCGATCGGTTATCGTAGAACGGTTCTACCGTGGCAGCGATCATCGCGTCTTAGTCGTCAACGGCAAACTGGTCGCTGTCGCCGAGCGCATTCCCGCTCACGTTGTTGGCGATGGCACCCGCACCATCGAAGAACTCATCGAAACAACCAACAATGACCCACGACGGGGAGAAGGCCACGATAACGTCCTGACCAAAATCACCCTCGATCGCACCAGTTGGCAACTGCTGGAAAAACAGGGCTTCGCGTTGGATTCCATCCTCAACGAGGGGCAAATTTGTTACCTTCGGGCCACCGCCAACCTGAGCACTGGCGGCATTGCGGTCGATCGCACAGACGATATTCACCCCGAAAATATTTGGATTGCCCAACGAGTCGCCAAAACCATTGGCCTGGATATTTGCGGCATCGATATCGTTACCACCGATATCACCAAACCTCTACGGGCCGTCGATGGGGTAATTGTTGAGGTCAACGCTGCTCCCGGCTTCCGGATGCATGTTTGCCCCAGCGTGGGCATTCCCCGGAACGTGGCCGAACCCGTGCTGGATATGCTGTTTCCCCCTGGGACTCCCAGCCGTGTACCCATCATCGCCACCACTGGAACCAACGGAAAAACCACCACCACCCGGCTCATCGCCCACTTGTTCCGCCAGACGGGCCAAGTGGTGGGTTACACCACCACCGATGGCACCTACATTGGCGATTACCTGGCCGAACCAGGCGACAACACTGGCCCCCAAAGCGCCCAACTCATCCTCCAAGACCCCACCGTGGAAATTGCAGTCTTGGAAAGTGCTCGCGGCGGCATTTTGCGATCGGGGTTAGCCTTCACGGCCTGCGATGTGGGGGTTGTGCTCAACGTTGCCGCCGATCACCTGGGGCTAGGGGATATTGACACCATCGAACAAATGGCACGGGTCAAAGGCGTGGTGGCCGAAACCGTCATGCCCAACGGTTACGCCGTCTTAAATGCGGACGATCCCCTTGTGGCAGACATGGCCAACCGGGTCAGTGCCCAGGTTGCCTATTTTTCCATGAACCCAGATAGCGACCTGATCAAAGCCCACACCCAAAAAGGCGGGCTAGCAGCAGTTTACGAAAATGGGTATCTCTCGATTCTCAAAGGCGACTGGACGCTTCGCATCGAGCAGGCTGCCAATGTGCCGCTGACGCTGGGGGGACGGGCTCCCTTCATGATTGCCAATGCCCTGGCCGCGAGTTTGGCCGCCTTTGCCCAGGGGGTAGACATTAAGGACATTCAGGCAGCGTTACTGACGTTTAAGGCATCCGCAGGCCAAACACCGGGCCGGATGAACTTATTCAACTTGGGCAAATATCATGCCCTGGTGGATTACGCCCACAACCCCCATAGCTACGAAGCGTTGGCGGGCTTCGTTCGGAACTGGCCAGGTGAACGGGTGGGTGTCATTGGTGGCCCTGGCGATCGCCGCGACGAGGATTTTGTCTTGTTGGGCAACCTGTCTGCCGGGATGTTTGACCGCATTATTGTCAAAGAAGACGACGATGGACGAGGCCGACCCCGTGGGGAAGCAGCCCGGTTCATTGCCAAAGGGCTACAGGAAACCAAGCCCGACTGTCACTTTGAAACCATTTTGGATGAAACCACCGCCATTGAAACGGCCTTAGACAAAGCTCCCGCCAATGGGCTGGTGGTCATTTTGCCCGAAAGCGTCAGCCGGGCCATTCAACTCATTGAAAAGCGCCGCCCCATCAAAGACGCGGATGCGATCGCGCCCCTGCGGCCCAATCCAGAGCCGCCCCCCCAAACCACCCTGAACGAAGATTCCGGTGTACCGGCCTAACCAGGTTGTAGGTACGCGGCTAAATGCACAGCTTGAGCGCTGTTGCAGTTGGAGATGGCAAAAACCGCCATCTCTTTTTTGTGCCCAGGCTTAACCGCACCAGAACAACCCTCACACCGGGTCGTCATCCTCAGCATCGGTCGCGCGATCGCGGGGCGCATCGACCTCTTCCTTAAACCCTCGTAACGTTTTGCCGAGGGAACTGCCCAACTCGGGAATTTTTTTGGGGCCAAAAATCAACACGGCCACGATCAGAATAATCACAACTTCCGGCCAGCCTAATCCAAACATACCCATTCTCCTTAGGTGCTCCCACCATCACACTAATGCATTCGGCCCCCTCTTTTACAGAGGACTGGCCAGCAAACGGCCCAACCGTCAAACCAGATGCCCCCACCAATCGTATTTCCATTAGCCGCCACCACAGACCAAAATCTGGCGCTACCCCTAGCAAGGAAATACCCCCAGACCGATATGGTAACGGGCGCTTAATGGGAGAATGGCAAAGACGTGCGCGTTGGCCTGCAGAGCGTTGTCAGCCGTGGCATTGATTGCCTCTTCCCCCGGCCCTGCGGCGTGCCCCCTGGCGCGATCGCCCCGACTCTGCTGCCACAAGCAACGCAGATTCCAGGCCGTTCCCACGGTGCCCTCAGTTCTGAGCGATACCGTTTGACTCAATCGCGATCGCGGCTCTAGCACGGCGATCGCCAAGGCCCCGGCTCCCAGCCCTGTTTTTCCCCCATTCATCCGCCTCGACCACCGGAGAGACCCAAACACACAACTCACATTCGCTTCTGGAGGTAGAATGACCCACTCCCATTTATCCAACCAGCCTACTCTTGCCCAAACCCCAACGCCCCCGGCTGATTGGACTGAACGCCTCGTCCTGGAAACCTTCGCGACCCAGCCCCCAGCCAGCCCCCTGGCAGCCGCAGGAGCCGACGTTCGCCACGGCCTGAGCCAAACCCCCAAAACCCTCCCGCCCCAATACTTTTATGATGCCCAGGGGTCTGAATTATTTGAGCAAATTTGCCAACTCCCCGAATATTACCTGACCCGCACCGAAGCCAGCATTTTGCAGGAATCAGCAGCGGCGATCGCCCAGCACACCGCCCCCTGCGAACTGATCGAACTTGGCAGCGGCAGTTCCACCAAAACGCGGCTTTTGCTAGATGCTTATCAACACCAAAAGGCCCCATTGTGCTATCGCCCGATTGATGTCAGTGCCAGCATCCTGGAAACCAGCACCCAACAACTTCTACTCGACTATCCCACGCTCAAAGTGCATGGCCTGGTCGGCACCTATGAACTGGGCCTGCAACATCTCACAACGGCTTATTTGCCCCGTCGCCTCCTGCTGTTTTTAGGCAGCACCTTGGGCAATCTGGCCCCTGCCGAATGCAATGCCTTTTTTGAACTCATCCGGGGGGCGCTGCGACCGGGAGATTTTTTCTTGCTCGGCGTCGATTTACACAAAGATGTGGCCCAACTCGAAGCCGCCTACAACGATCGCCAGGGCATCACCGCAGCCTTCAACCTCAACATTTTGCGCCATCTCAACCAACGGTTTGACGGCAACTTCGACCTCACCCAATTTGAACACGTTGCCTTTTACAACCAAACCCAGCGCCAAATCGAAATGCACCTCCGGAGTGTGCAGGCCCAAACTGTCCGGTTAGCCAAACTCGACTACACCGTCGAATTCCAAGCCGGAGAAACCATCCGCAGTGAAATTTCTCGCAAATTCGACCTTACCGAGTTGCAACAGCAGCTTCAGGCTAAACAGTTTCGCCCTGTGCAAACGTGGACAGACCCCAACCAGTGGTTTGGCGTCATGCTATACCAACGGTACTAGGCATCCCCCAGCCCAGCCTGCCGACCACCAGCGCGATCGCCCTTTGCCTACCTTTAGTCGGCGGGCGATCGCGCTCTTTGCTCTCATCCCGTGCCCACTACCGCCTCGGGTACCGAATCGGGCTTAGCGCCACCCGGTCAGCCTGGAATCTCTGCCCAAAGCCATAGAGCCGAGGCAAATGAGGGAATGCTAAGTTTTGAAACAGGCAAATAGGTAACGATAACTTAACAAACTTGCTCCAAAAAGTTTGAAGTAACGTGAACCTTCCGGATTGAGCTGCGGTCTAAGTGTTGTCCCAGTGTTTACAAATCATTGGTCTTCAACCGTCGTTTTAATCATATCTGTTGTGCTGGGTAGCTTCTAAACGCTTTGCAAGGAAAAATATGGTTCAGATTGTTCTGCGATCAAACATCCTGATGCAGCTTTCCAGCTATGTGCTGCTGGGGGGGCTGTTAGTTGGGTTAACCGGGTGTGGAACTTCGTTGATTGGCGGTGCGGAAGCACAATCGCGCCAAGGCCAAGGCCAACGAGGGGGAGACGATGGCCCTGCGGCAGTGGATGTGGCGATCGCCCGCACTGGCCCCATTGCCCAAGAACAGGAATACACAGGCACCACTCAACCCTATCGTGATGTTGCTGTGCGATCGCGCATCGAAGGCCAATTGCTAAGCCTGAGCGTGGATGTGGGTGATGCAGTCGTCGCAGGCGAAACCCTGGGCCGGTTGGATGATGCCGTGCTGACTGCGGCAGTTGTGGAAGCAGAAGCCGAACTTGCCGCCCAGGAAGCTGATGTTGTGCGGGCCCAAACCGAAGTGAGCACTGCCGAAACCAGCGTTGAAGATGCCCGGTTGAAGTTGCAACAAGCCCAGTCTGATCAGGCCCGCCTCGAAGAATTATTTCGGGCTGGGGCGATCGCCGAGCAACAGGTAGAAACCGCCCGTACCGCCACTGGCACCGCCCGACAGGCAGTGCGAACAGCGGAAAAAAATGTGCAGACACGGCGGCAGCTTGTAGCAGTCGCCCAGCGACGAACAATTTCCCAACGGGCGATCGTTGCCCAAGAACGGGAGCGGCGATCGTACACCGAGATTTCATCACCCGTGAACGGTTTCGTGACAGAGCGCACCCTCGAACCCGGCAACCTGGCTCAACCAGGCAGCGAAGTGCTGACCATCGGTGACTTTAGCCAGGTGAAAGTCGCTGTCCAAGTTTCCGAGCGGGAAGTGGGCAGCATTCGCCCCGGCCAAACCGCCCAGGTACAGCTCGATGCCTTCCCAAACCAACGGCTGGTGGGCCGCGTGAGCCGCGTGTCACCGGCTGCTGACCCCACAGCGCGTCTCATTCCCGTGGAAGTCATCATCCCCAACCTCAATGGGCGCGTTGGCAGTGGCCTACTGGCGAGAGTGAGTTTTAGCCAGCAAACGGTGCAACAAGTAGTCATTCCCGAAGCCGCCCTGGAGACGAATCAAACCCGAGGGGCACGACGGCCAGGGGGGGCAGGGGCAGCCAATCAGGGCAATGGCAACCCACAGAACCCAACCAACCAAGCAGGCAATTCCGGGCAAGGCAATTCTGGGCAAGGTAATCCGGGGCAGGGCAATGCGAGACAAGGTAATTCTGGGCAAGGCAATCCGGGGCAGCGATCGCGATCGTCCAACGCCTCTGCCGGAACCATCTTCGTTCTGACGACCCAAACCGAAACACCAACCGTCCAAGCTCGCCAGGTGAGCCTGGGCAAACGGCAGGATGGACAAGTCGAAGTTTTATCTGGTTTGCGGGCCGGCGATCGCTATGTAGTTCGTAGCAGTAAAGCCTTAAAAACAGGTGATGCCGTCAAACTGAGTGTACTTTCAGAAGGCTCACCCCCCCGCCAGAAAGACCAAACCTGAGCGCTCGGGCCTTGGCGTTGCCTCCAACCGCCACTTGGCCCACGCCTTTAGCCAGTCCCACGCTTTGCTCAAATATTCGGCCAACTGTTGAGAGTCATTTATGGAAAAGACAACGGGCTTCAGTATTAGCGGCGTTGCCATTTATCGCCACATCGGCACGCTGATGCTAACTCTGGCTGTCATTGTGGTTGGAGTGTTCATTACCACCACCCTTCAGGTCGATCTCCTACCCTCCATTACCTATCCTCGGATTGGGGTTCGTTTAGACGCCCCTGGGATCTCGCCCGAAGTCGCCATTGACGAAATTACCCGCCCCCTGGAAGAAGCCCTCTCTGCCACCGAAGGTGTGGTTCAGGTTTATTCCCAAACTCGCGAAGGCCAGGTTAGTTTAGATCTCTTCTTTCGGCCCGGTGGCAATGTCGATCAAGCCTTGAATGATGCCACAGCAACCTTCAACCGGGCCAGAGGTCGGCTGCCTGACACCGTTGAGGAACCACGACTCTTTAAGGTTGATCCCTCCCAATTGCCGGTTTATGAAATCGCGCTCACCTCGCCCTCCTTGGCACCGATGGAATTGCGGGTCTTTGCCGATGAAGAATTAAGCCGCGAGTTAAACGTCATTCCGGGGGTCGCCGCTGTCGATGTGTCAGGCGGGTTGCGGGAAGAAGTCCAGGTCAAGGTCGATCTCGATCGTTTACAAGCCTCTGGGATTGGCTTGAATCAGGTTTTGACGGAAATTCGCGATCGCAACGAAGATGTGTCGGGCGGGCGGATTTTTAGTGACAACGCCGAATCCCTAACCCGTACAGTAGGCCGCTTCAAAAGTGCTAACGAACTCCGTGATTTGTCCTTTGAAGTTCCCACGGCTGGCGGCGCAGGCTCCAGTAGCAATAACAGCACTAGCAGCAATAACAACACCAACGCCACCCCCACCCTTTCCCGGCGTGTCTATCTGCGGGACTTTGCCGACATCATTGATGGCACCGAAGACCAACGTATTTTTGTGACCCTCAATGGCCAATCTGCGGTGAAGGTCAGCATCCAAAAACAACCGGATGCCAACTCGATCGAAGTCGTGGATGGCGTGAAAAAGCGCATTGAAGAGTTGCGCCAAGCTGGGGTCATTCCCGCCGATATGACCATCGTTCCCACCCTGGATGAATCGATCTTCATTCAAAACGCGATCGCCAACGTGACCACTTCGGGGTTGATTGGGGCTGGCCTTGCCGCGATCGCCGTCTTACTCTTCCTTGGCTCCATTCGGCAAACCCTGATCATCGTTTTGGCTATTCCCCTTGCCACCCTCGCCGCCATCATCTTGATGGGCATCTTTAAATTTTCCTTGAACATTTTCAGTTTAGGAGGCTTAGCCGTCGGCGTTGGGATCGTCGTAGACAACTCCATCGTCATGCTGGAAAACATCGCAGAAGGCGCAGGCATGACCCCCGGCCAAGACGCCAAAACCCGCCTCACCCCTCGTCAAATGATCCGGCAAGCGGCCCAAAGCAGCCAAGAAGTCGAATCGGCACTCATTGCATCCACCAGCACGAACCTCGTCGTTATCCTACCGTTCCTGCTCATCGGCGGCTTTATTGCGCTCCTGTTCAACGAGCTCATTTTGACCATTAGCTTTGCGGTCGCGGCCTCCATTTTGATCGCGGTTACCATCGTTCCCATGTTTACCTCCCGGTTATTGGCGATCCGCAAAACCAGTGGCCTGAGCCAGTTTTGGATGATCAAGCAATTTAACCGCCAATTTGAAGCCGCCACCCGCAACTACACCAAATTCCTCCAGTGGATCTTGGCAAGGCGATTAGTCATTGTCGGCCTCACAGTCCTAATCTTCGGCGGCGGCAGCTTGCTCATGGCCAACCACATTCCCCAAGAAATTCTGCCCCGGATCAACACGGGCCAAGCAAACCTGAACGCCCAATTTCCCCCCGGCACCCCCCTCACCAACAGCCTGAAAGTGATGGATGCGGTCGATAAAATTGTGTTGAACCAACCCGAAACCGAATTTGCCTTCACCACGGTTGGGGGAGCCCTGTTTGGCAGCAACACCAGCGAAAACGCCCTCCGCAGTTCCAGCACAATTACCCTCAAGCCCGGAACAGATGTGGAAGCCTATGCCGCCAGAGTTTCCAATGCCATTCGTCAACTGAATCTGGTCAACATTCGGGTGCGGGTCAGCCCTGGCCAGGTACGCGGTATTATTCTCAGTAACTCTCCTGTGCGGGGGGCCGAAGTTGATGTGATGTTGCAGGGGCAAGATGCAGATACCCTCACCCAGGCGGGTCGCCAGGTGTTACAAGCATTGGATCAGCAGGTCACGCTAGCCAGCTTCCGGCCTGATGCCGACGATCGCCAACCCGAAGTACAAATCCGCCCCGATTGGGAACGGTTGGCCGAACTGGGATTAAGCGTTAGCGATATTGGCAGCACCTTAGAAACGGCGATTCAAGGGAATGTCCCCACCCAACTGCAACGGGGCAATCGCCTGGTGGATATTCGGGTGCGGCTGGATCGGGATGAAATTCGGGAACCCTCCCAGTTGGCCCAATTGCCTCTGTTTACCCCCAACAGCAAACTGGTGCGGTTAGGGGATGTAGCCAAGCTCGAAGCGGGACTGGCACCGGGCGAAATTCAACGGATTAACCAGCGGCAAGTCTTTTTGATTGCGGGAAACTTAAACGAGGGCGCGAATTTGAGTGATGCGATCGCCCAGGTTAACCAAATTATCAGCGGCATCGATTTGCCCGAAGGCGTGAGCGTCTTGCCCAGTACCGCCGCAGAAAGTAACCGTGAATTGCAGGGAACGCTCCCAATTCTGGGGGGACTGGCCGCGTTCCTGGTCTTTGTTGTCATGGCTGTGCAATACAACTCGTTGATCGATCCCCTGGTGATTATGTTCACCATTCCTCTGGCCCTGGCCGGTGGGATCCTGGGTCTGTTTGTCACCCAAACGCCAATTGGGGCGACCGTTATTGTAGGAGCCGTCTTGCTCGTCGGGATTGTGGTGAACAACGCCATCATCATGGTGGAACTGGCGAACCAAATTCGCGATCGCGAAGAGTGCGATCGATACACGGCGATCGTCAAAGCCGCCCCCCAACGCTTGCGCCCCATCCTCATGACCACCATCACCACCGTTTTGGGGATGTTCCCCTTAGCGTTGGGCCAGGGCCAAGGGGGCGAATTTTTGCAACCCCTGGGCGTCGCCGTATTCTCCGGCCTTTCCCTGGCGACCCTCCTAACCCTGTTTATCATCCCCTGCTTCTATCTGCTGCTGCATGGGCTTTTTGATCGCCTGGGCCGCAAACCCCCATCCAACACGGGCAACGGCAATGGCAACGGTTATCGGGACACCGAGCAATATCCAGAAGCAGTCCACGCTGAGGCGATCGAACAACTCAACTACGGGCCAGAACCCGAAGGCTAATGGCCCGCCCCAGCAGCATCTCTAGGGAGCTGGGAAACGCCCCGCCCCCTTAGAGACAATCTGGCTCAGGCCCCGGCGCGATCGCAGCCATAGTCCCACTGGCCACCAAGGTCAACTGGCGAACAAACAACATATCGGTCGAAATCCTGAAATGGGGAGATACTCGCAGATTGTAGGTTGGCAATGCTATGAAATAAACCTTAAACGATACTCTTTACACCTCGGATATTACTGATGTGTCCGGAGGCGATCGCTCTAACGATCGCCATCAGCGGCGACCTATACCTTTACATCTATACAGGTAATCGTCACTCGTCCGTTGCATGGTGCTGGTTAGCAGCGGCGAGAAGATCATTCACGCTCGCCAATAATACTTCGGCTCCACCGCATCAATGCTGTCGAAATACTCACGCCCACTCTGCGGCATTCCCTCCATATTCTGACATTCGGCTGGAGTCAGAGGCCGCCACTGTTCCTCACGGCGATACCCCTTAGATTCCTTCATAGACAGAGGCAGTGCCGCGAGCCATTTCTGTTGATGCTCGAACAAGCTGTCACCGTTAGCGCCGCCGGGCATCCCTGGAAATCGTAATTGAACACCATCATCTTCCCAGTTGCAGATGGGGCACAAGTCATAACTGCCGGGGGCATCGTCGAAAACTTCGAAACCACAAGCTGGACACGGATAAGGCATATCAATAATGAAAACAGCTAACTATATATTCAACGTCAGATTTGCTGGATAACACCCCAACTTCCGGAGTTATCTGTCAAGTCTGATGGATAACACCTGGGTTTATGGGGATTAAACGTCAAATATGCTGGATAACTCCGGCGCAGAGGGTGTTATCCGTCATATTTACTCGGTTAGTTGCTGCTGTGGGCAGTGGCCGATCGCGCTCTATTATTTTCTTATACTCGACAGAGCCAGCAAGCGTGGGGCAAGGATGCCGTTGGATCGGTGCAGAGAGCAGAGAGGAAGGGCGATCGCAAGTTGTGTTAGGGGGTGGGAGGTGGCAAGATCTCAATCCCATAGCGGGAAGCGGTAACCAGAATATTGTCAACATCTGCTGGGCTCAACGTTGCGCCAACCTGCACTGGGGCAACCGTCTGCCCCACTTCTGCAATAAATCGCTCAAACCCGGCAGGCGTTACCCAAATCAACAGCTTTGCGGCGGTCGCAGTCTGATTTGTAAATTGGTGAGCTTGGCCTTTGGGAGAATATAAAAACGTACCGGCTGTCGCTACCACGGTCTGGTCTTCCAGTTGAAATTGCAATTCCCCTACCTGCACATAAAATGCTTCGTCTTCGCGACTGTGGCGATGGAAGGGAGTCCCACTTTGGGGTTCAACGGTGACTTCACAGAGCGCATAGGCTTCTCCCGTTTCCGCCCCGATCGCCTTGAAAACATATAAATCGGAGCCAAGGTAATAGGCCCGACCATCACCAGGTGGAACCACCAATCCAAGATTGGGAAGGGTCATGAGGGTGCAAGCTCCTAAATCGTTGAGTTAGCAGAATCAGCGAGCCTTTATTATATGGAGTTGCCCCAGCGACGGCACAGCACAGTAGACTGGTCAAGCACGTTGTTTGGCATGATTGTGGATTCTCAAGCTTCTACCGATGGGGCCACCCCAGACTTTGCCCATATTCCCGTGTTGGCGGAAGCAGTCATTGCGGGCTTAGCTTTGCGGGCGGGGGGCCACTATTTGGATGCGACGGTCGGTGGCGGCGGGCACAGTCGGCTTATCCTGGCGGCCATCCCCGATTGCACCGTGGTCGCGCTAGACCAGGACACCCAGGCGATCGCCGCCGCGCAGCAAACCCTGGCAGACTATGGCGATCGCATCCAGTTTCACCACACGAACTTTGCCGCCTTGAATCCCGGAACTCAGCGATTTGATGGGATCCTGGCCGATTTAGGGGTTAGTTCTGCCCAATTCGACATTCCCGATCGCGGCTTCAGCTTTCGCCATCCAGCCCCCCTCGATATGCGGATGAACCAGCAGCAAGACCTGACCGCCGCCGCCATCGTCAACACCTGGGCAGAAACCGACCTCGCCAACCTGATTTATACCTATGGGGAAGAACGCCTTTCCCGTCGTATTGCCCGCCGCATCGTTGAACGTCGCCCTTGGCAAACCACCACCGACCTGGCCGACGCGATCGCCGCGACCGTGCCCAAGTCCTATCGCTATGGCCGCATTCACCCCGCCACGCGCACCTTCCAGGCTCTCCGGATTGCCGTCAACCACGAACTAGACGTGTTAGAAACCTTTCTGGCCCAAGCCCCCCAATGGCTCCGTCCCGGTGGGCGATTGGCCCTGATTAGCTTCCACAGTCTTGAAGACCGCATTGTGAAACATCGCCTCAAGGAATCTCCGCTCTTGCAGGTCATCACCAAAAAGCCCATCACCGCTGAGGAAGCCGAACTCGCCGCCAACCCTCGATCGCGATCGGCCAAACTCCGCATCGCCGAACGCATTTAGCGATCGCGCCCAGCCCCTTGGAAGGAAAAGATCTTCAGCCAGAAGCCGAAGATCTTAGTCAGGGTACGCTTGAAAAATCAAACTGGGACAGAAGAGCACCTGGCGGACTCAGATCGCCTTGCCTCAAGCTGACCTCAATGGGGCAAGTCTGGGAGCCAAAAGGGTAGCCCGATCGCTGTGAAGCGTTGTTCGGGTGAGTCAAGGGTTTGAGCAATCCGTGTTTTTTCGAGTCGTATTGTTCAAACCTTCACCTGTCATTAAATATACCGACGACAGCAGTCAACTGACGTGAACAAACTGCAAACCCCTGTGAGATTTTGGCAAAGTTTGGTGCCCTGCAAACAGAAGAAGGCGATCGCCATCCCCATGATCGCCATTGCCTTCAGGCAGGCATTCTAGCCCAACACGCCGTCATGACACGCAATTAAAATACCCGAATCAATTCGTGATCGACTCGGGCAGGCTAGATTTATTGAAACACTAAAATGGTTATTTCACACGACGAACGTAAGCTATCCCAGAGCGTTTGAATAGGGGCTATCACCTGTTTTTTCTAGACCCATTTTTACATCAGAGCACGCCTTGAGTCCTTCGCTCACCCCTTACTCAACACCATAAAATTCTTCGATCCAAGCCTTGGCTTCGTATTCAGACGTGCAGGTTTTCACAGACTTTGTGCAAGGGTCATACACATGCCACAATGTTGTGTTTTCGCCATCTTCAGTCTTCCACACCTTGACTTCGGGGTCTGCGGTGAAGGCACTCACAACGCGATCGTAGATAGCCCGCAACGAGGTCAACAAGCCAGGGCGAGGAGTTTCAAGAATAGGTTGGGCAACAAAAGTTTGATATTGGTTTTTTTGAGGTTGAAGCGTTTGCATAACAATCTCCTGTACCGATAAGCGCAATATAATTGTTTGATCTACTGATGGCTGAGCAACCTTTGTAAAGCACAGAGGCCAGCAGTCGTTCTCACAACGACACCGCCTGCCTGTTCCTGAGGTTCTCACTGCTAGAAGCAGACGATGTCTGGCCACAACTGCAATGACTACATTGATCAACCTTGGTGATTCCGGAATCTAATTTGATTTCTCAGACGTAGTAATCAACAAGATGGAAAACTTGAGTCTTCTACAGCGCCTCGGATACCGTAAGACAGCCAGCGAACGTGCTTCTTCTCAAAAACCGATTACCGAGACAATACCGAATAAAGAGTTTTTAATTGACTCTCTGACTCAACCATACGGTAGATTATACGGAGTTACCTGTAAAAATACTGTGTGCCTTTTCAGCATCAGTATGAAGTTTATATAAACTTAGGGTTTGTACTAAAGTTAAGCGGCTTGCCATCCCCAGTTAAACTGTTTACAGCTTTCGCCCTGTCGTCACGCGATACTTGAGCAGACCCGGGCCCGCGAACTTGCCAACGATTGGGTGCATCGCCAACTTTATAATGCTATCGACTCAGACGAGGTTGGGCGATCGCCCGATGCGGCTCCATTCTTATTTGGTTAGGAAGAATAATGAAAATCTCTGAACTCCAGATGCGGTTAGATCATTATTATGATCAAATCAAACCCATTATTCTGGCGCGTCAAAACCCGATCACTGGCCTGTTACCAGCCAGTACGGCAGTGAATGCCCACGGGGACTACACCGATGCTTGGGTTCGCGACAACGTTTACAGTATCTTGGCCGTCTGGGGTTTGGGCCTTGCTTATCGCAAAATCGATGACACGCGCGGTCGGGTCTTTGAATTGGAACACAGTGTCGTCAAACTCATGCGCGGGCTGCTGTTTGCCATGATGCGGCAAGCCCCCAAAGTTGAGAAATTTAAAGAAACCCAATCGTTGTTAGATGCACTACACGCAAAATACGACACCAAAACCGGGGATGTCGTCGTGGGGGATGATGCGTGGGGCCACTTACAGCTCGATGCAACCTCTGTATTTTTACTGATATTGGCCCAAATGACCGCCTCTGGGCTGCACATTATCTTCAACACCGATGAAGTAAACTTTATCCAAAATTTGGTTTACTACATTGGTCGCGCCTATCGCACCCCCGACTATGGCATTTGGGAACGAGGCAACAAAATTAATCACGGTAATCCTGAGCTAAATGCCAGTTCCATTGGGATTGCCAAAGCCGCCCTCGAAGCGATGAATGGGCTGAATCTTTACGGCGTTCACGGCGACCAACTATCCGTAATTCACGTCATGCCCGATGAAATTGCCCGGAGCCGGATTACCCTGGAATCCCTCTTGCCCAGAGAATCAAGCTCGAAAGAGGTCGATGCGGCCTTGCTCAGTGTCATCGGCTTTCCGGGGTTTGCGGTCGATAATGCAGAACTGTGCGATCGCACCCGCAACAAAATCATCGAAAAACTCGAAGGCCATTACGGCTGTAAACGGTTCCTCCGAGATGGCCACCAAACCGTCCTCGAAGACACCACCCGCCTACACTACGAACCCCGCGAACTCAAGCAATTTGAACATATTGAATGCGAGTGGCCCCTCTTCTTCACCTATCTGCTCCTCGATGGGGTCTTTCGGGGTGACACCGAGCAAGTGCAAAAATACCAGGCAAAACTGGCCCAAGTCCTCGTCGAGCGCGATGGCCTCCAACTATTGCCAGAACTCTATTACGTCCCCAAAGAACTGGTCGCCGCAGAACAGCAACAGCCCCGCAGCCAGCCCCGCCTCCCGAATGAAAATATCCCGCTGGTCTGGGCCCAAAGCCTTTACTATTTGGGCCAAATGCTGAGCGAAGGGATTTTAGCGGTGGGTGATATTGATCCCCTTGGTCGCCATCTCCACATCCGGCAACAGCGACAACCCCTGGTGCAAATTGCCCTTCTCGCCGAGGACGAAGCCCTGCAATCCACCCTGGCGGCCTATGGCGTTGATACCCAAACGCCCGCCCAGATTGCCCCCATCCGCGTGCGCCAGCCCAGCGAACTCTCCTATGCCTTCACCCAGATTGGCCGCAACGATAAGCTGAATATGACTGGCCGCCCCATGCGCCGCCTCCGCAGTTTGACAACATCGCGCGTCTTTCGGATTTGTGGAGAAACCGTCGTCTTCCTCCCCTCGTTTTTGGATCAACAGCAGTTTTACCTGACCCTCGATCCCTATTTTCTTGTCAGCCAAATTCGGTCAGAGCTAGCCCACATCCAGCGCCACTGGCACCAACTGGGCCGCCCCACATTGACCTTTTTGCTGACCCACACCATGCTCAAAACCACCCCCCAGGCCGATGACTCTCAACCATTGTTGGTTTTGCTGAAAGAATTACAGAATGGGGAGTGTAATGGGGTACAGGTTAAGTTGGGCCATGTTAACCAACTGCTACTGACAGCCAGCACCGAGCGCATTGACTTTTTGCATGATTTTGAGTTTGCCAGTTTACCTGTGCAGGATGCCCAACCGACGGAAGCTTTTTTGGCATTTAATCCCGATCGCAGTTTTCCGTTGAGCATCACTCAGGAATTCAAACTTGAAATCGTCACTGATACCAGCCTGTTGCTGAAAAGCTTGCGCCAAACCGATAACCTGTATGAGCAGTTTGAGTTATTGAGTAGTCTCTTTCGGCTCAAGGGCCTGGAGTTTGACACGGGGTTTGGTCAACCGACCCGCACCGTGACCGTTGGCCAATTATTAGATGAAGTCTATTTCAACGCGAGTGAACTGGAGTTTTGGGGAATTTTGCGGGGGGTTGCCGGTCTGTATGACAAGATGGCAATGAATTTGGCCGATTCAGTCACGGATATTTTAGTTCGTCAAAAACAAATTTCCGTAGGGCGATCGTACAGCGAAGCCTCGTTGATCAGCCAGCCCCTCTCGCCCCAGGAAATGATGGAGAAGATTCGGGAATTTTGCCGGGAGGATATTCGCGATCGCGTCCTTACCCAAGAAATCCTCATCTATCTCAGCTTGCTGATCAAATCCGATCCCAGCCTCTTTAACGGGCTGTTGACCCTGCGCGTTGGTTATCTCATTTTGTTGCTGACCACAAACCTGGCAAAAGAACGGGAGATCACCCAAGACGAAGGCTATGAGCAACTCATGCAACTGAGTCCGCACGAAATCCAAACCCGCCTCTATCAAGTGCTTAAAGGCTACAGCAGCAACGACCAATCCTTCTTCAAGCAAGAATCCTTGCACGTTTCCCAGCAAGAAAAGGATATTGACTGGGCCGTCATTACGGCCCATCTCCAGGGCAAATCTGCGGAGGAAGACTGGCGACACAAGCGCCAACTGGACGGAGCCTTGAACCGAGTGCCCAAGGATTTCTACCCCCAGGTGTGGACGTTGCTCAAACATTGTCGGGGGTTGATTATTGGCGACAAATTGGAGCGGCGCAATCGATTAGATAGTGAACTGCTGCTGTCTGAAATGACCCCCGGAGAGAAAAATTTTGCCTTGCAGGTTGAGCATTTGCTGAACAAAATCCAGGCACCGGAATATCGCCAGGTCAACATCGAAGCGCTCATGGAACTGTCGGCCTTGATGGAACACAACTCTGACTTGCAGATTCGGCAATACATTGTGCTGGATGTGTTGATTGGTCATGCGGTGCGGTTAGCGTGGTTGGCCCAGCACCCTGACCACAGCGATCGCTACGACGAACACAAAGCAGCGGCCTGGAGCAATTTTTATGCCAGTTCGCCCTATGATTGTGCCAGTTATATCGTCAATGCCCTCCGGTTCTTGATTCAAATTGCGGAGGCAGAGGAAGATGAGGAGTTAGACGATGCGGATCAGGTGACCGACCTGGCCGAATCGGCCAATCCCGTCTAGCTACACCAACCTGGGGGCCAATGGGGCGATCGCCTCGGCCCACTCTGCCCAACCTGACCCAGCCTCTTGGAGCTATGCCGCTGAAAATCGATGAACAAATGCCGCGCAGTTTCATGCTGCTCTGTTTAGGGGCGGCCATTGTGTTGCTGGTGGGTCAGCTCAGTGGCATCTCCAAGCGGTTGGTGCCAGGGCCAGTAGGGATTGTCCGCGCGAAAAAGCCCCTCGCTGCCTTGGCCCAGGCCCAACCACCCGCCCCCAATGCCCCAGTTGCCCCGCCCCAGTCCCCCCAACCAGCGAAGACCGATCGCAAACTTGTGGTTGATCTCAGCGATCGCCAAGTGACGCTTTACAAAAATACCGAAGTGGTGGGCCGCTACCCGATCGCCGTGGCGATGGCAGGGTGGGAAACCCCCACGGGCAACTTCCAGGTACTCAACAAAGAAACGGATCCCATCTGGGTGCATCCCATTACCAGCGAAACCATCCCGCCGGGGCCAGATAATCCTTTAGGAAAAGCCTGGATCGGCTTTTGGACGGATGGAGCCTCAGAAATTGGCTTTCATGGCACCAACCAGGAAGAACTCATTGGCGAAGCCGTTTCTCATGGGTGTCTGCGGCTCCGGAATGCCGATATCACCACGATCTACGCCCAAGTCACGGAAGGAACCCCCGTCACCGTGCAACCATGAAACGAAGCCCCACCGGAGAGCAGGGCGATCGCAATCGTTCCGAACATGCCACCACACCCCACAACCACAGTCGTTGGGCTTAGGGCTGCTGCTCGTAATTAGGGGCATAGGCTTGGAGCAATGAACTGACCTGAGTCAACACATCCCCACCGCTCTTGCCAATCACTTGGCGATCGGGGAAAAATTCAGGCCGATCCAGGTTTCGCGAAATGGCTTCCCCTACTTGTTGCGCAATCAGATGGTGCAGGTCTTCTTTGGCCCGTTGCCGTTGGTAAGTTGCCCCTTCTTCCGTCGTGGCATAGAGAGGCGGCAGGCGGTTTAGCGCATAGGCCGCAATATCCCCCAAGTCCAACGTGCGATCGCTGGTTGCCTCGATTTCAGCGACCCGCGAGATTGCCTCTGTCAGCACCAACTCTTCCATCACATTGATAAACTGCTTCCGGGGAACAGCAACGACTTCACCCGTCAGCAACGCACCCATGAGCCGATCTAAGGCCATGTACTCTTCGATCGAAAGCTCAGAAGCGGTATCACAGATGCGTCCCACCTCTGCTTCCATTGCCGGTGTCAGGTACCCATCTTGCAGAGCTTGTTCCACAATCTTTTCGATGCTCATAGAGCCTCCGTTCCCTTTTCCCCTGTCCTCAATTGAAACATTACCCGAAAGATTAGACTTTGTCTGCATAATCTTTGACGGCAACTATGCACTGTATCGGCTAACTCAGCCTTGACTAATGTTGCCCTAGATCGCACCGTCTGCAACACCTGGACTCAAAGCTTTAAAAAATTGATCCAAATGCACAGCACTGACCACAAGCGCACACCACCATCCAGCGCCCCCCAATACCGCCTATTCAAACCCGGTATACCGCCAAGGCACAGGATCAACCGCCTGCCCATGCACATACAACCCCCAGTGAAGATGGGGGCCTGTGGCCGAGCCCGTCGCACCAACCGTGCCAATGACCTGCCCCGCCTGCACCAAATCCCCTTCTTTCACATTGATTCTGCTGAGGTGGAGATAAATCGTGGTCACGCCTTGGCCATGATCAAGCCCAACCGTGTTGCCATGTAATTTGAAGCCCTGTGCTTCCCGCCCAACAAGGGCCACTCGTCCAGCCGCAGCGGCAACCACAGGCGACCCCGTGCCCCCGGCATAATCGACCCCTCGGTGGTAGTAATCTTTGGCAAACTCACCATTGTAGTAACGGCGAATGCCAAACTCTGAGGTCACTGGCCCCTGGTTAGGTCGCAAAAATTTACCGTTCCAATATTTTTCGGGGGTCACTAATTGTTTGAAGGCATCTACCCGATCAAATTCTTGGTCTGTCCCGTCGGAACCACCGCCCCTGACCCAAATCGATTGAGTTTGGAAGGCGCGATCGCCCAATCGCACGGCCACGGCTTGGGATTCATTGCCACCGCTGACCCTGATGTTCAAGTTGCCTGGCCGATCCAACGGGGTCGTCGGCAGCAACGCCCGATACTGATTTGGGCCAATGGGAAAAGACTGAAAAACTTGGTTTCCCAACATCACCTGAGGCGGCGTGGTTAGGCTGGGGTCATCGTAGCGAGCGACCACAGTGAGGGTATCCCCTAGTTTCGGGCTACTGGGGCCGACCGTCACTTGCAGGGCCAGGGCCATTTCTGGGAGGGCGATCGCCAGTGTTGCAGCGCCAACAAGCCTGACCAAACCATGCAAGCAGCGACTCCGGAGGCGAAATCGGGTCAACAGCGAACAATCTCTATTCATGACAGACGCATCAAGTAACCGCTGGAGGATCATAATGCAAATCAGTTAAACAGCCAATCATTGCACCCAAGGTCATGGCCCAGAACGGGCCGATTCGCGGATATTCTTGTTGAAAGTGGGCCACGGTTGTTGGCCCTGGGCGATCGCCCCTAAAATACGACATATTTTTAGGTTTTGCCGATGGCCCCCTGCCCTGCCCCGCCTGCAATTGACTTGTTTGTCTATGGCACTCTGAAACCCGGTGAAATCAATCACCATGTTTGCGCTGACTATGTACGAATGGCCCAGCCTGCGATCGCCCAGGGCAGTCTCTATCACTTACCCTTGGGGTATCCGGCTATGAGCTTGGCCCCCGCTGATCTTGTGTATGGCTATGTGCTGCGCTGCCTTGACCCAGGGGTTGTGGCATTGCTCGATCGCTTTGAACAACACGATCCCCACCTGTTTCGCCAATTATTCCCCCAACACAAGGTCGAGAGCCATCAATATCAACGGCTCCCAATTCAAACTTATACCCATCACCGCCGCCCCCTAGCGATCGCGTGGAGCTACACCATGACACTGAGCCAAATCCAGCGGTTACAGGGTCGGCGGGTTGCCAGTGGAGAGTGGAAGCAGCCTGCCCCCAATCAACGGCTAAAGTGTCTTTAAAGCGATGATTAAGCCCACCCCGTGCAGCCATTGGGGCATCAATTTTCAATGCCGTTGGTTTTAAGGAGGTTGGGGTTGAGCAATATTTGGCTTAACGCCTTCTTGGGGCCGGACTTGAACATTTAAGCTCTCAGGTTGCAACTTTTAGATTGCAAGTTTTAGATTGCAACTTTTAGGTTGCAACTTAAAATCGACTGACTGCCCCTAAAAACCTCAGGTTAGACAATCAGCCGACCCCAAATCAGAGCAACCGACACGCAGCCAGGTTACACCCAGCACTAGCGGTGGAATAGCCACAAGGAGGAAGAGAACCGCGATCGCCTCAACTGCGAATCCGGGCCACCAATCCCCACGCTGCCCACCGCACCTTGACTCTGTGGCGATGCGGTTCTCCCAGCCTCACAGCAGGGCCACTAACGAATATTGTCGTTAGAGTCTAAAGCCGCCGGAGAGGGATAAGCACCATTTTCAACGGGTGCCTTGGTCAAAGAAACCAGCGGTTTATCCAGGGCCACCATCAAGGGTTCTTCGTCAGAATTTGCTGCCGTCTGGACGTTTTCTTGGGAGGAGTCATTGGCCATTTGAGGGGCAAAAGGCCGTTCGCCACCGAAGATCAAGCTGGCAACCGTACCAATGGCCACTGCCGCGATCGCCGCCCCGCCCCAGATCATCGACCGTGAGGGCCGCCGATCAACCCGCGACAAAACCGCATTGACCGTCTGGTCTACGGATTGTTGGGATGTTGGAACTGGCATGGCTTGGAAGGCTTGCCGCAACTTCAATAACCGAGCATGAAGCTGTTGTACCGTGGCATCGGTTTGCAGCCATTCTTCAACTTGCCGTCGCTCATCCGCCGAAACTTCGCCGTCTAGATAAGCACTCAGCATCTCAAAGCGATCGCGCTGCATCACGTCCGGCATCCGGGCATCAGAGTCCGAATGACGGGCCGCCGATGCCCGTGAATCAAAATTGTGGGAGTTAGAATTAGAAGTCATCTCAGCACTACTTCTCGCGTATGGAGTACACCCAGCTCTCGTAAAAGGATAGTCAATCTATCTGGGAAAAACAAACCCCTCAAAGATTTGATTTGCAATTCAGCCTGGAGGAAGAGCTGACCAAAGGCTTCACCTTGGGATTTAGGATGAAGCACCCTCTAAATAATTTTGAAGTTGCGATTGTAACCGCAAGCGAGCCCGTGCAATCCGGGACTTAACGGTGCCTAATGAAACACCCGTGATTTCAGCAATTTCTTCATAGGCCATGCCTTGAATTTCCCGCAAAACAATGGTGGTGCGAAAAACTTCTGGCAAATCCGCGATCGCGTCCCGCAATTGGTCGTAAAATTCGCGCGTGGTAATGTCCTCGTCTGGGCCTGGGGTTGCCGAAGCAATTTCCCAATCCATTTCCCCATCTTCCATCGACAATGGCGCATCTAACGACAAAGGACTTGCGTGTCGCTTCCGTTTCCGCAACTCGTCATAAAACAAGTTGGTCGTAATGCGACTTAGCCAGCCCCGAAACTTTGCCGGTTCATTCAAGCGTTTGAGATTGCGATATACTCGAATCCAAACTTCTTGAGCCAAGTCTGCCCGATCTTGCCAATCAGGGGCTAAATGGTACAAAACCCGTTCGACGTGGGACTGATACCGACGCATCAACTCCCCAAACGCTGCTTTATCAGGACGGTGGCCAACCTGACATTGCAAGATCAAATCATAGTTAGATAGTTTTTCTGGTTGTACTGGCACTGGGGCAGCCGTTGCATCTACCGTTGACCAGGATAGCCGAAGAGAGTGAGTCATGGGCGGAATTTTGTTCTGTACATTCCACGCTCAATGACGGTAGCGATGTCAAGATGTTCCCGCTTCGGCGTTCAACTCTTCTGTAACGTCTTGTAAACACCAGGATATAGTCGGCTAAACGATTGCCCATAGAGCTTTGGCTGGGTTGGGTGTAGCCCTCAAAGACTGGCTTGCCCGACTGCCCCTTTTGCCTCTGGGCCATTAATGCATTGCCGTTAATGGCTGTGGCGTGGCCGCTAGTCACTGACAACGAGCTTACGCCGGCATCAGGCGATCGCGCCATTATTCCCCAATCGCATCACTATTACTATGGTTGGCCCAAGGAAGGCGATCGCTAGAAATCACAACTAGGAATCGCAACCCTCAGGCATCGCAACCTGGGATTGATACCACCCAGGATAGGGCTCAAGCCAGACCCAGCAAAGGTAAAGCCTACCAACTATTCTGCTTGGGCATTAACGCCCTGAGTGGGCCAAGCTGGCTGCTGAGTTAGCGTAGCCTTGGTTGCCTGACTGGGAGAAAGGGCAATGGGCTGCGGCGATCGCTCCCGCAAAGAGCGTTGAGTTCCAGTTGGCACAGGTTGGAAGCCAATCAACGTCAGCGTCAACCACGAATTCTGCCATGCAGTACTGGTAAAAATATTAACTGAGAGGGTCAGTATGATTGCGATCGCCAGTTTTTCTAACATCCCCATCACCTCTTGGGCAAACGACAGACTCTTCGCACACCACAGTTACCTCACAAAACCCACTTGTTTCCATGCCGAGCACCGCTCAGACAGGCCCCACAAGCCGATTCGCGACCAACATCTTTCCTTCCCCTGTTTTAACCCGAATCCCCACCCAAACTCCTCAGGGGATGTACACAAACTTTGCAGGCACCGCCACCCCAAGGTCGTAATTGCCACAGTACCGCTCGCCCTCCTGGCTCCTCGCCCCGCCCCACCAGTGCCCCCTGTTTGTGGCCTCACCAATCCACTCCAGTTCAGGCCCCAGCCCTGTTGCGCCAACTTTTTTGCGGATTTCTTGAGCAAAGCACGAGATAGCGTCGAATTGTTACAGATTGCAACCTATAATATGAGAGCGAATTGTTGAAGAAAAAGTAAAGATACTCTATGCGCGTTGCGATCGCTGGTGGTGGGTTAGCGGGTTTGGCATGTGCCAAGTATCTCGTTGATGCAGGGCATACCCCTATCGTTTTGGAAAGCCGAGATGTTCTGGGCGGGTTAGTCGCCGCTTGGAAAGACGCAGACGGCGACTGGTACGAAACTGGGCTGCACGTCTTTTTTGGGGCCTATCCCAACATGCTGCAACTCTTCAAAGAACTCGGCATCGAAGATCGCCTCCAGTGGAAAGAGCACACCCTGATTTTTAACCAGCCAGAAAAGCCAGGCGTACTTTCTCGGTTCGATGTCCCGGATATCCCCGCTCCTCTCAACATCATTACTTCCATTCTTCGCAACAACGACATGTTGACGTGGGAGCAAAAACTGCGGTTTGCCGTTGGGCTACTCCCGGCGATCGTCCGCGGTCAACAATACGTCGAAAACATGGATCAATATTCCTTGTTGGAATGGCTCCGGTTGCGCGGCGTCGATGAACGGGTCAACTCCGATATTTTCATCGCCGCCTCCAAAGCCCTAACCTTCATCAATCCCGAAGACGTATCCGCCACCGTTCCCCTCACCGCCCTCAACCGCTTTCTACAAGAGCGGTACGGCTCCAAAATTGCCTTCTTAGACGGTTCCCCCACAGAGCGGCTCTGTCAACCCATCGTGGACTACATCACCGAGCGTGGTGGCACGGTGCAGCTTGAAAAACCCCTCAAACAAATTCTGCTCAACGAGGATCAAACCGTTCAAGGCTTCCTCATTCGTGGCTTAAATGGTGCCCCAGACGAACTAGTCACCGCCGACATTTACGTCTCTGCTATGCCCGTCGATGTAATGAAAGTCCTCATGCCAGAACCCTGGCAGACCATGCCCTTCTTCCAAAAAATGCAAGGGCTCGAAGGGGTGCCAGTCATTAATCTACATCTCTGGTTTGATCGTAAAATGACTGACATCGATCAGTTGTTGTTTTCCCGATCTGACTTGTTGAGCGTCTACGCTGACATGAGCAATACCTGCAAAGAGTACGCGAACCCCGACCGTTCTATGCTGGAACTGGTTTTGGCTCCGGCCAAAGATTGGATTGACCAGTCCGACGAGGCCATTCTCGCAGCAACCATGACAGAGTTGAAACGCTTATTCCCACAGCACTTCGATACCGACACTCCGGCCAAACTGCTGAAATACAAAGTCGTCAAGACACCCCGATCGGTTTACACGGCATCACCTGGGCGGCAAGCCTGTCGGCCTAGCCAAGCCACTCCGATCGCCAACTTTTACTTAGCAGGCAGCTACACCATGCAGCGCTATTTGGGCAGTATGGAAGGGGCAGTTCTTTCTGGTAAGCTGGCATCGCAGGCGATTACCGAAGCTTACCTTGCAACCAACTCGGTGCCATCCGCATCCTTGGAGAAGCCCTTAGCGAAAGTTTGAGCCAACACTCAGATGGGGTTCAACTGTGACATTAAGGTAAAATGTCCATTCCAATGGCCACTACCCCTCCGCTAGAAGTTAGTCAATTGTCGGTTCTTTGCCACCTAAGCCATTGGGAAATGGTTTCGTTCCACTAAACTGCCACGTTCGTCAAGCGTTCTCTGGGATATGCTGAAATTGCCCGAATACTCTCGCGTTAAGCCGTTGGCATCGATTGAGGAATCGTATGAGTTATGCCGCCAAATTACGGCGAAATACTCTAAGACGTTTTATCTCGGAACCATGCTGATGCCGGAGGCCAAGCGGCGGGCAATTTGGGCAGTGTATGTCTGGTGTCGGCGAACTGACGAGCTGGTAGATGGGCCGCGGGCTAGTTTCACCACCAACGAAACCCTGGATGAATGGGAGCAACAAACCGAAACGGTGTTTGCGGGCCAACCCGTTGAAGATCCAGATGTGGCCCTCGTTGACACCCTCCAGCAGTTTCCCCTGGATATTCAACCCTTCCGCGACATGATTGAGGGACAGCGGATGGATCTCTACCGATCGCGCTACGAAACCTTCGAAGAGTTGAAGCTCTATTGCTATCGGGTGGCCGGAACGGTGGGCCTCATGACCACCCCGATTATGGGTATTGACCAAGCCGCTCGGACAGCACCGTGGGATCTCTATCAACAAGTCCAACCTGACCCAACAGAACAGGCGATCGCCCTGGGGATTGCCAACCAACTGACCAACATTTTGCGGGATGTTGGTGAAGATGTGCACCGAGGCCGAATTTATCTTCCCCTCGAAGACCTGAAACGCTTCAACTATACGGAAGCCGAATTGTTTAAAGGGGTTGTTGACGATCGCTGGCGATCGCTCATGCAGTTTCAAATCCAACGGGCGCGCGAATTTTATAATGCTGCGGAAGCTGGCATCAATGCCCTCAGCCCAGACGCTCGGTTCCCGGTGTGGGCCGCCTTGATGCTCTATCGGGGGATTTTGGATGTCATCGAACGCAACGACTACGATGTATTTCGGAAACGGGCCTATGTCCCCGGCCCCCAAAAGTTAACCTACTTGCCGATCGCGCGTTTGCGGGCAGCAGTGTTATAGGGCGGGGTTTCCGGCTTAAGACTAAGTAGCACCTGCTCCGGCGAGGGGAACACCTGGGTAGCAATCGCACTCAAGCGCCTAGGATCCCGTAGGTTACGCCCAGTTGTTGCAACCATTGGCGGTAAGCCAACGATGCGCGATCGCCAGGGACGTGAAACTCCACCTGTCGGCCCAGGGGCAATTGCTTGAGTAAATGGGTTTCGAGATTGGTAATGTCCTGTTGTATAACCCGATCTTGAAAGGCGATCGCCGCAGGCAAACCACTGGCACCTATAAAATTCATTGCCATCAGCATCCAGCCAACACACATTTCCTCCGTCACTGGAGTCACGCAATACAACAGCGCTAGACACTCTCCCCCAGGGCTGACCTTACGGAGATAGCCAGTCAAGGGGCGCGAAATATGGTAGCTGTAGTTCACATAATCCCCCTTGCCAATGCCCAACGGATCGGGTTGCCACACGCGCAGATTGGGAATGTGGACACCCTGAGCATCCACAACGACTTTATAATCCGCGATCGCCGGTCTTGCAGGATCTCCCAAAATCTCAGGATGCACGAACGGGAAATGTGTAATATCCAAAAAATTTTCAATCGCCCGGTAGCCCCCAGTCTGGCACATATGCGGCCCAGACAATCCGGTCACAAAACCAGGTTCCTCCCATTCAGGAAAGGTCGGCAGGTCACCTACTGGGGTGCCTAAGCAAGCGAAGATCAACCCATAGCGTTCTTGCACGCGATACGTTGGGACGCACGCATGGGATGGCGGAATATAGCCAGGATGAGTAGGCACTTGCACACATTGGCCTTCTGGCCCATACACCATCCCGTGGTACGCACAAACCAGAGTCTTGTCTACCACCCGCCCTCTGGATAACCGCACACTGCGATGAGGACAGCGATCGCGCCACAGATGCAGCGCCCCATCCAATCCCCGCCACAGCACCAAATCTTGACCGAGTAAACAGACCGCCCGCAAGGAACCTGAAGGCAAGTCTTGGCTCGCTGCAAGCACATGCCAATCTCGACTGACCACGGGCGCAACAGACTGCATTAACGTATCCATCCCAAATCGCAAAGACTTTTTACTCTGGTTATGCGCAGCCATATTCCCAGCTAACTCACAGCATAATCGTGAATTAGTGTTTAGCCGTTAAACTTTGATTTGGCAAATGAGGGTTTGATCCATTACGGTTTCGCCGTCGGTGGTGGAATGGTCACATCAATTTTGGTTACTGTTTCATTAGCTCTGAGCGTCGTCAGCGCTGGTTGAATTTGTTGGGAATTTCCAACCACCAGTGTGACTAACTTTTCTGGTTTCAGATAGGTCTTTGCGACCCGCAGCACATCTGCAATCGTGGTATTTTCAACCGCTTTACGATATTGAAAGATAAAGTCTTTAGGATAGCCAAAATATTCATATCGTAAAAGTCGCGATAGAGTTTGGGCTGGGTCTTGGAAATTAAAGATAAAGGAATTCAACACCGTATCTTTTGCATAGGCCAGTTCATTGGCAGTAATCGGTTGACTTCGAATCCGCTCAATCTCCGTCCACATCCCTTTCACAAAGTTTACCGTTGCGTCTGATCGGGTTTCTCCGCCAGCCATAAACATCCCTGGATAGTCATACCCCGGTCGCCAAACGGCATACACAGAATAGGCAAGACCCTGGCGCGATCGCAGCTCGTTAAATAGCCGCCCCCCAAAACCATTTAACACACCATTCATCACCGACAAAGCCGGATAGTCAGGATTATCAAACTGTCCAGCTAAATGGCCAATCTGCACCGTGCTTTGGGTGAGTTGGGGTTGCTCAATCTGAAAAATACCGCCTTGTACCGCTTGGCTCACCGACGGCAACTGAGTTCGGCCCGCAGCCGTTCTAGTCCAGGTGCCCAAGGTGGTTTCAACCAGCTTCCGCATTCGGGCACTGTCAAAATCACCCACAATGCCCAAGACCATATTTTGGGGCGCATAGTATTGCTGATAAAACTGCACTAAGTCAGCCCGTTGAATATTGGCTAAAGTGCTGTATTCTACCGTCCACGCATAAGGACTGCTTTTACCATAAAGCAGCTTGCTAAACTCCCGACCAGCAATACTGCTAGGATTATCATTCCGCCGAGCAATGCCGCCTGCTTCCTGAGTTTTCGCCAGCGCAATCTTGTCTTCGGGGAATGCGGGCGATCGCAAGACCTCCGCAAACAGCTTAAACACCGCCTCCAAATCTTCCGACAACGCACTGAAACTGGCACTCCCGGCATCGGTGCCCATACCAGTCTCCACCGAGGCAGCCCGCTGCTCTAGGAATTGATTAATCTCGTCACTGCTCCGTTGCTGGGTACCCCCACTGCGCATCACCGTTGCCATCATCCCCGCCAAGCCAACCTTATCCGCCGGATCCAGGCGATCGCCCGTCCGAATCAGCGCCGTGCCACCAACCAGCGGCAACTCGTGATCTTCCATCAAATACACCACCATGCCATTTTGCAGCTCAAATCGCTCATATTTGGGCAGCGTGATTTCTGGTAAAGGCGGAAACGTTAAATCGGTGTAATGCTTCGGTGTTTGGGCCAACCCCGGTTGCACCAACCCCAAAACCACCAAAATCAACGGCACCACCACAAAACAAAAAACGAGCGTTGCAACCTTGGCGACGGGATGCCGCCGTGGGCGACCGGACGGAATAGACATAGACATAGCAACAGTTGAGACAAACACCGAGAGCCAACCCCAGAGCAACCTGGGTGTGATTCCTTCCCTAGGGTATCGCGAGAACCTCGATTTAAGGCGCAAATTCAAGCCCAATCCTAATCCCGACAAATTTAGTCGGATATGTTTGACCCGTGAATTTCGCCCGTGCTAGGATGCCGAACAATGAGAAACCAATGAACCTAACCACAGCATCGAGAAAACCCATGACAGCAACCCAAGTACAATCCACCCAATCGGCAGCTACCTTTCGCGCCCTGAAGTGTAAGGAATGTGGAGAAGAGTACGAACCCAAAGCGATTCATGTTTGCGAATATTGTTTTGGGCCGCTGGAAGTGGCTTACGACTATGACCAGTTGCGCCGTACCGTCACCCGTGAAAGCATTGAGGCTGGCCCCAACTCAATTTGGCGTTACCGCTCCTTTCTACCCGTGGCAACGGATGAGCCCATTGATGTGGGCACGGGGATGACTCCATTGGTGCAGGCCAAGCGATTGGCCCGTCGCCTGGGTCTGAAAAAGCTGTTCATCAAAAATGATGCGGTCAATATGCCCACCCTTAGCTTCAAAGATCGGGTGGTATCCGTTGCCTTGACCCGCGCGCAAGAATTGGGTTTTTCGACCGTTTCTTGTGCCAGCACCGGAAATTTGGCTAACTCGACGGCGGCGATCGCCGCCCACGCTGGTTTAGACTGCTGTGTGTTCATTCCCGCTGACTTGGAAGCCGGGAAAGTCATGGGTACCTTGATCTACAGCCCAACGGTAATGGCCGTGCAAGGAAACTACGACCAGGTGAACCGCCTCTGCTCGGAAGTGGCGAACACCCACGGTTGGGGCTTTGTGAACATTAACCTGCGCCCCTACTACTCCGAAGGCTCAAAAACCCTGGGCTACGAAGTAGCTGAACAACTCGGTTGGCAATTGCCTGATCATATTGTTGCGCCCCTCGCTTCCGGGTCGCTCTTCACCAAGATTTATAAGGGTTTCCGGGAATTTGTGGAAGTTGGCCTGGTTGAAGATAAAGCAGTGCGCTTCAGCGGTGCCCAGGCCGAAGGGTGCTCCCCCATTGCCAAAGCCTTCCAGGAAGGTCGCGATTTCATTTCTCCTGTGAAGCCCAGCACGATCGCCAAGTCCATTGCGATTGGCAACCCTGCGGATGGTGTATACGCGATCGACATCGCCAAGAAAACCAATGGCAACATTGAATCGGTTACCGATGCAGAAATCGTAGAAGGCATCAAACTCTTAGCTGAAACCGAAGGCATCTTCACCGAAACCGCAGGCGGCACCACCATCGCCGTTCTCAAGAAATTAGTCGAAGCCGGCAAAATTGATCCCGATGAAACAACTGTTGTTTACATCACTGGCAACGGCCTCAAAACCCAAGAAGCAGTTCAAGGCTATGTGGGCGAACCATTGACGATTGAACCAAAATTGGATAGCTTTGAGCGGGCTTTGGAACGGTCGAGAACCCTCGATCGCCTAGAGTGGCAACAAGTTTTGGTCTAAAGGGAACCCCCTTCGACCAACCGTTTGATGGATGGGGTGGCGCTTGTGTATCCGCAGAGTCACCCCCGGAGCCAAGCTTGATGCCGCCCCAAGGCCAAATGCTAAGATAAGAGATTGCTCCGCCAAGAGTGAGGCTGTGCTGTGTCAAGTCGGCTTGAGCAGAGAACGTCAGCGAAAATATCATCGTTGGCCTGGGGTGCTTCGTGATGCAATTTTGGTTGCAGCAAACTGTATCTCAATATTCTATTGACTACCAACTGGGTGAATAAGTCGTTATGGCAGTTAAAGTTTTAATTCCAACCCCCCTCCAAAAATTAACGAATGATCAGGCTACGGTTGAATGCAATGGCACAACGATTGCCGAACTGTTGGAATCCCTCGAAGGGAGTTGTCCCGGAATCAAAGGCCGTTTGTGTGATGACCAGGGCGAATTACGCCGTTTCGTTAATTTCTACGTCAACAGCGAAGATATTCGCTTCTTAGCCGGGATCAACACCAAACTCAGCGACGGCGATGAGGTCAGCATTATCCCCGCGATCGCCGGTGGTTGATCTGGGTTAAACATCATTGCATTTCTCATTTGGAAAGGGGGCATCGGCCCTCTTTTTGCGTTTAAAGCCAGCCGCAAAACCGAGGGGGAGCGATCGCACCCCTTTACTGCAAATTAGTATTACTTTTTTCCCTAACTCATGGACTAGTCACTCTTCATTAAGCTGAGAACTAGATGCTTAGAAAAAAATTAGCAATTTTCCTTTTAATCTTGATGATTGGCACTGTATGCATGAGCAGTACCTATGCATTTTTTCCAATTTTACAGGTAATTGTACAAGACGTTGGGCAAGGTGCTTTATATCTCATTCAAAGTCAGCCGCTATGGATTCAAGTTATAGTGGGAATATTCCTAGTAACACAGCTTTTCGGAGCTTTGGATTTCGTAGTTAGCATTGTACTGACTTCTGAGAGATCTTTAAGCAAGCGTTTTCAATGGTTAGCGATCGGTGCAGTACTGTCTATACTATTTCTGTTTCTATTTATCCCATTACTCATTGGGCAATTGAAATTAATCGTTCGGTTGTTACCGATATTGTTAATCGGCTGTGGATTAGAAGCAGTTTGGTTGTGTTATCGGAAGTTTTTAAAACTTTATCAGCAGTGGCGCTTATCTCAGTCAATTAAAACGCTAACGAACAAAATAAAAAGAAGAAGATTTAGGAAATTCTAGTCAATACAATCATCAAGAATTAATAGGTCTCAATTTAGGCTCAAAATTCTATTCGACTTTAATGGGTTCACGTCTTTTCGTTGAATGCAAGCGATTATCGCAGCGGGCGAACGACGACCTTAGGCGACAGGGAGTTATGGATGGAGGCCATAGTAGCAGGTAGGAGCAAGGCAACCAAGCTAACGTTGCGGCTACACTGCTGGGGAGATTAGTCCATGAGCAAAAATTGATGAAGAGTGTTTGCGTCTACTGCGGCTCTAATTTTGGCGATCGCCCATTTTTATTGTCGTTAGCAATTGGTTGCGATCGCCCCCATATTATCCAGCAAGGTAGTGTCAAAGATCGAGCCGTTTTGTCCGCAAGCAACGATAATATTGAGGCCGATCGCAGCTTTTGGGCAAGCGCTGTTCCATTAGCCCAGACACTCAGTACTCCAAAGTGGACTCGCGACTGCTGACTTGGCGGCCATAGAGAATCGCGCCAAACGCCGTGAGATTCATAAACAAGCTATACACCGCAGCGGGCACAGCCATGTCGGGATTGTTGAGGAGGCCAGCCGTGATGGCGATCGCCAACGTTCCATTTTGAATGCCAACTTCAATCGCGATACAGATTTGTTGCGCCAGCGGTAGCCGAAACACCTTTGCGGCCAGCCATCCGGTCAGGGTCGCCAGGAGGTTGAGCAACACAGCACCAATGCCCACCTGCACCAGGAAACCTGGAAGTTTGCGGCCTTCTTTGATCAGCAACAGCACAATAATCAGGGCTAAGAGGCCGATGGCAAGGCGACTCATTTGCTTTTCTAGGCGACGCGCTGTGTCAGGAAACTGGCGACGAAAAACCATCCCGATCGCGATCGGCAACAAGGTAATCAAGAAAATTTGCAGCATGGTCGTCCCAATCGGCAGCGCGATCGCCGCACTTTTCCCCAGAAAATACTGGAGCGCCAGATTGGTAAAAAGGGGAATCGTAAACACGGTGACAATGCTGCTAACGGCTGTCAGCGTGACAGATAGAGCCACATCACCCTTGGCCAAATAGGTCACCAAATTGGAGGACGGGCCACCCGGACAAACAGCCAAAACAATTAGACCGACGGCGATCGCGGGTTGCATGGGAATCACCAGCGTGATCAGTGCGCCAATCAGCGGTAGCAGCAAAATCTGGCAGACCGTACCCACGGCAACGGCCTTCGGGTAGCGCGTGATGCGCTTAAAGTCTTCTGGAACTAAACTGAGGCCCATACCTAGCATGACAATCGCTAGAGCCAACGGCAGTAAAACAGCGGTAAAAAAGTTGCTCTGCATAAGTGCTAGAGATTGACGACAGGAGAGAATCTAAATTTGTTCAGACAGAAACAAAATAGCTCTGATTGTACCGCAATCTCTACAGATATCGTCAGTAGCCCGCATTATTTTCGTCCCACCCTGGCCGCACAGTGCGCCCCTGCCCCTGCGATCGCCCACTGCCCGCAGCATCAACCAACCGAGTAAATATGCTGAATAACACTCTCTGCTCCGAAGTTATCCAGCATATTTGACGTTTAATCTCCACAAAACCAGGTGTTATCCATCAGATTTGACGGATAACTACCGAAGGTAAGGGTGTTATCCGTCAAATCTGACGTTGAATATATAGTTGGACTGCAAGTGACCATGCTAGCTGTGCATATCAGACGCATACTAAAGGTGTAAGAAACTTGGGTACGAATGAGTGCTACTTTGATTCCTCTCAAAACGCCTCTTTCTAGCGAGGCAGCAAATAATCGGTTTCTGCGCGCACTGTGGGCTTCGCTTCGTGCCGAATTCGGAAAACTTGCTTGGCAGGAATCACCTACTAGATATGGCCCCCGGAAGGTAATTTACTTTGGATATGCAGATCTTGGGCTGTCTGGGCTGATTCGTATCGGCGTTACTTACAAGAGACGCAGCATTATTGATTGCGTCGTATTTTGGAATGTTTTTGACAAGACCAATCTACCTACAGATCGGTTTGAGCGGTGTGTGCGGCTAGCTGAGAGTGCAACCGAAACAGAAATCACTATCAGTGCCAAGATACTTGTTCCTTACGGTCTTGATTTTCAAAGAGTAGAGAGACGTGGAGCTATCTCTATCTTCCACCACAATAATGTCAACTATCTATGCCTTCGGTTTTTGGCATTTGACGAAGCCGACGCAGCTCATCAATTTGCTCTTTATACAAAGCCAATCCTTGATATCCTTTCATCGTTTACAAATCTCTTCCTGAACTTGGATGAGTACACTGACTTACTACCCCCTCCACTTGATGTTCATCGATCAACGTTCTCACTGAACCTTGATTGGATTGACGGGTTTCCAATTATCAATGGTATGCTTGTTATTCCTGAACAGTGTTTTGCCCTCATCGACGCTATTGTCTGCGATGACTTGAACGTACAAAAACAGCAGCTCATTGATGCTTGTCATCACTTTCATGCTGCTCGAGTATTGGAAGAACAATCCCGTAACTTTTCATCTACACATTCTGTTGCAGCAGAGTTAGCTCTGGTTCTGTATGTATCATGTCTTGAGGTTCTGTCCCTAATTAATGCTCCACCGCCGAGAACTTGTTCAACTTGCAATCAGGTGCAGTACAGTATCTCCGCTCGGGTAACAGAGTTCATGGAGAAACACCACGGTTCTGTAGTGGCTCAATTTGTTAGAGAGCTATATACCTTTCGCTCTAAATACCTGCATGTTGGACAACTACTTTCCTCGCGATCTTATACAGGGCAAGCAATCCCACAACTTGACTCTTCGAGTACAAATGGTACTCGCTCTACTATGCCAATGGTGCCACTTCTTAACCTGCGCGAATACACAAGTTTTTGCATCCGTGCAGTTACACATGAGCTAACTGAGTTTGGTTAGATTTTTAGTTTGTGTTTGATTGTATTCCAACAATTGTAGTGCAGCGGATTATTGCTATCGACTGGGGAAGCTCCAAAGATCTTTGTAACCGCTGACCATGACCATTAGACGCTGAGTTTGGGGCGATCGCGCTTCGGAGTTAGTAAACCTGAATACGTGCGATCGCCCTTAACTACTGAATTGGGCGATCGCTGCCATTCACAAAGCCACGAACTTCAAAGGCTGCTAAGTTGAGTTGTACAGTAAATAAATCCTATACAGGAAACCCTAAAGTTTTCAAAATCATAGGTAAAAGTTTACTGCAAGCTTCAAGCAGCTTGGCTGTATCAGGTAAAGATTTCAGTGTTGACTCAAAGATCTTCTTAGCCTTCCGAACCAAACTAGCTTTCTCCTCTGGCTTAGACACTCCTTGCACTTTTGCAAATATTTCTACTTGTTCTAAAAGATCTGACTTATCCTCAGAAGATAAGTTCGTTTCAGAGCGAATAGCCTCTTGGAGGAGAACGAGTAACTCTTTGAGTCCAGGTTTATCGTCATGAGGCGATGAGGGTAATTGATCAATAACAGCAGAACTAATTTGAGTCGATATCTCACCGCCTTGATTCCCTGCTGCGGCAGTGCCAATAACATTGCCTCCGACGTTAATAGAATTATTCATTGCAAGCTACTTCCTTATCTAAAATCTTGAGCTTTAGTGCAATATCTAACTACCTAATCTCGTTTGAAAGATTAGATTTTTTATTTCCTGCGGCAGCAATACCTGTAAGACTTCCATGTATTGTTATAGAGTTATCAGTTACAGTAATTACTTGAACACCTTCCTCGTCCATCTCCATAAATCTATACAATTCCATTATTACTTCTCTTACTTGAGCCTTTTTAGCTGTAACAAATAGATGTTTATCTCCGGAGTTTAGTGTCAAAAGAAGACCATATTTGTTTGGGCGATTAACATTTATTAGGAATCCAAAAAAACATGTCATGACAGCTATCGCACCAATTATCTGTGAAGTACCTGGGATAAACGTCAATGCTAGACCAGCTAGAGCACTAAACCACAAGACCTGACCAGGAATTACATTGGGCGTTTTAACATCGCCTTCACTAAAACCAACAATGTTACGAAGTTGGTAGACATCGTATCCAAACGTGACAGTTCTTTTTGTGATTCGGATCTCTTCATTTTTCTCGAAAGATATGTTCCTACTTTGAAGTGAAAATTCTGAAGTCATATTTTGCCTCTTTCAACCAGCGACGAAATTAATATAAATCATTAGTCAAAATATTAATACTTTAGCCTGATAACACTATGCTTTTAAAAACAAATAATATTTAACTACTCATCCTGTAGAAAATCGCCAATATTGTGACATTTTAGGATGAATGATTCTTAATAGAAGAGTTTTGATATTACATCTTGCCACATAAACTACAGTAAAGAATTTTCTAGTTTTTGATTATAGAAGTGAAATAGTAGGGTGTTTTATTTTTTCAGCTTTTATTTATGGATTTGCACAGCCTTAACCCTTCAGGTCTGGGTTGCTAACAGCCAGTTGACGGCATCAGCGAGGTCTTTGGCGATGTAGTCGGGTTGGGTGTGGTGTTGATAGTCGCCGCTGAGGACTTGTTCGCCGTAACCTGTAGTGACGAGGATTCCCGTGCAGCCTGCATTGTGGGCCATATCAACATCAGTGGCTTTGTCGCCAATCATGAAGCTTTGGGTAATGTCGAGGTCGTGTTCCCAGGCGGCGGCGACGAGCATTCCGGTGTTGGGTTTGCGCCAGGTGCTGTAGCGGGTGTAGTCGGGGTTGGTGCCGCCTTCGGGGGTGCTGAGGTAGGGGCAGTAGTAGAGGGCATCCAGATAGGCGTTGGCTTCGTCGTGGAGGAGACGGCAGAGGCGATCGTGGAGGGCATCCACATGGCTGGTGGGGTAGTAGCCACGGGCGGGGCCAGATTGGTTGGAGACGAGGCAGGTGAAGAGGCCGCGATCGTTGAGCTGGCGGACGGCCTGGGCAACACCGGGGATGAGGTTCAGGTTTTCGACTTCGTGGATGTAACCAGCTTCGATGTTGAGGACACCATCGCGATCCATGAATACGGCAGGACGGGACATAAGAAGAACGGCAGGGAATAGGGTTTAGGGAATAGGGTAGCAGGAGATGGGCAGGGGGGCGGTTAGGCGGTGGGTTGGAGGCCCCCGGCCATGAGATAACCAATTTGGTCGCGGGTGGCGGTTTTGGCATCAAGCATGGCGACAAATTGCCCGTTGAGCAGGACGGCGATGCGATCGCTCATGGCCAGGATTTCTTCCAGTTCAGTGGAGATGTAGAGGATGGCGGCTCCCCGTTCCCGTTCGGCGAGAAGGGCTTGCTGGACGTATTCCGTTGCGCCAATATCCAGCCCTCGGGTGGGTTGCATGGCAATGATGACATCGGGCTGGCCAGCGAGTTCGCGGGCGAGGACGACTTTTTGTTGGTTGCCGCCGGAGAGGTGCTGGACTTTGAGGGTGGGGCTGGTGGCGCGGATGTCGAATTGCTGGATGGCGCTGGTGGCGTTGGTGTGGATGGGGGTGGCTTGCAAAAACCAGCGGTGGCAGAAGGGAAGGCGTTGGAAGGCTTTGAGGATGAGGTTGCGGGCGATGCTGAAGGGGAGAATGAGGCCCATTGTTTGGCGATCTTCGGGGATGTAGCCGAGTTTGAGGTGCTGGCCTCGTTGGCGGGTGCTCCAATGGGTGATGGGTTGGCCGTTGAGGCTGAGGTGGCCCTGGTGGAGGGGGCGCAATCCGGCGATCGCGTCGGCCAATTCTCGCTGACCATTGCCATCCACTCCGGCGACCCCCAAGATTTCCCCGGCCCGGAGTTGCAAGGAGAGATTCTGAATGGCAGGCAAGCCGCGATCGCCCAGGATGGTGAGGTTTTGACCTTCGAGGACGACGTGATCGCTGGTGTGGTCAGGTTTCTCGCGGTGCAGGACGACATCGCGCCCGACCATGAGTTGCGCCAGAGCCGTGGGATTGGTATCAGTAGTATCTACAGTGGCAATGACTTGGCCCCGCCGAAGCACCGTGACGCGATCGCACAGGGCCATCACTTCGTCTAACTTGTGGCTAATAAAAATGATGGTGTGATTGTTCGCAGCTAACTGTTTCAAGACGGCAAAAAACCGTTCGATTTCGGGTGGTGTCAAGACGGCAGTTGGCTCATCCAAAATTAAGAGTTTGGCCTTGCGATAAAGCGCCTTCAGAATTTCCACCCGTTGTTGGGCACCGACGGGCAAAGAACCTGTTATGGCCCAGGGGTCAACGGGTAAGCCATAGTCCTCCGCCATTTGGGCGATCGCGGCAGCCTTTTGGACCAAATTTAATCGCCAGGAAAAATCCGTGCCTAGCACAATATTTTCGGCCACAGTTAATTGGGGGACGAGCATAAAATGCTGGTGAATCATGCCAATTCCCTGCTGAATTGCCACCGTTGGGGAGGCAATATTAATAGGATTACCTGCTAAATAAATTTGCCCCGCTGTCGGTTGATACAGGCCACATAAAATATTCATTAATGTGGATTTTCCAGCCCCATTTTCGCCTAATACTGCATGAATTGAGCCCGCTTGAATCTCCATTGAAATTCCATCATTAGCCACAAAAGAGCCAAAGGTTTTGGTAATGCGATCGAGCCGTAAATAGGGTATGGAAGTCGGCATTATGGTGATGCAATAGGGCAATAGAACGCAAGCTCAAAAGGCAATCATAGCCAATTGTAAATGGGGGTTCGTTACCTGTACGTCCTTATCCTAAATCTCTTTCCCAGAGCAGGCGAGGGAGGTTGAAGCCTACCCCTAGCCCACCCCAATGGTTTGTAATAAGCCCTGGAATACCGTAAGGCCATCGGTACCGCCGAGGAGGGGGTCAGAGGCGCGTTCGGGGTGGGGCATCATGCCCAAGACGTTGCCTTGAATGTTGCAGATGCCAGCAATATTGTGCAAGGAGCCGTTGGGGTTGCTGGTGGCATTGGGGGTGCCGTCGGGGGCGCAGTAGCGGAAGACGATTTGCTGGTTATCTTCGAGGGCTTTGAGGGTATCGGCATCGGCGTAGTAGCTGCCTTCGCCGTGGGCTATGGGGATGGTCACGATCGCGTCGGGGGCATAGCCTTGAGTCCACGCCAGGTCAGTCCGTTCCACTTTCAGCAGGACGCGATCGCAAACAAAGTGCAACTCTCGATTGCGCACCAAAGCACCGGGCAACAATCCGGCTTCGGTCAACACTTGGAACCCGTTACAAATACCCAGCACAGGTTTGCCGGCCTGGGCATGGGCCACCACTGCCTGCATTGCCGGGGAAAAGCGGGCGATCGCACCACACCGCAAATAGTCTCCATAGCTAAACCCACCGGGCACCACCACCACATCCACACCCGATAAATCGCTTTCTTCATGCCAGATCATCCGGGTGGGTTGGCCCAAGACATCGCGGGTAACATAGACCACATCGCGATCGCAGTTTGACCCCGGAAACACGATGACCCCAAATGTGACGTTTGCCAAAATGCGCTCTCCCACCCTCTGCAACAGTTGCCGCTACTATCCTGCCATTTTTTGGGGATGGTGCGCGATGGAATCCCCACAAAGAGAAAGAGTATTGGGCGATCGCGATTAGAAATCTTGCCCAGAATTTGCTATAAAGCGAGAAACCTTATCCTCTGCTTTTTATGGTTGCCAGTCCTAAAACCCTGCCAACTCTGGGCATCGGCATTTTGCGCCAAGTGCACCACGTCGCGTTGAATGTCAAAGACATGGATGCTTCCCGGCATTTTTATGGCACGGTGTTGGGCCTGCACGAATTAACAGGAGCAGAAGTTCCCGCGACGTTGACAGCCTTAGTCGCCGCAGGGAAGGTTGCCAATTTTGTGCTTCCTGATGGGACGGTGCTTGACCTATTTTGGGAGCCAGAGCTAACACCACCCAATCCTGACCCTGCGCAACAATTTACCCGTGCGAATCACCTTGCCTTTGGGATTGCGCCAGAACACTTTGATCACGCGATCGCCGTCCTGCACCACAACCAAATTCCCATTGAGCATGGCCCAGTGACTCGCCCCACAGGCCGGGGCATTTACTTCTATGACCCTGATGGTTTTTTGCTAGAAATCCGGTGCGATCCCGCTTAATCAAGCCTTAGGTTGATCGCAGCGCCCCAACCCAAAACAGGCCCAAACAAAAACTGCTTAAAACAAAAACGAGGATGATGTGCCGTCATCCCCGTTCGTCTACTTACTGAGAGTTTCGAGATTATAACTGTGGAGTATATTGCTCCTTCTCAGGGATGTCTGTATACTCAGCCACGATTTGCCGAAACTCTTCGCCGTCAATCGTTTCCTTCTCAATGAGCAGGTCAACCAGGCGATCGATCACAACTCGGTTTTCACGGACAATGCGGCGGGCTTCGTCGTAACAATGTTCAACGATAGAGCGAACTTGCGCATCAATCCGGGCGGCGATTTCTTCGGAGTATTCCGATCGCGTCATGAGATCCCGACCAAGGAAGACTTCTGAAGACTGACCTTCAAGAGACAATAGCCCCAAGTCAGACATCCCAAACCGCGTCACCATTTGGCGGGCCATGTTGGAGACTTGCAGCAAGTCATTGCCTGCGCCCGTTGTCACTTCAGCATCGCCAAAGACGACTTCTTCTGCTGCGCGACCGCCCAAGGCACCCATGATCCGGGCCATGATTTGCGATCGCGAGATTAGCATTTGCTCTTCGCTGGGAGCGAACCAGGTCAAACCACGAGCTTGACCCCGGGGAATTAGGGTTACTTTTTGAACCGGATCGTGAGCTTTTACCACAGTCCCGATGATGGCGTGCCCAACTTCGTGGTAAGCGATCAGGCGCTTGCTCTTGCTGTCTACCAGTGGTGTGCCTTCCATCCCGGCGATGACCCGATCGACTGCGTCATCGATTTCCAGCATGGTGATGGCTTCTTTCCGTCGCCGTGCCGTGAGGATGGCGGCTTCGTTCAACAAGTTGGCCAGGTCAGCCCCAGAGAACCCCGGAGTCCGACGAGCGATCGCTTCAAGGGAGATGTCTTCCGCCAGTTTCTTGTTTCGGGCATGGACTTCCAAAACTTCCAACCGACCTTTGATATCGGGGACTTCGACTGTGACTTGACGGTCAAAGCGACCGGGCCGCAACAGTGCCGCATCCAAGACATCAGGACGGTTCGTGGCCGCGATAATGATGATGCCAGTGTTCCCTTCAAAGCCGTCCATTTCGGTCAGCAGTTGGTTCAGGGTTTGTTCCCGTTCGTCGTTGCCGCCGCCAATACCTGCACCCCGCTGACGACCGACAGCATCAATTTCGTCGATAAAGATAATGCAAGGAGCGTTTTCTTTTGCTTTTTTGAACAGGTCGCGGACACGGGAAGCACCCACACCCACAAACATTTCCACGAATTCTGAACCGGAGATGGAGAAGAAGGGCACCCCAGCTTCACCCGCGATCGCCTTGGCCAGCAAGGTTTTCCCAGTTCCCGGAGGCCCGACTAACAGCACACCTTTGGGAATCCGAGCCCCAACGGCAGTAAAGCGCTCGGGTTTTTTCAAGAAAGTCACAACTTCTTGCAATTCTTCCTTGGCTTCTTCGATCCCGGCGACATCATCAAACATCACGCCTGTCTTGGCTTCCATTTGGAACCGAGCACGAGATTTGCCGAAGCTCATGGCCTGACCAGGGCCACCGGGCACATTACCCGAGCGGCGGAACAAGAAGAACAGCCCACCAATCAACAAAACGGGGAAGATCAGGTTGCCCAACAAGCCCCAAATTGCCCCATCGTTGCGAACGGGGTGGATATCAAAGTGGATATCTTCCTTTCTCAGTCTGGAAATCAGCTCTGGGGAATTTCCGGGCAGATCGACGCGCAACCGCTGAATTCGGTTATCCAACTCTGGATCAACTGCTTCGACGATCGCCGTCCGGCCACCATCGTATAAGTCAACACCAACAACGCGCTCTGCATTCAGGTATTCCAAAAAGCGGCCATAGGTCATGCGAGTATTTGCCGCATTTTTACCTAGCGTTGCCGGAGTGGAAGCAAACGACCCTTGCCACAAGAAAAACCCAATGACCAATGCAGGCAAGGCCCACAACAGCGCTGTTTTCCAAGAAAATTTCATAAATCGCGCCCTCTAGATACCGCTACTACACCGATACGCATGAATATCAGTCTGTTTTCAAAATTGGTTAGCATCCTCAAAGCCGCTCTCTGCTTGCCCGATGGCTTGCGTAATTCGCTGGCCCAGGAACCCTGGCTGAACGACATTAGGCGACAGGAGCGATCGCCAACCAACTCAGCTCAAATTTTGAATTGTTAATTTAATTTAACTTGTTTTTCAGGAACAGAGCAACTCTGGTTTTGCCCAAACTTCCCTAAATGCCATTCCCACGCCCTAAACCGGGGCCGGGGCGATCGCGGCATAGCCTGGAAACACTCTCAGATTCGGTGCGCCTGTTTTGATCATTAATTCTTCGATTAAGGATGGTCGGGGCACGGTAGAGGGCGATCGCCCCGAGGCTAGTTGGGCCGCAAGACAACGGCGATCGCGCTCCCCAGGCCTACGGCTAACCCGCACCAGCCCACCATCGCGATATATAACGTGCCGTGTTGAGCCAATCGGGGCCGCCCCCTCACCCATTCACACAATCCAAACCACAGAATACCCAAGACTAGCGGAATCAGGGCCATACCAACCTCTCTTGCTCAGTTGCGATCGCCTAGCCTGCGAATCGGCATTATTCACCAGGATTCGACCAACGCTTCACTCGCCTTGCCACATAAACCATAAACAATTTTTCTGAATTCAGAAAAACAGTCTGTATTTTGTGCAGTAGGAGCAATCCCTTGTGGTGGCCCTGATAGAGAAAGACAATCCCTTGTGGTGACTCTGACAGGGAAAGGTAATCCCTCACAGCACAAAACACGTCCCCAACCTTGCACCCTGGGGCTGGTTGAGAACGTGAGCAGCGATCGCGGCCAGAAACTAGCGCCTGCGACTACGAAGGAACCTGGGCTTCATCCTTTACGAGCTTTTCCCAGCCCAGATTTTTCAGGGAATTGTTACGCCGCAAAGGCCGTGTGACCAGTTCCAGCACATCCTTCGCGTTGGTAAAGCCATGAATTTGGGCAAAGGTAAATTCCACCGACCACTTGGTACTAATGCCCCGTGCTTCCAGCGGATTCGCATGGGCCATGCCAGTAATCACCAAATCGGGCTGAAGGGCCTTAATCCGTTGCAACTGATTGTAGTTATCCGGTTTTTCGACGATTTTAGGCAGCGCAACGCCCATTTCGTGGCAGGTTTTTTCCAGTAGCGCGAGTTCAGCGGCTTGATATCGTTTGTCCATGTAGGGAATGCCGATTTCAGGGCAAGTCATCCCACACCGAATGAGAAAACGAGCCAGAGAAATTTCCAACAAGTTATCACCCATGAAAAACACGGATTTGCCCCGAATGAGTTGGATGTATTCTTCTAAATTGGCCCAGATTTGGGCTTCCCGTTCATCCAAGCCTTGGGGTTCAATGCCAAACACGGAGCAAATTTTCTCGATCCAGGCCCGTGTGCCATCAGGGCCAATGGGGAACGGCGCACCAATCAGTTTGCATTTCCGGCGACGCATAAAGGTCGTGGCGGTGCGGGACAGGAAAGGATTTACCCCAACGACGTAATACCCTTCATCGACTACGGGCAATTCAGTGTAGCGTTTGGCGGGTAACCAACCAGATACTTTGATGCCGTGCTTTTTCAGTTCCAGGGTGAGTTGGGTAACAACGGGATCAGGCAGGGAGCCGAAGAGGATCAACGGCGGATGGTCGTGGTATTCCGATTCTTCAGCGGCAATGTCTTCTTTCTTGCGGCCAAAGTTCAGGAGTTTGGTGATGGCGTTGCGTTCTTCTTTTTCGGTTTCTGGGGCGCTGGTGGGGCAGCGTTGGGCCATTGCCGCTAGCACCGTATCTTCGCCCTGGGTGAAGGCATAGTCCAGTCCATTGGCACGGGCCACCACAATGGGAATCCCAATTTCGGCTTCGAGTTTGGGGGCCATCCCTTCCAAGTCCATTTTGATGATTTCGGTGGTGCAGGTGCCGATCCAAACAATGACGCTGGGATTGCGATCGCGCTTAATTTGGGCACACAAACGCTTTAGCTCTTCATAGTCGTTGAGTTGGGCGGAAATATCACCTTCTTCCAACTCCGCCATCGCATACCGAGGTTCAGCAAAAATCATGACTCCCATCGCATTTTGCAGGAAGTAGCCACAGGTTTTTGTGCCAATGACAAGGAAGAAGCTATCTTCAATTTTTTGGTATAACCAGGCAACACAGCTAATGGGGCAAAACGTATGGTAATTTCCAGTCTCACACTCAAAGTTGAGGGCTTGGGGTTGAGTCTCGGCCAGAGTCATAAATGAATCCTCAATGAAGGCGATGGACAGTGCGTTTACGGCTTGTAGCCAGGTCTTTTAAGCGAGGCGAAGATACGGAAAAAGGAAGTTTTGATCAAACAAAAATCGTGAATTCTTGGTGGCCCAAGCTCAAATTTGACTAGATTGACCAGACTTGGTTGAGCCAGATTGAGCGTTGAGTGAACAGTTCGGAGCATTCGCGAAGCACTCATTTGCCACGGCTTACCGGGTAGGGATGAGACTCAGCAAAACGATAGAAGGTGGCGATCGCCGCTTTGGCAACTTGATCGATGACTTCAGGGCAGACCGGAGTTGGGCGGCAAGCAGGGCCAGGGGCGATCGCGGCTCGGTGGTGCAGCAGAATCAGCTTGGTTCAGTCTGGGTCGGTAGGTTCCCTTGTCGCCCGCCCTGGCAAGCTTCATCCATCTTGGACAGCAGAGATGAAATTTGGGGAGAAGCCACAGTGCTGATGGGTTCAGTTTGGGGCGCAGCGGGCAACAGTTTAACTTTGCCATTGGTGGCGGCCTTACCATTAGTGGCCACAGTTTGCAATCGCTGTTGCATCGACGGATCCTCATCGGGATTGAAATTTAACCCCAGGGCCGCCACAATTTTGTCAGGATTACTGCTGAGATCCACAATTAACGGTAAGAGCTGATTTAACTCTGGTTCCAAAATGGACAAGGTGGCCAAAATAAAGCTAGAGGAGGGGCGGCGCTGGCCATCACAATTGACCCAAATTCTTAGTCGTGTGAGCCAAACGCGGTTTTCGGCGTAGTAACTGAGCCATTGCTCCTTGACGGCTTTTCTAAACTGTTCGATATTCACACAACACCTTGATGCAGAGATTTGATCTTGAAGGACAACAGCTATTTTCGGACATCACGAAAATAATTCCTCAAAACTCAAATTCTCTTCAGACCATCATCAAATCGAGGGAATCTTCCTCAGTTTTGGCTGGGGGTTCTTTGGGATTGAGGTAGAAATCGGATAGCAACGAGAACAATTCGCGATCGGGGGAATCGTTGGGCACAACCCCTTCTGGCCGTGCCAGGATTTGATCGGCAATGTTGAGGTAATAATCGCAGACGTAGTTCAGCGAAGGATCTTGTTCGGCCATTTCAAACAATGTTTTGCCTTTGACGCGAGACACTCGGATATCTTCAATTAGCGGCAAAACTTCTAACACGGGCATGGGCACGGCTTCAATATATTTATTGATCAGGTCGCGCTTGGAGGTGCGGTTCCCAATCAGACCGGCAAGGCGCAGGGGGTGAGTCCGCGCTTTTTCCCGCACGGAGGCAGCAATCCGATTGGCGGCAAACAGGGCATCAAAACCGTTGTCGGTCACAATTAAACAATAATCAGCGTAGTTAAGTGGGGCTGCGAAACCACCACAAACGACGTCACCCAAGACATCAAATAAAATTACATCGTACTCATCAAAGGCGTTTAATTCTTTGAGGAGTTTGACCGTTTCACCGACAACATAGCCACCACACCCGGCACCCGCTGGGGGGCCACCTGCTTCCACGCAGTCTACGCCACCATAGCCTTTGTAGATAACATCTTCGGGCCACACGTCTTCATAGTGGTAGTCTTTGGACTGCAAGGTGTCGATGATGGTGGGAATGAGGAAACCAGTCAGCGTGAAGGTGCTGTCGTGTTTGGGGTCGCAGCCGATTTGCAGAACTTTTTTGCCCCGGCGGGCGAGAGCCACTGAGATATTGCAACTTGTGGTGGACTTGCCAATACCGCCTTTACCGTATACCGCTAATTTCACGTTGTCAGTCTCCAAATAGTTTGTTCAAACCAGCTCGGATGAGGAGCCGCTGGGCTTGGCGGGGGGCGATCGCGCTTAGACTGCCGCCAATCAATTAAATGGGTTTACTCGAATTGCTTTACCTAGGTGCATTATTGTCGAACTTTTGGTGGGAGTGAAGGGGCAAACAATTCAGATCAGGGTGTAAGCAAAACTGGGAATCGCTCTCTAGGTCTATGGAGGCATCATAGGGGATCTCAAGGCAAACGAAGTCCAGTTTTGGATTGAATTCATTTTTTGTAATTGACTAACTATAAAAATAAAGTCAAAGGACAAAAAATTATTCCTTGAAAATTGGGCTGGCAGAGCGGAGCTGCCTTTCTAGAACGATTGCTGCACAGGGGTTTGGCCGGTCGCCTGCACCATGACCTGGAAAAAAGTAGGCGATCGCAGCCCTGACTGAAAGAGAAAGACGACGATCCCCAGCGAGTGTTAAAAAAAATCAATTCTCTGTTTGTTGGGGTTTTGTTTGAAGAAGTGTTGCGAATTGGCGATCGCGATCGGCCATATCCCGCATTAATTCCACATTAATCCCTCACTCAAAAGACCGCTAAACCAAACCACGTCTAAACCGATTTAGGCAGTAAAAAGAAGGATGAAGAAACTGATATGTAAGCTCCAAAACAGACTTCTGGCTTTGAGGTGAAGGACGGGACTGGCGCGATTCGAACGCGCGACCTACCGCTTAGGAGGCGGTTGCTCTATCCTACTGAGCTACAGCCCCACACCGGGCAATGGGTGGTTGTTTTTATCATAGCAGGGTGCCGAAAAGTGGCTGGGCGCTAGCTTGGGGTGCTGGCGGGAGTGGCAGGTGGCGTGAGTTTGGGATAAGCGATGCGCTGGTGATTGGATTGTTGCCACACTTGCACAAAGATGCTGGCGATTTGGGTCATTTCATCACGGGTGAGGCCCGATTCGATGAGTTGATTGTCTTGCCAGCGGGCGCGGAGAATTTTGTTGATCATGGCCAGGGCTTCTTCGGGGGTTGCGTCTTTGAGCGATCGCAACGCGGCTTCGCAGGAGTCGGCCAGCATGACGATGCCTGTTTCCCGTGATTGGGGGATGGGGCCAACGTACCGGAAGGCGCTTTCAGGCACAGTCGGAGGTTCAAGGGCAGTCGGGGTGGGGTGCGATCGCTGTTGCGCTTGGTGATAGAAGTACGCGATCAGCATGGTGCCCTGGTGCTCAGGAATAAATGCCTGAATCGCTTTGGGGAGGCGGGCTTTGCGGGCCATAACCAACCCCTCGGTGACGTGCTTGCGGATAATATCCACACTTTGCCAGGGATCATCGATCTGATCGTGTTTGTTGGGGCCACCCATCTGGTTTTCAATAAAGCCCAGGGGATCGTGCATTTTCCCAATGTCGTGATACAGGGTGCCTGTCCGCACCAACTCGACATTGCAGCCCAGGGCACGAGCGGCGGCTTCGGCCAGAGTTGCCACAAAAAGCGTGTGTTGGAAGGTGCCCGGAGCTTCTGCGGCCAACCGTTTGAGCAACGGACGATTGGGATTGGCCAGTTCCACCAGCCGAATGGTGGTGACAAGATCAAATAATTGCTCTAGGTAAGGACTTAGGCCCATGCCCACCACGACCCAGGCCAAACCCAGAATGGCTTGAAAGGCCGTTTCTCCCAGCAAGGTATACCAAACCGTGCCAGAGGCCACACTGAGGATGAGATAAACCGCACCCTGGAGCAGCCCCGCACCGACTCCCAGCAGAGCCAGTTCTTCCCGCGATCGCAGCCGTTCCCCCAACCAGCTACAGAACATCCCAGCCGCCGCACTGGCAAGCAGATAATTTAATTTCAGATCCAGGCTGACCCCCAGCAACATGGTCAACAAGCCTGTGACGGTGAGGCCCAGGGGCGCGCCATAAAAACCACCCACCAATAACCCGACGGCAGGCAAGGTCGTGGTTGGCATACGGAATACCACCAGCAGCGGCGTACTCAGACTAAGTAGCCACAACAGGAGCCCATCACGACGACGTAAATCAGGATTGTAACGACGCTTGACCGCCCACACCACAGCCACAGAGCCGCTGACCAGCACTCCAAACCGCAACAAGCCGCCCCAATCCACTTCCCGCCGACTCAGCTTAAAGTGATCAAGAAGGGCAAAATCTTCGGAGGTGATGACCTCGCCATTGCGGACAATGGGTTCTCCGCGCCGAATCGAGACCATGACGGGCACAATGTCCTGGGCGGCCCGTTCAGCCTTGAGCCGGGTTTGCTCTTCATCCCGCATCAGGTTGGGTTGGAGCAGCGCACTCAACAGTTGGAGCGACACATCCATTGCACGGGCAGGCACGGCCCCTTTGAGGTTGACTTGGATGGCCGTAGTCAGATGGCTGGGGGGCAGGCCGGGGGGAAACCCTTGGAGCAACATGCGTTCGGCAATTTTGGGGAGTTGCTCGCTGGTTTGTTTCCAGTCGTCGTTGGTGAGATCAAGCAAGGCCAGGTTAAACGACTGGGGCAAGTTGGTCGAAACGGGGTTGGCCATGAGGGTGATGGCCGCTGAATATCGCAGACGCGCTTCGTTGATGTCTTGAATCAGGCTGAGATAGGAGCCTAAGTCAACCGATCGCCGATGGGCCTGGAGTTCGGCGATCGCCTGTTTGCGTTCTTCCGCCGATTCCACCGCAGGCAATTCCGAGGGCAAAAAGTTGGAACCCAGAGTGGGGTTATTTTGGGCCAACGTGGGGTCAACACTGTTGAGAATTTTCTGCCATTCCGCTTCCGGCACTTTGCGCAAATAGGTTTGCACCGGCAGCGACAAGACGGCTGTTTTCGCAAACGGGAACGGACTGGCAGTTTGGTGCAGTTCGTTGCCCTGGTTAATTTGGTCTTCGAGCTGTTTTTGAATTTGTTGGTTGACGTTGCGATCCAGCATCAAAACGGGCATTGACCCACTGCGCGCCGCTTTGCGGTTTTCTTCCGTGGCTTTGGGGTCTTCGATAGTGGCAGAAGCCGGGGCGTAGATGGTTTGGGTGGCGGCTTTGCCAATGTCGAGTTTGGGCGTGTTGTAGTATCGATAGCCCAAAGCGCTGGTCAAGGAAAGGACAGCCAGGGCCAGGGCAAAGGGCGATCGCGTAACTCGTTCAAAACTCTGCCAGCAGATTTGGGACACATTACTGGCTGGTTCCACTGGCTCCGGGACAGGGGCCACAGGGGGCGAGGCCGACACGGACGGGTTCGACTTGGTTGCGGTTCCTCCCTGGCGCGAGGCTCCATTTTTGTACGGAGCTTGACGTGACTCGTGCAACCAGCGTTTTAAGTCGCGGAAGCGCGTTTCTTCGAACTGCCGCATCAGCGTTTTCAGTACCTTCATTCACAAGAACCCTCGCGCGAGGACCAATCGTTTTCAGTCGAACTAGATTGATGCGTTTAACCAGCACTTCTCATTATAGAAACCTCCTTTCATTCGAGGCGATTTTCCCGCGATCGCCCCGGTGCGGCGGGGTAGAAACGGTGAGCGTTGGCTGTGAGGGTGAGTCTGAATCCTTGAGCTATCAGGAGACTGAGGCATTCATGGGATTGGGTGCGCTAACGGGTAAGGTTTGTAACGGCGGGATGGGGCGATCGCCAGGTAAGACCCCAGCCCACAGGGCCAACACCTGGGTCACCAGGGGCGCAAGTTGGTCGGGGGGAAAGGCTGCCAGGTTGGAGGCCGCACCTTGCCAGTGGGCCGGAATCCCGAAGATGCCATTGTGTGCGCCGGAGAGGAGGCCCAGGAGGATCACCAGGGGGGGCGTGGTTGCGGGCCAGGTCAGGCTGCGCGTCAGGGTGAGTTGCCACTGGGTCGGCGTACACAGGAAGGTGTAGAGCGCGATCGCCAGGGTTGGGTCGCTCGCCGGGTGGTGCAACGTCTGGGCGGCGATGGGCAACGGCACAGGCTTGGTCACCAGGTATTTAAGATGATTAAACTGCTCTACCAGGGCGGGGCTGGGGTCTGGGTAGCGATCGCTCGCCTGGGCCAAGACATTCAAATAGGCCAAAATTTGGGGCACGAGGGTGGTCGGTTGCAACTGGCCCCGCAGCGCCAGAGCCACCACATAGGCAAACACCAGGACTTGATGGCTGAGGTCGGGTGTGGCTTCCCGAATTTGGCGAATTTGCCACAAATAACGTCGTTGTTGGCGCAAATCCTGATGGAAATACAGCGTAATCGGCAGCGTCGCGATCGCCAATTCTGCGGCAGAAAGGGGCTCTGGGCCTGAGCGCAAAGCGGCTTTCGGGGCGATCGCCAGCTCCCAGTGGCCAGCCTCGACTAGAGCCTTAAGCCAGTACAACGGAAAAGTGCTCCACCGTTGAGCCGTTGGCGGCTGCCGTGCCCCCTGCTGCAAGGCGAACTCTTCTCCCAGCACCATCCCCAAACAACACCCATAAAATCGACTAAAGAGTGAATAATCCATCGTTGCTGCCTGTGGTTGCACCTGTCGTTTGCTCTACTTTCCCGTGGGGAGGGACTGGTTGCTAGCCAAGTTGCCCATCCCAATCCTGGCACAGCATCGCGCCAGCATTCTGGCCAAAGCGGGCGATTTACGCTAGGTTTGATTGTCACCCATTTCATCAGGACGCTTGTGATGGTTGGTAATTGCACAGACTCAGTTTGGTGGTTGGCCCGTTGCCCTTGGCATGTCGCGGTGATAACGCTGTTGGGCCTTAGTTGCAGTGGCCTCCTGATTGGGGAGGGGTACACCCAAACGGCACCGCCCAAACCTGCCGCTTCACCGTCTACCGCGATCGCCCCTTCCACAACCCGGCCCATTCTGCAAGCGGGGGCCAGTGGGTCAGCCGTAGTCGAACTCCAAGCCCTGCTGACCCTGTTGGGATACTACAACGGCACGGTGAGCGGAACCTATGACGATGCCACCGCAACGGCTGTGCGCCAATTTCAAACAGCGGCAGGCATTCAGGCCGATGGCGTTACCGGGCTAGAAACCTGGACACGCCTGTTACCGCCAGCCCCACCCTTGCCGATCGCCACACCAACCCCTGCCCCCAGCAGTTCCAATCCAGCGGCCCCCACCTCGGCAGATGCTTTTCCCATGCCGAATGCCCAGGCAACATCAGCGCCAGCACCAACCACCCCACCCGCCGCCCAACCCGCGCCCAAAACCGCACCGCCCAAAACCGCACCGCCCAAAACACCGACCCCAACAGCAACCGCTGCAACCACGGTGCCCATGCCCATCTTACGGGTAGGGATGAGTGGCCCTGCAGTGACTCGCTTGCAAGAACGCCTGAAAGCCTTGGGCTATCTCCAGGGGGCGATCGATGGGGTGTTTGGCCCAGCGACGGAAACTGCGGTCAAAGCGGCCCAAGAAAAATTACGGCTCACTGCCGATGGGGTCGTCGGGCCAGAAACCTGGGCCAAGTTAGCGCAATAACAGGCTGGCCAAGCCCACCACCAGGAGCGTCAAAGGCCAGATACCACAGCGATCGCGCCGCCTGGGAAAACGGACGAGCAGAGATTTTATTTATCCCCAACCGGGCAACACATGGGTGCAATAGGCACCTAACCCCAAGAGCAAAAGCACCAGGGCCGCGATCGCAATCACCCGATTTAGCCGAGCATAGTAAGACGGGGTGATAGTTTCCCGGACGAGCATCAGGGCGATCGCCCCAACGCTGTAACTGCTGAACAAGGGAATGTAAGCCCAGGTGGGCTGGAACCACCACAACCCCAGCGTCAGCAATGCCATCAATAACATCACCGCTTCTACCACTTGCGGGGGATTGTCGCGACTCACCCAAACCAGCGATCGCCACCAGCCTTGCAATACTCTCACGCCCCAAACTCCCAAATGCCTTGCTAGCTAGCATAATCCAGTCGCCCTCAGATCGCTAGCTGTTTTGGCTGGGTTCAGGTGGCTCGGCCACTTGGCCTGTGGCCTCTGGTGCTGGGGCGTTGGCCGTCTGCAAAGCAGCCAGAGCTGCCGCCATTTCGACTTGGGGAAAGGCTTGGTAAAACCGACTGACGCTGTTAAACGGGCTGGGAGTTGCCAGGAGAATGACGCGATCGCCCCAGGCTTGCAGTTGGGGCACCAGGTCAGGCGGCGCAACCGGAGCACAAATCCACACCTCGGCTGGAGCCTGGGCTCGTAAGGCTTGCACCGCAGCGGCCATCGTCATCCCGGTGGCAATGCCATCATCCACCACGATCGCGATCGCCCCCGTGGGAGATTGGGCGGGCCAAACCTGCCTGAATTCCGCCAATTGTTGCTGGGCCTTGGTTTGAGCCTGGGCTCGCGCCTGGGATAAACGGCTCTGGAGATGGCCAAAAGCCGCCAGGGGCGATCGCTCCGGCGTTAACCACAGGGTTTGACCATCAGCAGTGACAGCCCCAATCGCCAACTCTGGATTATCTAACCGGGTAATTTTCTTAGCAACGACCACATCTAACGGACACCGCAACCGTTGGGCAATGGGCACCGCCACGGGCAACCCACCACGGGGCAACGCATAGACAATGTATGGTGACTGGGCCAAAGCTCCATCAGTGCCACGCTTGGTCACTACTCCAGGGGGCGGATTTGCAGCGATCGCCCGAACCACGGCGGCGGCTAATTGTTCCCCTGCGGCTTGGCGATCGGGAAAGCAAACCATAGCCTCTAAACCAGAATCAGGAGAGCTAGCCATTGTAAGAGCCCCACTAAGCGCGAATTGACACAACCAATCTGACCGCGTACCCGGAATGTCACTGCCCCCGGCCTCAGCCCCTGTAGGACAGGCCACCCGGTTTCCTCTGAAGCGGGATTTTAGTAGGGACGCTCAAGCCCCCGCCGTTGTCAAATGTTGGCCTTCTGAAGGACTCTGCCCATCGGGCGCTCCCGCCTTTCTCCATCATGGCATCTCTCCACCCAGAGGGGGGACTGTGCTGCATCACGGGAAAGACCCGATCGCCCAACCGCGATCGCTGGCCTCTATTTCTTCCGGCTACATTCCGCCAAAAGCCTGGTAAAATTGCTCGACCTGCTTTACCGTAACCCACAGGTAAAATTTTCACCGTTGCATCGCAAAGTAAGCCATGTCTGCCGACAGCCAGTTTGATCTGTTTAGCTCCATCCCCAGTGATCCCGACAGTCAACCGCCGAGTGCCCCGTCGCCTCCTCCCAATTTTGATCCGGCTAAAATTCCTACTAGTGCCATCGTGCCCATTCCCCCCGGCACCTATGCAGATATGGCCGCCATGCAAGCCCACTGTAGCCAGTGCCACCGCTGTCCGCTGGGCAATACCCGCACTAATGCTGTTGTGGGCGAAGGCAACGAACACGCGGATTTGATGGTGGTGGGCGAAGGGCCGGGGCAAGTGGAGGATGAGACAGGCAGACCTTTTGTAGGGCGCTCTGGTGAATTGCTCGACAAAATTTTAGCCGCTGTGAACCTGACGCGCGATCGCGATGTGTTTATCTGCAACGTGGTCAAGTGTCGCCCGCCAGAAAATCGTGACCCCAAAGATTCAGAAGCCGCCGCCTGCAACGGGTATCTCATGGAGCAAATTCGCCTCGTTGATCCCAAAATCATCTTGCTGACCGGCAAAATTGCCATGCGGACCCTCCTCGGCATCAAAGATGGCATTACCAAAGTGCGGGGCCAATGGTACGAACGGGATGGCCGATTTTATATGCCGATTTTTCACCCGGCGTACCTCCTCCGGAACCCTTCCCGCGAACAAGGCAAACCCAAGTGGCTCATGTGGCAAGATATTCAATCGGTGAAAGCCAAATTAGACGAGTTGCAAGGCTAGCCTCCGCCTCTCCCCGCATCCAAGCCACCACCCCAGCAGCGGTAGGCGAGGGTGCGGCTCTATTTTGCCCATCCCCAACGGCGATCGGTGTTGCCGTTGCCTGCGGCATTGGGCTGCTTAGCCCTATTCGGGTAGCCCCGGCCTCCCACAAACGGGTGAGGTAAATCCAAATTTTTATTGCCTTTTGTAAAATTTTCGCTCCAGACAAACTGATCAGCTTCCTATCCCGAACCTCCTGTCTGGCGACTTTGGTGTCTGGCCAGTTAGCCAAATCCGACCAAAACTCCATCCAAGGCGGGGCTGCATTCTGTGGCCTTAGCGGTGTATACTGCCGTCAACTGTTTCCACCCAGTTATTCATACAATTTCATTACTCTGAATTAAACGCTTGTCCCTATTGGATTGCTCGTGGTTGGACTGCTTGAGTAACTCGTTTGATTGTGTGTAAATTTATTGGTTTTTAGCGCATTCGATTGTTGACCAATTGGGTTGCATAACCCCTTAGTTGGAACGGCCAAGTTCGCAGAGTACCTGAAGGCAACAGGTGTTCTCGGCATTTGGCGATCGCCCTTGGTTGTTCTTAACGTTAGCGTTTTGTCCTGCTGGATTATCCCAACCGCCTTGCGTCCCTTGCGCAGCGTAAAGGTCTTAAAACGGGAGTCTTCAGCTTGAAGCTTTGCTGTGGCCGTAGTGAGCATTCACAGAACCTTGGTGCCCGAACGTTCTGGAGTTCGGCGAAGTTGGCGATCGCCTTAAGCCTTAATCCTTGAATGCCAAGCTATCGACGCTGATAACTGAAAATTCGTTACTAAAAATTTGGAGGGTTACTGATGAAAGCCTTGTTGCTTTGGCCCGTCATGCCTAATTCCTTTTGGTCGTATCAAGAAACATTGGATATGGCCAATTTACGAGCGACTAATCCCCCCTTGGGGCTGATTACTGTCGCAGCGTTGTTGCCTCAAACTTGGGAATTGCGCTTTTGCGATCGCAACGTACGTTCCGAAACTGAGGCCGACTGGGAATGGTGCGATTTAGTCATCATCTCGGCCATGGTCATTCAACAGCAAGACTTTCGCCAACTCATCCACAAAGGCTTGTCCTTGGGCAAAAAAGTCGCCGTTGGTGGCCCCTACCCCACGTCGTATCCCGAAGTAGCCCTGGAAGCCGGAGCGCACTACTTGATTTTGGATGAAGGCGAACTGACGATTCCTCTCTTTCTCGCAGCCCTCGATCGCGGCGATTCCCACGGCATTTTCCGGGCTAGCGAAAAACCCGATGTCACCCAAACCCCACTAGCCCGCTACGACTTACTCGACCTGGATGCCTATCTTGCCATCACCGTACAATTTTCGCGGGGTTGTCCTTTTCAGTGTGAATTTTGCGACATTATTAACCTCTACGGTCGCAAGCCCCGCACCAAAACTCCGGCCCAAATGTTGCAAGAGTTTGAAGCTCTTTATAACCTGGGCTGGCGACGCTACATTTTTGTTGTCGATGATAACTTTATCGGCAACAAACGGAACGCCAAAAACTTTCTGCGTGAACTCATTCCCTGGATGGAAGCCCATCGCTATCCCTTTAAACTAATCACAGAAGCTTCACTAAATCTCGCGGAAGATGACGAACTCATTGAATTGATGGTCAAAGCTGGCTTTATGTTGGTCTTTATGGGGATTGAAACCCCTGATGTTGAGAGTTTGGTCGGAATTCATAAACTCCAAAATACTCGCCAATCCTTAATGGATTCTTGTGATAAAATCACCCGCGCTGGGTTACAAATCATGGCTGGTTTTATCATGGGCTTTGACAACGAAAAGCCAGGAGCCGGCCAACGAATTCGCGATTTTATTCAAGATACGGGCATTCCCCAAGGGCAATTTAGCCTCTTGCAAGCGTTACAAAATACTGCGATGTGGAATCGGTTGCGGGAGGAAGGTCGCCTGCGGGATGGTTCAGCGACTATTCATCAGGGGGCGATTATGAACTTTCAGCCCACGCGCCCGGTCGAAGAGTTAACGCGGGAATATATTGATGCGTTTTGGGAAATTTATTCGCCAGAACCCTATCTAGAACGAACCTTTCGCCATTTTATGATGATGCGCAATTGGCGGGGGGCCAGCGATCGCCCCATTACGCGGCAAGAATGGACGTTATTCGTCAAGCTCATCTGGCGGCAAGGGATTGTGCGCCCGACCCGGTGGCGGTTTTGGCGACAGTTAGCCGCGATCGCCCTCCACAAGCATCGCCTCTTGCCGGAATATCTCGCAACCTTGGGGATTGGGGAACATTTCTTCCACTATCGCCACGAAGTCCGCGCGCAACTGGAACACCAATTGGCCACCCTGAAGCAAGAACAACCCAAACAGCTAGAAGGAGAACGCCAACCAACACCAGTGAGCGGCGATCGCTGGGCCACCAGCCCCACCCAAGCCCCCTAACACCAAGAGCCGTGGGACAAACCGCGCCTGCCGCAGCAAGTACAAAGCACAGGTAAACCGGAAACGCGCCCCATTCACCTGTGCTTTTCAGTTAACGTGTGCCGCTATGGGCAAATTGACTAGCCTTGCAGCCTATTTGTTGGGCTGCGGTGTCATCCGGAGGTAAGGCTTGATCTCGGTCACGCCTTTGGGGAAGCGCTCTTTGGCTTCTTCAGTAGGAATGGTGGGTGCCACAACAACATCCTCCCCATCCTTCCAGTTCACGGGGGTTGCGACGCTGTAGTTATCGGTCAATTGTAAGGAATCGATAACCCGCAAAATTTCTTCAAAGTTGCGCCCGGTGCTGGGGGGATAGGTGATGGTCAGACGGAGTTTCCGTTGGGGATCAATGACAAACACCGTCCGAACGGTTACTTTTGCATTGGCATTGGGGTGGATCATGCCATAGAGATCGGAAACGGACTTATCAGCATCGGCAATGATGGGATAGTCAACGGTCGTGTTTTGGGTTTCGTTGATGTCGCTGATCCAGCCTTGGTGGGAGTCGGCATCGTCAACACTGAGGGCGATGACTTTGGAGTTGCGCTTGTCAAATTCGGGCTTGAGCCGGGAAACTTCGCCCAGCTCGGTGGTGCAAACGGGAGTGTAGTCAGCGGGGTGAGAAAACAGCACAACCCAGCTATCGCCCGCCCACTCGTAGAAGTCGATTTCTCCGTGGGAGGTTTGTTGCTTGAAATTTGGCACGGTATCGCCGAGTTGAAGAACCATAACTGAAAACTTCCTTACTGTTTCAAGTTCAAAACATTACGAATTGCTGTCAATCAACCATATTGCCATAAAACCCCGGTTTCCCGGTCGGCGTTTAGATCTATTTACGTTTGCTTACGTTTGCCGGAAACGATGAGCTAGAGCGCGATCTGCGATCGCCGTGATGTGCTAACTATCATTGCAAGGTTACCGCCCAAGGGGGAGCAAGACCAAGACTAAGTTAGGATCAGGGCGCATCCGTGTTGGCCGTTGGTGTGCCCATCGACAGGGACGCTTTTAGTATGGGGCAGATGGCTACCAGGCCGGAATTTTGTTATGAAAATGACAGTATTGGCGATCGCGATCGTGGGCGGGCCTCAAAGTCATCCTGGGGCGATCGGGCGCACAACCAATTGTAGGCTGGCGTTTTCCAGCGATCGAGGCGACGCTCAGCCACCAAACCGCATAAAATCTGGTTGATTTCAGCTTAGATCCCACTAGATCGATTACAACAAGATAGCTTGGTCACCCGCCCAACCATGCCCCCCAAGCCCATCAATACAACACAACTGAACAACACAACTGAGAGATACATGGAATCAAACGCACTCTTAATCGTTGACGAAAAACCCCTGACCCTGCGGCAATGCCTGAAGTATTTGCAAACGGCAGGCAAACTGCAAGGGTTCATTGCAGATATTCTACGGCAGTACGTTTTAGATCAAGAAATTGAAACTCGGGCAGATCTTGAGATCAATACCGCGATGGTCGAACAGGCGGTGGTGGATTTTCGGTTACAAAATAAGTTGACCGAGCCCCAAGCCTTTCAAGATTGGCTAGCCCGCAATGGCAGTAACTATGAGCTGTTTCACAAGCAAATTACGAGTAGTTTCAAGCTCGAAAAGCTGAAGGCCCAGTTGGCCGAGGCCCGATTGCAAGAACACTTTATTGAGCGGAAAATCATGCTCGATCGCGTTGTGCTCTCGCGGATCGTGGTCGAAAGCAAGGAATTGGCCGAAGAGCTGATGAGCCAAATCCACGAAGGGAGCAGTTTTGAGCTGTTAGCCCGAGAATATTCCAAAGCCGATGAGCGAGTGGCCAATGGCATGATGGGGCCAGTCAGTCGGGGAACCATGCCCGATGGGTTGCGGGCGGCGATCGATTCGGTGGAACCCGGTGCATTGGTGGGGCCATTACAAATCGAAAATTACTGGGCAATTTTTCGGGTGGAGCAAGTCTTGCCTGCTACGTTGGAAGACAATCAATTGAAGCAGTCGATGCAGAATGAGATTTTTGATCGCTGGTTGGCGGAAAAAATTCAGACGATGACCGTTCAATTGCAAGTGCCGGAGTAGCGGGAGGGCAACCTTCAGAATGGAGTTGATTAGGCTGAAGACAAGCCGGGTTGCCTGGAGTTTAGCTTGGGCCAATGCTTGTTTTGGTTTGCGCCACAGTCATACGCCACGGTCAACCGTTTGCGATGGGCGCGATCGCGGTGGGTAACTTGAAATTACCTTGGATTTCGGTACGCTAAGTTCAAGCTTCGCTTTGGCCCCCTTTTGTCTTGCTGTACTGCACTAAATTGCCATGATTGCCAACGACATCACCATTGACCTGCCCTGGGAAACGCCTCCCCTCAATTTACTCAGCCCCGATCAGCAAGTCCGGTTTAAACAGCAGGCCCAAATCAAACAGTATGAGCTTGGTCAAATTCTCTGGACAACGGAACAGCCAGGGGCGATCGCGCTCATCCTGGCTGGTAAGGTGCGCCTCGTCCCAGAAGACGACAAACCCATTTTGTTGAAACCGGGGGATTGGGTTGGGGATTTGTTGGGCCTGTCTGGCCCGTGGAAAGCGCGCTGTGCCGATCGCATCGTGACTGTCGCCCTGTGGGATGCCGCCCTGTGGCAAGAAGTTGCCTCAGCCGAACTCGAACGATTTTGGGCCGCAGAACGCATCAAACTCCTGCCCATCACCGATCAGGGGCCACAAGCTGTCACCGGGTTTCCCTTTGTTGCAGCGGTAAATTCTGGGGCCGCCTGCCTGACGATGGTTGCCAATCATTTGCAAATCTCGACCCAGTTGGAATGGGTGCAACGCCAGTTGCGGAGCCAGCAACCCGCAGAGGTTGTCGATGCCGCCGAAAAGTTGGGCCTCCAACTGCGCCATGTGGAAGTGGATTGGGCCGGATTACGCCGCCTGAGTTTGCCGGCGCTGATGCGCTGGAATGGCCTGTCAGAGTTTCCAGGCCACGCCCTGAATAGAACACCCCGGACGAAGGCAAATGGCACCGGAGAGCCGGGAGCCCATTGGGTTGTGGTCTATGCCACCAAGGGCGATCGCCTAATCATTGCTGATCCCCAACATCCCAACCAAACCTGCGAAAGCATTCCGCGATCGCTCATCGAACCCACCTGGAACGGCGAACTCTGGCAAGTCGAACCCATCCAAAAACAAGATCGGTTCAGCCTCGCCTGGTTTCTCCCTGCCGTCTGGAAATATCGGAACCTACTTAACGAAGTCCTCCTGGCCTCCTTCACCATCCAAATCTTAGGTCTGGCCACCCCCGTCTTCACCCAAGTCGTCATCGACAAGGTGATGGTACAAGGCAGCCTATCAACCCTGGATGTCATTGCCCTCGCCATGTTGGCCGTGGCCTTCTTCGAAGCATTGTTAGGCACCCTACGGCTATTCATCTTCACCCACACAGCCCGTCGGCTTGATCTCAGCCTATCCGCCCAACTGTTTCGCCACCTGATGCGGCTGCCCCTCGCCTACTTTGAATCCCGCCGCGTCGGCGATACCGTCGCCCGAGTCCAAGAACTCGAAAATATTCGCCAGTTCCTCACGGGAACCGCCATGACGGTTGTGTTGGATGCCATTTTTGCCGTGGTCTATCTGACCATCATGTTTTATTACAGCCCAACCCTCACCTGGGTTTCGCTGTCTGTCCTGCCCCTGTTTGCCGCCCTCACACTGATCTCAACGCCCATTCTGCGGAACTGGCTCAACGAAACCTTTAACCGCAGCGCCGATAGCCAATCCTTCCTGGTCGAAACCGTCACGGGCATCCACTCCGTCAAAGCCCACACCGCCGAACGAGTCTCCCGCGATCGCTGGGAAGGGCTGTTTGCCCGATTTATCCGCACCAGCTTCAAAGCCTCGACCACGTCCAACATCAGCAATAATATTGCAGACTTTCTCACCAAACTGTCGTCTCTACTGATCTTGTGGTTTGGTGCAAAGTTGGTCATTGAGCAAAAACTCACCATTGGTCAACTCGTTGCATTTCAAATGTTGTCGGGCCGGATGACGGGGCCATTGCTCCGGTTGGTGCAACTTTGGCAAAACTTGCAACAGGTGTTGTTGTCTGTCGATCGCATCGGCGATATCCTCAACGTGGCCCCCGAAGCGGAAGCAGGCAGTGGGTTGGTGTTACCCAACTTGGCGGGTCAGTTAACCTTTGACCAAGTGTTTTTCCGGTATAAGCCCAACCAAGAACCCGTTCTACGCGGGATCTCCTTCCAGTCCGAGCCGGGGATGCTCGTTGGGATTGTGGGGCGCAGTGGCTCTGGGAAAAGCACGCTCTCTAAACTGATTCAGCGGCTTTATACCGCAGAATCGGGCCGCATTTTGGTGGACGGGTTTGACATTAACACTGCGGATTTAGCCTCTTTGCGCCAACAAATTGCCGTAGTGCTGCAAGAAGACTTCATGTTCAACGGCACGATTTATGACAACATTAGCCTGGGCAATCCCACGGTGACACCAGAGCAGGTTGTGGCCGCCGCCCGGATGGCCGCCGCCCATGACTTTATTAGCGAACAGCCCCACGGCTACGAAACCAATATTGGCGAACGGGGGACTGCCCTCTCTGGTGGCCAACGACAACGTCTGGCGCTGGCGCGGTTGTTTCTGTCCGATGCACCGATCCTGATGCTGGATGAGGCGACCAGCGCCCTGGATAGTGAAACCGAACAGCAGGTGCTCCAAAACCTTCAGAAAATCGCCAAAAATCGGACGGTATTTCTCATTGCCCACCGTTTTGCCCCCTTGAAAAAGGCTGATCTCATTTTGGTGCTGGAAAAAGGTGTGTTGGTGGAGAAAGGCACCCACGATGATTTGTTACGGAGTAAGGGGCTATATTGGTCGCTTTATCAACGGCAGCAAGCGTCGGTCTAAGTTGCCTTCCGGCGATAGCCATCGGGGCGACAAACCGTTATTTTCCCAAGAGAACATATCATGCGATCGCCCCTCCGTATAAATACGGGATGAAGTCAGGCGCGATCGCCGCAAAAAAAAGCAGCTCAGTCAGTGATTTGGCTGTTTTTTTTGTAAAGATCTACGAATTCTGTCAGTCAAATTCGACTCATAGGGCATCATATCAGTGCCATCTCTAGGGGTTGATAGCAGCGATGCCTGACAGTGTAGGAAATACCCTAAATACCGCCCAATCGATCATTATTGGGACAACCACACAACGCTTTTCGGATTCGGTTGAATTCGGCGACAATGACTATTTTCGCTTCACCTTAAATAGTGCCAGTAGTTTCAACCTCGTGCTTTCGGGCCTCAGTGCCAACGCAGATGTCGAAGTTCTGAACAGCACAGGTGCCCTCGTTACGGCCAATACAGTGCCTTTGCGCTCCGACAACGAAGGGACTCTGGTCGAATCCATTAACACCATCTTGGATCCGGGGACGTACTATATCCGGGTGCAACCTGGCCCACCAATCAATCCCAGTGATCCTGCCGGGACAACCCCCAGCACCAACTACAACCTGGACGTTCGTGCAGACAACGGCATCCGCACAGATATCCTCTGGCGTTACAACGGCCTCAATAACGGGGCAAATGGAATCTGGCGGATGAACGGCACCGAGTTTGCCTCTGCCGAAACGATTGGCCCCCAAATTCTAGATACCCGCTGGCAAATTCAGGGGACTGGTGACTTTAACCGGGATGGCCAGACTGATATCGTGTGGCGCTTCTTTGGGGATGGAGGGACCACTGGGGTCTGGCTCATGGATGGCACCACGGTTGTTGATTTTCTTCAATTTAACCCGGTGCCTGATCTGCAGTGGAGCATTGCAGGTGTTGCTGATTTTAATGCTGATGGTAATCAAGACCTACTCTGGCGGCGGACAACGGGTGAAAACGGCATTTGGCTGTTGGACAGCGGCGGGGCAGTTGTTTCGGTTGCGGCTCTTCCATCTCTGGGTGGGGCTTGGGATTTGCAAGCAGTTGGGGACTTTAACGGTGACCTCAAGCCCGATCTGTTTTGGCGTCTTAATGGCGGTAATGCAATTTGGTATTTGGATGGGGTGAATCTCACCTCTGGAGAATTTATCGTTCCGAACCAGAACTTGAATGCACAGGTTCAAGGTGCAGGGGACTTTAATGGCGACGGAAATACCGATCTATTTTGGCGAGATTTTGCCTCTGGAGCCAATGAGATTTGGTTAATGCGGGGCGCAGCGCTTCTGTCAATTGTGCCAGTTCTGGGTGTAGCCGACCCGAACTGGAGTGCAACGGTTCCTTTTGTGCGGAATGAACCAGTGCGGTTGCTCGATAGCGCAGGGAATAACACAGCCCCGCTGGATATTGGTCCTTTGAATGGGAATGGCCTCTATCAGGATGCGATCGGTTTAACCCCAACGGATATAAACGATTACTATCGCTTTACTCTAGGTAGCCCGACTCGGCTGAGTTTGCAGTTGGATGGCCTCGGCACCAATGCGCTGCAAGGTGACTTAGATGTCCAAATTGTGAATTCTCTGGGGAACTTGGTGGCCCAAAGCCGCAACCCAGGGACATCGCCTGAAAGTATCTCCAACTTAGATCTAACGCCTGGAACCTACTTTATTCGTGTCTTCCAGGGAGACGGTGGGGCTGCCAGTTCCTATGATCTCGACCTCACGGTGAATAACTTGCCCGTTTTGGTATCCAGCGGGCCGTTGACGGTCAGTGAAGGCAATACGCAAACTATTAGCAATAGCTTGTTGCTGGTAAACGATGAGAACGATCCGCCACCGAATGTAACCTATACGCTGGTGACCCCACCCAATGTAGCGAATGGGAGTCTGAGTTTGAATGGAGCCTTGCTGGCACCGAATAGCATCTTCACTCAGGCCGATATTAACCAGGGTCGGCTAGTCTATCAGCATAATGGTAGCGAGTCGGTACAAGACACTTTTGTCTTTGCTGTGGCCGATGGTCGGGGTGGCACAATTCCCAACACTACGTTTACGATTAACGTCATTCCAGTAAACGACCCACCCACGCTCCAGTCGCTGACAACCGTGACGGTAACGGAGGCAGGGTTGGCGACGATCAGCAACACCACTTTGTCGGTGACTGATACCGAGCAAGCAGCCAACCAAATTTTCTATAGCTTGAATAGTTTGCCGACGAATGGAACCCTGTCATTGGCAACGGGGCCATTAACCTTAGGCAGCACGTTCACGCAGGCGGATATCAACGCCAATCGGTTGACCTATCGCCAAAATGGTAGTGAGACGACAACGGATACGTTTACGTTTACGGCAACGGATGGAGCAGGGGGATTCCTGAATCCACAAATTCAGACCTTTAGCATCCAAATTCAGGCCGCTGATGATGCGCCAGTGTTGGTGACGAATACGGCGTTGACTGTTAGCCAAGCAGGGCCGAGTACCATTAGCTCAACGGCATTACGGGCAACGGACGCGGAATTTACCTCACCCGCTCAGCAGGACTTAATCAAGTTTTCGGTGACTCAACTGCCAACGGAAGGGACGCTGTTTTTGAATGGCACTGAGCAGTTGGCGCTGTTTACATTTAGTCAGGCGGATCTGAATGCAAATCGGATTTCCTATGCTCAGAGTGGCACGCCGACGAACAGCGATCGCTTCAACTTCACCTTGAGCGATGGCACAAACACCACCACCGAATTCACTTACGAAATCTTTGTGCAAGGTGTTGCCGGGCCACCCGTCTTGGCAACAAACGCGCGGTTGACCGTGAGTGAAGGGCAAATTGATGCGCCTATCTCTAATACCCTGCTACGAGTCACCGATCCAGATAGTGGCGCAGCCTTCTTGACCTATACCGTTGGGGCGATTCCGACGGGCGGTAGCTTGAAGAAATCTGGTACCGACCTGACAGCAGGGCAAACCTTTACCCAGGCTGACATTAACAACGGTCGGATTACCTATGCCCACAATGGTAGTGAAGCCCCACTGACTGATTTCTTCACCTTCACGTTCAAGGATGAATCGGGGGCTGGGCCAGCGACCACGCAAACCTTCAGCATTAACATCACCCCGGTCAACGATCTACCCACGATCTTGTCATTGAGCAGCCAGGTGACAGTGACCGAAAGCTTCGCGCTGGATATTACCTCTAGCGTGTTGAATGTCACCGACCCAGATAACTTGCCCCAGGACATTACCTACACCGTTACAACGCCCAGTGCAGGGACGATTACTCGCTTTGGGACGGCGACAAACACCTTTACCCAGGCCGATGTCAACAGTGGCCAGGTGAAATACCAACACAGCGGTAGCGAAAGTACGGCGGATAGCTTCACGTTTGAAGTGACGGACTTGTCGGGGACGCTGGTTGGGCCGGGAACGGTCAATATTTCGGTGATTCCATTCAATGATGCGCCGGGGCTGGCCTCGCTAGTGGGCATTACCCTGGACGAAGGGGCAACCCAACAACTGGCAGATGGCAATTTGTTCATCACGGATGACGATGGGCCGGGGCCGTTGACTTACACGATTGGCGCTGTCCCAACGAATGGAATTATCCGGCGGGGCAACGTGACGCTGAGTGCGGGCGGTACCTTTACCCAGGCTGATGTCACAAACGGCCAAATCTTCTACGTCCACAGTGGGAGCGAAACGACGAGCGATCGCTTCACCTTCACGGCTTCCGATGGGGCAACTACTGGCTTAGGGGCACCCGGGCTCATTGGCGAACGAACCTTTAGCATTACCGTCAATTCAATCAACGACGCGCCAGCGGTTTCCTTGAACCAGGGCATCACCGTTGCTGAAGAAGGGACAGCCCAGATCCCCAGCTCGATTTTGCGGACGACGGATGCTGATAACCTGACTTCGCAGTTGACCTACAACCTGTCGGCTGGCCCCTCTAGTGGGACGTTGTTACGCGCAGGCACGGCGACCAACACCTTTACCCAGGCAGACCTGGATGGCAACCTCATTTCCTACAAGCACAGTGGGAGCGAGACGACCCTGGATGCCTTCATCTTTGATGTGACAGATGGAACCGCTTCGACTGGGGCGCAAACGTTCAACATCACGGTGACTCCGGTCAATGATGCGCCGCGACTGCTCTCGAACAACGTGTTAACGGTGGATGAAGCGAGTACGGCTAACGCCATTCCTGACTCGTTGTTGTTGGCAACCGATCCCGATGGGCCAAGCCCGACGATTATCTACACCCTCAGTGGTGCGCCAACCCGAGGTTCCCTGGTGCGCGAAGGGGTAACGCTGTCTAATGGCCAGACCTTTACCCAGGCCCAAATTTCCAGTGGGCTGTTGTCCTACAGCCACAACGGCAGTGAGACAACGAGCGATCGCTTCACCTTCACCGCATCAGACGGAGGCACTGGCGTTCTGACGTTACAGACCTTCAGCATTGTCGTAAATTCGCTGAATGACGATCCGATCATTACGGTTCCGACTGCGCCGTCTCTAACCGTTAACGAGGATCAAACCTTTACCTTCGCGTCTACGAACAAGATTAGCGTCGGCGATCCAGACGGTGGGCCAACCTTTAACGCCGTCATCACAACTTCTTCCGGTGGCACGATCAACCTGGGCACCACCAGTGGTTTGACCAATTTGGTGGGCAATGGCTCAAGTAATGTCTCCTTTGAGTCAACCTTAAGTGCGTTGAATGGAGCCTTAAACAACCTGAGGTACAGAGGGTTACAAGACTTTAATGGGCCAGAAACGATTATTGTCTCGGTCAATGACAACCAGGGCGGTACAGACAGCCGCACGATCACGATGGATGTGACCGCCGTGAACGATGCGCCAACGCTGACGGTGCCGACCGGAACGCTGACGGTGAATGAAGATACGCCGACTGCCCCCATCATCATCAATGTGGATGACGTCGATGCTGATGCGAGCCCGATCCGGGTGGCCCTGACGGCTAGCAACGGGGGTGTAACGGTGAATGATAACGGTGCCCTCACCTTTGTTGACAGCACCACCAATGGCAACAGTGTGGTGATTTTCACGGGCTTGTTAGCGGATGTGCAAAATGCGTTGAATGGGGTGACCTATCAAGGTAGACAGGACGCCTTTGGTAGCGATCGCATCATCGTCACAGTGGATGACCAGGGCGCAACGGGAACCCCAGGGCCGCGATCGGTCAGCCAAACCCTGAGTCTGAACGTGGTTTCGGTGAATGACAAACCCACCTTTGTAGGCGGGCTACCCCAGTTTGTGATTGAAGACTCCGGGCAACAAGTGATTCCAGGTTGGGCGACGGGCATTTCCCGTGGTGCCGCCAACGAATCGGCCCAGGGTGTGAGCTTTACGATTACCAGTTCCGACCCAACGCTGCTCGGTAATCTGTTCACGGCCACGCCCACGATCAATCCCACAACGGGGAACCTCACCTTTACCCCACGGGCTGATGCCAACGGCACGATCCAACTCACCGCCATCCTGACTGATAACGGCGGAACCGCCAACGGTGGTGTCAATACATCCGACCCCTACATCTTTGAGATTGCAGTAGCTCAGCGGAACGATGCACCAGTCTTCATCAAGCCGTTGAATGCCATCACAATCAACGAAGACCCCACCCCCACCCCCGTCACCCTCACCAATTGGGCGACGGGCATCCGTCCGGGGCCAACGACCGCAGCGGCGAACGAAAGCACTCAGACGGTTAACTTCCTGTTTGAGACCAACAATCCATCGCTGTTTACCAGTCCACCGGAAGTGAATGTCGTCGGGACAAATGGCAATTTGGTCTTTACCCCAGCCCCTGATGCCAACGGCACGGCGATTATCACTGTGCGGTTACAGGATGATGGTGGGACAGCCAATGGTGGAACAGATACTTCGGCACCGCAACTCTTTACGATTGTGGTGCGATCGGTCAACGACGCGCCCACTTTCAATTCAACGGTGACGACACTGGATGTCTTGGAGGATTCTGGGCCACAAAGCCTGCCCTTTGCCAGCGAGATTTCCGTTGGGCCAAGCAATGAATCGTCTCAGACGGCAACCTTTGCTTTGTCTAACAGCAATCCCAGCCTATTCCTAACGGCTCCAGCGATCGACCCTGCAACGGGCCAGTTGACCTTTACCCCAGCGGCAAATGCCAGCGGCTCGGCAATTATCACGGCGACCTTGCGGGATAACGGTGGTACCGCCAATGGTGGTCAAAATTCTTCGGTTCCCTATGTCTTTACCGTGAATGTGACGGCGGTGAATGATGCCCCGTCCTTCGTGAAGGGCCTTGATCAGGTCATTGATGAAGATGCTCCAGCACAAACGGTCAACAGTTGGGCCACCAATATTTCGGCTGGACCAAATGAAGCGACCCAAACCCTCACCTTTGATGTCACCAATAGCAACCCAACGTTGTTCAGCGTGGCACCGACAGTTAGCCCGACTGGAGTGCTGACTTACACGGCAGCGCCGAATGCCAGTGGCACGGCGATCGTCACCGTGGCCCTGCTTGACAACGGTGGAACGGCGAACGGTGGGATCGATACCTCTGCACCGCAGACCTTCACGATCACTGTGAATGCAGTGAATGATGCACCGACGTTAACCGTCCCCAGTGGCCCACTAACGACGGCAGAAGACACGCCCATCAACTTCAGTGGGGCAACCGCGATACAGCTCACGGATATTGATGCGGGCACCAATCCAATTCGGATCACCCTTTCCGTAACCAATGGGACTGTGCGCTTGCCATCGACGACGGGGCTGAGTGTGACATCGGGAGCCAACGGTAGCAATACCGTGACCTTTACCGGCATCGTGACGGACTTGATTGCGGCTCTGGCGAGTGTGGTGTATACGCCGAATGCTAACTACTCCGGGTCTGACTCACTGGCTATTACAGTCAATGACCAAGGTGGTACGGGCAAGGGCGGCGCGAAGTCGGTTGCAGCCAACATTGGGATCAATGTGACGGCGCAAAACGATCCGCCAGTGCTGGCGACGGTTGGCAACCTGGCGGTGCCGGAGGCCGGTAATCGCACGATTAGTAATACGCTGCTCAGAACCACGGATGTGGATAATACGGCGGCTCAAATTACCTATACGTTGTCGAGTACGCCGACGGCTGGCTTCTTGCGGTTGTCTTCTGGCTCAGCGTTCACCACGTTGACAGCGGGTAGCACCTTTACCCAATCGCAGATTGATGCTGGGCGGTTGAACTACCTCCAGAACGGTAGTGAGACAACGACGGATAGCTTCTCGTTTAGCGTGTCGGATGGTCAGATTGTGCTGACTCCGGATTCCACCTTCAGTATTGGGGTGATTCCGGTGAACGATCCGCCATTGCAAGTGGTGAATGCCAACTTGAATGTGACGGAGGGTGATATCGGTTCGATTGACAACACCTTCTTGCAATTCACGGATGGCGATAATACGCCGGATCAGTTGGTATACACGGTGACCAGTGCACCAACGAGTGGGATATTGCGTTTGGGTGGTTCTGATTTGACCTCAGGGGCAACCTTCACTCAAGAGCAAGTGGACTTTGGCTTGTTGACTTATGAACACAGTGGGAGTGAGACAACGGCGGACAGTTTCAACTTTGCGCTGAGCGATGGCACAAACAGTGTGACGGGAGCATTCAACATCACGGTGGCTTCGGTGAATGATCAGGCTACGGTGGTCACGAGCGGGCCGTTAACAGTGAGTGAAGGCTCACTGGCACCCGTGTCTAACCTCATCTTGCGGACGACTGACCCTGATACGCCAACGAATCAGATTGTCTATACCCTGCGGGCAGTACCGCTCTTTGGTAGTTTGCTGCGAGGTTCGACGACGTTGGCTACGGGTGGAACCTTTACCCAGGCTGATATTGACTCTGGTGCGATCAACTATCGTCACAACGGTAGTGAGAATGCGACGGATGTCTTCACGTTCGATGTATCAGATGGTGGGGTTGTGACAACGGATATCTTTAATATCTCTGTCCGGCCTGTCAATGATCCGCCGGCACTGCAAACGAATCGTGGTTTAACGCTGAGCCAAAGTTCGCCGACAACGCGGGTGATCAGCAATAGTTTGTTGCGGGCGACTGATGTGGATGCGGTTGACCCGGCGACACGGCAGTTTGATCCGAAGCAGGTGTTCTTTAAGCTGGCATCGGTGCCGAATCCGACGGTTGGGTCGATCCGGTTGAATGGTTCGGCGCTCAGCACGGGACAACGATTTAGCCAGGATGATGTCAATAATGGCCGGGTGTCTTACCAATATCTAGGTGGTGGCACAAGTGATGGCTTCCAGTTCTCGTTGGAGGATGCGAATGGAGGTCAGGCTGCGGGTGGATTCTTCTCCATCACGTTTACGGCCTAGAGGTTAAAGTTGCGATCGCCCTTCTGTTGCCTGGGCGATCGCGCTCAACCACGAACCCAATAGCCAAATTATGCTAAACGCCGAGATCCAGGATGTGATCTCGGCGTTTTTCTTCAGTCCAGATGGTTCGGAGTAGTCAGGCTTTGAGTGCCCCCAACCCTACACAGAACTAACCAAACACATAGTTAAAACTGATACTGATCCGCTCAACATCGCTTAAATTGGGTTCCACACCGTGTTTGAGCCAACTCGGAAAGATGAGCAAAAGTCCAGTGTCGGCAGTGTGGGCAACCGCATCGGCGGTGAAAGCTGTGAAATTTTGCACGGCTGGTTTATAAAAAGTCCGGGCATCTCGCGGATCGTAAAACATCAAATTTCCACAATTGTCAGCGGTTTGTACGTAATAAACCCCGCTGAAGAGACAGTTAGCATGATCATGAATTTTATTGCTGGCATATTTGGGATTGATGTTGACCCAACAATTGGCCGGACGAATGGGAACATGGCCATACCCCAACGCCTTGGCACATTCGGCGATCGCCGCTTGCACCAAAGCTTGAAAGGGCTGAAACGCCGCCAACTCAAATAAATTGCCACGACTATGCCAGCCTAAAACGTTGGAAGCGACACGCCCTGGATCAGACTGGCGCAACTCATGAATCGCAGCTAAAAGGTGTTGATTGAGTTCCTCATACTGATGCAGTCGAAACGCAAATAATGGCGTAGGAAATAAATTGTGGCAAGTCGCAGCCCAAGGCTCAACAGTCATACCCGTGGTGTCTCATGATGAAAAATTAGGGTCAGCCCCGTGACTGACTGCCCCATTGTGCTACATCCCACGGCAGCCATTCCAGCTTATAAGCCATGTCCAACTTGTCATACCTGGGGGGAGAGCGGCGATCGCGAACACCCAGCCCAATCAGAGTTTCCGTAAAATTACCCTTGTAGATTAATCCCCACCGATGGTGCAAGGATTTGATGAAGTTCTTGCGATCGTGCTTGTTAATTCCGTGAAGTGGGGAAACCTAGTCATGCGATTGTAGAGGGTCTACCGATGGCTGACACTATTTTTGACAACACAGCACTATTAACTCAACGCACCATCCAAGGAACCTCTGGGGTGCAAACATTTACAAACAGCGGTGGTGATACGAGTTTTTCAATTGATGCCTCCGACCAAAATGACTACTTCAAGTTCACCGTTAGTCGAAGCAGCAATGTCGTTCTCAAACTGCAACCCCAAGGGGGCGATCTCAGCCTTTCTTTGTTGAACGCGAGTGGGAATGACAGTGATCAGGTTACAGTACTGAGTACCACGAACAACCCTGATGGCCTCGCTGAGGCGATCGTCTCTGACCCCATCGCCCCCCTCGAAGCCGGGCAAACCTACTACATTCGTGTTTCTGGCAACAACCCCACCACCACAATCAACTACACCCTTTCCATCGAAACCAACCCCACAAGCCGGGCCGATCTCCTCTGGCGCAACTATGACGTTAATAGCGTTGGGACTAACGGTATCTGGCGGATGAACGGTGTCAGTATTGCGGGAACTCAAGCAGTACCAACCGTCGGTCCAAGCTGGATTTTGGAAGCTGCTGGCGATTTTGATGGGGACGGCAACGCCGATTATCTTTGGCATGACTCAGTTTCTGGTTCGCTTGGATTATGGCTCATGGACGCCACTGGTGGCACAATCCGCACGGCAACGTCCCTGGTTTCCTTTACACTGTCTTCTGACTGGTACGTTGGTGGTTTAGCAGACTTTAATACAGACGGTAGCCTGGATATTGTGTGGCGTTCCCGGTCCACAGGAGCAACCGGAATTTGGTACATGAACCGAACGGCTTATGCTTCCAATGGAGCAGTGGATCACCTGCCAGGGGCAGATTGGTCAATAGAAACCGTGGCTGACTTTAACTTAGACGGGAAGCCAGACTTTTTCTATCGCAATAACGCCACCGGACAAAATACCTTTTGGTTGATGGATGGAACTCAGTTCAAGTCAGCAGAAAACCTGACAACCTTCGGTGGGGCCTGGCGCATGGAAGGTGCTGGAGACTTTGATGGCGACGGCGATCTAGATTTGGTTTGGCGCGAATATACCCAGGGTGTCCAGGGTATCTGGGTTATGAACAAAACCCAGTTTTTGTCATCACAAGCATTACCTGCAATTAGCCCAACTTGGCAAATTGCAGGCGTATTAACGAATGCGTTACCGCCTGACTTAGCCGGTAACGCAAAAACGTCAGCCTTTGCGATCGGGTTACTAGAAGCGACCGCTGCTTACAGTGATGTTATCGGGCCGGCAGATACCACTGAATACTATTCGTTTACGCTGGATGTGGCCTCGAAAGTTAGTGTGAAAGCGAATGGAAGTAATATTTCGGGTACTTCGGCGCTACAGATCTTCTCTGCCACAGACGAGTTGAAAGGAGCAGGCACAGCAAATGGAGCTGACGAAACCAAACTGACTGATGTGTTGCTCGATCCAGGCACTTATTTTGTCAAGCTTTCTACGACGGCCAAGCAAAATATTTTCTATAACTTGGAAATTGCAGCCCAAGAACAGGTCTTACCGGTTAACCTCTTCTTCCCGCCAGTGACCGCGCCCGACAAGGTGACCCAACTGAAACGAACAAATGGTACACCGTTTGACTCAACAACGGCAGTGTCGGTGGCAAATCCCTTTAGCTTTGATCTGGATTACAAAGTCACCTATGGCGATCGCGAACTGAGCCAGTTTGAAGTTGCCTTCTACCTCTCGAAAGACGGGGTATTAGACGGAAGTGATCTCCGCCTGGATGTAAATGGCGATAATGTTGGGAATGATGGTGATGTTGTCGTGATTGGCAATACGACACCCAACACGGTGATTCAACGGACACAGCGCTTGACCTTGCCCGATCGCAACAACTCGTTCTGGATTAACGATGGCTTGTACAACATTCTGGTCGTTTTAGACCCTGCGAATAAGATTACTGAAACGAGGCCCAGCAACGGTACTCCTGCCGAAGACGATAACGTATTTGCCACGGCAATTAAAGTTCGGGATTCTCGACTACCGGATGTGACTGGCAGTGTGAACGTCGTGGAAACTCAGGTGAATAAAGGTGGTCTCATCACTCTGACGGGCCTAATCGAGAATATTGGAGCCGGTGTATCCGACGCCCTCAATCCCCAAGGCAGTAAGTTTGACGTGACGTTCTATCTCTCGAAGGATAATGTGTTTGACGTAAGTGACTTTGCCTTAGACCCATTCTTGGAGATTGACCCTCTCGATCCGGGCGCTTCCACCAGTTTCCCGCTCACGGGCCAACCGCCAATTCAGGTGGCTGTACCTCAGAATTGGTCTGAGTATACCAATCTTGATGGCACCTACTATGTCCTGATGGTCATTGATGAGTTTGGGACGATGAAAGAGGTACCGGGTGGTCTGACGAACAACGTCGTTTCTGACACAATCCGGATTGTTTAGTCGCTGCACTGGCGGCAAAGGGAGGAAGCGCGATCGCCCAGCCTGAACCGCACTAAAGGCGGGGAAAAGTCAGCCCCGATGGGTAAACGCTAGCCCCCATCCCCGTTGATGACTCGATCATACAATTGCTGGAAGACCGATCTTGCCACTGCTGGATCGGTCTTTTGCCTGGCGCTGGTAGCCGAGGAGCTTAGACTTTGGCTTCAGAACCAAGGATTTCTCCGATCGCGACTCGTGCACCATTGGCAAAATCAGAACCAGTTTGGGGTCGCTTTCCAGGGAGTTGCACCAGTTGCAACAGCAGAAAATCACCGCCCGTACGAATGATTGGGCCAAAGGCTTTGGCGATCGCAACCACCGTACCAGGTGGGCCAGCAGCCTCCCACTGAGAAACTTGGGCCGCCAGGGGGTGATAGGTAACCGGGAGCGCTGACCAGTAAGCCTCGCCCAGGGGCACAGCACGCAGCACCTTCAAGCCATCACCGCGAAAATCGGTGGTGCAGTTAGGGGAAAAACCACGAATTTGATTGTGTAAGGCGATCGCGGGGCGTGTCCAATCCAGGTGATAGTCTTCTTTTTGAATGAGGGGGGCATAGGTAGCCTGGGTACCATCTTGAGGGCGCGGGATGAGGGTGCCCTGGTCTAATTGCTGCAAGGTGGCCACCAACAGTTCCGCAGACAGAGCGGCCAAGCGAGTCGCCACCTCATCGCAGGTATCCAACAGGGCGATCGCGGTTTTAGCTTCCAACAGCATGGGGCCGGTATCCATCCCGGCATCCATCAACATAGTCGTGATGCCTGTTTCAGGTTCGCCATTGACCAAACTCCATTGAATGGGGGCCGCACCCCGATATTTCGGTAACAGTGAGCCGTGGGCATTGATGCAGCCCAAGCGTGGCATGTCTAAAATCACCTGAGACAAAATTTGGCCATAGGCCACCACCACAAACGCATCCGCCTGGGTCGCGTGCAGGGCTTGCAAGGTGGGTTCATCTTTTTTGATCCGCGCGGGTTGCCAAATGGGCAGTTGGTGCTGGAGCGCGATCGCCTTCACTGGAGACGGGAGTTGCTGGTTCCCCCGGCCCCGGCGTTTATCCGGTTGAGTCACAACAGCCACAACCTCAAACTGGGGATCGGCCAGCAAGCGTTCCAAACTGGGAACGGCAAAACTGGGAGTGCCAAAAAATACAACTTTCATGGTGGATCGGGTTCGGGAAAGGGTGAGCCTGGGACAACGACGGAGGGGGGTTGGCCAGGGCCGGACGCGATCGCCCCCAGGCCATAAATCAACCCGTAATAGTAGCCTGAGAAGCAAGGTTTACAGCCTTTCGTAACAAATCGATCGCCAACCCCTGGTAAAGATTAAATCTCATAGAAAGTTCTTAAAAAAAAGTGTTTTCTGTAGAAATGGCTGTTATACATGGAGTAGTTTCAGTCCCCTCATCCCAGATATCATGGCTACGGCAGTTCCTATCGCTTGCCTGGTTAGGTTGCCGTGAAACGTTGAACGAATTGAGTTGGGGATCGAAGCCTACGCTTGTAGAAACGTAGCTGGGCGGACAAAGGCTACGTCTGTGGTTTGTAGGAATTTTCAAAGCTTCTCCGGGCGCTGGGGTCAGTCGCCTCTATGGTCGCCTGGGAAACGTGCATTATTGCTCCTCCTATGCCGAAGTCCTATGTCAAATATGGTGCAGATTGATCCATTAGATAGTCCCCATCCCATTCCTTGGGGGTGGGTCATGGCCAATATCACCGCCAGCACGACCGAGGGGTGTGCCAGTACATGCTACTACCGCAGTCAGTCGCTCATTTCTCCGGATGGCGAATACGCAGCCTACAGCCGGATTCAGATGCAGGTTGAGCCGGAATATTACCGCAGTTATGTCACCAGTGTCTTGTTCCTAGAAAATTTGCAAACGGGGGATTTGCAAGCCATTACGCCAACATCGCCCCTGGCCGATAACCCGTTTTTGCAGACTGGGAATGATTTGACGGGTCGGATTTCGATGGTGGTGCCGGTGTCATGGTCAGAGGCGGGCGATCGCCTCCTGGCCCGCGAGTTTGAATCTATTTTTGGCTCCGATATTGCCTCTGACTATGCCGTAGTGGTCGATCGCCAGCGCAACCGGGTCAAGACCTTTGCCCCAACCAAAGTCCGGTATACCAATGCGGTGTTGTTGGGCTGGAGTCAGTGTTATCCCGATCGCGTCTTGTTCAAAGCGGGCATCATGGGTGATGAGCACTGGCCCCAGTGGATGGTTGATGTCCAGGGCAATACCGAATTAGCCCAGAGCGATCGCCCCGCGACCTTTGGCCAGGTTTCCAACAGCGTCTGGACTGGGCCACAGATGCAAAATCGCTAGGTCTTCCCTCAGTCAAGGATTCCGGGTTAGGCATAGGGAAATATAGGCGCGATTGGGGCATAGTAAAGACCTAGCCTCGCTCCGTTCGCCCCCAAACCCCCAGGGTTAACCCAATTGGGGCGCAGCAGTGGAGTGGGTCTGCCCTATCTTGCACCATTTGGAATCATGCCCCAGCCCTATTTTCATCCCATCGGAGAGTGGACAGGCCGCTTAATTTTGCCGACGCCAGCCCAGCGACGACAGGATGGCGGAGTGTGGATCGACGTTCAAAATGCACCAGCCTCCCATGCTGCCTTGCGAGGGCAAGTGTTACCCCTCCTGTGGAGTAGTGCCCCAGAAATTCAGGAGTGGGTGCAAGCGGTGACCCATGATGTGCAGTTTACGCGCTGGACGATGCTGAGTCAGGCCCAGGGAAATCTACATCCAGAGCGGTTGAATGGCTGGGCGCGGGTGAGTCCGTTGGAGTCGTTGGCGGGGGCACGGGCGCAGGATGATGTGGTGGTGCTGTTACCCCAGGTGCAGGTTGGGGTGGATCGGGAGGGGGCGCTGGCATTGCACATTGAGGCGGAGCCTGTGCAGATTACGGGGTGTCAAATGGCGCTGGTGATGATCTGTGGAACAGAGCCGGATGATGGGGTGGCCGGAGCAACACGGGGCGATCGCCTGGAAGTCCGCCATTACAATCCAATGTCTCAGTTGTTTGATGGCCCGCAGGAGTGGATGATCTTGCCACCCATCCGGCCCGATCGCAGTGGTTTGTATCGCAGCACAACAGCAGGCTTAGCGCGATCGCCGCTCAATGTGCAGGGCTGGTACGTGTATGGGGATGTGGATGAGGCGGGTCAGTTTGTGGTGGGGGCGATCGCGCCACGGGCACTGCTGCAAGTCAAGCCGGAGCAGCGGTATTTGGGGCTAGCTGCCGCAACCCATTACCTTCACCATGACAATTGGCACGACACCCCTAACCGCAAAGGAACGGCGACAACGGCACTGGTAGCCTTGGATGAGTCATTGCACCAAGCAACTGAATTTTGGCAGGAGGGGGATCGGGCGATCGTGGCCCATATTTACGGCGGGATGGGGGGGGCAAAAGGGGAAAAAACATGGTTTGGCCTGGTGCCCGGTCATTTTGCCTACGGTCTAGCGCAGGTCGTGCGGGAGCCCATCACCGGGGAGTTGCAGTTTGCGATTACCTATAAGCAGGTCTACGGGCATAACCCAGATGGGATTATTGCCGGTTCGATTCAGTGGTTTTGCTATGGGGGCGATCGCCAGCGGGGGTGGTTTGGCAATCGCCCCATTTCAGATGTGCTCATCAAGCTAGATTGCGCGACGCGGCAGTATGAGTTTGGGGGCGTTGAGCTTGATCCGCTGGCCCAGTTTAGTCGGCAATTAGACGCGATCGCCGCCCAGTATCGCATTGGGCATGGCACCGGCCTCGCTCTCATTAATCTCGCAACGTCCTGTGTGCAAGACTCGAATCAGGCCCTTTACCTGACGATTAAACGCCTCCAAGCCCTGATTCGGGTAACCCCCGCAATTCGAGTCTGGCTTAACCAAAATCCGCGCCATCCTCAGGGCCATGCATTTCGGCGGTTGGCCACCCTGGGCCGGGTGCTAGAGCGGCATTTGGTACCCTTAGGGATTGTGCGCCCCGACTGGTATCGCAATGTGCTGCATTGGTTGCAGACTCGGAATTTCTATAATTTTTTGGATATGTTGTTGCGGGGGATGTTGACCTGGCGAACCATGCTCCCGCGCCGTGCCTATGACGAAGTGGCACAAACGTTTTTGCAACAAGGGGCCATGCTGTGGTTTATTCGCACAAATCAAATCCTGGGAGAGTTGCCGGAGATCTATCCCCTGGCCCCAACCACGATTTTTGGGTGTCGCAATCCCCGGCGGCGATCGCCCCGCACACCGCACACCCCAACCGCCCGCCAGCCCGACTTGCCCCGTTAAAGCTTTCAACCAGCAGGTTCAGGCTCATTAGAGGAATCGGGGGCTAGGTAGAGCGAAACGGGCAACGCTTAGTCTTGCCAACCACGCCAGGGATTAATTTCCAAGGCTCCATCCGGCGGAGTCATCACCACTTTGAAAATGGCGATCGGAGTATCGATGGGGGCAGTTTGAGCCGCGTCTACGGGTTTACCCAGCTTGGGTAGGGGTGTTTGGTCTACAAAGCGGGCTGCTGCATCATTTTCTGGGTTGTAGTCGAAGATGCTGCCATCGGGTTTGACCCGCACCTTGAATATCAACTCTTCGTTGAAGGAGGCGTCTTTGTCCCAATTTTGATTGATCGCACTCCTGAGTTTTGGCAGAATAGCGTTCAGCTCCGCCGTACTCGTAATTTCGGTGACACCGCTGATCGGCGAAGTCATCACTTCGCGCCAAGAGGCAACATCAACATTGCCACTGCCTGTAAAAACAACTTTGAACAGACCCATCGCACCGGCGGCCTCTGTGGTGCGGGGCAGTAAGTCTAGCAGGGGTGTGGCGCTGGCTTTTTCGGCAGAGACGGAGTTTAACGGTTTGTAGCCACGAATGGTGCCGTCTTTGTCCACCCCAACTTGATAGGTGAGGTCTTGGGTATTGGCAGCGCGATCGCCCCAAGCGTTCTCCAGCTTAGTCCGCAATTCCTGCCGCAGCGCATTGAGTTCTTCTGTGTCGGTAATTTCGTTGGCATTCCCGAGATTAGCCGCCAACGTCGTCAAGTCAGGGCTGGCTCCGGGGGAAGGACTGGCCGTTGGGCTGGCCTGATTCGGCGACGGCGATGGACTGGCACTGGCTTTGGGTTGGTTGCCCGTGGCCGTTTCCCCAGTTCGCACGGGGTATAAGTCCTGGGGCTGTTGCACTTTGGGCGTTGGCAACAAGGCGAGCGCCACAGCAGCAGCAGCCAAACTGGCAACCCCGATCGCCCCGGGTAGCACCTGAGATGGCCCCGCTTTTTCCTTGGCAACTTCCCGCCGGGCCAGGGGTTTCAGGTTTAGTTTGAGATCGGGCAAGGTTTGGGAATCGGCCAGCAGTTGATCGAGGGCTTCCACCAAGTCAAATAACTGCACCGTGTTGAGCAAGATTTCACGCGCGGCGACACCGTGGTTGTCCCCCTCTTGTGGCGTCACTTTGAGCCGATGCACAGTGTCATTGACCTGTTCAAGTTGCACGAGGCCCGTGTTCACTTTGCTCGTCGCTTTGACGTTGAGGCCACTGAGCAACGCTTGGGTGTATTGGCTCACCGCTACGGCCAAATTATCCAAAAATTCGCGGCCACCGGATAAGGGCTTCTCTTCCCCGGCAAGACGACACTCCACGTTAATCAAAGTCGCCATCGGCACGCGAGCATCAGTCGGGGTGAGAGAAATCATCTCCCCCATGCCTTCCAGAAAGAGGGAACAATTGGGCAAGCTATACAAACGTTGAACGGTCATCCCACCTCTCCATCAAACAAACTGAGCCAAAAACGCTGCACGCCATAGGTGCCTGTGCAGAACAGTAATTCTGTGAGCAGGGTGAGGGCGAGTTGATTTAGCTTTTCATCGGAATAGTTTTCGGCGACGGCAGCCCGGCGGGGGTTCATCCGCGACCGAAAATGAGCCCGAAACCGCTCCAGATAGTCGTTGAGCCGGAAGTGATGGGCCGGGGCCAAATTCCGCTCATGCAGTTGTTGGTAAGCTAACACCAGTTGCCGAATGAGGACAGTGAGCCGCCGCGCCATGTAACACCCGACGAGGACGAGGGCTTTGGCTTCTGCCAGGGTAAGCGGTCGTCGTTGATTGTGCCGCCGGAGGGGATTGGTGTTGCGTAAGCGCCACAGCATGACGCGATCGGGAATGATTTCATCCAGTTCCAGCTCTTTCGCGGTTTGGAGAATGGCTTCTGAACCTTCTAGCTCCAAAGCTTCGAGGGCCAACAGCATGAGGTCAATCTCGATGCGGGCGCGACGCGGGCAGGTCTGATCCTGGATGCCGGGATCAGGCAGGCTGCTTAACAAAACAGGGGTAGAAGATTGGGTGGGCGGACTATTCAACTGCATCTCACTCACAAACTGGATTCATGCTAGCCATTGATACAACCGATTGATTGCATTCTACTCAGTCGCATTCTATGCGGAATTGGTGCCATTCAAACAATCTCCTTGCCTTCATCTTAGATTAATTCAGTCATCCAGATCAGGAATGGGCGATCGCGCTGTGGGCTTAGGGCCCTACTGATATTCTGCCAGGGGCAGGTGCACCAAAAACTGGGTAATACCATTTACGCTCGTGGCGGTAATGGATCCGCCTAACGGTTCTAAGAGTTTTTTGACCAGGGCCAGCCCCAAGCCTGTGCCGCCATGTTTCCAGGGGTCGTTGTTAGGAATGCGATAAAACTTTTCGAAAATCCGGGTCAGTTCGGTGGCCGAGACTTCGACTCCAGAGTTGCTGACTTGAATCTGGAGGACAAAGGGATAGGCCGTTGACCGGAGAGACTCTGGTTCCGTTAAGACGCAGGTAAGGTGGCGGGGCAACGGGGGTTGGTTCGCCGGGGTTGGCAAGGGCGACAGAGGAGACAGGGCCGGGGCTGGGGCTGGGGTGGCACAAATTTGGATGGACAGCCAGATGTTTTCCCCGGCGGGGGTATATTTACAGGCATTATTCAACAGTTCGGAAAAGAGGCGCTCCAGACGAGATGGATCGGTGGTGAGGGTGGGCAACTCCTCCGGCATGAGGATATGGAAGGTTTGTTGATGGTTGCTGGCCCGTTCTTGAAAGGGTTGCAGCAGGTGGGGCAGCCAGGTGCGTAAGTTGAGGATATCGAAGGTGGGGCGATCGCCCCCGGTTTCTAATCGCGACAGATCCAGCAAGTCGTTGATTAAGTTAATCTCTCGTTGACATTCATCTTTCAGAATGTGGAAATAGCGGGCGGCTTTTTGCACAACCTGGAGAGGCACGGGCGCATTGCTGGCGTGACTGGCCAGGGCCGGCTGAAACAGCAAGACTTCTAACATTTGGTTGGCCATTTTGATATTGGCCATCGGGGTGCGGAGTTCATGGGAGACGGTGCTCAAAAAGTCGTCTTTCAGGCGATTGAGTTTTTCGAGTTCTTGCACCTGGGCTTGGGCTTTTTGGAAGAGGCGGGCTTGGCGGATGGCGATCGCGCACTGATTAGCGACCTGTTGCACAAGCCGAATATCTTGTTCATTGAAAGCCCGGTATTTCTGGCTGACGAGCCACAAATCGCCTAACACGCCGTTGTCATCAAAAATAGGACAGGCCAGCATGGAGACGTAGCCCCGCAGCGGATTGGGGACGAGGGAGCAAAATTGAAAATACTGTCCGGCCAGGAGTTGCCGATAGCCTTCGGCAAAGTTGTCCATGTGGACGACCCGCCCTTGGAGGGGCACCATTGAGTCGGTGTATTCGTAGGAGACTTTGGAGGTGCGACGCTCTAAGTCATAAATTGCAGCGTTGCATCCGGTGACGCCTAAGGCTGTGGCTAATTCTTGAACTCCAGTTTGCAAAATCTTGTCTTCATCCAGGTTGTCGCGGACGCGATCGGTAATGCGCTTGAGGGTGGCTTCAAATTCAGAGGCCAGTTGTAGCTCGGCGGTGCGGGCCTGGACTTGGCGTTCTAAGGTGGTGTTGAGCCGTTGGACTTGTTGATAGAGTTCTGACTGGGCGATCGCAATTCCCACTTGGTCGCTTAACTGTTGCAGCAATTCAACTTCGTGGGCGGGCCAGGGCCGGGGTGCCTGACAATGATGGGCTACTAACAAGCCCCACAACACCCCCTGTTGCCGAATGGGCACTGTTAAAATGGCGCGGACTTGGAGCTTTGCCAATAATTCTAAATAGCATGGGGCGATCGCTTCGGCGTAAACATCGTTGATGGCGCGGGTTCGTCCTTGCTCATACAACTGGGCAAAAGATTCGCTAAAGCAGTGATCGTGCAAGACTTGCCCGATCAAGGCGGTATAGCCGGGGGCGACCGATTCAACTAAGACGATGCCACTCCAACTGGGGCGAAACCGAAAAATGAGGACGCGATCGGTCTGGAGAAATTGCCGGACTTCTTCAACAGTGGTGTTGAGAATTTGCTTGAGATTGAGGGATTGGCGAATGTCGTTAGTAATGGCGGCCAGGAGGGCTTCGCGCTCGGCCTGTTGGCGCAGGCGATCGGCGGCCCGTTGGCGATCGGTGATGTCCTCCGAAATGCACAGCAGATATTGAGGCCCATGTTGCTCATCAAAAATTGGTACTTTGGTGGTGTGCAGCAGGCGAATTCCTTTGTGCTGCAAGTTGATGGGCGTTTCCAGGCTGCTTTCGGTTAAACCACGGGTAAAAATATCTTGATCTTTGTGGTGGAGGATTTCAGCTTCGGCGGGGGAAAAACATTCGTGGGCGGTTTTGCCCAGTGCTTGCTCGGCAGTGATGCCAAACAGTTGCTCACAGGTGCGATTCCAGTAGGTATAAGTCCCCAAGCGATCGCCGCGCCAATCTTTGACACTAACGGCGACGGGCAGGTTATCTAACACAGTTTGGAGAAAAGCGTGGGATTGCCGCAGATCCACTTCGGCCTGTTTTTGTTGGGTAATGTCAATGACGACTCCGACGATTTGTTGGGCGTTGCCGTCCTCATCGCGAAAGATGTGGCCGTGGCTGCTTAACCAGTGGGAGCTACCGTCGGCCCACAGGATACGAAATTCAAGTTGATGGGTCGTCCCCGTTTGCAGCGATCGCTGAGCAGTGGTTTGGACGCGATCGCGATCGTCAGGATGAACCTGGGCGAGGAACGCTTCAAAAGTTAAAGCGGCAGGATCAAGCAAACCAAACAGTTGGGGCAACCCGCTGGAATACTTGAACTGCTGCAAGTCCACATTCCAATCCCAGGTGGCAATTCGGGCAATCTCAAAGGCCATTGCCAATTGAACCTGTTGGCTATGAGAATCAACCTCTGTTTGCTTTTGGTGGGTAATATCCAGCATGATGCCGCGCAGAGAAACAGCTTGCCCATTTTCAACCACCACAGAAACCACGTCCTTGAGCCAGACAATGCGGCCATCGGCAGCCACCATGCGGTATTCCAGGTTGTGATTTTGCAACGCCTGGATCGCGCTTAAACATTGGGTTTGAATGGTTTCACGATCAACAGGATGGATCCGGGCTTGCCAAAAACCGGGTTCCAGCCAACTGGCGATCGCATACCCCAGGATTCGTTCGGCCTGGGGGCTCACGTAGGTAAACTGGAAGGTCGCGATATCGGCTTCCCAAACAATCCCGTCAATGGAATGCACCAGAGCTTCATAGCGGTGGAGCGACTCGGCCAGGGCCGGTTCGGGGGGCGCTGGGGGCAAAAGGTCTGAACCGCGATCGTGGGCCACAGGGCGATCGCTATAAGCCTGCTGCTGGCTATTCCGGTTGGTGCTATTCCGGTTTGGGTCCATAGTGCTATGCGTAGCGCCTAATCAGGTTGACAGCGAGTGACACTCTAAACTGAAACACTCGTCCTAGCGGCAATTCCTCATTCCAGCGAACACCCCAAAGGCCAATGTCAGCGCTTCCAACATCGAACCTCCAGGTATCAAGCTCAGCGCGATCCATTGCACTTAATTCAGCATGAAATTAAAGCAGCTTTCCGTTAGGGCGACAAGTTATTGCCTAACGGGGGATGCTCGGCGGATGGAAAGACTCTTCCCCAGGCAAGGCGCTTGTACCGGAGAAATAACCGCATTCGGTGAAAATCACCGGGCGAAGAGGGGCTAGAGCTAGACCAATCGAGATCAAACAGTTTGATGTCAAACCGTTGGAATCGCCAGAAAAGGAGTCAGGCTTGCAGAACAAGTGTAATTCAGCCAGGAGGGCGATCGCGGACATGGTGCCCAGTTAGGAACCAGTCCCTGAATAGAACTCTAATGTCTAACCCATTGATTTATCCATTAGAGTTCACTCGCCAACCGTTTGAGGCCCATTCCCCTACAAAACTTCGCAAATTTGTACATTTGGCAACCGAGACTCGATAAACCGATTCATCCAACTTTCCAAGTAATGCCGATTCGTAACTTGCTCCTCTGGGTTGCTTGTATTCAAGGGGTGGGGCATCAGCCCCAACATCGCTGCCGTGGTCACACAAAACATGGATTTTTGGAAACTACCGCAAATTTGCACCCGGATATCTTCTTCGCCGCGCACGCCTTGTTGGTAAAACTTGTGGAGGTAATCCGGCAAGTAGTGACGCATATCCTGCATGAGCAAGGTGGGTGGAATCCCTGCGCCACCAACGGGGATGGGATCGGCATAAAGCACCCCATAGGTAAAGTCTTCAACCCCGGCTGGAATCTGGCGAGCTTGGGCGTTGTAAGAAATGGTGCCCATAAACGGAAACGACCGGAAGAACACCGCTTCAACATAGGGGACAGCGGCATCGGCCAAGAAGGTCAACCCGGCTTCGGGCGGGAGAATCTCAAAGGGTTGGCCGTGAATATCAACCGTGTAGGTGATGGGGTTGGCGGCGGCGGCGACGAGGCCATCCAAGACGTGCTTGACGACAGCCGGAATAGACTGAATTTCGCCGCGATCGTAGCGATCGGACAGGGCCAAAAACATATCACTCATCACTCGCCAAAACTGCCCCAAGGCACTGTAGTAAGCCATTTGGCGAACTTGTTCGGGTAAAAAGCCGGGAAACGCAGCAGTCACCCCTTGCATGACTGGGTTGCCTTTGAGTTTGGCGGCGATCGCGGCCTGGGCACGGGCGGTAAAGTCTGGAGTATCTAAATAGCGGTCAAGTTTGCCCCCCCCATGAAACAACATGGCCTTCATGCAGTACTCAGCAAATTCGTAGTTGATGCGATCGTGCCACCAGTGTTTCAGCAGCTTTGGCAGGGTGACGTCGCCGTTGAAGTATTTGAAGAACGGAAACAACACCAGAAATTGGTGGTCGGCAATGTAACAAAGATTGATGGAGTAAGCATCAAGGACATGACCATAGCTTTTGAGAATGCCAACAACTTCCAGCACATTGTCTGGGGCATCGGGTAAGAGCGCCTCGCCGCGTTCAATCCGATAAATGATTTCAGCCAGAGGATGATTGGAAGCTGGAAGTGTGGAAGCAATCATATTCATGGTTTAGCAACGGCACAAGCAAAACGATAGAAAAAACGGCAGCAAGCTGGATAGAGCCACCAGGCTCTAGGGCGACTGGCACTATAACGTGTTGGTCGGCGTTGGGGCCGTGGATGGGGTCGGGAAGGGATGGGACACCGTGGCGATCGCGGCCCTAGGCGGCTGGATCGCGGTGGTCGTCGTTTCGCTCCAACGGGCCATCCAACTGGGTTGCAAGCCAAGCGCAACGATGACGATCGCCAGGGCGATCGCGGGGAGCCGTTCTGACCACAACACAGGGGGCAAATTCGAAAACTGATCGGGCAAGCGCCCAAAAAACGTGCGGTTCACTAACAAGAGGAAATACACGGCAGTTAGCCCCGTCCCAATCATGGAAAGCAAGGTTTGCACCGGGAAGACGGGGAAACTCCCCCGGAACACCAAGAACTCCGAGATGAAACCCATCATCCCCGGAATACCGGCACTCGCCATTACCCCAACCACCATCAAGGAGCCAATCAAAGGCATCCCTCGCTCAGGGTTAAGTAAGCCCCGCAGAACGGTAATGTCACGGGTGCCCGTCTTGCTATAAACCACCCCAACCAGCAGGAATAGCATGGCCGAAATTAAGCCATGACTAATCATCTGAAACACAGCCCCCAACAGGCTCAGGGGCGTTGCGGCAGCAGCAGCCAGCAAGATAAAGCCCATGTGCCCAATGGAGCTGTAGGCCACCATTTTTTTCATATCAGTTTGGGCGATCGCGGTAAATGCACCATACAACACGCTAACCACCGCCCAAATGGCCAACCCCGGAGCCAAGACCGCCCAAGCATCGGGAAAAAGCTGGAGACCATAGCGCAGCAAGCCATAGGTGCCGAGTTTCAGCAGCACCCCAGCCAGCAATACCGAAATTGGGGTGGAGGCTTCTACGTGGGCATCTGGCAGCCAAGTATGCAGGGGCACCAGGGGAATTTTGATGCCAAAACCAACGAGAATCAGCACCAGCAGGGGAATTTGGCTGGAAAGTGGCAGGATCTGCGTCCTCACGCTGTCATAGTCAAACCCTGGCGCTCCGGTCAGCCAAACAACGCCCAGAAATGCCGCCAGAATTAAAATTCCAGACAAGGCCGTGTAAATGAGGAATTTGGTTGCAGCATACCCCCGGCGGGCACCACCCCAAATCGCAATCAAAAAGTAGAGCGGAATCAGTTCCAGCTCATAGAACAGGAAAAAGAGCAACAGATTTTGGGCCAGGAATGCGCCCGTGACCCCGACATTGAGAAACAACACCAGCGCATAGTAAAGCCAGGGGCGTTGAATGTCTTTGGGCGAGCTATACAGGGCAATCCAGGTCAGGAGGCTGTTGATAATCACGAGGGGCAGGGAGAGACCGTCCACCCCCAGTTGATAAGTCAACCCCAGGGACTCAATCCAGGGCAGGGTTTCGCGGAACTGGGTCAGAGGTTCCAACGCATCAAACTGGATGGCCAATGCGCCTGAGAGCAAACAGGTAATGGCGATGGTGATCAGAGACAGGTTCCGGGCGATCGCCGGGGGCCAAGAGCGCGGGCTAAGCCCCACAAAGAGCGCCGCAATGGCTGGAATCCAGATCAGAGCACTGAGCATAAGCAGCAGGATGAACGACGAAAAGGCAAAGAAAGACTTTAACGAACTAGCTGGATAAAGCGGTCGCAGTTCTTACATAACAGGTCGAGAGAAGGGGAATGGAAAACGCCATCGGAAGCAACGTTCTCCCTGCCGCTCCACTTACCAGAAGGAATAGGTCAGCACCACGCCCAGCAAACTAATGCCAATCAAGATAGTTAACAAATAGGCTTGGGATTGACCAGAGACACTATATTTCAGCCCTTCCCCACTAAAAATGGAGGCCAGCCCAACCAGATTGACCAAGCCATCGACAATATAGCGATCGAACCAGGCGCTAAACTTCGAAAAATTATCAACAAACCCAACGACCGTTAGCCGATAGAGCCGATCAATATAGAAGTCATAGGCCAGCAAATCTTGGAAAAACTTGAGCGGCATTTGAATCGATCGCGACCACACCCGACTCAGGGGCATCAGCGCACCAATACTGCCCCCGATCACCCCAGACACCACCAACAAGCCGCAGGCCGCCCAATTGAGATAAGCCCAGTTCGGTAAGAGATACACCCGTTGGAGAATGGCCGGAAACACCAGGGTAATAATGGTTAAAGTGACCATCGGTAGCGCCATCGTCCAGGGCACTTCTGGGGCACGGCGAGTTTTGATCTGGGGGGTGCCCAAGAACACTAACCGAAAGACTCGAACCAGGTTTAAGGCGGTCAAGCCGTTAACCAGCAACAACACTGGCACAACCCAGAAATCGTCGTACCAAAAAGCATTCAAGCCCTCGCGTAAGGCCCAGAAACCGCCTAACGGCACTACGCCAACCATCCCCGCGGCCCCAACCAAATAGGCTGTCGTCGTGGCGGGCATCCGCGATCGCAACCCGCCCATTTCGGTGATGTCCTGGGTGCTTGTCGTCAGGATGATGGAGCCAACGCTCATAAACAGCAGCGCTTTGGCAACGGCATGGGCCAACAAAACAAGCAGCGCAACATTCGTCCACTGCATTCCCACTGCAATGAATACGATGCCCAGATAGGCGCTGGTAGAGTGCGACAAGGCCCGTTTAATGTCGATTTGGGCGAGGGCCACTAAGGATGCGCCGATCGCCGTCATCGTCCCCAGAGTGATCAACGCGATCGAGGCCACTGGCGACAAGATCAAAATCGGTTGCAACTTGATGAGAACATAGGCACCGCAAGCGACCACCACCGAGTTCCGCAAAATGGAAGCAGGATTCGGGCCTTCCATCGCTTCGTCTAACCACATGTGCAAGGGAAACTGGGCACACTTCCCAATCGGGCCAGCAATGAGCGCCAGCCCCAATAGGGTAGACACCACAGGAGTTAAGGTTGCCGTTTCAGCCCATTCATATAGATCTTGGAAGTTGAGGGTTCCTGCCATCGTCGCGAGGGCCACGACCCCCATAAGCAACAGCACATCTCCCACCCGCTTCGTTAAGAAGGCATCGCGGGCGGCTGTCACCACCAATGGCTGGGCATACCAAAACCCGACTAGCAAGTAAGTGGAAAGGGTCAAGATTTCAAGGAGCCCGTAGGATAAAAAGAGAGAATCGCTTAGGGCCAACCCCGTCATAGCGCTTTCAAAAAAGCCCATCAAGGCAAAAAACCGCCCCAAGGCCCAATCTTTCTCGAGATAGCCCATGGCAAACAGTTGAGCCAGTAGACTCAATCCGGCGATGAGTTCGGCGGCGGCTAAACTCACAGGGGAGATATCGATCGCAAAAGACAGATCTAAATCAGCCGCATGAAACCAGTGAATCAACAACGGCTCGGGTTGCAACCGCAAACTGGCATCAAACGCGATCGCTCCGTGCACCAGCGCCACCAGCGTCATGAGCAAATTAAAATACGCTGCCGGACGAGACCCAGTGCGCCGAACATATCCTGTTGACCAGGGCAATGTTAAAACAGCACCAACCAACCCATAAATCGGGATCCAAGCACTTGCCTCCAACCAAAACTCTTGCATTGAAATAACCTTGCTTAACGGACTTATGTGATAACAACGAACAGCCGACGACGAAGATAACGAAAAAACAATGATTGATATAAAGTATTAACGATGCTGACCCATCACGAATCTAGCTACAGCAATAGGTCTCCAGCACTTCTAGCACTGGAGACTCCACCCCAAAACTCCCACTCAAATCCAAAACATTTAGCGTCAACCGAACTCAACAGCGATCGCGTCAAATTGGGAATGCATAGTAATAATAATGTCTAAACCATAAAACGTTTCAATGCGAAAAACAATCATAACGAAGTAATAACTTGTGTATCTATGTATATATAAATGCTTTTTATATTTAAATAATAATTTCTTTAACTCTAAAACTAAAAGAGTCTAGGACGTTTAAGGGGATAATTCTAAACGGTAGCAATGGTGGTACTGTTAGACGGGGCTAAACAGCTTCGCTCATGCGCTTTCCAGTCCCTAAGGGCTGATTTGATGGCGCACGGGATGGCAATCTCGATCGCACCGAGAGCATGGCCAAAGCTGTCTGTTTAGGTGTCAATCAGTGGGCCAGCAACCGTGAATGCTTTATAAGCTTTGCTAATAGCTGAAATTTGTGACTATCATTGGGCGTTATGTTGCGTATTTGACAACCTCACCCGTATGCTGGATTTAGAACAGTGAAAACCTTGATCAGGCTTGAAAAATGGCATAATCCCGTCGCAATTTTCATCCCTTTTCATTGCTATTAATTTCACTTATCAGGAGAGATTAGGATGCCTATTGCTGTCGGAATGATTGAAACGAGGGGCTTTCCTGCGGTGGTTGAAGCCGCAGATGCGATGGTGAAAGCCGCTCGCGTGACCCTGGTTGGGTATGAAAAGATTGGCAGTGGCCGTGTCACCGTGATTGTGCGTGGAGATGTCTCTGAAGTGCAAGCGTCGGTTGCGGCTGGGATTGAGTCGGCGAAGCGGGTCAATGGTGGCGAAGTGGTTTCGACCCACATCATTGCACGGCCCCACGAAAACTTGGAATACGTCTTGCCGATTCGATATACCGAGGCGGTAGACCAGTTCCGGACTTGAGCAAGTTCGCGATCGCGGCTTGTTTGAGAGATTTAGCTGCTGGTGATATCAGCCCTGTTGGTGGCATCAGCGATCGTTTAATTGACTTTGATTGGAAGGGAGTATTGATATGGCAATCGCAGTAGGAATGGTAGAAACCTTGGGTTTCCCCGCTGTTGTTGAAGCGGCGGACGCAATGGTAAAGGCCGCTCGGGTAACTCTGGTTGGGTATGAAAAAATTGGGAGTGGCCGTGTAACCGTGATTGTACGCGGTGATGTCTCTGAAGTGCAGGCTTCAGTGGCCGCTGGGATTGAGAGCGTCAAACGGGTCAATGGTGGGCAAGTCTTATCCACCCACATCATTGCACGGCCCCACGAAAACCTGGAGTACGTCCTGCCGATTCGCTACACCGAAGCTGTTGAGCCGTTTCGTGAGAGCGTTAGCGGTATCCGTCCCTTGAACCGCTCGTAAGCCTAATGCAGATTGCCAGGGTTCTTGGCACAGTCACTAGCACCCAAAAAGACCCCAGCCTAACGGGGATTAAGTTTTTAGTGGTGCAGTTGATTGATGATGACGGTCAACCGTTGCCGGGGTATGAGGTTGCGGCTGATACTGTTGGCGCGGGCGTCGATGAGTGGGTATTGGTGAGTCACGGTAGTGCGGCTCGTCAAGTTTCCGGGAGTGAAAAGCGCCCCCTCGATGCGACCGTCATTGCCATTATCGATACGATTAGCACTGAGCACGGCTTACTCTACAGTAAGCGAGTTCAGGATCGCTAGAAATTCAGGTAAACCACAGGTGACGGGGGCGATCGCGCCCGATCCAGGGGTTAGATTCGCCACGTTGCCACAGGGAAATCAGATTGTTGATGTTCAAGTCCGATGCTTCGGATTTAGCTTGGGAGAGTTGGCATTATGGTAGTCCGTAGTTACGCGGCTCCTCCGACTCCTTGGTCAAAAAACTTGGCCGAGCCGAAGATTCATGAAACGGCCTATGTCCATTCCTTCTCCAACTTGATTGGGGATGTTCGGATTGGGGCCAATGTGTTGATCGCACCGGGTACTTCGATTCGGGCGGATGAAGGCGCACCATTCCGAATTGGCAGTGGTTCCAATGTGCAGGATGGTGTAGTGATTCATGGTCTGGAGCAAGGTCGCGTTCTGGGCGATGACGGCAACGCTTACTCCGTTTGGATTGGCGACAACACGTCCATCACCCACATGGCCTTGATTCACGGGCCAGCTTACATTGGGGATGGCTGTTTCATCGGATTTCGTTCGACCATCTTTAATGCGCGGGTTGGTCACGGCTGTATTGTGATGATGCATACGTTGATCCAAGATGTCGAGATTCCTCCAGGTAAGTTTGTGCCTTCAGGCTCGACCATTACCACCCAGCAGCAGGCTGATCGGTTGTCTGATGTGCAAGCGTTGGATCAAGAGTTTGCCACCCATGTGGTCGGAATTAATGATGCGTTGCGATCGGGCTATCACCGCGCTGAGAACGTGGCCTGCGTGTCATCAGTGCGAGAGGAGTTTGATCAGGTTACAGCGGCGGGATTGTCGGGTGAGTCGTCAGGTATGGCTACGCCTCAACTTACAAAGGGAGGGAGTATGGATACAGATGTGATCAGTCATGTACGTCAGTTATTAGCACAGGGATATCGAGTTGGAGCAGAACACGCTGATGCGCGTCGGTTCCAAACCAGTTCCTGGAAGAGTTGCACGCCAATTCAATCCACCCGCGAAGGGGATATCTTGGCCGCTTTGAGTGCTTGCTTGCATGAACATGCAGGCGAGTATGTGCGCTTGATTGGGATTGATGTGAAAGCCAAGCGGCGAGTGTTGGAAACCATTATCCAACGGCCCGAAGATGCCCCTGGCAAAGCTTTGGCTGGCAAGGCGGCCAGTCGTCCTCCGGTGGGATATGGGGCACCTAAGGCAAGCTACCAAAGTGCGAAAGGCAACGGGGCAAGCGCAAACGGTGTTGCGAATGATGTCGTAACCCAAGTGCGGAACTTGTTGTCCCAAGGTGCTCGCATTGGGACGGAGCACGCGGATGCCCGCCGCTTCCAAACCAGTTCCTGGCATACCTGCGCACCAATTCAAGCAACTCGCGAATCTGAAGTGATTGCTGCACTAGAGGCGTGTATGCGAGAGCACCAAGGCGAGTACGTGCGCTTGATTGGGATTGACCCCAAGGCGAAACGTCGTCTAGCAGAAGTGATTATTCAGCGGCCTGGGCAAACCTCGTCAAGTTTGGCTGGCGGTAGTGCGGCTAGCTATGGCGGTGGTCGCGCGGCCCAAAATGGTAGTTACAGTGGTGGTACAACTGCTGGCGCGATCGCGGGTGATCTGGCTCAGCAGGTTGGGCAATTAGTGGCTCAAGGCTGTGTGATTGGACTGGAATACGCGGATGAGCGGCGGTTCAAGACCAGTTCTTGGCATACGGCTCCTGCCATTTCGGCCCGGAGTGCTGCCGATGCGATCGCCACCGTACAAAGATTTTTGAACGAGCACCACGGCGACTATGTTCGATTGGTGGGGATCGATGCGACGGCCAAGCGGCGAGTAGTCGAGACAATTATCCATCGGCCCAACGGCAAAGGTGGCGCAACATCGACGCCCACTGGAACCGCAGCAAGGGCAACTTATTCTCAGCCGCAGGCTAAGCCTAGCAATGCTGGTCATGGGGCCAAGCTGAACGGCCATGTCTCAGAACAGGTACGGCAATTGCTGGCCCAGGGCTACCAAATTGGCACAGAGTACGCTGACAAGCGACGCTTTAAAACCAGTTCTTGGCAAAGCGGTGGCTCCATTAATGCACGGCGAGAAGCCGAAGTGATGGCAGCGTTAAACACCATTGTGGATAAGCATCAAGGTGAATACGTGCGGCTGATTGGGATTGACCCTAAAGCTAAGCGGCGAGTCGTTGAAACCATTATTCAGCAACCTGCACACTAGCCTTGTAGGCCCATTCAATCAGGGAGGTATGCCCCATCCCCGTTGTTCATTTCCATATCAATACGTGCTTGTGAGTCTTGCAAACAGTCTTGTCGCTGTTGAACAGACTCGATCATGAAGGGAGTTCCATGTCCGTGCCATCTTTACCGATGCAGCCTGTCAGTACGTCACACTACTTTGTGAGTGGTGATGTTACGATTCAGGACGGTGTAGCGATCGCCCCGGGCGTATTGATTCAAGCCGATCCTGGTAGCCGCGTCGTGATTAAAACAGGCGCTTGCATTGGGATCGGCTCTGTGCTTCATGCCCATCAAGGGGTGTTGGAAGTGGGGACAGGCGCTAGCATCGGTTCGGGAACGCTGTTGCTCGGATGTGTGCTAGTTGGGGCCAATGCCTGTATCGGCGCGGCAACAACCATTTTTAACGCCAACGTGGCACCCGCACAAATTGTGCCGGCGGGCTCTCTGGTGGGAGAGGTGGGTCGCCAGGTTGATGAGTTATACGCCACAGACACCGTGCTGTATCCAGAAGCGGCTGATGAGTCCCTACCGCAATCTCCGTCACCAGAACCGCAAGCAGAGCCATCGTTGGAGCCACCTGTGGCCCCAGAAGCACCGGACCAAACGCAGCCGGAACCCCCTGCAAAGCTAGCTTCCGAGGTCAATGTGTACGGTCAGATGTATGTCAACCAATTGTTAGTCAAACTGTTTCCCCATCGCCAGCACAGCAATGCGATCGCCAACGAGGTTCCCACCGTTGAAACTAGTGATGATCCGTGGACGAATTAGGCGCTCTTTCCCGTGGAAGGTCTGGGGGGCGATCGCAGACTAAATGAGAGAGACCCGCTTTTCTGCTGAGGGGGATACCACCTGTTCAGAGAATCCCAGTTACGATAGAAGTACGCAAATTTAGCAGCCGCTAGTTTCCATGAGCCGACGCGACGACTTTACCGACACAGCCTTAGGGTTGGTTTCTGCCCAGAGTTTTCCGGCGATCGTGGGGATTGCGGATCATATGTTGAAGTCGTCTGGTGTGACGCTCGTCGGCTACGAAAAGATTGGAGGCGGCCACTGCACCGCGATCGTACGGGGTTCAGTAGCAGATGTGCGCTTGGCCGTTCAGGAAGGCGCAGAGCGGGCTGAACAGTTTGGACAAAAGCTTTCGACTGTGGTTCTTGCGCGGCCCATGCCAAACTTGGAGGTCGTGTTACCCATTGGGAACCGCTTAGCCCAACTGGCAACTGGACGGGGCCACAACAAGCTGAGTAATCAGGCGGTGGGTTTGCTGGAAACGCGCGGCTTCCCAGCGATGGTTGGGGCAGCAGATGCGATGTTGAAATCCGCCGATGTTAGCCTCGCGGCTTATGAAACCATTGGTGCTGGTTTGTGTACGGCGATCGTGCGGGGAACCGTGGCCAACGTGGCGATGGCACTGGATGTGGGCATGGCTGAAGCCGAGCGGATTGGGGAACTGCACGCTGTGATGCTGGTTCCTCGCCCCCTAGACGATCTGGAACAAACCCTACCACTGGCAAGTTGCTGGATCGAGGAAATCGAACCCCTCCGCATCCCCTTAGCGGTGAAGGAAACGCAAAAAGATGTGGTGGCCTTGCCCGAATTAAAGCAAGAACGCCAACCCTTGTCTTTGGCAGAGCGAGAGGAACCTTTGCCAGAAGGGGTGCCCAGAGATTATCCTCTGGAGCAAGTCTCCCTCAATGAAGCGCTCCCCCTGGAGGAGGCCCCAGAGTCGTTAGCCTTAGAGAATGAGGAGCCCCCGACGGATAGCAGTCTGCCTAAACGTCCAAATCCAACCCGTGCGACCCATCCGCGATCGCGACGACGACCGTATTAAGGCGATCTTGGTTTACGAGCTTAGCCAGAAATAAGAGATCCTCGTGGCCGGAAAATTTAGGGTTTATCGACTGCTTATTTCGGGTGCTTGTTGTTGGGTGCTTGTTACCGATATTTGTTAGCCGTGATGGCCGCTGGCCCTTGGTCGGCAGAATGGCAGTAGCAGCCTTAGCAGTAACCCGATTTAGGCCAATGGCACAACGACACAAGCAGCCTGCCGCCCCCAACCCCACCTATGCGAGCGTTTCCGGGCAATATCCCAAACCCTGGACAAATTGATTCCGAAATTCTTCGATTTCCAGGCGATCGGGTAACCCGTGGGACACGACAGCCACTTGATACCGTTGCATGACATTAATTGGACTTTGGCCCGTTTCTAACCCCCACAGGGTCATTTGCACCCGAATATCTGGCTCGCAGGGGATGCCTAATTCTTGCATGAAGGCCCGAAAATCGCCGTGTTGTTGGGGGTTCAAAAAGCATGTCAGTTTAACTCGAATGATCCACCCATCAATCTGGTGGATGACGCTAATAAATTGGACAGGAAGTTGATGGTAGTTGACGTACTCGATGATGCGGAGCGTCAAACTGGTGTTGGCAAGAAAATAAAGGTAGTCCATAGAATGTCTACCCGCTCAGGGCAATACGCTATATCTTGATCCTCGTTTGATCTGGGGTAATTGAGTAGGGGTAAACTCCCCGATTCAAGAGCGGGATTTCCCCCAATTCTGGGATTTCCAAAGAATAGTCGTCAGGGGATCCAGGTCAGTGGTAACGTCAAAATTGGATCTGGATGGATATTTGTGCTGTGGATCGCGATCGCCAACTGTCTGCTTACGACTACCTATTGCCCAAGGAACAAATTGCCCAAGCTCCGGCAGAACCTCGGGATACTGCCCGCTTACTGGTGGTGCAGGCAGAACCTCGTTACACCCATGCCATTTTTCGGGAATTACCGGACTGGTTGCAACCAGGAGATCTGCTGGTGTTGAACAATACGCGGGTTTTGCCCGCCCGACTATATGGGCACAAAGAAAGTGGGCTAGCAGTCGAAATTTTATTGTTAGAACCGCGCCCAGCCGATGAAATGGCCACTACTGAGTTTGCGAATCGCTGGTTAGCGTTGGTTAAACCGGGGCGGCGACTCAAGCCAGGCACCCAAATTGGATTTGCGGAGACGGCAGCCACCCAAGCAGCAGGAATCACGGGGGTAGTGGCGCAGGTGGTGGCAACCGATGAGGCAACCAGTGGCCGCATTCTGGAGTTTAGTGTGCCAGCGGGGGAGGCGTTCAAAACCTGGTTGTATGCGATGGGGCAAGTGCCGTTGCCCCCTTACATTCAGGAGGCCGATCCGCAAGCAGCGCCCTATCAGTCGGAACGCTATCAGACGGTGTATGGCGATCGCGTCGGTGCAGTTGCAGCCCCCACTGCCGGCTTACACTTCACACCGGAACTATTGCAAACCTTGCGCGATCAGGGCATTCAACAAACCTTCGTCACATTACATGTTGGGGTTGGCACCTTTCGCCCAGTGGAGACAGAAGACATTACAACCCATACCATGCATAGTGAGTGGGCTGAAGTTCCCCCCGAAACCGTAGCCCACATTCAAGCCACCCAGGCTCGCGGCGGACGGATTATCGCCATTGGGACAACCGCCGTCCGGGCGCTGGAAGGAGCCTCCCACAGCGGCACGCTCCAGCCCTTTTGCGGCAGAACAAATTTATTTATCTATCCAGGCTATGAGTGGCGGGTTGTGGATGGGTTGATCACGAATTTCCATCTGCCCAAATCCAGCCTCCTGATGTTAGTCAGCGCCTTGATTGGGCGAGAACGATTGCTCTCAGTATATGAGGTGGCGATCGCCGCCGGGTATCGATTCTACTCCTTTGGCGATGCCATGCTCATCCTACCGGAAGCCCAGCTTCACCGAGCTTAGACCCCATCCCAGCCACTGCCTAAGGACGTGAGTGGCACCTGGCCCGTGGTCGTCGTGCCATTCATAAACCAGATATAGTTTTCGCCATTGGTGTAGTTACGCCAAACCACATCAGCTTTACCATCCCTGTTGTAATCCCCCACATCCACAATGCCCCAGCTGGCAGAATTCGGCGAGGACAAACTGGTCGTGGTAAAGAAGTAAGCTCCCGGTGCACCATACACCAACCAGGCCCCAGTGTAGCCCGTAGGGGCGTAGCGCCAGATCAAGTCAATTTGGCCATCGTTATTGAGATCACTCAGACCGTCTAAAACCCAATCTGTACTCACTTGGCCCAAACTAGCATTGCTGACATAGGTCGTGCCATTCATGAACCAGACCCCCAACGATCCCGACTGGGTTTCGCGCCAGAGTAGATCAAGTTGGCCATCGCCATTGAAATCGGCGACCCCCTCAATGACCCAACTAGGCCCAACGACAGGGGAAATGGCAACAGCCGCCTGAATGGAAGTGCCATTCATCAGCCAAACTCCAGTGTTACCGCCTGCATATTCGCGCCAGAGCAAGTCAGGCTGCCCATCCCCATTAAAATCACCAACCCCTTCCAAAATCCAGTTGGTGGAGACAGAGGGCAACATCAGGGTTGAAGTGGGGACGGAACCATTCATCAGCCAGACCATGTTTTGTCCGGTTTGATAGTTGCGCCACACAATATCGTCGATACCATCGCCATTAAAGTCAGAGTTTGCCACGCTGTCATCGTTCACAATTGAGCCAATCCCAGCGGGGGTAGCCAGCGTAGCGTTGACGGCATTAGTCAGGTTGACGGAGAACGTTTCCGTTGTTTCAATTCTGGGGTCGCCGCTGACTGTAACGGTGATCGTTTTCCGCGTTTCACCGGGGGCAAAGACCAGGGTGCCGATCGCATCAAAGTAATCGTTATTGGCCTTCGTCGCCGTGCCATCGGCGGTGGCATAGTTCACGCTGACAGTCTGGCTGCTGGGGTTGGACAGGGATACCGTAAACACGAAGTTACTAAAACCAGTGTTGCCTTCCCGCTGGTTAACAGCACCGATGGTAATTGTTGGGGTGGCATCGTCATTGGTGAGGGTTCCTACAGCGCTATTGCTCGTGAGGATGGCATTACTCGTGGTGGAGAGGTTCACGGAAAAGGTCTCCGTGGCTTCGAGCTTGGCATCACCAATCCCGTTCACTGTAATGACTTTGCTGGTTTCGCCCGGCAAGAAGATGAGCGTCCCAGATTTGGCCACATAGTCATTGTCTGCGGTCGTTGCAGTGCCATCCGCCGTGGCGTAGCTTACAGAGATTGTTTCGCTGCTGGCCGCCGAGAGAGACACTGTGAAATTGTAGGCGGTGTTGCCACTATTCCCTTCGTTTTGGGTGACCCCGGCAACATTAATGCGAGGGGGGGGCGCAATCACCACGGTGAAGAATTGGATCGGGGAGGTATCGATACCGCCATTGGTCGTGCCACCGCTGTCTTTGACGGTGACTCCGATGACTGCGGTGCCCGTGGCTGGCACATCGGCAACGGGGGTGTAAATGAGGGTGCCGCTGTTGCTGATGGTGGGGGCGCTGGTGAACAGGCTGGGGTTGGAGTTGCTGGCAATGCCGTAACTGACCAGGGTCTGGGCGGCCTCGTTGGTGGGGCCGGGGTTGAACCCTGTCGCCCAGTTGTTCACGGTTTTGGTTCCAGATCCGGCGATCGCGCTTTGGTTAGCCCCAATCACAAAAGTGGGAGCGTCATTAATCGGATTTACCGTCAAGGCAACTGTCGCCGTGTTCGACCCATCCCCCAGAGAATCTCGCACCCGGTAGGTGAACGAGTCAACGCCATTGAAGTTGGCGTTGGGGGTGTAGTTGAAGGTGCCATCCGCATTGAAGGACAGGGTACCGTTGGCTGGCCCTGCCACCAGGTTTGCGGTGAGGGGGTTGTTGCTGTCGGGGTCGGTGTCATTGCCCAGGACATTGCCCGCGATCGCCGTATCTTCGTTGCCCGTGGCGGTGTCGTTGTTGGCGATCGGGCGCAAGTTGCTGCCATCTGTGACCGTCAGGGTGACGGTGGCCAAGTTCGAGACGGTGCCACCATCATTAACGCGATAGGTGAAACTATCGGTGCCCAAGAAGCCAGGATTGGCGGTGTAGATAAAGGAACCATTAGGGTTGAGGGTCAAGTTCCCCCGGCTAGTGCCGTTGACCAGAACCGCGCTGAGGTTGTTCGCTGGCGTATCGATATCGGTGTCATTGACCAATACCCCGGTGGCGGGAATCGTGACCACGGCAGTATTTGACACGATGTAGGTATCGTTGGTGGCGATCGGCGCATCGTTGACGGCAGTGACTGACAGATTCACCGTCGCTGTACCCGATAGACTACCTGTGCTGTCTACGGCATAGTAGGTAAAGCTGTCCGTGCCGCTGAAGTTGGCGTTGGGGGTGTAGTTGAAGGTGCCATCCGCATTAAAGGTGAGTGTGCCATTACCGGGGCTCGTCACGAGGGAGGCCGTTAGCGGAATGTTGTTATCGGGGTCTGTGTCATTGGTCAGGACGTTGCCACTGGTTGCGCCATCTTCAGTTAGGCCAAAGCTGTCGTTGGAGGCGATCGGCGCATCAGGAACGGCAGTCACCGACAGACTCACCGTGGCCGTCCCGGAGGGCGCACCCAGGCTATCCACTGCGATGTAGGTAAAACTGTCCGGGCCGTTGAAGTTGGCATTCGGCGTGTAGGTGAAGGTGCCGTTGGTATTCAAGCTGAGGCTGCCGTTGCCGGGGCCAGTCACCAGGGACGCGGTGAGGGGACTACCTTCGACGTCGGTGTCATTGGTCAAAATATTGCCGTTGACGGGGGTGTCTTCGTTCAGCCCAAAGCTGTCGTTGGTGGCGATCGGCGCATCGTTAACGGCGGTGACGGAGAAGTTGACCGTGGCCGTCCCGGAGGGCGCACCCAGGCTATCCACTGCGATGTAGGTAAAAC